>Ga0114973_10003831_pt1 | contig 10538 bp, 16 predicted proteins | sample M_140807_MF_Meta_FD_87025 | JGI IMG/M metagenome (GOLD analysis project Ga0114973, IMG submission 87025) | Freshwater microbial communities from Lake Montjoie, Canada to study carbon cycling - M_140807_MF_MetaG | ecosystem: Environmental > Aquatic > Freshwater > Lake | place: Lake Montjoie... | reverse complement strand
TGGGGGGAAGGGGGAAAAGGGGGGGGGGGGGGGGGGCAATACTCATGCCAAATGGCCTAGAAAAAAAGAGAAATCCTGTGCTTCGTGCGGTGCGTAACTTGTTGAGCGAGGCGTGGTGGCGGCCCCACCCGATGTGGTTGCGGTAGTGTACATGCGTCCACCTACGACGCAAGCATCTGTACGAAGATTCCAGTGCGAGTCCTGCACGGCCTTTCCTTTCCGAGACTTGTGCGTTGTGCAGGTATCTAAGAAATGCGACCAAAAAAAGAGGCGACGATCGTGGCAATGTCGAACACAGCTCGAGCAAGGGCACTTTGTGTCCCCAGTTGCTGGCCCAGGTGCACCAGCGTCAAAGCAACCACGGCGTCGTTCCAAGACACTCTGCTCATGACGTACTCCATTCGGGTGGAAGAGTACTCCAGTTATCTGCGAAACGTCAATAGGGACTTGAGAAGATTTTCTCGGCCTATGAAATCAGCCGCGCCCGCTGGCTGGCGGACGGCCTTGGCGTGTGCCGGCGGCACGCTCTGCCGCAATCACGTCTGCCCGCTCTCGTAGCTCAATGGCGTCATAGACGGGGCATCGTTTGCCAAATCTATGGTCTGACCAGATTTTCTTTTCGCGGGCCAGCTGCCGCAGATAGCCCACGCCAACGCCCAGGATCTCGGCGGCCTCAGTGGTGCCTACCAGTTCCCGCTGTGTCTCCGTTGCCGTGTCCATGGCGAGGAGTTTAGCGGGTTGTCCAGCGGGTGTCCGTTTTTTCTTCGCCATGTTTCCAGTTCACGCAGTCCGATCAATCATACGGATTAACTCGCCTTGCCTGCTGTACTCGAAACGCTGTACAGTAGATTTGCGGCGATGTTTCTAGCGGATGGGGTACGCTTGTACACTGTGTACAGTGAAAACCTGTGACCGAAGACGTTGCCGAAAAAGGGGATGGCTATGACTCTGAGAGAACTGCTGATTGACCGTGTCGCGCCGCTGAAGAATCTTTCCGACAGGTCGGTGGAGATGTACCTAAGCACGCTGGACAGGTTCCGAGACTTCCTCGGCCACGAGCCTACCGTGGACGATCTAGAAGACCTGACGGCCGCCAAGTTCATCCGCTGGCGAGGCACCACCGTCCACGACCAGAAGCGTGGCCTGATCTCCCCCGCCAGTCTGGCCAAGGATAGCGCCCACCTCCGCAGCCTATGGACGTGGCTGGCCCGAAAACGCTGGAAGCGGTCGGATGGACAACTGATTGAGTTTCCGGATTACGCTCGGCCACGGGTGCCGAAGCCTGTGCCCAAGGCGTTCAACGCCGCTGAGCTCGCTAGGTTGGTCGAGGCGGCACGCCACCGAAAAGGCCACATATGCGGCAAGCCCGCCGCCTGGTATTGGACAACCAAAATCCAGGCGATGTTTCAGACCGGCGAGCGCATCGGCGCTGTGCTCGAGCTCCGTTGGTCCGAGGTGGACTTGGAGCGACACACGCTCACGTTCCTGGCGGCCACCCGCAAGGGGCACAGGGAGACGATTACACGCCCGATCACGCCCCAGTTGGCCAGGATGCTGGCCATGTGCAAAGGGGCTCCAGACGAGCGTGTGTGGCCTTGGCTGGAGGATCGTGAAATGCTGTCGCTGTACGGCAGTCTGCGTGTGCTGTGTCGCACAGCTGGCGTGCCGTACCACCCGTTCCACTCCATCCGCAAATCGACGGCCAGCTACCTCAAGAAAGCGGGCGTGTCTGCCAAAAAGCAGTTGGGGCATAGCAGCGAGGAAATGGCGGAAAATCACTATTACGACGAGGAGATCACGGGAAGGGAAAGCAACCTTGACTACCTGCCAGACATCAGCCAGCGGCCGGAAGACAGGCCGGGGGCTGGGCCGGGAAAGCCAAGGTAGGATATTTCTTTGCCGTGCGGAGTGGTGCAAGTTGGTCTTCAGGCGGCCGTAATCACCCAGTGCCTATGACCAGCGCGGAAGTAGCATCCTGAGAAAATCGGGAGATGCGGGTGCAAATCCCGCCTCCGCAGCGGCTTTTGCATGACAGGCACAGGGCGAGCGACGGCAGGGAAAGGTAGAAAACCTGCCGCCGCTCAAGCCCTGGCCTAGGTCATTCGTAAGAAACCGGCGGCTCGTTTTCTTTCATGGCCGCAGCCACCGCGAGCAGTTGCCGCTCGGCTTTAAGCCGTTGCACTTCTTGCAACAAGTGAATGACGTAGCCGGCCAGCGTTCCGCTTGTGCCCGTGTACGCACTCTGGAAGCGTCTAGCGGCCTGCTCCATCGTGGTGAGGTATTCGGGCGTCAGCGGCTCAGCCATTGCGGCCCTCGTCAAACAGCACGATCGCCAGCAGGCTATACGCCGCGAGATCCAGCAGCGTGTCACGAACGCCCTCGTGGACGAGCCGGCCCGTCTTGCAGTACGTCTTCAGTCGCTGCACCTTGTCGGCCACCCTGACGAGGCACCCGCGCCATGGCTCTATGCCGACGAACTCAGCGCCCTGGCGGATGTTGGCTAGCGGATCGCTCTCGCTCCCGTAGTCCTGCGACTTGCTCAGGTGCAGCTGCCGCAACTCCTCGAGCAGTTCAAGAAACGGGAGCGATCCGGGCCGCTCGTTGCTGCTTTCAAACTCTGCAAACTCGTCTCTTGCGGCAACCCAGTCTCTGGCTGCCTTTATCGTTTCGGCGTCGTACCCGAGCGTGACGTGTTGCAATTCCTCTGCCGCCGCAACTTCTGGCATAGGTTCCGTAACAGCCGGCGACACGTCGTACCACTCCTCATGCGGCTTGCCTGCCGCCTGGGCCTCGCGGCGGATCTGCACAGCAGCACGCAGCAACTCGTTGGCGTCTTCAATCGTGGTCGTCATTGTCATCCCTTGGTGAATCGTGGAAGGATGCCCGCAGTTCCGTATGGTCTACATTCCAACGCAAGAGCATCCACCAGCCGCCAAGCGGGCGAGCGGACATGCCCTTCTCGACGGCCCAGCCATCGGTGAGACACTCCTGCTTGTAGGCCGCACTTCGCACGAGGTGGATGGGCCGCACCCGCACGAGCCCCGTAGGCGAGAGCCGTTGCCGGCTGGCCTCAATCAGCGTTCTTTGGTGGACGTGCCCCGCGTGTACGCAGTCAGCGTCAACGTCCACCAGGTACCGCGAGTAATCGATAACGCCTCGCGTCACCGGGCCACCGCCACCGTAGCCGTGGTGGTACCACAATCGGTACATGGCTGTGCTTGTCTTGCTGGCCCTGGCCCGGAACATAACCCAGCCTGAGTAGCCAGCGTGTCGGCACTTGCTGCCACGCACACGCAGCTGCTCGACGAGCCGCGTGGTGAGACACGTCTCCATGCGTTTCCGGACAGCCGTCTCGTGATTGCCAGGCGTTATCAGTGCCATCTGCTCGCGGTACGGCTCAAGGTACTCGGCGCACTGCGTCACGATGTCGTCGTAGTAGTTGCCACGTTGGAACTCTGGCCTAACGTCCCATTTGCCATTGCTTCGCGGGTCGTACTTGCCACCCATCGCGTCGAAGTGGTCGCCAATGGAAAGCACTGCGGCGTTCAACTCACGGGCTTTCGTAAGATCCGCCGTGAGTTTCTCGCGGTTGCACTTCACGCTGTCCCAGTGCCAATCCGAAGAGAGCAGCACCCAGAGACGTTGATTGAAGTCGATGCGGGTGACGCTGCCTTCAAGGCTCGTGACGTTCCACGGGTCTGATGCGTTCTTGCGGCGGAAGGTGCCAGAGCTACGGCCCATCAGTCACCTCGCGGTATCCAAGACTCCAGAGCACGCGGGCAATATCCTTGCCCTGTTGCTCTACGTGCTCCTCAGACTGCGTCGGATTCAGAGCGTGCAGCAACTCATGCACTAACACCTCGAGCTTCTTGCGGCCACGCATGCGAGCGTCAAGGATGATCCGTGGGTGCTTGCTCTTCTGGCTGAACGTGTAGCCGTAGGCAGCGCCTTTGAGCGTGGTGAAACGCAGCAGCCAACGCTCGTCGCCGTTCAACGTGAAAACGTGATCGTCTGCCACGGCTCGCCCTTTCGCATTCCACCGTAGCTGGGGCGTCAACCGATGCCGACGCGGCGGCCTAGTTCGTTTAGCTGCTCGGCTCGCTTGGCACAGCCGCACGGGCGGCCGATCGCCTTGCTTACTCGATCTTTGGTAATGCCTATGGCAGACAGCCCTGCGGTCACCATGTCACCTAGGCCAGCCTTTGGCGGCTCTAACACGCCAGCGTGACACAGTTCGGCCAGCATTTTGCTTGCTGACTCGCGAAGTGATCCGTGATGTCTGTAGCCGTCCTTTGCCACTCTGGGATACGAAGGGTGGTCAACGTCTACCTCAAACACGCCGCCGCCCAAGTGATTTGTGAGGCACGGGCGGATCTCGTCTAGCGTGTAACCACGCTGGACGGCACGAAACGCAACGTCAAAGGCGCGAAGTTTCATGGTGCGCCCACCACAGTGAGCTCCGGAGTCGTGAACTTACACGGGTTAAAGTTTCCAGTGCCGCCGCATGAGTCATCTGTGGTGAAGCTAAACAAATCCATAGAAATGTCTGGCTCACTGCCGTCGTAGCATTGAGATAAATAGCAGTCATACACTTCACTAACAACTATATTTTCTCTGCCAAAGAATCCTCCAGCGCCATCAGACTGGTAACCAACTCCGTTAAACTCACCGCTTACGAAGAAATGCTGCTTGTACCCGCATCCTAAATTTGGATTGCCAGGAAAGATGTACACGCTAATGTTTTTTCTGGTGGCCTGCGTGTAGCTTGCAACTCCTTCTCCGTACCTTCCGGTTGTGTCGCAAACGTAGAAGTCTACGTTCTCTGTAGCGTAATAAGAGTCCTCGTTGCCTTGAATCACGCGCTCGGCAGTCAGGCCGCACCATTCAAAGACAAGAGAAATAGTTGGTGTGGGGTCAGGCACCGGAAACTGGCTGCCGGTGCATTCGTCTCCTTCGTTAAGAACGCGAAACCCAGTCTCGTCGCAGCAGCACTGCGGGCCAGGAGGAGGAGCACCGCAACAGCAACCTGCGCTAATCCCTAACGCTCCGGCCTTTTGAATCAGTTTGCCGTTTTGCACGTACAGCGGCATGGCTAACTCACGCGGTGGCGCACGTTGCAACGGAGACAGAGAACGACTGCGTAGCAGTGGACACAGCGCCGAAAGGTTTTGTCGTGAACTGCAGGGCCGCCGTCGTGAGCGTCACGTCAGTCACGGCGTAGTTCATGTCCCACTGCCAGTTGATCAGCCGCCAGGCGGTGCCCTCTCGCCCAATGACGCAGTTTCGAGTGCCAGCACTGGGCAGATTCATCAAGTCGTTGGTGGCGTTTGCCGTGCCAGACATGTACTTGTACGTGACGTTCTTCACGCCACCGATAGACCACGAGCCCGTAAACGTGGCGGTGCGAAACAAAGCGACGCCGCCGAACTGCGGATGGTCAAACGTGAGCCCCGGCTGGTTCCGGTCCCCGGCCTCGACGGTGCGTACTACTTTGGCGATACGCTGCGCCGCCGGGCGAGAGAACGACACAAACGACTTGCCAGCCGCCTGCCCTGCGCCGTTGCTTGCTCCCTGCTCAGACACGCTCAGCCCTCGACGATGCTGATCACCAGCTGCGTGCCGGTAAGGTTGGCCTGGGCCGCGTAGTTGCCAGCAGCGAGACGCCCTACGGCAGCCTCGCCGCCCCTCAGAGACACGCAAGGGACGAGAGCCCCTGCGGATAGCTGGCCGAAAGAAACGGTTGCTGTGGACACCGTGGACAGGTTGCGGGCGAAGAACAAGCCCACGCTGCTCATCGTGGCCGTGGTGATCGCCACCGTGCCGGCAGCGTTCGTTCCCGGCGTGAGCGTCATCGTGTTGATACCGCTGGCGCTGCAGTCAGCAGTGACGCCAGACGCCACCAGGGCTTGGTTGAGATTGCCACGGGCAACCTGGGCGTTGATGTTCCACGTTAAGTCAGGCATGGCTGCTCCTACTGCTGTGTTGGCGTTCCGAAATACTGTTGGAAGTTCACCGCCTTATGAACGCGGCGAACCAAGACCGTGGGGGCACCTGTGGAAATGGCACCGCCCGTGGTGAGCGGCTGCGGATTGCTAGACGGCACCTTGTCGCCGCTGTCTGTGTCGATGACGTAGCACCGTTTCTTCGTGCCGCTACTCAGGTAATTCCAGCCGATATTTGGCAGCTGCAAAGGCCAGCCGTCAGGGCGATACTCCAGCGTCACCTCGACTTGCCAGTAGCGGATCTCAACTTCGTTCACCACCTCGACGGCCGGGTTGGCTGCGATGCCAGAGCACTTCCACGTATAGGCAGCACCGCCAAGGTACGGGGAAGAGTTCACGGAGTTCGTCACCGTCGTTGCCAAGCCGTAGTCAAACGTGGCACGGTTGCCGCTGATGGACGCCTGCAGCGTGCTGATGTCGGTGGTGGCACCCTCAAAGAAATCGTTGGCAGAGTTTTGAAGTGGCGCGAGCGTGTCACCCTCGTAGTAATAGAGCGCCGGCACCTGCAGTCCGCCGGTTGACCACTTCCAGATGTCTGCTCGAGCCAGCGGGTTGGGGTCTACGTTCGCCTGCTTCGGCAGTTCGTAGTCCCACGTCACTTCGTAGTGCCAGCGTGAGCCGTTGTAGTTCGCTACGCTGACGTTCATTGCCTTGCAGTACGACGCCTCTGGGTGTGGGCTCAGGAACGCCACGCCAGGGTAGTTGGCAATGTCGGTTTGTTTCGTCGTTGGGTCATCCACCTCAACGACAAACTTGCGCTGGAATACGGGCGGCTCGCCAAACTTCCGCGAAGCGGCGACGGTGGCAAGCTCGGTGAATGAGATGGCGGCCATTAGGCAGCAGCCCCCAGGATGTCCACCTTTTCCTGTTGCAAGGCCCGAAGCTCACCACGGATCTCGTTAAGCTTTTGCGTCTGCTTGCGGTACTCAGCGATGGCGGGATCTTCGCGGCCGGTGGCCAGGGCTAGGAACTGAGCCATACCCTCGCTGGAACGAACGTCGTTTGCCTTCAAGGCTTCGTTGGACTTGCCACCGAGGGCGGCAGCACGCTCAGAAAGAATGTCGCCAATGTCGCCGCGCTTCCCGGCCATCTTCTCGTCAATGGCGGCGGCTTTCTTGGCTGCCTCTTCCTGTCGCTTGCGTGCGTCTTCGGCGTCTTTCTTAGCCTTAGCGTCCGCAGCTGCGGCCTCTCTCGCAGCCTTGTCGTCTCGCTGTTTCTGCTCGCGCGCTCGCTCACGCTCAGCGCGAGCCTCTGGGTCGTTCATGCGATCGCGTGCGCGGTTGACAGCACGCCCCGCCGGGCCTTCCGACGCGCTTTGCGAAGAGTTGCCGCCAAACACGGCACGGCTAGCTGCTGCGCCGGCGTTAGACGCGGCACCTTCCATTTCTCGTGAGTTCTGTTGCGCTTGCTTCTCAGCGTTTGCTGCCAAATCTTTGCCGGCCTTCTCTAAGTCATCAGACACCCACGAGCCGATGCCCTCAAGGAACTTGCCTAGACCAATGGCCAGCACGTTGCCGGCGATCTGAAACAGATTGAACCCTGCCCGCAAAATCTCTGAGACAGCAGTAAACACGTTGCCAGTGAACTCAAACACAGCCCCCACTTCCTGCAACGTAACGCCAAACCCTTGAAAGCCAGCCACGGCGTTGTCGAACGTGCCAGCCAAATAGTCGGCAATGTCCAGCAAGGCATCAGTAATGACGCCAGCGATTCCGCCAGCGTCTTGGTTTGCCATGTTGAACGACTCAACCATGGACATAACCTCTTCAGCCAGCGACTCCACGATTGGGGATAGGTTGCCAACGACGTTGCCAATAATTCCGTCGAACATGGCATTGGTCATGTCTAGGGCGTCATTCATGCCGCCGATGGCTTCCACCTGGTCATCACCTACGATGGCCCCTAGCCGCCGCATTCGCTCTTCAACTTCGGCAAGGTTCTGATTCATCAGAGGCAAGAGCTCAACGCCCGCCTTGCCGAAGATTGAAACGGCGGCAGCTGCACGCTCTGCTGGTGTTGGCAGGGCAGCAATGGCGGCTTGGATGGCCTTAAACTGATCTTCCGGGGCCATCGCCTGCAGTTGCTGGAAGTCCAAACCAAGCTTCGTGAACGCTTCGGTTTTTCCGCTCTCTGCTGCTTGGCCTATTTCAACGCCAAGCTTTTGCACGGCCCCGGTTACGTCATCAATCCCAGACAACTTGGCGGCCATTTGCAACGCTTGCAGCGACTCAACGCCAATGCCTGTTCGTTGCGCCAAGTCGTTCATGGCATCCACGCCCTGAGCAACGCTGGCTGCATAACTGCCAGCCGCTCGAGCAGCCGACATAAACGCATCGGCGGCCATGCCAATGCCCTTGGCAACCACGGCCCCAATGGCAATGTTCTTGATAAGCGACAGGTCGCTAGACGTTTTGCGGGCCTGATCGCCCAGCCGGTCCATAGCCTTGGCGGCTTGGTTGGCACCAGACACAACGCCGCCTGCGGACATGCTTGCCCGCATCGCCAGTGCCAGAGTTGTTGCCATACGTCACCGATTCAACTTTGAGAGTTCCGCTGCGATCTGTGCGCCAGTCATTGGCGGCCGTTCAATCGGCATGAAGTCTTCTTCGTTTGGCGGCCTGCCTTTTGTGTATGGGGCCAGAGTCGCCGCCACGATTCGTCCTGTCTGCCGCCAGCCTCCGAGATCCAAAGGTGCCACGTATCTGTGCATTGCAAGCCAACCTTTGAACTCAGCCACGCTCATCGTGCGGCCAAGCTCTTCAACAGTTCGTCCCAGCGTCCCGGCCAGCAGATACACAAAGGCATCCAGCGGCCGGGCTAGGAGTTTTTTCCGATGTCCTCAATCTCCTTCTCGTCTAAGTCGTTGTGCCTCTGAGCAATCTTGAAGAGCCGCGCACCAACTGTGCCGCTGAGTCCCTTGAGTTGCTCGCTGGTGAAGAGCGGCTTTCCATCCGCGTCAACGAGGCACTTGCACAAGTACCGCGTGCGGTAATCGTCAATGCCGTCGCCCTTGGCTCGAAGGCAGGCAAGCTCCCACGCTTGCAACTCGCCCAGCGGCAGCGTGCGAATCCACACGTCACACTTCCACTCAGGCACGTTCACCTTGAGAGACTGAGACTGATCAGCGGCAAGGATTTCTTCAGCAAGGCTCATTCGTCACTCCGTGATTTTGAACACTGCGGTCCATTCCTGCAGTTCACCCACGCTAGCATTCCACGCAAGCGACTGAAGGATGGACTTGCCAGACGAGAACGACGCGCCGGGGGCCGTGATTGAAAGTGCGCCGGTCATCGTGACGTACGACGTGTTCATCAGATTCGTGCCACGGCATCGAATCGATACAGTGCCGAAGTCGCCATCTGCGGGACTGAATCGCTTGTCTCGAAACGTGTACGACTTGGGCGTGATCTCCACGACATCCGAAGACACGCCGTCCACGGAGATAGACACGACTTCGGAGAGCGCAGAGCTGGTGGTACCCGGCGGCCCTTTCCAGGTAACGGTTGCGCCTTGAGAGACAAACGCCACGACGGCCTCCCGTCGTTACGACGCCTGGACCTTGAAGGTGTAGCTGGTCTTAACGAGCTCGCCTACGGCGTAGGCCACGCTCACAGAAGACACCGTGGCGGTGTATCCCGTGAACCCGGCAAAGCTCATAGCGCCACTGGTGCCAATCGTCACCGTCGAGTTGGTGGCCGCAAAGCACTCAATGCTGATCTCGTCATCTCGCAAGGCGGGCGTCTGGTACAGACGATTCTTGCCGCTGGCAACAGCCAGGTGCGTGAAATCTAGGAGATCGCCGCCGGGCGTAACGCTCACGCTGGTGACGGTGTAGGTGGAACCGGCAAAAACGAAAGTCTGGCCCTGCGAATCGGCTGGCATTGTGGCCTCTCCTAGTGAGTTGCGGGCGGCAAAGCCCTACTCACAAACTAGGCCACGACGGGGCAGCCCTTGCAGTTACTTGCCGGACTTAGCGGCTTTCTTCGCGGCGTACTTCGCAAGCTGTTTCTGAGCATTTACGAGCCCTTGCCGCAGTTCTTTCGTAAGGCTTGCGGCCACCTGCGGGCTGACCTGTTCCCATGTCTTCCGCACAGGGTGCTGGGCTTTCACGGCAGGCAGAACAAGCACCTCGCCAGCCTTGGCGGCCTTGAAAAAAGACTTAGGGTACTTCGGCGTGGCCTGCACGACCTTGCGTCCGCCTTTCACCATTCTTTGGCGACGGATGGAAAAAGGCCCAAGGCTTCTAAAACTGGACGCAATCATAAAACCACGGCTTGATCGTGTTTTGACTTTGCGCTCCTTGGTTCCGAACTCAATCCAGAACTGATGGAAAGCCCTGTCTGCACCCTTTTTCACTTTGCCGCCTTGAGCAACTTTTGCTTTTCCAGTCCCCGCCTTGACGTATCCGACAATGGCAGCGCCAGTGCCGCTTTCGGCATAACGCACAGATTTAATCTTCACGGCCCTAGCCAAGTTGCCGGTTGGCCCCTTGGGCGAGTTTGCTTTTAACGCTGCCACGGCCGGGAGCATCGCACG
>Ga0114973_10003830_pt1 | contig 10538 bp, 10 predicted proteins | sample M_140807_MF_Meta_FD_87025 | JGI IMG/M metagenome (GOLD analysis project Ga0114973, IMG submission 87025) | Freshwater microbial communities from Lake Montjoie, Canada to study carbon cycling - M_140807_MF_MetaG | ecosystem: Environmental > Aquatic > Freshwater > Lake | place: Lake Montjoie... | reverse complement strand
GCACGGCAGGCTCGATCTGCGGCGCCGCCGAGGTGCTCCACAAGCACGGCGCCAAGGCGATCTACGCCGCAGCCACACACGGCCTGCTGGTCGGCCCGGCGATCGAACGCCTGCGTCAGGCCCCGTTCAAGCAGATTATCATCACCGACTCGATCCCCCTCACGCCCGGCAAGATGCTCCCCAACGTCTCCGTGCTCTCCGTCGCCAGCCTGCTTGGCCAGGCGATCAAGCGAATCCACCGCAACGAGTCGGTGAGCATGATGTTTCAGTAGGGGTGCTTTCTTCACGCCGGCAATGCCCTCCTGGCCATTGCCGGCTGAGGATGGTTCACGCTTGATTCTGTCGTGTCGTGTCGTCACGGCACCGCAGCCGGCCGGAAGGACACCAGAGTTCCATAGCGAACCTGGAAGACACACAGGTTAAAAACCTGTGCTACGGGAGGCCGCGAGGGGCTGCCAGTGCCCCGGGAGCCGGGCTATGGGAGCGAACGGAGCCAGGCTGGCGAAGCGTAGCGGACATGCAGTGAGCGTCGGGCACGATGCCCGACGCGAACGTCCGGCGACGGGGCATTGGTAGCCCCGAGCCTCGTGAACGCGTTAGGCCATACGGGCCGAATGAGGCCCGGCGGAGCAAAGCCAACGTTCGCCTGAGCGTTCAACGAGGGTCGGCCGGATAGGTTCTCCCGGCCGGCGGCTTTTTCCAGCCTCACGAGCGGCCATTCGCGTGTCGTGCGGCCGGAAAGCGGTGATCTTGCGAAAGCGGCTACGGATGGCACACTTGTGGGCTTTCCACGCTTTCCCCGCCGCGTATCCCGCAGAGTTTTTCCATGAGCGACACGTTCGAAGTTTCCCTCCGCAAAGGCACGGGCTCCCGCGAGAGCCAACGACTCCGCAGGCAGGGCCTCGTGCCCGCCATCCTGTACGGGCACGGGGAAAAGTGTGTCGGCCTCTCGGCCACCCGCGAGGCGATCAAGGCCGCCGTCCGGCACGGGAGCCGGGTGGTCAACCTCACCGGCGCTGTGAAGACGGCCGCCCTCGTCCGCGAGCTCCAATGGGACACCTACGGCGTCGAGCCAATCCACATTGATTTCCTGCGGGTCAGCGCGTCAGACCGTATCCGAGTGAAGGTGCCGGTTCACCTCAAGGGCGAGTGCCCCGGGCAGCGGGCTGGGGGAGTCGTGAACCTCGTGCTGCACGAGGTCGACCTGCAGTGCACCGCTGATCACGTGCCGGAGTTCGTGTATGCCAACGTTGGTCATCTGGAACTCGGCCACACGATCAAGGTGAAGGACCTCGAACTCGCCCACGGAGCGGCGCCGGCCGCCGACCCGGATGAGACGGTCGTGACGTGTTTGGTTCCTGGCAAGAAGGCCGAAGAGATTGCAACGCCAGCCGGTGGCATCGAGCCAGAGGTGATTGGCCGCAAGGCTGCCGAAGAAGGAGAGGCGGAAGCGGGGAAGGAATGAGGCCTGCTCTGGCGGCCTGAGACGCCGACCGCGACGCCCGCCCATCCAACGCCCCACAAACCCCGGGAGACCGCCGATCGACCGTGAAACTCCTCGTCGGCCTCGGCAATCCGGGGCATGCCTACCGGGACACTCGCCACAATGTGGGCTTCGAGGTGCTGGACGTGCTCGCCCAAAGGGCAGGCTCCCCGGCCCGGAAGCAGCGGTTCCAGGGAGATGTGGCCCAAGCCACGATCCGGGGGGTGCCCGTGCTGCTGCTCTGGCCCCTCACCTGGATGAATCTCAGCGGTTCCAGCGTGCTGGCGGCGAGGGACTTCTACAAGATCCTAGATTCTGACATGATCGTGATCTGCGACGACTTCAATCTACCGCTCGACACCATTCGGCTCCGGCCGGGTGGATCGGCCGGTGGCCAAAACGGGCTGGGCGACGTGCTCTCCCGGCTCGGCACGACGACGATCCCGCGACTGCGGCTCGGCATCGGTCCGGTGCTGGCAGGGTGGAATGTGTCCGACTTCGTGCTCGGCAAGTTCCCGAAACCCGAACGGGAGCGGGTCGGCGTGGTGATCGAACGGGCGGCCGACGCCGCCGAGGATTGGGTCGCCCTGGGCATCCAGGCGGCGATGAACGCATACAACTGACGTGTCGGGTGCGCGTCAGACGATTGATTCACGGCTCGACACGAAGCAACACAACTCGAAGCAAACATCAAGGAGCTCGACAGTCATGGCGGTGTACGAAGGCATGTTCATCCTCGATCCGGCGAAGTTTTCCCGTGATCCAGGGGCTGCGGCCCAGCAGGTGGCCGACCTGATCACCGGCCACGGCGGCACGGTGCTGGCGGCGCGTCTCTGGGATGAGCGGAAACTCGCCTACCCCATCAAGGGCCACAAGAAGGGCATCTACTGGCTCACCTACTTCAAGATGCCGGGCGGAAACCTCACGACGCTCGAGCGGCAGTGCGAAATCACCGACGAGATCATCCGCAAACTCGTGCTCAAGGTGGACGATCGGATTGCCGACGCCCTGGTGCAGCACGCCCTCGAGGGCGAGGCGACCGCAAAGCGCTCCACCCCGGCCCCAGTCGCGGCCCCGGCCCCGGCGGCGCCCGCCCAGTAGTTTGCCCCGACCTTGCAGCCTCCAGCTTGGGGGGCTACGATCGAGGAAGTGAACGGGCGTTCATGTTCCCAATGGAGGTATGAGCCATGGCGAGTTTCAACAAGGTGGTCCTGCTCGGCAATGTGACCCGCGATCCGGAACTCCGTTACATCTCGAGCGGCACCGCTGTCACCGAAATCGGGCTGGCCGTCAACGATCGACGCAAGACGGCATCGGGCGAATGGGTCGAGGAGACCACGTTCGTGGACGTGACCCTCTGGGGACGCACGGCGGAAATCGCTGGCGAATACGTCACGAAAGGCGCCCCGCTGATGATCGAGGGCCGGCTCAAACTCGACACGTGGGAAAAGGACGGCAAGAAGAACTCCAAACTCCGCGTGGTCGGCGAAAAGATGGTTCTGCTCGGCAATAAGGGCGAGGGCCCGCGGGGCGGCGGCCAGGCCAGGTCAACGACTCGGGCGCCAGGCGGTAGCCGGCAGCCTGCGGCAGGCGGGGATGACTACAGCCAGTCGGAGCCCGATTATGATGGAGCCCCGTCGTCGGGCGGCGTCGCCGCTGAAGACGACATCCCGTTCTGATAGCCGGCCCTGCGCCGCCCGTTAAAATCACTGCATCGATCACCACTCACCCATTCCCAGTTCCATCGTCAGGAGTTGAACCATGCCCACCAAAGAAGCCCCTCTCATCGAGGCCACCGGCCGCCGCCTGCCCAAGGGCAACCGGGGCGGCATCGAACTTCTCCTCGTCCACACGGTCGAGCACCTCGGTAAGCAGGGCGAGGTTGTCGAGGTGAAGCGGGGCTACGCCTACAACTACCTGCTCCCGCAAGGGCTGGCGACCATCGCAACCGACCATCACAAGCGGATGGTTGAGAAGCACCGTGCGAAACTCGAAGAGATCGCCCGCGAGCGGCTCGCGGGGCTCCGGACGGTGCTCCAGGAACTGGTCCGCACAAGCGTCACCATCGAGGCCAACGCGAACGACGAGGGCCATCTCTACGGCTCCGTCGGCGCTCCGGAAATCTCGCGGTCGCTGAAGCAGCAGGATCTCATGGTTTCGCCTGAGCAGATCATTCTTCAGGGACCGCTGAAGGAGGTTGGCCTCTACACCGTGAAGGTGAAGTTGGCGCCGGAAGTCGAAGGCGATCTCAAGGTCTGGGTGGTGCCGAGCAGCAGCGAAGGCGGCGCGAAGTAGCGGTTCGCCGCATCGTCGAGTCGCTTCACGGCGCAGCGGCTTCGGGGTCGCGGTTGGGATTCGGATCGGAACCCGAGATGGCTCGCGAACGGAGGCGCGTCGATGGCTGCACCGACTGACGGCGGCAGGGGCTACGGAGACCGCGAACGACGTCGGCCTCGGCGTGATGGCAACAACCAGCCTGTCGCAGCGTCTCTGCTCGACCCGCGAGAACGGCCTGCCAACGTCGACGCGGAACGCGCGGTGCTCGGGAGCATTCTCCTCAAGCCCGATGTCTGTGACGACATCGCGCTGGTCGTACGGGCGGAGGATTTCTCCGACGAGTCGCACCAGCTCCTCTATCGGCACCTGCTCGACCTTCACGATTCAGGAAAGCGGATCGACGCGACCATCGTCGTCGAGCGGCTCAAAACGCAGGGCGACTTCGAACGAATCGGTGGCGCGGCGGCCCTCGCCGACGTGGTGCAAGCCGTCCCCCACGCCGCGCATGCCACGCACTACGCCGCGATTGTTCGCGATAAGGCGTTGCTCCGTTCGATGATCGACGCCGGCACCGACATTCTCCGCGATGCCTACGACGCGTCGGACGAGCCCCGGCAGCTGCTGGCCCGCGCGGAAGAGAAGATCTTCTCGATTCTCGAACGCCGCAGTTCGGCGGAGGCGAAGCCGATCCAGTCTGTGCTGGAAGAGGTGATGGTGCGGATGGACGCCCGCATGAAGCACGAGCACACGATCGGCGGCGTTGAGACGGGCTTCACCGATCTCGACCAACTCTGCGGCGGCCTGCACAACTCGGAACTCGTGATCCTGGCGGCTCGGCCAAGTATGGGCAAGACGGCCTTCGCGATGAACATCGCGGAGCATGCGGCAATCAACCTCAAGCAGCCCGTGCTGTTCGTGAGCCTCGAAATGGCCGCCCTCGAACTCGCCGATCGACTCCTCTGCTCCGCCGCCCAGGTCAACGGTCACCGGCTCCGCAACGGCACGATCTCTCAAGAAGACAGGCGACGCCTCGTGCAGAAGTCTTCCGAGATCGGCGCGGCGCCGCTGTTCATCGACGACACCCCGAGTCGTACGCTCACGGAAATCGCCGCAGTGGCCCGCCGGCTCAAACGGAAGCAAGGCCTGTCGATGATCGTGATCGACTACCTCCAGCTGATCGAGCCCGACAATCCGCGGGATCCGCGACAGGAGCAGGTGGCAAGGATCGCGCGGCGGCTGAAGGGGATGTCTCGCGAACTCGACATCCCGGTGCTCTGCCTGGCCCAGCTCAACCGGCAGGCCGAGGTGTCGCGAGACAACCGCCCCCGGCTCAACCACCTCCGTGAGTCGGGTGCCATCGAACAGGACGCCGACGTGGTGATGTTCGTGCATCGCGAGGAGTACTACCAGACCAACGACGAGGATCGAGAGCGAGTCCGCGGTCAGGCCGAAATCATCATCGCCAAGCAGCGAAACGGGCCGATCGGCGACGTGAAACTCCTCTGGCAGCACGACTTCACGCGGTTCGTGAACCTCGAGCACCGGCCGTACGACGAGTTCGAGCAGTTTGGGTCAACGGGGTTCTGAACATACGGCAGCCGGGCCATCGTGGCCCCGGCTGCCTGAGCCTGAGGGCTCGCCTTCCGGGCGAGCAGTCCTATTCACGGCAGCCGGGCCATCGTGGCCCCGGGGCTGCCTCCACGAGCGAGGGCTCTGCGAGGGGCTACCCGTGCCCTCGAGCGGGCTATGGGAGCAAGCGCAGCCAGGATGGCGAAGCGCAGCGGACATGCAGTGAGTCGAGGCCTGGAGGGCCGAGACGAACGTCCAGCGAGAGGGCGTGGGTAGCCCCGAGCCGCCGCAAGATTCCTGTGCAGGTTGACAACCTGCACCTACAGATAGAGATGCACTCAGCGAGGGGCTGCCCGTGCCCCGGCGGCGCGGTCGGTGCCGGGAGTGACGTCGAGTATGAAGCTGTCGTCATCCCCCCGCTCAAGCCGCTCCCAGGCGATCGCCCCCATGGCGGCGTTGTCGGTGCAGAGCGATCGCGGGGGCACGAACACGGCGATCCTCCGCCGACGCCCGAGTGCCTCGAGCGACTCCCGCAAGAGCGTGTTGGCCGCCACACCCCCACCCACCGCCACCGCACGGCAGCCGGTGCGATCGATGGCGAGGTCAACCTTCGCCAGGATCGAATCGACCACCGCCTGCTGAAACGACGCGGCCAAGTTGGCCAGCGGCCGTCCCACGGGAGGCGGCACGTCAGCCACTGCATGTGGCGGTCGCACGAGGTAGCGGAGGGCGGTCTTCAAGCCGCTGAAGCTCATGTCGAGTCGGTCGCGATCGGTGGCCAGCGGCCTGGGAAGGCGATGCGCCTTCGGATCGCCTCCGGCGGCAACTCGTTCGATCTCGGGGCCGCCCGGATAGCCGAGCCCCAGCAGGCTGGCGGCCTTGTCGAAGGCCTCACCGGCGGCGTCGTCGATCGTGCCACCGAGCCGCTCCGCGTCCAGCGGGCCGTGGACGTGAAACAGCGAGGTGTGGCCGCCACTCGCGACGAGCCCGACGCACGGATAGGCAAACCGCTCACCGTAGGCGAGGCGACACGCGTAGAGGTGCGCCAGGATGTGGTCGTAGCCGACGATCGGTACGCCGAGGGCGGCGGCGATCGCCTTGCCAGCGGAGAGCCCGACGAGCAGCGAGCCCACTAGACCGGGGCGGACGGCCACGCCCACTCCCTCGATGTCGCGCTTCGAGATCCCGGCTCGGGCGACCGCCTCGTCAATGACAGGGATGATTCGCTCGACATGCGCCCGCGAGGCCACCTCTGGCACGACCCCCCGCCACCGGGCGTGCAGTTGCTCCTGGGTGGCAACCACGCTCGAGAGCACCTCCCGGCTGCGGGAGATCACCGCAGCTGCGGTTTCATCGCAGGTGGATTCGATCGCGAGGAGGGGCATCGTTTCGGGGGCGATCTGGTTTGGAGTGGACGCTGGTTGTCAGCCGGCACCAGAACCCCACGCTGCCAGGAATCAGTAGTCGTACCACATCCCGATCCCGCAGCGGTTCTGGTTGAAGTAGACGAACTGGTACTGGGGGTCGGAGCCCTGGAGGTATTCGAAGCCGATTCGGAAGAGCTTCTCGCTGCGGTCTCCCCGCCAGGCCCAGCCGGTCTGCACGCAGACATTGCCCCCCCAGTCGAGTTCCTGCCGCGACATTCCGTTGATCGCGAAGAAGGGAGCGCCGCGGATGCCTGTGGCGCGAGCCTGAATCAGTTCGGTGCCGTACTGGAACTCCCAGGGCTGGGAGCCACCGGAGTTGAAGAAGGCATAGCCCACCTCACCGTACAGCCGCATCCAGTCGAACAGGTAGTACGAGTTGCCCCAGACGAAGCAGTCGCGGACGTAGTTCACCCGTGTGAAGTCGGGGTGCTTGATCATCGCCTCATCGCCGAGGTGGGCGCTGTTGTGGTAGTAGGCGAGCTTCGTCTGCCAGCGGCCGATGCCGTAGACGAGCGGCACGCCGAAACGGTAGTCGGCGGAGCGGAGGTCGCGGTCCTCCTGCGGATCGAGCCTCACGAACGCCGCGCCTTCGATCTGCACCTCGAACCCTTGCGGATGCAAGACCGAGTCGGACCCATATCGCAGAATCGACGCCCGGCCGCCGAGGGTCGAGTCCCAAAGCCAGCCGTTCTGAGTCGATGGGTTGAGCGGATCAGGATCGGTATCGTTGTACCAAACGGAGGCGAACCGAGGCTCCTTCGGCCCCGCGAGGTAGCTCGTGTAGATCAGGTTGTTGGGGAGGATGTGCCATCCCCATGGCCGAGGCGCCCAGAGGTCGTCGAAGCACTCTGGATACCCACTGGCCGACGGGTAGCCGTCGGTGCACGATGATCCGGGCGGGCACTCACCATCCAGGATCACGGGCCCGCTGGGCCGGGTCGGCGGCAGACTCTGGATCTGGGCTGGCCCCGAGTAGAACCCGTCATCAGGCAGCATCAGGGGCGGCAGGGTCTCACGGGGCGGCTCGGGGTTCTGCGCGACGGCCGCACCGCTCCAAGCCAGTACCGCAACACTCACCAGCCAGGCCCATGCCCGTCTCCGAGGCGGCATTCGGCAGCCCCCGCCTTGCGGTCGAACCGCAGTCGATTCAGCGTGAGGAGCGCGGGGCATGGCGGCAATCGCAAACAGCGGCAGTTCCAGCATGGGCGAGAGCGCGGGCGTGGCTTGCGAACCCGCATCGCGGCGGCGACACTCTACGGTTCGCGGCCGCAGCCCCCACAGACTGATCGGCACTCCGCCCCCGTTTCCGAAAGGACGTCAGCCGGTTGATCGGGAATCGATCCGCAACGCGGAAGGCAGGGCAAGATCGCGAAGCCGAGGCCTCGCCATCTCGCCGCGATTACCGAGATCACCGTCGTCACGCCGATGGAGCCATCCACCCAACCTGACATCATCACCGCGGATTCTGGCATCCCCACGGCCCTCGGCCGCATCCCCAGCGGGCTGTTCGTGGTGGCCTGGCGTGACGGCGACCACGATCGCTGCATGCTCGCCAGTTGGGTGATGCAGGCCGGCTTCGCACCTCCGCAGGTGAGCGTGGCGGTCGGGGCAGCGCGGGATCTCCTCACCGCGCTCGACCGGGGCGCGACGTTCGCCGTGAGCGTGCTCGCCGAGTCGCAGCGGTCGCTCCTCGCCCGCTTCGGCAAGCCCTCGCCCGACGCCTTCGTGGGCCTTGATCTGCACCGCACCGCGACCGGTGCCGCCGTGCTCGCCGATGCTGCCGGTTGGCTCGACTGCCGCCCCACGGCCAGGGCCGCCCACGGCGACCATGTCGTCGTGCTGGCGGAGGTGTTGGCCGGCGGTGGCACGGGGGCGGAACCTGCCGTGCACGTCCGCAAGAACGGCCTGCGATACTAAACACTACACCGAGAGGCCTTCCATGTTTGTCGCCCCGATGACCCGAAGCCGGTTGCACCTGGCACTCTCGATGACGGCAGCAATCCTGCTCGCGAGCTGCTCCAGCGAACGAAAACCCGCGTCTCCCACTGCGGATGCTGCGGCGGGGAAGCCGGCGGCCTCCGCCACAAAGAAGCCCCGCCGCTTCATCTTCATCACCAATGGCGATGATCCATTCTGGGACGCGCTGCTGAGCGGGCTCAAGGATGGTGAGCAGCGTTTCGGCTGTGCCAGCGCGGGCATCACCGTCGCGCGTGACGTCAACAATGGCTCCGCCGAAGGGCAGATCGAGCGGCTCCGACAATACGCCACGCAGGATGACGTCGCCGGCATCGCCATCAGCGTGATCCAGGCCGACAACCAGTCGATCGTCGAGGAAATGAAGAAGCTGAGGGCCAAGGGGGTGAAGGTGATCACCGTGGACGGCGACGTGAATCGTGACACCTTCCGGGACGCACGCTCCTACTACATTGGCACCGACAACGTGGTGGGTGGCCGCACGCTCGGCACCGCGACCAGGGCCCTCCTCGAAGCCAGGGGCGTGACGGCAGGAGGCTACGTGCAGTTCGCCGGGTTCACCGACAACGACAACGCCCGCAGCCGCATGAACGGCGTGAAGGAGGCGATCGGCCCGGCCTACGCAGAACGGGATCGGATGGCCGACGAGATGGACCTCCCCCGCGCCCGCGACAACGTCCGCAACGCCACCCAAAACCACAAGGATCTCACCGCCCTCGTGGGCATCTGGGCCTACAACGCGCCAGCGATCGCCGACGTGGTCACGGAAAGCGGCACCCGCGACAAGTACGTGATCGCCACCTTCGACGCTCAGGATCTGGCGATCGGCCACATGGAGAAGGGTCGAATCGACGTGATGGTCGTCCAAAACCCTTTTGAGATGGGCGTGCGAACCGTCCGACTCCTCAAGGCGATGGTGGAGGACGACAAGCCGGTGCTCGATGAGATGTTCCCGAACTCCGCCAGCGCCGGCGGCGACGTCCACACAACCGGCCTGCGGGTCGTGGTTCCCGACTCGACGTCACCCGTGAAGTCCGATCTCTTCGATCCGCAGGTGGTCGAGCACATGACTCTGCCCGACTTCAAGGCGTGGCTGGCGAAATACAACCTCACCAGTTCGTGACCATGAACTCCTCCGGCAGCGCAGGTGGCGGCTGGCGGCTGCCCCGTCACGAACTCGCGATCCTCGCCGCGGCGGCGGTGGTGTTTCTGGCCACGGGCTGGCTCGACCCCAACCACACCTACTTCGCCAACTGGGCGGAGAGCCGCGACATCATCCTCCGCAACACGGCGCTCCTGGGGATCATCGCCCTCGGGGCCTCGGTGGTGATCATCGCCGGCGGCATCGACCTCTCGGCGGGCTCGATGGTGGCCTTCAGCGCCACGACCTGCGCGCTGGTGCTCACACTCTGCGCCGCTCCCGACGACCGGCGGCTGGTGACCGTGGGACCGGCCGGCATCGCGGCCGCGATCGCCGCGGCCCTGCTCTCGGGTCTGCTGGTCGGCACGCTCCACACCTGGCTGATCACGGCGATCCGCCTGCCGCCGTTCGTGGCCACGCTGGCGACGCTCGTGGGCCTGCGGAGTTTTGCCCGGGCGATGTGCTTGTTCGTCACCAAAGAGCGGTGGGGGAGCGAGTCGCAGCAGATCAACGTCAACACCCCATTTTTCGCCTGGCTGAAGGAGCACAACGTCTGGATCATGGCGGGCACGTTCCTCGTGCTCGCCATCGTCACCTGGCTGATCCTCTCCCGGACCGTCCTCGGCAGGCACCTCTACGCCCTCGGCGGCAACGAGCAGGCGGCCCG
>Ga0114973_10003827_pt1 | contig 10541 bp, 12 predicted proteins | sample M_140807_MF_Meta_FD_87025 | JGI IMG/M metagenome (GOLD analysis project Ga0114973, IMG submission 87025) | Freshwater microbial communities from Lake Montjoie, Canada to study carbon cycling - M_140807_MF_MetaG | ecosystem: Environmental > Aquatic > Freshwater > Lake | place: Lake Montjoie... | reverse complement strand
TCCCCAAAGTCTGGCCCTTCCACGTTCCAGTGAAAGCCGTGAGCTTTGATGTAGTAGGCAAAATTACTTGCCAGGAGAATTTTTAAATTGTCTGCGAGCACTTGAGTTCCTTTTGTATTCTTTGGGCGTGTTAGGCGTAGGGTCTGAGTCCGTGATGTATTTACCAGAAAGCAACGAACCTCCGGATCTTGTTTGTGTGCTCATGGCCATGCTTACTGGTGCTATGCTGCCGCTGGATGTGCCGCCTGAGCTGGCACCGTCTTCCATTATTTCTCTTGCTCTCATTCAGCTGCTCCAAATATCGGGCCACTCACATACTGCCCGCTCTGATTCAACATACCATTGCGTAAATTGTCAATGATGTCATCTGTGATATCTCTGCGGCGGAACTGCGACAAAAAGAGATGCGTCTCAACTGGTGCGTCGCCCTGCTGATCAAGTATGGCGTACATACGGTGTCGTCCGTCGTGATCACGCACACGAGCTTCTTGATTGAAGTCTCCGTCTTCCCAGGCCTGTGGCACAGTGATGGTAAGAAACGGCGCACCAAATCCAGGATTGTCAATTTGCTGACGCAGGTATTGTATGGTCTCTCGCTCTTCGGGATCGTTGGCGTCCAGTGGCAGGCCCAATCTAAGGAACATGCTGGGCTTCATTGTGACTTTGAGTCCAAAATAATCCACGTCTGCATTGTATGGCACAGCACCCAGCCCACCACGGTTGTCGATCTTTACTTCCGTGATGAATTCAGCAGCTCGCATCAGCAGTTCCACTTCCTCAGGGCTAATGCTTTGCGGGTGGGTTTGCCATTGGGCTTCTTCATTGGGCCTTGTACTCCTGACATTCTAGCACAGAAACTTTTACGACGCTTGGCTGCTTTTGATCCGGGCTTGAGTTTTGAGGGCTTGGTAGTCACAGCCATTTGTAGTTTAGATCCAGGATTCTCTCTGCGATAGCTGGCCACACCTTTGGCATTGAGACCGCCCTTGGCGCTCTTTCCGGCCTTGCGGCGCCACGCAGCAGTCTCGCGAATGATCTGTTCATCCGTGATGGTTTCAAATACATCTTCAGTCAAGCCACGAGCGGCCATGGCCTGTTCAAAATCATCAAATATCTCATGAGCTTCGGTCAGGCTACAAATGCCTTCTGACACATCTTGCTCTGCAGTCACAACCGGTTTGCCGGATTTTCCTGTGTTGGCGCCGAGCCCAGACACTTTGCCTTTGGTAGTGCCACGACCACTTCCTGACCCAATGTGTTTGCTGGCAAGACTCACTCCAGATCTTTTAGGACCACGTTGTGGTTTGAGTTGTTGTATCTCGCCACCTCGTGCCACAAATGCCGCTACATCATCTTCTGTGACTGATTCCTTTGCTACACAATTAGGAACCATTCGTCCTCCTTTGTTTTTCATACCAACTTGTTTGTGTGTGTCCCAGCATTTTTCATTTAGATTGGCTCTTGAATGATCACCATGTGTTTGGCACATGCCACACATTTCACACACCATTTCCGTCTCAACTGATTCATTGTGTTTCTTCTTGCCGGCACAATGTGCTCGCTGGCTGAACCCTTTTGGATGCGAGCAGTTGATGCTGCTTTTGTATTTTTGGCTCCAGGCCTCTGTGATAAATTCACGTGCTTTCATGATTCGATTCAACTCCAATTTAGATAAATTTAAACATCTCGCATGAGATGTTGTGCCTCGCCGGATTTTTTCCAGCTATCCCACATGGCCCGGCCTGGCGGCAATTGATTTCTACTTGGTATGATAGTGTTGCCCATAGCACGCACATACGCATAGATATTGCGTGCGATACCTTGTCCTTGATACTCAGGTCGGAAGCTGGTGATCAAGGATGTCACACCACGTTTGCTCGCTTTGAATTTGGCGACACCTGCCGCCTGGAAGTTATCATCCAGCACCCGGATCGTGAGCACTGGCTTGCCGTATTCTTCTTCCACAGTGGCACGATATGTCAGCCCGTCAAAGTGTTGAGTATCATTGAATGCAGGGTTGAAACAATCTGGATTGACACCTTCATTGACTGATTCAGATTTGTTGCCATAGTTGGCAGCACCTTTTTTGCGGCATTGTACCAAGCGTCCTGAAGCATAAGCCGACGGCCATACTTTGGCCGAAGCCTTGACTTTATAGTAGCAGGCATCTTTCTTTTCCATCAAGGAACCGTATTCATACAGCGGGCCTCCGCAATGCGGGCATGTGTCATGACTTTCTTTTACCCGTTTCTTGGTAGGCACATTGATAGCAGCGCCATGCCGATCTGGGTTGGGATCTTCGCGACGCTTTCTTGCTGCTGCTGACGCACGCCCTTTCTTGCCCAGTGCGTGCGCCTTGGCCTGCGGCAAACACTTGGGCTTGCCTTCGGATTCCGATCCTCTAGCACAGTCGCCGCGGATCTTGCCGTCGGGACCAAATCTCACCCATTTTTCTTTGAACCAGTCTCGTAGATTTTCTTCCAACTGCTGGGTGTGTTCTGTGATGATTTCATGCGCTCTCATTACATCACCTTTTTTCCGCGATCTTTTTCAGTGATAGGGCCGCCTACCACCCAAGCAGCACAGGTCCTTGTGCCGGCACATTTGAAATGCAAGAAGTTGCAGTAGCCCAGATCACTCAGGTTTATTGTTGCCGCTGCATCCACATGTGAGTCGTTGCCTTGTATGCCAGACTCAATACATTTTCGCATTGAATCACTGGCATCAAATGCAGCACAGTTTCCGCACAGCATGGTCTTGACAGTTTTTTCTGGCACAGCCCAACGGGTCGCAGCGCCTTTCCAATAGTCGCCGGGCTCGAGCGGATTTGCTGGACCATAGTGATAATCATCTATAGCTGCTTGACGATTTTTAAGGTTGAGCTCAATGTCATGCGTGGCCACTGGACAACCTTTTTGCACTGCTTCGACAAGTCTGATAAATTTTCTCATATGCTTATTTAACACCAATGCGTAATACGCTTCGATAGCGAGTCTCGGGATCTCGAGCAGATCTTGTGCCTTGATACAAGGTCCTGCTGAGATCATAGTCGCTGAGATCATGATCCACATCGTCTCTGCTTTGCAGGGCCACCATGACTCCGGCCGGGATATGATCAAACCAACCGCGATTCTCCATGTCGTGACAGCTGGTATTGATCACCAGGCCATCCTCATCCAGTTGCCTATAATCCAGTTCATTAGCGTCCTGGACCATGGGCTCTATGCGATTATCCAAGCCCATAGCACGGGCTATGCGTTGTGACCCACGCACCACCCGAGGATCACTATCCACATTCACGATGTGGTCATATTGTATCTGGCTCTTGGCCAACAGTATGCTCATGTTGCCGTACCACGATCCCAGGATGTAGATGGTGCTAAACTGATCCTGTATCTTTTTCAGTTCATGTATCAGCCACAGTTTGTTCAGGATCAACCCTGATTCAAAACTGCCCTGCAAGGTCAGTGGGCTGAACTCTACCAATCGCATTAGAATATCCTTAACGAAATTTCATCACTGCCCACGCCAACTATCACTCCGGGCCCGTCAATCACACGGAAGTTTTTCACACGTATTCTTCCACCTTCGCTATCCACTGTTTCATAGCGTATGGGGTATATACCACTTGGCGCCGAGATCTGATGCGTTTCTTCAAGATATGTATCGGTCCATATCCAGTTGCGTTCAGTGAATAATTCGTCATTGATGTAAGCCCGATATCTCAACACAGCACCTGGATGACGTTTTGCGCCCACATCAACAGTGAATTGTACGAATTTGTGTTCCATAATCTATTTAGTGAAATACTAGCCTATAAATATCTACATGCTTAAATTGGCCGATGTACGGCAGATCCAGATAGAACTCACCACAAGATGCAATGCTCGCTGCCCCATGTGCATGCGTAATTATCGCGGCGTTGATCACAACTCGGGCTATCCCATGTGCGAACTCAGTTTGAGTGATTTCAAAAAAATACTCACACCCGACATCTTGGCCAGCATCATGGTGTCTGACCCGCCGGTAAATGGACGAGTGCCCATCAACTACAACTTCCAGGGCATCACATTCAATGGCAATCTGGGCGACTTTTCCAATGCAAAGGATGGCGCCGAGATCGTGGAATATCTAGCGGAGCATGACGTTCCGGTACGTATCAACACCAACGGCAGCACCAGGACTCCGGACTGGTGGGCAAGGCTAGCCCGGCCCGGAGTGTCAATAGGATTTGCACTGGATGGACTAGCCGACACACATCACTTGTATAGACAAGACACAGACTGGTACAAGATTGTGGCCAATGTCGAAGCGTTTATTGCCGCAGGCGGCCATGCTGTGTGGAGATTTGTGCCATTTGATCACAATCGACATCAACAAGATGCCTGCGAAAAATTATCCCGTGTGATGGGATTTGCCAGATTTGAAAACATATATGATGGTCGTGATCGCGGACCAGTATTCACCCGTGACGGAAAATTTAGCCATCACATAGGCGAACCGTTTGACTTGGCCCCAGCAGTGCAGCCCATGCTGACGAGTCATCTCACATGGTATGATCCCAAGACCTTTCGCAGCGACAAAGATTCCGATGTGTTGAATCTGCGATGCATCCACAAAGTCAATAGAGAGATATACATAGCAGCCGACGGATCTGTGTATCCCTGCTGCTACTTGGGATTCTATCCCCACACAATGAATCATCCAGGCAATCAAGAACTGGCACCCTTGGTACAGCAAAACAATGCACTAGAATACCCATTGGCCCATTGTCTTGACTGGTTTGAATCAGTAGAACGCAGCTGGAACAACCCCAGTATCCGTGAAGGCCGCACATATCAATGTGTGACCACATGTAATAGGAACACAACATGACATCAGCAAGAATTTTATATCTAGCACGCTATCGCGTGCCGCATGCTATCATGAGCCTGCAACCAGAATTCGCCAACAATCTCGTTGGCATAGATCGAACCTGTATTGCCAGTCCTGTGCCGCAAGAAGAACTATGGCCCGTATTTGAAAAGTACGGCATAGATACCGCCAAACTGGACTACGCACCGGATTCGGAAATCTACAGACTCTATCCCGAAGTCAATAACTGGGTGTTTGAAGGCGACTACCGAACATACTGGCTGCGACAACAGGCCATCAAGTTTGCGTTCTTGGACTATCTCAACTATGATCTTATGATCATGCACGACTGCGATTGCTTGTTGATCAAGCCTTACGAGCCAATGAAGAACGGCGTGCTGAATTTCCAAGTGCTGGAGAATGAACGCCACAGCTGGGGCTACTACGAAAGCATCAAGAACGGACTGGGCTTTGAACGACTCACTCCGCATTGCTTTATCTCCGAGAACGTGCCGGTACTCAAACAAGACTTCACGGACCTTACACGGTTCTTAGAAGAACGTCATCAGAAGAAATGGCTGGATGCTATGATTGATTCGTGTCCGCCCGAGCCCACTGTGCCACCTTGGGGCAATGGCGAACTGATCCGTTGGTTTTCTGAATACGAATTCATCGGCAATTGGACCATGAGCCGACGTCCTATCACCCAGGAGTTCCAGCGTAGATATCATTATGATAACATGGAAAAGATCGGCGACTTTGATCCTGATTATCATACCGCTGTGTGTGATGCTTTGCCTGACTTGAGATTCAGTCTGCAGATGGACTGGGACAAGAAAGAAGTCATCAAGTTTGATTACTACATGGAGAAGATACGTGAAAAATTGGTTAAGCACCGCTAAAGTACACAGCCCTGGCTATGATGCCACGCACTGGGGATTTGATCATGCACAGGTAGTAGACCTCAACACAGCCTTACAGCAACCAATTCGTATTGTTTCACTGCCGGTGTACTTCAACAGACCCGGCGAATTTAGCTATCGACCTGAATATGCTGATATTGATCTTGAGCAATGGGATCTGATCCTATTTGTTGATATTGAATTTCGCAGTCAGACCGAGTTGGTTAATTGGGTTGAAAGTACCGGCGCACAAAATTGGTTGTTGAGTGTGGCTGGGTTACATGCAGGTGAAACACTTTTGCCGAATGTGATTTACAAACCTGTGTGGAGTTTTAATTTTTTACACTGGTCCGAGCCCAAGCAAGATTTTCCTCTACAACGTGAATTTTTATTTGAATGTTTGTGTGGCGCTAGACGCAAGCATCGTGATTATGTGATGCTAGCCATGTTGAAATCAGGATTAATTGATCAATCAATTGTGACCTATCGAGATGTTTTTGTGGGAGGCGATTGCACATCAACACCGCCCGATGTTCAAGAACAATTTCCAAATCTTTCTGTTCCTTGGCCTTATGTCAGTCCAAATCTTGATTCAGCGTGGGAAGTCAGAGCTACACTTGATAATTCGGTCAGCGGACTTGTGCCCTGGGAAATTTACAATCGCACTTGGTATTCTGTGTTGGTAGAAACGCTCGGATATGGCACAACTTTCTTGATGGAAGAAAAAATTGGCAAATGCCTGTTTGGTCGTAGATTATTTGTGCATTTTGGGCAAGCACATTGGATGCGCCGGCTCAAAACATTTGGGTTTGAAACTTTTGATTCAATACTGGATGAAACCTATGACACCCTAGACATAATTGATGTTGAAAGGTATGCAGCAGCATTTGATCAGATACAATGGCTCTCCAAACAAAATCATCCTGCTCTGTTGCAAAAAGTCAGACCTATACTGGATCACAATCACGATCGGCTGTTTAGATTCAAACTAGATGTAGAAGCTCACATGAATCAGCTGATCTTGGGTTACCTAAAATAAGTGATCCAGTGCTGATAAAAATTGTCAGCAATGATCTGTTGTCCAACAGGACTGGAATGATAGCCCGGATCCTCTCCTGAGAATCTGTTGTTGCCACACACTGCCTGCGGTGTCTTTTGTGAGTCTAATTGGATGTAATGATCGGGGATGATACTGGGAAATGCATCACGCCATTGAGACTGATTGGCCGGATCAAATGGCCATAACAAGCTGGGCAGCACCATGAACTTGATACCATCCAAGTGCATCATGAGCATGCCTTCTCTTATGATCCATTCATCCTGCTGTTTCTTCCAGGCATTGTCGTAGATGCTGTCGATCCAGTGCCGTACTCCGGTCTGAGCTTGCTTGGTTATACGACCCTGTCTGTATGGATGATCATAGTTTTCAGCCAGAGTGAATATGGTCTCACATATCATGTTGCTGGGCTCACGGCCATAATTCACATTGCGTATGCCATCTTCTCTGCGATAGCCATTACCGCGATTGCGATCTTGAAGATGTCGTTCCAGGGGCGGGTTCTCTCCTGCACTAGGTGCTTGGCTCCAGTCATATGGTGCAGAGTCAGCAGGTATCTCCATACGGTCCCAGAATGTGGGTCCTATGATAGCAAGGTCTGGACGTTGCCTGCGTATCTCATCTATCTGTATGCGTATGCCGCCATTGCTACAACCTTGACGTGCTAGATTTACTAGATCCCATCCCAGGCGATCGGCCAATCGTTCGCTCCAGGCTGTGCCCGGTAATGTTTTACTCACAGCACTAAAGCTGCATCCTGCTACCATTAATTTCATGGTGCTATCTCCTCGTGTGGTTCTGTATAACTGTTCTTGTGTTCATCTATGTGAAAGCCTGCGATGATGTTGCCATGATGTGGTAACTCATCCAAGTTGTATGTGCCTGGTGGGATACTCAATGTGACCGTGCCTTGACCATGTGGTGCAAATGTCACCAGATTGTGATGACGTTTCACGCTGTCATGTACCACTCTATGATGTATGTGACCGTAATCACCATGCTGATCGTGTGTGAGGATCAAGCCAAAGTCTTTGGCCAGTGTCCAGCACTTGGCTTCGGCATATGCGAGATCCCAACGTGTGAGCTGTTGCTGTTCTTGATCATGCCAGTGGTCTTCGAAGCCCAGGAAAATGGTATCAATACCACGCCTGCGCCAGAATGCCGACATCTCTGCACCGCGTGGATCTGACTCTGCGTAGGTAAGATAGCCAATGGTCCAGTCATGTTCAGGATGATTGTGTATGTAGCTGTAGCCAAATATCACGCAGTCGTCTGGGTGCGCTACCAGGCACAATGCTTTCATAAAGTGATACCTCGTTGCTGAAGGAATGTTAGATATTGTTGCTGCTGTCCCTGTGACAATCGGCTCCAGGCATTGCGATGTATGCTCACGGTCAAACTACTCTGCATCTCATGGAATTTACGATCAAATGCCGCAACTTCGCTATGACATAGATTGCACGGAGGCAACCGGCATTGTTGTGTATTATACAACAGATCCATCATGTGTGTGGATTCAAGATAACCTGAATACAATATGAACTCTGTGACCAATCCTTGTGCCTGGAACCATGTAGGAAATGACTCGCCGGTGTGTTGTTCTACGTCGGCTATCATGGCTCTGACCATGCTGGTGTTGAACACAAATGGCACACCGGCTGGGCCCAGTTGTCTTGTGACATCAATGCCAAACAAATCACTCACAAGACTTCGGCTTTGTTCAAACACCGGCTGGATGCCTAATGATCCTGTTTGCGGGCGACCTTGGCTGTCCATGAGATCTGTCAAGGTCAGTGGTTTCACAAACAAGGTCTTGGCGTCCAAGGACATGCTCCAGATATTAAAGCTGCTGGCAGTACCCAACAGCTTGAGCACCTGTTGGCTGACCCACCCATTATCCACAAAGTCGGTGGAGAATGTACTGCGTGGCAGTATGGTCACACGATGTTGCATATCTCCCCACCAAGCAGGATCTATCTGGCCAGCTATCCGATCGTGATCATTTACAATCACATAGATATTTTTTATTCCTAGATCTTGGCAATAGAGATTGATACTTTGTGCTTGGGCTCGCAGCACTGGCAGTTCTGGCTCAAACACCACAGTCACAAGGTCAATAAAAAACGGCATACGATTATGTATGCCGCGTGGGTTTATGAGATTTTATTTTTTGCGGATGCCGGCCAAGAATCTCATGCGATCGAGACTTTCTCTTGTTATTTCCGTTTGGCCTGGCGGTGTAGAATACGCAGCAAATGGCTTGTTGTTCATGCCTTGGCCCGCTTGTGTGGGATACTGTGAAGGTGGTTGCGCAGCCGGTTTGGCCCCAGGAAGGCCGGCTGTGGCTTTCAAGTTGTCCATCCATTTTGGAGTGACGTTTCTTGCGTATGTGGTCGAGGCCACACCGTTGTGATCCTGCCGATCCATGTAAGAATTATTGTTAGGATCATTAGGGTCAGTTTGGAATGAAGTAGAGCTAAAATGGTGATCGGCTTGGCCATTGTTGTCAGTGGTCCAATCACGGTCAATGGAACTGACTTGAGTTTGGTCGTCAAATGTGCCTTCATTGACGTCATCGGCCCTGGGAGGAATACCGGCATCGGCTCTCAATTTGGCCAGTTCATCTGCAGGAACATCTCTTCTGTGTATTTGGGTAGGCTCGTTGTCACCTTCCTGACTCCATCGATTATAATGTCCGGTACCGGTTGCAGGGTTCATTGCTATAAAGGTTCGATCAAAAGCATTAACGGGTTGCCCATTTTTCATTGTGGTCCGCTGGTTCCAGATTCCACTCATCATTGTGTTTGGATCGGGCTTGGTAGGACCACTTGACATATTGTAAGCATTTGTGTTTTTATCGTATGCTAAAACCGTTCCATCTCGCGCGGTCCAGGATGGTTGCCCCCATTTGAATTCGTTAGGAACGGTCTGATCATCTTCGTTGGTTTTTTTACGGGCAGCCTGGGCAGCAGCACGATCTCGTTGTTTTTTCTCGTAAGCAGCGATATCAGCATCTGCCTGCTTTTGTTGTTGTATCATCGCAGGAGTAAGTATTTCTTCGCGGCCAACTTTTTTGGTTATCTCTTTTCCAAAAGGATCGTAGGTCTTTGTTGTTACTGTTCCTGTACCCAAGGCCCTTTGCATGTCAAGAGGTAGTGGAGCGAGGGTGCCGAGATTAGGATGTTTTTTAAGTTTTTCTAGGGCGGCGACATAATCGGAGTCTTGACCGGGCGAGGGCGTGTATTTTGGAGCCTTGGTTTTTCCTGCTGCTATGTCAGCCAGTGTGTCGCCGGGCTTTACTGTATAGTCTGCCCGGCCAGGAATCTTTAACACTTGCCCGGGCATGATCAGATTTGGATTGTCTATGTTGTTTGCTTGGGCAATGTCTTTCCATGACATGGGTTTTTCTGCTGGTAGATCTTTCAATGTAGTTGCCGCAGCGGCTGGTGGTACCACTACTACCGGTTTAACTGCAACAGGTGCTGCTGGTGGTACCGGTGGTACCACTACTACCGGTTTAACTGCAACAGGTGCTGCTGGTGGTACCGGTGGTACCGCCACTACCGGTTTAACTGCAACAGGTGCTGCTGGTGGTACCGGTGGTACCGCCACTACCGGTTTCACTACCGCAGGCGCAGAATTGTCCGGGCCTGCATCCTGTGCTCGCATGCCTCCGAGTGCGTTTTTTCGTGCTGCCCATGCACGAGCGCGGGCTCTTGTGGCATCAT
>Ga0114973_10003826_pt1 | contig 10541 bp, 9 predicted proteins | sample M_140807_MF_Meta_FD_87025 | JGI IMG/M metagenome (GOLD analysis project Ga0114973, IMG submission 87025) | Freshwater microbial communities from Lake Montjoie, Canada to study carbon cycling - M_140807_MF_MetaG | ecosystem: Environmental > Aquatic > Freshwater > Lake | place: Lake Montjoie... | reverse complement strand
GGCTGACATCCACGAGCTGGACGCCAGATCCCCCTTCGGCCGGGTCTCGACCCCCGAGGACGTGGCCGCCGCCGTGACCTGGCTGGTCTCATCCGCCAACCCCTATGCCAATGGCCAGAAGATCAACATCAACGGTGGAGGCTGAGGCCTATGGCGCCCGGGACTGGCTTCCCTAGGCCTCGCGGAAACTGGCGTCGAAGACCGCGCAGATGTTGCGCACCACCCGGCGGCCAGCCTCGGTGACCTTCAGGTGGGCGCCCTCGGACTCGACCAGGCCGTCGGCGGCGAAGGACTCGAGGCGGGACAGTTCGTGCACCAGGTCCCGGGGTTTGCGGCCATAGCGTGAGGCGATCTCGCCCAGGTCGACGGCGAAATCGCACAGGAGCCGCTCAATGATCTCGCCGCGAAAGCGGTCGTCGGCGCTCAGCATCGCGCCGAGGGCGACGGGTAGCTGGTCGTGGTCGAGGGCCTTGCGCCAGTCCCCCACCTGCAAGGCGTTCTGAGCGAGGCCTTGCGGCAGGCTGCCGACCGCCGAGGGACCCATGCCGATCACGACCTGGGTCGAATCTGTGGTGTAGCCCTGGAAGTTGCGGTGCAGACGCCCCTCCGCCTGGGCCCGGCACAGGTCATCCTCGGGCAGGGCGAAGTGGTCCATGCCGATGTGGACATAGCCCTCCGAGGTCAGTCGCTCCGCCGCTGCGTCACTCTGGTCCAGCCGCTCCGAGGTGCCTGGCAGGGCCGCCGCCTCGATCAGCGTCCGACTGGCCGTCATCCCGGGCGCCAGGGCGTAGCCCAGCAGGGAGACCCGCTCGGGCCTCAGGGTCATCATGCTGTCCAGCGTCGCCAGGGTATTCGCCCGTGTCTGGTGTGGCAGGCCGTACATCAGGTCCATGTTGATCGAGGTCACCCCGCCGTCGCGCAGCCAGCGCATGCAGTCGGCGATGTGGTCGAAGGCCTCGGGGCGGTGCACAGCAGCCTGTACCTCGCGGTCGAGGTTCTGCACCCCCAGGCTGGCGCGGGACAGGCCGTTGACCGAGGCGATGGTCACCCAGTCCTTGGTCAGGGTCTCTGGGTCCAGCTCGGCGCCCACCTCCAGGGAACCGACGAAACGGAAGGCCGCCGACAGGGTCGCCATGACCGAGCGCAGCTCGAGGGGCTTCAGGATATTGGGCGTACCGCCGCCGAAGTGGATGGACGAGACCCTCGGCCGGCGCCGACCCAAGGCCCGGTGCACCGCCAGAAGTTCCTTCTCCAGGTAAAGGACATAGGCCGCCACCGTCCCCCGGCTGATGGCCGGCCGGGCATTCCGGGCGCAGTTCCAGCAGAGGCGCGAGCAGAAGGGCACGTGGATGTAGAGCGAGACCGGCTCGTCGTCAGGCAGGCCGTTCAGCCAGCCGGCGTAGATCTCGGGCGTCACCTCCGGCGTGAACTGCGCCACCGTGGGATAGCTGGTGTAGCGCGGCGCCCGGCCATCGTACTTTTCAATCAGCGCATCCCGGCCAAGCCGCGAGGTCGTCACGCTCATGTCCCCCTCCGCTCCGGCACCCTAGAGGGCGTTGGTCGCCAGCCTGTCACCGGGAAGCCCGCCCCCGCGCCGTAACGCAGATCAATGGGCACCTTCCTACGGAGGAGGCTGCGCGCGGGATCTCTTCCACCCGAAACCGTGAAGATGAAGTGAGCGGAAGGCCGCCAGCCACCCTACCCCGCGATCTCGCAGATCCGCCCCGCCTTGGCGTCAGTGTATCCGGCGGGGGTCCAGGCGAGTTCGCCGTTCACCAGAACGGCCTCTACGCCCACCGAGTCGCGGGTGTAGCGCATGCCGTCGCCGGGCATGTCGAAGATCGGGCGTTCCTCGCCCCGGCCGATCCGGTCAGGGTCGAACATCACGATGTCGGCGGCCTGGCCGGGCTTGAGCAGGCCGCGGTCCTTCAGGCCCCAGATGGCCGCCGTCTCGCCGGTGATCTTGGCCACCGCCTGCTCCAGGGTCAGGGCTCCCGTGCGGCGCACGAACTCGCTGAACAGATAGCCTGTGTCGCCGTAGGTGGCGAAGGAGGCCAGGTGTGCACCGCCATCGCCGGCGCCGATGTGCACGTCGGGCCGGGCCAGCAGGGGGCCGATGCGGGCGCTATTGTCGTGACCGCCATTGGCCGAAAGGAAGGCCACGTCCAGGCCGTGCTCCAGCGAGACCTCGATCAGGGCCAGGGCGCAGGACTGGCCACGGGCGTCGGCGATCGCCTTCAGTGTCTTGCCCGCCAGGTGGGCCGGGGCCTCGCCGCCGCCGCGCACCACCAGCCGTCCCATCAGGCGCTCGCCGCCGTCGGGGCCGGTGTCCTCCACCATGCGCGCCACCGTCTCCGGGTCGGTTAGGGAGGCGATCCGCGCCTCCAGGGGCTGGCGCAGCACCCGCACCCAGCGGGGGAGGCGGGCGAAGAACAGGCTGGGCCGCAGGAGGGAGAAGCTGATGTCGATGGGCCGGGTCTGCATCTGCGGCCAGACCCGGGCGCCGCGGGCGAACTGCTCGGCCGAGCGGCCCAGGATCCGGTCCACGCTGGCCGGCGTCTGGCGGTTGTCGAACACTGGCGAGTAGGTGGTGGGGATGCCGTGCTTCAGGCTCAGCTCGGCCAGCTGGTCGATCCGGGCGATGGTGATGTCGGCGTCGTAGAACTCCGGCACGATCTGCAGCATCCGGCCGAACTCGCCCAGCACGGCGCACATGGCGTCCAGCTCGGCGAACTGGGCAAAGCGGCTGGGCACGGGGCGGGCGTTCTCGTCCACGTCGACAAAGCTGGTGGACAGGCCGATGGCCCCGGCCGCCAGGCACTGGCGCAGCACGTCCTGCATGGCGGCAATCTCGTCGGGCCGCGCCGCGCGCTGGTTGGCATCGGCCCCCATCACCCAGACCCGGATGACGCTATGGCCCACCAGGGGCGCGACGTTGATGGCCAGCCCCTTTTCCAGGGCCCGGCGATAGCCCTCCCAGTCCTCCCAGGTCCAGTCGAAGGCGATGGTGAAGGCTTCGGGGGGCAGCTCCTCGATCTGTTGGAACATGCCGACCACCGCCTTGCGGTCCGCCGCCCTCAGGGGCGCCAGGGACAGGGAGCAGTTGCCCGGGATGATCGAGGTGACGCCATGCTCCAGGCTGGGCTTGGCCGCCCCGTCCCACAGGAGCTGCACGTCGAAATGCGTGTGCGGGTCGATGAAGCCGGGCGCCACGGCCTTGCCGCCGGCGTCCATCTCGGCCAGGGCCGAGCCCTCCACCCTGGGCCCAACGGCCACGATGCGCCCGTCCTTGACGGCCACTTCTCCGGCGTAGGCTGGCGCGCCCGTGCCATCCACGACCCGCGCATTGCGGATTACCAGGTCATGCATCTCGCTCTCCCAAATCTGCCAGCATACTCGACCGCGAACCCCCGCCCGGGCAAGCCCTTCCTCTCGGCCTGTTCAGGCGCTGCCTAATTCCTCCCCCCAGGGGGAGGTGGACCGCGAATGCGGGCCGGAGGGGGTCAGCTGAGATGCCGTTGACCCCCTCACCCGGCTTCGCCGGGAGCTCCCCCTTGGGGGAGCAATTCAGGGTCAGCGCGACAGCCCTGCGATCACCTGCCGCCAGGGCCGGCCCACCAGGTCGCCTGCCCCCGCCGCCCCGCAGCCGGCCAGGACATCGAAGCCAGCCTCGGCGTCCAGCACCACGGGGGCCACGACGCCGTTCTCAAACCGCACGCTGAGGGTCAGTTCGGCCTCGCCGTCATGCCCGGCTGAGACCTCGGCCGCCACCACCACGGCCACGCCTTCGCCGCTGTCGGGTCCCACCGGGCTCAAGACTGCGGCGGCTCGATGAAGACCACGTCCCCGCCCAGTAGCAGGCCGCGGGGCTTGCGCATGGCGAAGATATGCAGGTTCCAGCCCCGGATCCGGTCCATGGCCTCCTCGAGCGGCAGGTCCGGCAGGGACCGCGCCGCGAGCGCGTCCAGGGTCTCGTCCGCCTCCGGTGTCACGAACCGCCTCTGCACGGTGAGCGTCATTAGAAGGCCTCCCTGACTGCGACGTTGGAAGTGTGGCACGCTGGCGGATGGGGTTGCAATCTCACGCGGGGCCTGCAGAGGCCAGTGGGCAGGGCGATCCTGACCCCCGCCTCCCTCGCCGTCGCCTACCGCCCCGTGAACACCGGAGGGCGCTTTTCCAAGAAGCTGGCGACGCCCTCGCGGTGGTCCTCGGTCTTCATGAGGGTACGGATGGTCTCGATGGCCCAGCCGCCCAGCTCGCGCGGGTCACCGTAAGCGGCCCGGCGCAGGCCCTCCTTCATGTAGCGCAGGGCCAGCGGCGGGTTGCAGGCGATGCGGGCGGCCAAGGCGCGGGCGCGGTCCATCAGTTCGGCGTGGGGGGTCACCTCGCGGACCAGGCCGATGCGCAGGGCCTCCTCGGCATCGATGACGTCGCCGGTGAAGAGCAGCTCGGCCGCCTTGGCCGGGCCGACGATGGCGGGCAGGCGGTAGAAGCCGCCGACGTCGCAAGTCAGGCCGCGCTTGATGAACAGCTCGGCGAACTTCGCCTTGTCGCTGGCGATGCGGATGTCGGCGTAGAGGGCCAATTCCATGCCCCAGCCCACCGCCGCGCCGTTGACAGCGGCGATGACCGGCTTGTCGCACTCCAGGGCCGCCATGGCCGCCGGGGTCGGGGCATGGCGCACGGTGGGCGGCGGCGGGATGGCAGGCTTGGGCCCGGCCATGATCTCGCGCACGTCGTCGCCGGAACAGAAGGCGGGGTCGGTCCCGGTCACGATCACGCAGTGGGCATCAGGGTCGCGGACGGCCTGGCGGAAGGCGCGCTCCAGCCGGTCGTAGGCCTCGAAGTTGAGGGCATTGCGCTGTTCAGGACGGTTGAGGGTGATGACCGCGACGTGGTCTTCGACCCGGTAGGTCACGCTCTCGGCTTCACTGCTCATCCGGGCCTCCCTGGGGCTTTGACGCCCATCATGGCGGCGGGCGCCCGGCTGGGCAAGGACGTGCAGGAAGCCGCGCGGGAGCCTAGGGTGGGCCGATGACCGCCGAAGGGAGCCCCCCATGAAGACCGTCGCCCTGACCTGCTTCACCGACGTGCTCTGCGTCTGGGCCTGGATCGGCGAACTGCGCCTGGCCGAGTTACGCCGGACCCAGGGCGGGGCGGTGACGGTGACCCAACGTTTCTGCAACGTCTTTGGCGCCACGGCCCAGAAGATCCAGGCGAACTGGGGGACCAAGGGCGGCTACGACGGCTTCGCCGGCCACCTCGCCCACGTGCTGGAGGGCTTTCCCGAACTGGCCGCCAGCCCGGATCTCTGGCGCGGCGTGCGCCCGACCTCCTCCCTACCCGCCCACCTGGCCCTGAAGGCCGTCCAGGCCCAGGAGGCGGATGGCGGTGCTGCGGGCCTAAGTGACCGGGCCATCCTCGGGGTCCGGCAGGCATTCTTCGGGCAGGGGCGGGATGTTTCCGCGGCCTCGGTACTGGATGCGGTGCTCTCCGAGGCCGGTGCCGACCTCGCCGATATCCACGCCCGCCTCGCCCGGGGCGAGGCCCACGCCGCCCTCATGTCCGACTACCAGGAGGCCCAGGCCCTCGGCGTCAAGGGCAGCCCGAGCCTGGTGCTGAATGAGGGTCGCCAGATGCTCTACGGCAATGTCGGCTTCCGGGTCATCGAGGCCAACATCGCCGAACTGCTGCGCGAACCCCAGGCCGGGGCCGCCAGCTGGTGCTGAGCCCTTGCGCATCGAGCCCGGGCGCCCAAGAGTCTTCCACTCTGATCTTCTTCCACGGAGCTCCCGCATGACCGCCTCCCGACGCAAGGCCCTTGGCCTGGCCGCCGCCGCCCTTCTCCTGACCGCCTCGCAGGGGGCCCAGGCCGCCGACACTGCCCTTGCCCGGGCCGTGGCCTCGCAGGCCCGCCCCGCCGAGGACCGCGCCCGGGACGGCGCCCGCCATCCCGTTGAATCCCTGACCTTCTGGGGCGTGAAGCCCGGCCAGACGGTGATCGAGGTCTCGCCCGGCGGGGGCTACTGGACGGAAATCCTGGCCCCCTACGCGGCGGCGACAAAGGGGCGCTACGTGGCCGGCGTCACCGACCTCGCCAACCCCAAGATCTCGGAGGGCGCCCGCAAGGGCCGGGCCGACTTTGAAGCCCGTTTCACCAATTCGGCACGCTACGGCAAGGTCGAGTACGTCGGCTTTGGCGCGACCTCCGGCCCGCTGGGTAAGCCGGGTTCGGCGGACATGGTCCTGACCGCCCGGAACATCCATAACTGGCTCTGGAACCCGGGTATGCTTGCCAAGGTCATGACCGATTTCAATGCCGTGCTGAAGCCAGGCGGGGTCCTGGCCATCGAGGAGCACCGTTCGGACCCACGCCCCCAGGTCCCGGATGCGCGCGACGGTTATGTGGCCGAGGCCACGGTGATCGCCGCCGCCGAAGCCGCTGGTTTCCGCCTTGCCGGCCGCTCAGAGATCAACGCCAACCCCAAGGACACCAAGGACCATCCCTTCGGCGTCTGGACCCTGCCGCCCAGCAGGCGCAGCGCCGGCCCTGGCGCCCAACCGGCACCCGACTTCGACCGGGCCCGCTATGACGCCATCGGCGAGAGCGACCGCATGACCCTGCGCTTCGTCAAGGTGCGCTGATTTTCACAATGAAAAAGGGCCCCGGAGCGTCTCCGGGGCCCTGATCCGTTCTGTTAGGCTGGCTCGTCGTCAGGCGAACTGGTGCATGGTATTGGCCCCGCCCGAGGCCTTCAGGGCGGCCTCGCCGGCGAAGTATTCCTTGTGGTCGTCGCCGATGTCCGAGCCGGACATGTTCTGGTGCCGCACGCAGGCGATGCCCTGGCGGATTTCCTGCCGCTGGACGTTGAGCACGTAGCCCAGCATGCCAGCCTCGCCGAAGTACTCCTTGGCCAGGTTGTCCGTGGACAGGGCCGCAGTGTGATAGGTCGGCAGGGTGATGAGGTGGTGGAAGATCCCCGCCCGCCGCGCGCCGTCGGCCTGGAAGGTGCGGATCTTTTCGTCGGCCTCTTGGGCCAGGGCCGTGCCGTCGTAGTCGACACTCATCAGCTTTTCGCGGTCATAGGCCGAGACGTCCTTCCCGGCGATCTTCCAAGCGTCGAAGATCTGCTGGCGGAAGTTCAAGGTCCAGTTGAAGGACGGAGAGTTGTTGTAGACCAGCTTGGCGTTGGGAATGACCTCGCGGATGCGGTCCATCATGCTGGCGATCTGCTCGACGTGTGGCTTCTCGGTCTCGATCCAGAGCAGGTCGGCCCCGTTCTGCAGCGAGGTGATAGAGTCCAGCACGCAGCGGTCGGCGCCTGACCCTTCCCGGAACTGGAAGAGGTTGGACGGCAGACGCTTGGGCCGCATCAGCTTGCCGTCGCGGGTGATCAGCACGTCGCCGGGGTTGCACTGGGCCGGGGTGACTTCCTCGCAGTCGAGGAAGGAATTGTACTGGTCACCGAGGTCGCCAGGGGTGTGGCTGACGGCGATCTGCTTGGTCAGGCCGGCGCCGAGGCTGTCGGTGCGGGTGACGACGATGCCGTCCTCCACACCCAGTTCCATGAACGCGTAGCGGCAGGCGCGGACCTTGGCGAGGAAGTCCTCGTGCGGGACGGTGACCTTGCCGTCCTGGTGACCGCACTGCTTCTCGTCGGAGACCTGGTTCTCGATCTGCAAGGCGCAGGCGCCCGCCTCGATCATCTTCTTGGCCAGGAGGTAGGTGGCCTCGGCGTTGCCGAAGCCCGCGTCGATGTCGGCGATGATCGGCACGACATGGGTCTGGTAGGTGTCGACTGCCTTGAGGATCGAGTCTTCCTTGCCCTTGTCGCCGGCCGCGCGGGCGGCGTCGAGGTCGCGGAACATCATGCCGAGTTCGCGGGCGTCGGCCTGCTTGAGGAAGGTGTAGAGCTCCTCGATCAGGGCAGGCACGGAGGTCTTCTCATGCATGGACTGGTCTGGCAGAGGCCCGAAGTCCGAGCGCAGGGCAGCAACCATCCAGCCTGAGAGGTAGAGGTACTTCCGGTCCGTGGTCCCGAAGTGCTTCTTGATGGCGATCATCTTCTGCTGGCCGATGAAGCCATGCCAGCAGCCCAGGGACTGGGTGTAGTTGGCCGGGTCGGCGTCGTAGGCGGCCATGTCCCTGCGCATGATGGCGGCGGTGTAGCGGGCGATGTCGAGGCCGGAACGGAACCGGTTCTGCACACGCATGCGGATCACGGATTCGGCGCTGATGCCCGACCACGTCCCCTGCTTGCTGAGGATGAGTGTCTCGACCTGCTGGATATCGTCCTGGTACGACATAAACTTGAAAATCCCTTGCTTGCCGGGCGCCCGCCAGACGGGACCTTCGACGGTCTGCCGTGTGACGCAGAGATGACAGGGAATCGAGTCCCCATGCGGTCGATCTGTCAGGCTTTACAGGTCAGACTTGTAATGTTGTAAGGAGCCGACTCTGGTGGAGGCCTGTCCATGGCGACCGAGCGGCGGCTGTATGTAGGGCCAAGCCTGCGCAGGCTGAGGCGGGACCTAGGCCTGACCCAGGCGGATATGGCCGAGGACCTCCAGGTCTCTGCCTCCTATATCGCCCTCCTGGAGCGCAACCACCGGCCCCTCAGCGCTGAAATGCTGGTACGCCTGGCGCAGACCTACAGGCTGGACGTCGCCGCATTTGGGGCGGAGGGCGGGAACGACTCCGCCCGGCTCCAGTCGACCCTGCGCGATCCCATGTTCGCCGGAATCGAGCTGAAGGCCCTTGAGGTGGCCGACGCCGCCGCCAACTTCCCGGGGGTCACCGAGGCCTTCCTTCGGCTCTACACCGCCTACCGCGACGAGCAGCTGGCGCTCGCCGACCGAAGTGCCGACCAAAGGGACGCCGCCGATTCTGCAGATCCCGTCGCCGAATCCCGTCGATTCCTGGCCGCCCGCCGCAACAGCTTCCCCGGACTGGATGACGCCGCCGAACGGCTGGCCCAGGCCGTGGCGAGCAATGAGGGCCTGGCTGGCCACCTGAAGGCGCAGCATGGTCTGAGGGTGCGCCGCCTGCCGCCGGACGTCATGACCGGCGCCACCCGGCGGCTGGATCGCCACCGGCGGGAGGTCCTGCTGGACGATACCCTCGACAGCGCCAGCCAAGCCTTCCAGCTGGCCCTGCAGACGGCCTATCTCGAGCTCGAGGCCGAGATCGGCGAGGTGCTGGCGGCAGGTGCCTTCGAGACCGAAGGCGGCCTGCGCCTGACCCGTCGGGCCCTGGCCAGCTATGCCGCCGCGGCCCTGTTGATGCCCTATACCGCCTTCGCCCGGGCCGCCGAGACCCGGCGCTACGACGTGGAGGCCCTGGGCCGCCAGTTCGGGGCCAGCTTCGAGCAGACCGCCCACCGGCTGACCACCCTGCAGAAGCCCGGCCAGGAGCGGGTCCCCTTTTTCTTTATCCGGGTCGACGAGGCCGGGAATGTTTCCAAGCGGCTGGATGGCGCAGGCTTTCCCTTTGCCCGGCATGGCGGGGGCTGCCCCCTCTGGAGCGTCCACCAGGCCTTCCGGACCCCGCGTCAGATTGTCACCCAATGGCTGGAACTCCCCGACGGCCAGAAGTTCTTCTCCATTGCGCGGACCGTCACCGCCGGAGGCGGCGGCTTCGCCGCGCCGCGGATCGAGCGGGCCATCGCCCTGGGCTGCGCGGAGGAACACGCCCATCGGCTGGTCTACGCCCAGGACCACCGGGACGGAGGCCCGGACCAGGCCACGCCCATCGGGGTGACCTGCCGGCTTTGCCACCGGGCAGACTGCGCCGCCCGTTCAGCCCCGCCGATCGGCCGCCAGATCCTGCCGGACGACTACCGCAGGACCCTGGCGCCCTTCGGGTTTTCGGATGCCTGATTGCGGTGCCTGAGGGGGCCGCGCCCCATTGAAGCCCCGCGCTGCGCAGAGTATGGCAGCGCCGCTGCGGCAGGCTCTGCAGCCACGCCCGGGCGCCCGTCGGCGGCCCGATCTGAAAGGTCGGCATATCATGAAGGTCAGCCCTTCCCTCGCTGTTGCGGATCTCCTGCACGCCTTCGTCGAACAGGAACTCCTGCCCGGTACCGCCGTCGCCCCGGCTGTATTCTGGACAGCGCTGGAGGGTATCCTGAAGGACTTCCAGCCCCGCAATCGCGCCCTGCTGGAGCGCCGCGACGCCCTGCAGGCGCAGATTGACGCCTGGTGGAAGGACCGCCATGGCCAGCCCTTCGACCTCGACGCCCAGACCGAGTTCCTGACCCGGATCGGCTATCTCCTGCCGGAACCCGCCCCCTTTACCCTCGGTACCGGGAACGTCGACCCCGAGATCGCCAGCATCGCCGGCCCCCAGCTGGTGGTCCCGGTTTCGAACGGCCGTTACGCCCTGAACGCCGCCAACGCCCGGTGGGGTAGCCTGTATGACGCCCTCTACGGCACCGACGCCCTGGAGCCGCCGACGGGGGTCAAGGGCTATGACCCGGTCCGGGGCGCCAAGGTGATTGCCTATGCCCGGGGCGTGCTGGACCGCGCTGCGCCCCTGGCCG
>Ga0114973_10003825_pt1 | contig 10543 bp, 9 predicted proteins | sample M_140807_MF_Meta_FD_87025 | JGI IMG/M metagenome (GOLD analysis project Ga0114973, IMG submission 87025) | Freshwater microbial communities from Lake Montjoie, Canada to study carbon cycling - M_140807_MF_MetaG | ecosystem: Environmental > Aquatic > Freshwater > Lake | place: Lake Montjoie... | reverse complement strand
GTATTTGCTTATGCATCTTCAAGATCTGATGTTCAGGGGATTATCCAGAGTTTGACAGATCCATCATCTCAGCTTGATCAGCCCTTTTCCGTCAATAGCGTTATCAGGTACGCAATTCTGGCGCCATCCCAAGTTCCAGTTTCCGGAACGCCAGGACCTCTTCCAGTGTTTGGTGCCCTAGGCGCGTTCTCTTTCTCCAGGCGGTTGAGACGGTTGGTCCGCAACCGGGTTTAACAACCACCTCGCTGGTTTTGAAGCATCGCTTGGCGCGATAGCCCCACGGTCATCGCCCTAGGGAGTCGCCCGCCAGGCCTCCTCGAAGCCCTGCACCCCGAGCAGCAGCTGGGAACAGGCCACGGCCCTCCGGCCACCGGAGCTCCCGATCAAAATGACTGTGGCCTCGGCATCCTCGAACAGTCCCATTTCGGCATGTTCCAGGTTGCGGCCGGCGGTGCCCAGTGGATCACCAACGCCCTCAGCAGTGATCCTCAGTTGTTTTGGCGGGCTGGGCCAGCAGCTGGCCCAAGTCTCCAGTCGATTTGCCACCGCTTCTAGCAGGGCCGCCTCCATATCGATTAGATGGGCCAATGATCCATGGCGGCGCGGCAGCGGCGGCAGGCGCAGCAGGGTCCGGTAGCTGGAGATCAGGTCGCTCCAAAGTTGCTCCTGCCGGTCCCATAGCCGCGCGAGCCGCTCCCCGATCTGGTCGGAGCCGAGCTCCACCGCGGCATCGGCCCGCTGGTTTTGCTGCTCGAGGATCAGGTCCAGCAGGTGGTTACGCCGTTCCAGCCCGCCGGCCCCGCGCACACCATCGCCTTCTCGCAACAGGAGCGCCTGTTCACGGAAGGCGATGGCGAACTCCCGAAATAGCTGTACCGAAAGCTCCTGGCGCCGATCGATGGCACGGCTGGGCCAGAACCAGCGGATCGTCGCCATGGCCATCAATACCCCGAGCAGGGTTAGCAGCAGCCGGATCGGCACCCAGCTGGTGATCGCGCTGGCATGGGCGGTCCAGCCCACGGCCACCACCAGCCCGGCAACCTTGTAACCGCTGTGGAGGCCAAGGGAGCCCCCGAACAGCCGGGTGCAGGCCAAGGCAATGGCCACCCCAATCGGCATCGGCAGGATGGGGCTGAGCGTGGGGTACAGCACCAGCAGGATCAGCCCCCCCATCAGTGTGCCCAGCATGCGCTGGATGCCCAGGGTGCGGCTGGCTCCGACAGTGCCGCCCAGGACCGCCGCCACCGCCAACGGCCCGTAGTAGGGGTCGGGTAGCCCCAGGGTGATCGCCAGGCCGGCCGAGAGCCCGGCGGTGAGGGCCAGCCTCAGCTCGGCCCGGGTGATCAGCGGTGGTTCGGATCTGTTCATGCGGCGCCATCCCGCCGGCCCGCCAGGGCCAGGCTGTGGAGGCTGCGCACCAGGCGCTGGAGTTCATCCTCAAAGGCCAGCAGGAGCAGGGGTTGGAGCTGCAAGCTCGTGGCCAGGCGCACCAGGCTCTCTCGTTTGGGCAGGGCGGGGACGACACCGGCGGCACCACTGCGCAGCAGCGCTGGCAGGTCTTCCAGCCAGGGGGTGTTGACGTTGGCGAAGGCCCCGGGGGGCAACAGGCCAGCCAGGCGCTCAAGCTGGAGGCTGTGGTGGTGGATCCGCTCCCAGAGCAGTTGCCGTTGCCGCCAGTGCTGCCGGTGGGCCCGGCCGGCGGGGGTACTGCCCAGTTCATCGGATACCAGCTGGCCAAGGCGCAGGATCAGCCGGGTGCCTTCGAGTGGGACTGATGGCCCCACCGCCGCGCTAGCGGGCTGCTTCATCGCTTGTCTGATCCTCTCCAGTCTGGGGCCGATTGCCACCCGCAGCTGGGCATCGATCGTCCGGATCTCCGCCAGCCGGTCCACGGGCCAGAAGAGAAAACTCACCACCAGCACCGCCCCTATTCCGATCAGGGTGTCGTAAATGCGGGCTCCCACATAGGCCCAGTTCATCTGGGTGTAGCGCTCGATCAGAAACAACATCGAGCACACCAACATTCCCAGGGCGCGGCTGGATTGCCAGCCCAGCCGACGCAAGAGGGGCACCACGAGCAGCAGGCTCACGGTGAGGCCGACCCAGCCGCTCAGCACCATGTGCACCAGGCCGCCCACCACCCCGCCGGTGACCGTGCCGAGCACCCGGGTCCTGGAGGCGGCGAGCACCCGGGTGTCGGTCTCGTCCATGCACATCACCACCGCCACTAGGGGGTACCAGGCGAACTCCACATCCTTTCTGCTCATTGCCAGGGTGCCGGCCAGGGCTGCCGCCAGTCCGTACTTCAGCGCGGTACGCAGAACAGAAGGGGTGAGCATGGGCCGAGGGGTCCGGAAGAATTCAGGGCGCCGAGTGTGACCCTTTGGCGGGTTGGGCGACAGGGGAGCCGGCGGGTGCCTCGGCGGCCGGGGACAGGGGGCGTCGCGATCCGACGCCCTGGGGTAGATCGAGGCGTGGCCATAGCGGCGCCCCCGGATCACGGGGCACCGGCAGCAGTTCCCGCAGCAGCCGGGCGTAGGTGACGTTCACATCGATCGTGGCGTTCAGCCGCCGCACCAGGCTTTGCACCAGCCTGTCCTGGGTGAGGGAGAGGGTGGTTTCATCGGAGAGGCCGCTTCTGTAGCGCAGCCGGGCATCGCGGAAACCCTCCAGGCTGGCCGCCACAGCCCGGCGCGCCGAGGCCAGCTTCGCGAGGCTGGCCTCATGTTCGAAGAAGGCTTGCTCCAGTCGCAAACGGATGTCGTTGCGCTGGGCGGCATAACGCTGGGCCTGGGCCTCCTCCTGGCGCGCCAGGGACCGCACCTGGGCCGCCGTGCTGCCCGCATCGAAGAGCAGCCAGCGGAAGGTGAGGCCCACGGCCCAGTCGTAGCCGTTGTTATTGAGGATGGGGATCACGGTGGTGCCGCAGCAATCCCCCGAGATCGACCATTGACTGGTCTGGTTTGAAAGGCCGCTGGCCTGGCCAACAAAGCTGAGCTTCGGGAGCAGCTGGGCAGCGACAGCGTCCTTGTTGCGAGCCAGGGCCTCGCGGGTGGCCAGCACGGCCTCCAGCTCCGGGTTGCCCTGGTAGGCCCCCAGCAGGCTGGTTTCCAGGTCGAGGGGCCAGGTGGGCTGGAGTTGTACCGGGTCGCTGGCGGTTGGGGTCAGGCCAGGCTCGAGGTTGAGCAGGGTGGCCAGGCGCCGGCGGGCGACGGCGCGGTCGGCGAGGGCCTGGGTGAGCAGTTCCTGGCTTTCCGCCTCGATGGCGCGGCGCCGCAGCAGGTCGAGCCGAGGCACCAATCCAGCCTGCTTGAGGGCCAACACGTCCTGCAAGATCACGAGATCGTTGCGGAGGTCGGCGTCACGGATCCGCACCAGCTGGTCGCTGCGTTGCAGGTTGTAGTAGGCCTCGCTCACCGACAGCTGGAGTCTTCGCAGGCCGTTGGCGTAGCGGTTGCGGGACTCCTTCAGTCGGGCCCGGGCCTCCTGCACGGCGGGAGTGCGGGCAAAGTCCACCAGGGCATATCGCAGTTCCAACCCGGCTGCGACGCTGCGGTTGCCCTGGTTCAGGTAGGCGTTGGCCCCGCTGGGGACATAGAACGCGCCGCCGGGGGCGAAGGGGCCGCCAAAACCCAGGACCGGGTTGCCCTCCGGCACGCGAAAGCCGGTGCCGCTCTGGTCATAGCCAAGCCCCGCCAGGGCCTCAATCTGGGGCCAATACCGGCCCAGCCGTGCCTGAAGATCGGCCAACGCCCGGGCCACCTCCAGCCGCTGCTCCTGGAGCTCCGGGCTGTGGATGTTGGCCACAGCCAGCGCCTGAGGGAGGCTTAAGGACTGCACACGACCCTGGGCCAGGTTGGCTGCGCTGGGCAGGGCCAGGGGCGGCGGAGCTAGGGCGGGATCGGTCGGGTCGATCGCAGCGCTGGGTGGGCGGTTGGCCCGGAGCAGGGCTGGGCCGATCTCGGCGGGAAGTCCTGGGGGGCCGGCCCCGGAGCCTGGCGGTGGCAGCAGCTGATCCAGCATCCGCAGCTCCTGGTCGAGACGCGCCCAGGATCGCTCCAGCTGGAGAATGCCAGCCTCGGTCGTCGCTGGCTTCCGTTCAGGGGCAGCCCAGGAGGCCCCGGCGGTGGCTAGAGCGATCGCGATCAAAAGCGAGGCCAGGGAAGGCCGGGAGACGATCAACGGAGCTCGGCTGGCTTTAGGGGCATTCGTAGAGCGGGGCAGCGCTGCCCTGGCCCAGACCGGGAACCACCAGCCCCGCCAGGTCGCGAAGGCTGGTGAGAGGGTCTTGCCGCAAGAGCGCTGGGGAAGCCAGGGCCACCCCGGTGATCAGCGCCGTGGCCAGCCCTGCCAGCAGACCTTCCACCAGAAATCTGCGGCGGCGCTGACTGGAGCGATGGGGAGGATGGAAAGCGCGGGGACGGCGCGGAGTGCTGAGGCGGGTCCTCAGCACTCGGGCGGTGCTGGAGCGTGGGTGATGGAGGGTGTGGGGCAGCAGGGAGGGGCGCATCGCTGGGTCACACGGTGGGTGCATTATGGAGCTGTTGGGCAGCTTCACCAGAGGCCTCTCACAGGTGTGGCGGATGCTGGCTCCGGAGCGGGGATCGGCTGGGCTAGGGGTTTCGCAGTCTGGGGATCACGGGTCACGGTGCCCGCGCGTCACCCGCCGAAGCGCACCAGCAATCTGCCTCCGACGCCGTCGTCAGCGGTGGGCCCGCAACCGCGACGGTCGTCAGGGAAATCGGCGGTGCCTCGCTCCTTCACACTTCCTTACGCAGTGATGAGTAAAGCTGCTCAATTTTGGGCGGCCGGAATGGTGCCCCCAAAAGATCGACCTAGGGTGTGGGAACCCAGACATTTCTCGCCATGAACCAGTTCTCCGACCCCGTCCAGACTGGCTCTGGAGTGTTTTCCGGGACCGGTGCATCAGAGATCGATGATGCTTTTGATGCGGTTGAGGCGTATTTCGAATGCATCACCACCTGCTCCCTCGATGATGCGGAATGCATCACCGTCTGCACCACCAGGTTGCGGGATCAGAGCTGATGTCCCCGGCGCTGGGCCCAAGGGACTGGCGCCGGTCTCCAGGGTGGGTGGGGCAAGGTCGGATACCCAGGCCCCCGCACCGCTGAATCCGCCCCTCGCGAATGGGGTGATTCCAGGGCAGATTGATGGCCATCCTCAGGGATCCGCTTCAGGACCCTTATCCCCATGCAGAGCCTTTTCCGCCTGCGCCGAAGATTGGGTGAGTTCCTGATGGGGCTCGGCCATCGCCTCGCCCCGGCCGAAGTCCCCCCTCCCGATCCCCCAGCTGTCCTGGTGAAGGTGCCCCTGCCCACCCGCTCGGCTGGCGGCTCCGTTGAACCGCTTACCTCCCAGCCGCTATCCGATTCGCGCGGCTCCGTTCCCGCGGCCGCTCTGTTTAGTCCAGCCAGCCGGGAGCCGCTCACCGTTGAGGCGGCTGTTCTCAGCCGCAGCATGGCCCTGCTCAAGCGGGAAGCCGCCGATTCCTTGGCGGCCCTGGGGGCTGCCCACGCCCTGGTGACCTCCGCTCGCCTCTCCCAGGTGCAGCATCTGCGGGAGCAGGTGGAACGGGGAGCGGCAGCGGGCGACTCCCTCGCCGCCCTGGCGGCCGATTATCAGGGCTGGCAGAACGATCAGGTGAGGTTGTTCGATGCCATGGCCCTGGTTCTTCGGATGGGCGTTCCGATGGGGACCACCCTGGAATTGATCGATCCCCAGCTCCACGAGCAAGCCAGGGCGCACCTGGCCAGTTTGTCGGCGGAGTATCAGAGGGGCCTGTTACTCGAGCAGTTCCGCGACGCCCCCTCTGCTCCTGAGGCCTGAGGTTGCCGCCAGTCGGGCTAGCCGTCGTTCGAGCAGGAGCAGCCCCAGCACCGTGGTCACGGTGACCATGATCAGCAGGGCCGCGAACTGCACGTTGTCGATCAGGCCCCGGGCCAGGGCCGAGGTGGCGAACACCAGCCCCGGCAGACCGCGGGGAATCAGTCCAAAGGCCACCACTGCGGCATCGACCCCGGCCCGCCGGTCCGCCGCTGAAACCCCCAGGCCGCACACCAATTTGGACAGCAGGGCCACCACCACGAGGAAGGCGGCCAGGGTCCAGGCCCTGGGCTCCAGCAGGCTGGCCGCTGGGAGGCGCATCCCCACGCTGATGAAATAGAGGGGTAGGAACACCTCAGCGAGCAGCACCAGCACCTCCCGCTGAGGCTGGGCTGAAGGTTCAAGGCGGGCCAGCAGCACGCCGGCCCAGAGCGCCCCAAGAAGGCTGGTGAGACCGCTGGCTTCGCCCACCCAGGCGCAACCGATCAGCACGAGCAGGATGGACAAGGGCCCGGCGGGGATCCGTGCCGCCGCCGCTGCCCAGCGGCCCACGGCCAGCCAGCTCAGCCCCGCCAGCAGCAATCCCAGCGCCATGCCGCCCAGTGCCATGCTCCCGGGGGCCGCGGAGCCATGGGGCGCCAGGTTCTGCCCGGCCATGGCGGAAGCCACCCCCAGCAGGGCGATCGCCGGTAGGTCATCCAGCACGGAAACACCGACCAAGAGACGCCCGGATGGGCTTTGAAGGGCCTGCCGCTGGGCCAGCACCCGTAGGGTTACGCCCGTGCCGGTGGCGCAGAGCACCGCCAGAGTGAGCAGGGCCGTGGCCGGCTCCATGCCGAACCCAAGCCGCAGCGGCCAAAAGGCGAACAGGGGGGCCAGCACACTCAGGGCCACCACCTTGAGGATCGATCCCCGACTGGAGGTGAGCAGATCCCCCCGCACCTCCAGCCCCACCTGGAAGAAGAGCGCCAGCACCCCCAGCTGGGTAACCCCTTCAAGGGGTGCGATCGCCGCAAAGGGCAGCACCGTGTTGCCGAGCAGGAAGCCGAGGCCGAGTTCCAACACGATGGCGGGCACGGCCCAGCGCGCCAGGGGACCGGTGGCGAGGCGGGCCAGCAGCAGCCCCACCAGCAGGATCAACAGGGTGGTGAGGAGGCTCGGGGTCGCCATGGGATGGAGATTCCAGTTGCGGCCATACGGCCGGAGCCGTTGTTCGGGCCCTGCGCAACGCTGGCGGTTAGGCAGCCTTGAACCTTAGGGAACGTCACCCGTGGGCGACGCCTCCAAACAAGCAAGCCCAGGCCCCTCCAGACTGTCTCCGCCATGCACTGTGCAGCCGATGCTCCGGCGCCCCCTGGCTTCCTGGTGGAGTGCTCTGCACCACTGGCGAGAGCGGCTCACGGTGCCCCAGTTCACCGTGGTCACGGGCCTGCTCGTGATCGCCGCCGGCACCCTGGTGCTGGCCACCCCCCTGTGCTCCAAGGACAGCGTGGATCTTTGGGAAGCCCTGTTCACCGTGACCTCGGCGATCACCGTGACGGGGTTGTCGATCATCGATATCGGCAGCGAACTCACGCCGCTGGGCCAGGTGGTGCTGGCGGGGCTGATCCTGATCGGCGGTCTTGGCCTGATGGCGATCACCACCTTCCTGCAGGGCTTCGTGCAGGGGCGCTCCGGGCTGCGCCAGCGCCTCGACAAGGGCCGCTCCCTCGATGAATTCGGAGTGGGTGGGATCGGCCCCACCTTCCACCGGATTCTGCTCAGCGCCGGCTGCGTGATGGGTGTGGGCACCCTGGTGCTGTACGGCTTCGGATTCACCGATATCGCCAATCCGGCCGAGCGGTTGTGGGCGTCGCTGTTCCACTGCATCAGCGCCTACAACAACGCTGGCTTCGGCCTCTGGACCAATAATCTGGTGGATTACAAGGGCAATCCCGTTGTGAACGGGGTGATCGGCAGCCTGATCGTGAGCGGTGGCATCGGCTGGCGGGTCACCCAGGATCTCTGGCAGCAGCGGATCCACTGGCGGCAGCCGCGCCTCTGGAGCCGGCGGCGGCTCAGCCTCCACACCCGGCTGGTGCTGCGCAGCACGGCGCTGTTGATCGTGGTGGGAGCCTTTGGGCTGCTGTTCACCGAGCAGTTCGCGCCCGATGGGGTGATCCAGACCCTATCGCTGTGGCAACGGCTTCAGGTCACGCTGTTCCAGTCGATCACCACCCGCACGGCTGGCTTCAACACCGTGCCCCTCTCGATCACCACCCTCTCGGATGCGGGCCTGCTGCTGATGATCGCCTTGATGTTTGTCGGGGCCAGCCCCGGCGGCACCGGCGGTGGCATCAAGACCACCACCTTCGCGGTGCTGATGGGGGCCACCCGTTCCACCCTGGAGAACCGCACGGACGTGGTGATCCAGCGGCGCTCAATCGCGCCGGAACTGGTGTTGCGGGCGGTGGGGGTGACCCTCGCCTCGGCCCTGTTCGTGCTGGCCATGACCCTCCTGCTCGGACTCGGACCGACCGCGGGCGGTCCGCCACTGTTGGGGCAGACCACCTTCCTGGAGAAGCTGTTCACCTGCATGTCGGCCTTCTGCACCGTGGGCCTGGATGTGGGGGTGACCGCCACCCTGGGCCGCTGGGGCCAGCTGGTGCTGATGGTGGGGATGTTCGTGGGGCGGATCGGCATCCTGCTGCTCCTTGCGGCCTTCTACGGCCGGCGCCTGCCGAGTCGGGTGGGGTATCCCCAGGAGGAGGTGTTTCTCTAATTCAGTGGAATTCGGTGGGTAGAGGAGGGCAGCGGTGGTCGCCATGGCGAGGTGACCCCGCGTGCTGGGGAGCCGCTCGAGCCTGCCTAAGCTGAGTGAGCAGGCACTCACTCAGGCCTTACTGGGAGGCTGAGTTGCCCGTGCTCTACGCCGCCTCCTGAGCCGTGCCCCGCGCCACCGCCATTCCCGCCGCCGAACGCCGGGCCCACGCGGTGCGGGTGCTGCTGGATATCGCCCGCACCACTGCTCCGGATGCAATCAGCACGGCCGCCATCGCCGAGCAGATGGGGGTGAGCCATGGTGCGCTGTTCCGCCACTTCCCCAGCCGCGAAGCCATCTGGGCGGAGGCGGTGACCTGGGCCACGGGCGAACTGGATCGCCGCTTCGAAGACTGCCTGCAGCCCAACGCCGCGGCCACGACCCCGGATCCCGCCGCCCTATCCCGATCGGGGCCCCTCGAACAGGTGGCGGCTCTCATGGCCAGCCATGCGGGCCTGCTCCAGCAGCACCCGGGCCTGGTGCGGATGTTGTTTGCCGAACTGCAACGGCCCGCCACCAGCCCGGCGCGGGAAACGGGCAAGGCCTTCATGCAGCGCTTCCGCCAGCGCCTCGCCACCCTGATGGCCGCCGCCCAGCGGCAGGGCTGCCTCGATCCCGGCCATGACCCCCATGAGCTGGCCGCCCTGCTGGTGGCCACCCAGCAGGGGCTGATGCTGCAGGCCCTGGTGCATGACGGCTTCGCCGATCTCAGCGAACGCTCCCGCCGCAGCGTGGCCCTCTTCCTCAGGGCCGGCCCGGGGCTGACGCCTGGGCCGGGGGCCGCCCCAGCAGCAGCACCAGAGGAATGACCGCCAAAAAGAGCAGGCCCACCAGGCGAAACACATCGCCGTAGGCGAGCAGGGCCGCCTGGCGGTCCACCTGCAGGCTGAGCACCTGCAGGGCCTGGTCCGCCAGGGTGCCACCGCTGCCGGCCCGAGAGGAGAGCCAGAACTGCAATTCCACCAGCCGCTCCTGCAGGCGGGGATCGGTGATCGTCAGGGATTCCACCAGGTGGGCCCGGTGCACCGCCTGCTGGTGCTCCAGGGCCAGGGTGAGCACGGCGATGCCGAAGCTGCCGCCCAGCTGGCGGGTGAGGTTGTAGAAGCCGCTGCCGGCCCCCACATCCTCCCGGGGCAGGGGGCCCAGGGTGGCCAGGCTGAGGGGCAGGAACATCACCACCGTGGTGATGCCCCGAAAGATCAGGGGCCACCAGAGGGCATCGGCGCCGGTATCGGGCCCGATTGTCCCCATGGCAAACATGGTGGCCACCATGCCCAGGGCCGCCGCGCCGATCAGCAGGCGCGGGTCGAACTTGCTCACCACCCGCCCCAGCAGGGCCATGGTGACGCCGGAGGCCAGGGCTCCGGGCAGGATCAGCATCCCGGTCTGGGTGGCGGTGTAGCCCAGCACCGTTTGGGCGAACACTGGCACAACGAACACGGTGCCGTAGAGGCCCATGCCCAGCACCAGGGAGAAGGCGCTGCCGGCCGCCAGGGAGCGGTGGCGGAGCACCCGCAGATCCACAGCCGGGTTGCGCCGCCGGAGTTCCCACCACACGAACACCGGCAGGCTGATGGCCGCCAGCAGGGCGAGGTTGCGGATCAGGGCACTTTCAAACCAATCGAGTTGGTGCCCCTGCTCCAACACCACCTGGAGGCTGGCCAGGCAAAGGGTGAGCAGCCCAATGCCGGTCCAGTCAACGCCGCCGCGACCGCCCCCCCACGGCACCCCGGCGGCCAACTGGTCGGCGGGGCGATCCGGCTCGAGGAAGGCCAGGGCCATCAGCACCGTGAGCAGGCCGAAGGGCAGGTTGATGAAGAAGATCCACCGCCAGCCGAGGGTGTCGGTGAGCAGGCCCCCCAGGGTGGGGCCCAGGGCCGGGCCCACCAGCACCACCAT
>Ga0114973_10003820_pt1 | contig 10550 bp, 14 predicted proteins | sample M_140807_MF_Meta_FD_87025 | JGI IMG/M metagenome (GOLD analysis project Ga0114973, IMG submission 87025) | Freshwater microbial communities from Lake Montjoie, Canada to study carbon cycling - M_140807_MF_MetaG | ecosystem: Environmental > Aquatic > Freshwater > Lake | place: Lake Montjoie... | reverse complement strand
TCCCTTACCCGCGCACCAGCCCCGACCACGGGACAGCTTTCGACCTCGCCGGAACCGGCCGCGCTAATCACCAGAGCATGCTGGCCGCCATCACGTTGGCTGCGGAGTTGCTGTAGGGCGCCTCGCGCGGTCTCCCTCAGCTCTCAACCCTCAACTTTTATCAGATCATGTAATCAGGCTCGCCTGATAGTTCGTGCAATCCGCACTCGCGCTTCAGTCCGCTGAACCGGGTGTCCTCGGGTCGCATACCGTCGGCAAAGCGCGTCGTGCTGTGCACGTCTCCCACGCTGATGTAGCCCTGCTCCCAGAGCGGATGGTAGGGCAGATCATGCTGGCGCAAATACTCGCCGACCTGACGATCGGTCCAATCGATGATCGGATGCACTTTGAGCACGCGGTTTTGCTGCTTCACCACCGGCAACTCCCCGCGTGTCGAGGCGTGTTCGCGGCGCAAGCCGGTGATCCAGACATGCGCACCGAGTTCGCGCAGAGCGCGGCTCATCGGTTCGACTTTGTTGATGCGCCCGTATTTCTCGAGTCCCTCGATCCCCTGCTCCCACAGCTTCCCGTAAAGCGCCTCTTGGCGCGAGGGAGTGAGAACGGGGCTGAAAACTTTCAAATTGAGTCCGAGACGTCCGGTCAATTCCTCGGCAAAGCGGTAGGTCTCGGGAAAAAGGTAACCCGTATCGATAAAGACCACCGGGATCTGCGGGTCGATCTGTGTGACCAGATGGAGCATGACGGCGGCCTGCACCCCGAAGCTCGTGCTGAGGGCCGCATGACCGCGAAATTGCTCCAAAACCCACCGCACTCGCTCCTGCGCGGTGCGGGCTTCGAGGTCGCGGTTCCAGTCCTTCAACTGCTCGGCAGGCGGGGCGGTCTGTTCGGTCAAGGCCATGGCGGACCCTGCCAAATAGTGCCTCCGGCCTTCCGGGGCAAGCCGAACCGGACCGCTTTGCGCTTGAGGCGATCGGCCCGGCTTTTTAGGTTAACCGACCCATGTCCGTCCTCATTGTTGGTTCCATCGCGCTCGACGACGTCAAAACACCCGTCGAGGAACGTTTCGATCTCCTCGGAGGCTCCGCCTCCTACGCCTCCGTGGCCGCCGGGTATTTCTCGCCCGTCAATCTGGTCGCCATCGTCGGCGAAGACCTGCCCGTCGAGCATTGGGATTTCCTGCAAAAGCGCGGCATCAACCTCGAGGGCGTGCAGCGCGCCCCGGGAAAAACTTTCCGCTGGTCGGGCGAATACATGTGGGACATGAACACGCGCGAGACCCGCTCGGTCGCGCTCAATGTCTTCGAGACTTTTTCCCCGAAGCTTCCGGAACACTACCGCTCGTGCGATTTCGTCCTCTTGGCCAACATCGCACCCGCGCTGCAACTGCAGGTTCTCGACCAGATGGAGAAACCCAAATTCGTCATCGCGGACACCATGGACCTCTGGATCAACACCGCGCAACCCGACCTGCTCGCCCTGCTCAAGCGTGTCGACATGCTTATCCTCAACGACAGCGAGGCGCGCGAACTAACCAAGGAAACCAGCCTGATCAAGGCCGGCAAAAAAATCCAAGCACTCGGACCGCGCATCGTCGCGGTGAAGAAGGGCGAGCACGGCTGCCTCCTTTTCGGCGAAGACGGCGATTTCTTCAGCTGCCCCGCTTATCCGCTCGAAGACATCCATGACCCGACCGGCGCAGGTGACACCTTCGCCGGCGGATTGACTGGTTACCTTGCCAGCCGCGGAAACCACAACGTCAGCTTCAAAACTTTGAAGACCGCCGTTGTCGTCGGCAGCGTGCTGGCCAGCTACAACGTCGAAGCCTTCAGCCTCGAACGCATGCGCTCGGTCGAACAGAAAGACATCCTCTCCCGCTTCGCCCAGTTCCAGGACCTCGCGCACTTCGACGCGGATCTGCCTTAAGAGCTGGTCGCTACCACGCAACCCTGTCGACCTCCGTTACGGAGTCAAAGTGAGCGTCGCGCGATAGTATCGGTAAGTTAAACTGCATGGCGGAAGCAGCGATCCATGCGTCGTTCACCGGGATCGGCGTGCCAGCCTTTTTCAGCTTTAGACGAATTTCTCCATAAAGCCCGGCCGTTTCTTGATCGACGACCGCAACCTCTGCGTTGCGCAGGCTTTTCTCCAGCCACTCAACATAGCGCCGGTAATGTCGCGACTGGCGGATTCCGAAATCGAATTCGCCGAGGACTACGGACGGAACGACCAACTTCTCCGCCGAGGAGAGCAAGGGCCTGATCGCCGCGCTGCCCTCTGCCCATGCGGACAACGCATTGGTGTCGAGGATCACGGTTCGATCTGCTCGAACTCTTCGTCAATCAACGTCTGAATCCGGCGCGTCTCGGCTGAGAGCCGGGACAAAGCGCCGAAATCTTTCATCCAAGGCGGTTCGGCACCGCGCCGCTTTCCGCTGTCAGATTTCAAACTGTGCCGGAGAGTGTCAGTGACCAGTTGCCTCAGCGTGGTGCCGCGCAAGGCAGCGGTCGCTTTGGCCGCGCGGAAAAGGTCATCAGGAATGTCTAGCGTTGTCTTCACGACCCATAAATATGGCAAAATGGGTCTGGGGGCAAGTGGACTCCGCGAAATCCAGCGCGCCATCCCCGAAGACAAGACTTCCGGCTTTGTTGCCTTCGTTTTATTTTGTTTAGAAATTTCCTATCCGGCCACTTCCGCCGATGGAAACCAAACGTAGAGCATCAAGTAGACGATCACGCCGGTGATCGAAACATAGAGCCAGAGCGGCAGGGTGATGCGGGCCCATTTACGGTGGCAGTCGAACCGCGCTCGCAGGGCTGGAATCACGGTCATGACGACAAGCGGCACGATGGCCGCGGCGAGGATGACGTGCGTGATAAGGATGAAAAAGTAGAGCGGCCGGATAAAGGCGTGCTGGTAGGTGAACTTCACCGATCCGACGTGGTAGTGATAGACGAGGTAGCAGGCAAGGAACGCAGCAGAGACAACAAGGGCGGACACCATGCAAGCGATGTGCTGCGTCTTGCGCTCATGCTTGATGAACCACCATCCGGCAAAGAGGAGGACGGTGCAGACGGAATTGAGCGTGGCGTTGACCGCCGGAAGATCGGCGACGCTCATTCGACCGGCTTGCCCGCGTCGACTGTCTTGATCGTCCGGGTGACGAACCATCCGAGTCCGCTGCAAAGCACGAAGACGAAGAGCAGCAGGAAGATCACGCCCCAGGAAAATCCGAACCCGGCCATGACCGTGGCTGCCTCGACATCCTCGCCGGGTTCCCGGCATCCGGCGCAGGCGAAGGCGGGCGCATTGAGCAACGCGAAGGCAACGGCGGCGGCAAGCGGTCTCATGATGCTCTAATCTATCCTCTCAACCCTGCGGAGTCGAGCCACCGGACTGTTCCCGCATCAGGTTCCCTGCATCCATGAGGATCTTGGGAATCAGCTCGGGATCCTCCAGCATGCGGGCGCTGCGGACCATGCCGTTGGCGTCGATGACAAGGAACATCGTTCCGTGCACGGGTTGACCATTTTCTTCGTCGAGGGGTTGCATGAAACCCTCGGTGACCACTTTGCGGATAACTTCCTTGTCTCCGGTGAGAAATTTCCAGCGTCCGGGCTCGGCAAAGTTGGCCGCGGCATAGGCCTTGAGCACGGCTGGCGTGTCGTGTTCGGGGTCGACCGTGATGGAGACCAGTTTCACATCAGGCGTTTTGACCAGCGCGCGCTGCATTTCCAGCATGCGCGCGGTCATGAGCGGACACGGACCCTTGCAGCGGGTGAAAATGAAGTCGGCGATCCAGATTTTGCCGCGCAGGTCTTCCTTGGTCACCGCTTGTCCGTCCTGATCGGTCAGGGTGAAATCCGGCACCGCGCGGATGACAGGGAGTTGGTCCACGGCGCGGCGCTCGGATCCCCGCCACATGGAGTAGCCCATGACTGCGGCGAGCACGAAAGCGAGGAAAGCACCAGCCCAGCCGAGTCGTTGCATTCGATCCGCGAAGCGGTGTCCTTGCGGGTCGTCGCTCATCGGCAGCGGTTCAGATCAGATAGAGGATCGAGTAGAGGAAGACCCACACCACATCGACGAAGTGCCAATACATGCCGGTGAGGATCAGATAGGTATGATTCTGGGCGGTGTAGGCGCCACCGCACTGGCGCAGGAACGCGATGAGGATCATGAGGACGCCGATGGCAACGTGCGCGCCATGGAATCCGGTGAGGACAAAGAACGAGGACCCGTAAACGCCGCCCTTGTTGAACCAGAGACCCTCGTGGTAGAGGTGCGTCCACTCGTAGGCCTGAATGCAAAGGAAGGTCGCGCCGAGCAGCACGGTGACAAACAGCCAAAACAGGCCCTTATTTCCTTTCTTCACCGCCACTTCAGCGAAGTGGTAAGTGAAGCTGCTTGTGATGAGGAAAACCGTGTTGATGCCCGTGAGAAGAATCGGAAGCTTCGGGTATTCCGGAGAAGGCGGCCAAGCGGGCGAACTCAACCTCAGCACGACGTAGCCGCCGATCAGTCCGGCGAAGAGCATGGCCTCCGAAGCGAGGAAAATGGTCATGCCGAAGATCGCCATACGCGGCGGGGCATGCGGTGTGTCGTGGACGGTAATGGCTGCAGCGGTGCTCATGGGAATCGGATGGTTTTTAAAGGAAATGAGGCCCTTGGGAAAGCCATCAGGTCAGAAAAGCTTTCCAAAGAATGATCGCCAAACAGAAAAGCACGGCGAAAACGGCCATGGCCGCAAGGAGGAGCCGGTTGGCGCGGCGGGTTTTGGCGTCGGGACCATTCATCGGGCAAGAACCATGAGGCCGAGGAGCAGCGGCAGGTAGGCGATGGATCCGAGGAACAGAGCCCTGGCCGCGGGCACGGATCCGTTGGCCGCGAAGCGTCCGGCCAGCGCGGTGAACCCTACCCCGAGGCCGAGCGCGCCGTAAAAATAAACCGCGGAGTAACCGAAGAACACCGAGGGCAGAAGACTTACGACGAGCAGAGCCAACGAATAGACCACAGCTTGGCGCCCGGTCACGGCGCCGCTCTCATCGCCCTCGGAAAGCATTTTGAATCCGGCCTGCGCGTAATCCTCGCGGTAAAGCCAAGCGATGGCGAGGAAGTGGGGCATCTGCCAGAGAAACAAGATGGCGAAAAGCGTGAGTCCCTCGGCGTCGATCGATCCGCGCGCCGCGGTCCATCCGATCAGCGGCGGCAGAGCGCCAGGCACGGCACCGATAATCGTGTTCAGCGTGGTGACGCGTTTGAGCGGCGTGTAGATGAGGATGTAAAAAACGATCGTGGCCGCCGCGAGCGCGGCGGAAAGAAGATTGGCAAACAACGCGAGGCAAAGCACACCGCTGAAGGAAAGAGCCAGCCCTGCAACCAACGCGTCGGAGGATGCCATGCGTCCGGCGGGAAGCGGACGCTGACGCGTGCGCTTCATGCGTCCATCATGTTCCCTCTCCCACCACTGGTTGAGCGCGGCGGCGCCGCCCGCGCAGAGCGTGGTGCCGCCGAGCGTCGCGGCGAGTAGGAGCCAATCCCACGTGTCCTTCACGCCGAGGGCGAAGCCTGCCATGGCTGTGGCCAGCGTCAGAAGACTGAGGCGCGCCTTGACCAACTCGGCCAGGTCGGCCGCGGCGGAGGCGGCGCGGGGATTGGTCTGGGCGGCGAATTTCATCGGGCGGGAGCAAGCTGCTGCGTCTCGCGCTTGAGCTGTGCGGCGCGAGGCGAGAACGAGGCAATGAGAAAACATTGGGCCACGCTCAAAAACAAGGTCAGCGCACCGACGGCCACGTGGGCCGTGGTGATATCGGCCGCTTTGTCCGAAAGAACCGTCCAAGCACCCAACCCGATCTGCACCAGAACGAGCACCACCCACCAACGCGCGGCGATACGCGCGCCCATGGCCGCACGGCGTGCGCGCCACGCGTAGGAGACAATGCCGAGGAATAGGATCACTGCGGTCAAACGGTGCAGCATGTGGACGTGAATGTTCGCGAGAGTTGTCGGCACTTCGCCGGAAGCAATGCGCTGCGCATTGATCGCGGCGAGTTGTTCCGTGTTGACCGACGGCCAGAGTTGTCCGTAAGCGAGCGGAAATTCGTGGAAAGCCAGGCCCGCATGCTCGTGTCGCATGGTCGCGCCGATAGCGAGTTGCAGATAGACCAGCACGGTCAGCGCGATGGCCCAGCGGAGCAGACCCGGAGCGTGCCAGCGCCAGCGCGCGCCGCCCGTGGCAAAGGATTTGCTCAGGGCGATGGCGATAACGACGAGGAGGGAAATAAATGCCTGGGCGAGCATACCGTGGAAAATACCAATCTCGTCCTTGATCAGAACGACACGCAACCCGCCGAGCACCCCCTGCAAGATAACGGCCCCCACAGCGATGTATCCGAGCACGCGAACCCAGCGGCGCGGTTCGGCGAACCAGAGCAGGGCGGCGAGGATAACGGTGAGCAGTCCGACGCCGGACGCGATAAGGCGGTGCGCGTGCTCGTAAAAAATCCCTCCCACCCAGCGCGAGATGGGAAAAGTGAACATGTTGTATCCGTAGCTGTTCGGCCAATCGGGCACGGTCATGCCCACACCCTTCGAGGTGACAAGTCCGCCGCTGATCAGCAGGACAAAGGCGCAGACGGCAACGAGAACAGCGTAGACACAGACGAGTGTGCGTCCGGTGCCGTAGGGGGAAGTGTTCATGGCCTCCGGTAGGGCCCGCTGACCCGAGCGGGCCTCAATGTTGTGACGAAGGCAAGCGGACGGCTGGTCAAGCCGTCCCTACCGAGGGAACAAGTCACCCCGCGGCTCATATCTTTCCTCAATGGACTTCCAACCGCGCGCCTTCCGGCGCCTTCTCATCCTGCGGCAGGTAGTCCTTGTCCATCCCAGGCACGCTGTATTCGTAGGGCCCATTGTAGACCGTCGGAGTGTGGTCGAAATTGCCATGTCCCGGAGGCGACGGAACGGTCCATTCCAGCGTGGTAGAATGCCAGGGATTTTTGCCGGCCGGTTTTCCGTGGCGCAGGCTCCAGATGAAATTCCAAAGGAAAATGAGGGTGGAGAGTCCCATGCCGAACGCAGCCCAACTGACGAAAACATTCATCGGTTGCAGCGCGCGAAGGTGGTCGTAAACTGTCGGATCAGCGATGCGGCGCATCATGCCCCCCAACCCGAGATTGTGCATGGGGAAGAAGGTCAGGTTGAAAAAGATAAATGTGGCGAAGAAATGAATCTTGCCCAGCGTCTCGCTCATCATCCGGCCGAACATTTTCGGATACCAAAAGTAGATCGCGGCGAAAGCGCCGAAGAGGCTGCCGCCGAAGAGAACATAGTGGATGTGCGCGACGATGAAATAGGAGTTGTGGACGAACAGATCGACCGGGGTCGAGGCCATGAAGATGCCACTCAACCCGCCGATGACAAACATCGAGACAAAAGCCAAGGCGAAGAGCATCGGCGTGGTGAATTCGATTGATCCGCGCCACACGGTGCCCATCCAGTTGAACGTTTTGATCGCCGAAGGCACGGCGATGACCATGGTCGAGACGGAGAACGCGGCGGCCAGCGTGAGGTTCATGCCGCTGACAAACATGTGGTGACCCCACACGATGAAGCCGAGGAAACCGATGGCCACCATGGCCCAGACCATCGCCTTGTAGCCGAAGATCGGTTTGCGTGCGAAGACAGGCAGGATTTCGGAGACCAGCCCCATGGCCGGAAGGATCATGATGTAAACCTCGGGGTGGCCGAAGAACCAGAAAAGGTGCTGCCAGAGGAGCGGCTGTCCGCCCTGTGCCGCGAAGAACGTCGTGCCGAGATTCAGATCGGCGCAAAGCATGGCCGCCGCGGCGGAAAGCACCGGCACGGCGAGCAGGAGCAGCCACGCAGTGATGAAGAGCGCCCAGACGGAAAGCGGGAGCCTGAACATGGTCATGCCCGGCGCGCGCATGTTGATAATCGTCGTGATGTAGTTGGTCGCACCGGCGATGGACGAGAGACCGTTGATGAACAATCCGAGACACCAGAGGGTCTGGCCGAGTTGCGTTTGGTTGTAGGCAGCGGTTGAACTGAGCGGAGCGTATGCCGTCCATCCACCCGCAGCCGCGCCGCCCGGGACGAAGAAGCTGACCACGATGATGATGCCGGAGACGACGTAGAGCCAGTAACTCATGGCGTTGAGCGTGGGGAAAGCCATGTCCCCCGCCCCGATTTTCAGCGGAATGAGATAGTTGCCAAAGCCGCCGATGAGCAGCGGCATGACCACAAGGAACACCATGACCGTGGCGTGCATGGTGAAGAACATGTTGTAGCCACCGGGGAGAATGACACCGTCCGTCGCAATGGTGGACGGCAGCAGGCGACCGATCAGCGGAACTTCCACCCCGGGATAAGCCAGCTGATAGCGGATACCCATAGCGAGCAAGCCGCCGATGAGCAGGAATGCAAAACTCGTCCACAGATACTGCAGGCCGATCATCTTGTGGTCGACCGACCATATGTAGGTGAAAAAGAAGTTCTGCTTGTGATGGTGGTCGTGGTGGGTGTCCGCGTGGGACTCCGGGACAAATGTGGTGACGCTCGTGCTCATGGTGTTTCCTCCGCTTTGTTACGCTGCACGACAAGCACCGGACTCGCGGTCGCGGCGGCGGACTGGCTTTCGGCAGCCTTGGCCGCAATTTTGCCCGCCTGCCACTTGTCGAACTCCTCCTGGGTGACCACGCGGATCGGTGCCTTCATGTTGTAGTGGCCCGAACCGCAAATCTGGCTGCAGGCCAACTGGAAATTCCCCGTTTTGGTTGTCTGGAACCAGACCCACGCGATGGTGCGCCCGGGCACGGCAGCCTGATAGAGACGGAATTCGGGAACGTAGAACGAATGGATGACATCGCGCGAATGCAGGTAGATGTGCACCGGCTTGCCAACGGGAATGACCAGTTCGGTGCTGGAAAAATCGTCCGCACCCGCCGCATCGTCCGGCACGAGGGCGAATTTGTTTTCCATCGAGTAAAGTTTCGTGTCGACCTTGCCGAGTTTGCCGTCCGCACCGGGGTAACGCATATCCCATCCGAACTGGTAGCCGACGATGTCAACTTTGACCGAATCGGCTGGCGGCTCGCTGTGCAGTTCGCTCCAGAGGCGGTTGCTGTAGATGACGAGGCCGATGAAAATCGCCGTGGGGATCGCGGTCCAGATGAGTTCGAGCTTGTTGTTACCGTGGCTGTAGTAGGCCTTCGATCCTGGGCGTTTGCGGTATTTGACGAGGTAGTAGATGTAGACGACCTGCGTGAGAAGGAAGACCGCGCCAGTGAGGTAGAAGATGAAGTTGAGGAGTGTGTCGACGCGCTTGCCGCCGACCGTGACGCACTCGGGCGCCCAGTAGAGATTCGAATCGCGCACACCGGCCAAGGAATCGGTCGCGCAGGCCGCGACGAAGAGGAGCGAAAGCCAGAGAATTTTCGTCAGTGTCTTGTTCATGGTCATGCCCTGGGAGCAGGTGCGGGTGCCGCGCCGGCCGGCGCGGGCGGCACGGAGCCTTCGGCTGGCGCCGGAGCGTCTTCGAACTCCACTGGCGTGAAGGTTTTGAGTTGCGTCTGGTTATAGGCCTCGGACTGCGCCGCGGTCTCCTCACGGATTTTGGCCACTTGCGCGGCGGTGATCGCTGTCTCGTTGTTGCCCCACTCGCTGCGGATGTAAGTGAGAATCGCGGCAATCTGGTCGTCCTTCAGCTGTTTCCACGCGGGCATGGCGCCGTTGTAGGTGCTACCCTTCACTTGGATGGGGCCCTGCAGGCCGTGAAGCAGGATAGCGACGAGCTGGTTGTCGCCGTGTTCTCCTTCGGTGAGCACCCATTCGCTCCCGACCAGCGGCGGGAATTGCCCGGCCACGCCAAGCCCGGTTGCCTGGTGGCAAGCCACGCAGTTCGCGGTGAACAGACGCTTTCCGATAACTCTGGGATCGGGCGGCGCTTTGGCCACGGCACCGCCGCCGATCCACGAAACTTGCGAGGGATTGAAAACGGTCGATTCGAATCCGCCGCTGTTGAAGGCGAGATACGCGCCTGCCCAGAACACGAGTGCCATGAAAAACGAAACGAGCCAAAGCGGAATGGGTTCGTAACCGTCGCGCGGATCATCCTTCTCGCGGAGAATGGCGCCGTGCACGTCGCGAACGTTGAGCTCGTCACTCTCGCGACTCGCCTCGAACGTGTCGGGCATGGGATGCGGCTTGTCCTGCTCGTCGATCATTGTGGCGGTTCCGGGGCCTCCGGCAGCGGATAGTTGCGGTTGAGGGAAATCAGATACGCGACGAGCGCTTCGGCCTCGTAAGTCGGCACGACTTCATATCCGTCCGGCGGCGCGTCGGGAGGAAGCAGATTGATGGCGTTGGCCGAGCGCTGTCCTTCGATTTTTTGCAGACGGTAGAGGTAGCGGAACGACGGCATGATCGAGCCAGGGCTGACCACGGCTGGTTGGTAAAGATGCTGGTGGTGCCAATCGATGCTGGGTTGACGAGCGCCGATGTTGCTCAGATCCGGGCCGGTCCGCATCGTGCCG
>Ga0114973_10003814_pt1 | contig 10559 bp, 10 predicted proteins | sample M_140807_MF_Meta_FD_87025 | JGI IMG/M metagenome (GOLD analysis project Ga0114973, IMG submission 87025) | Freshwater microbial communities from Lake Montjoie, Canada to study carbon cycling - M_140807_MF_MetaG | ecosystem: Environmental > Aquatic > Freshwater > Lake | place: Lake Montjoie... | reverse complement strand
TTGGACCTTTACAGGGTACCTAACTGATAAACTCCATACAACCTTCATAGTACGTCGATTCTTACACCCCCGATAGGGATTACATAAGCCACCAATAATAACTTTGGTGGAGGTGTCGGCATCGAGCCGAGTCCGTCAAAATTATCTTTGTACTTCAACGTTTACAAGGTTATTTAAACATAAGTTGACATCTTTGTCAAATTCAGCTAAATTGTTATATTATGGGAACATCAAAAAATAATCCAGGAATCAGACAGGTACAGGCTAAAAAAATGTACCAAGGTAAAGAATTGAGACCCACCCTATATGTGGGCCGAGCTGTAGGGCGTGGCACTTATATGGCTGGAGCGATAGATGGAGAATTGATCTGTAATGAATTGGGGAGACCCTTACAGTTGCATGCTATTAAATTGGACCAATAATAGGAATCCCTATTCTTCTAGTGATAAATATTCATGCAACGCCGAACAATCGACGTCGAAAACAAATGGACGCCTAGTACACTAATACTTTTACTACAGTGATTCTGTAGAACGCCCGATCGTATACAATACATTCTGTATTGTTAGCAAATAATAAAAAAATATATTTTATAATGAGCAATTTTTTGTTGTCTACAAATCAACCCGGAGATCGCTATGGATATTATCAAATTGGTAATTTAAAAACCTATAGCAAAGTTGAATTGATACACAGTCATCACAGATTGCCACAAAAATGGAAATGGAACTATAATGATGCGTTCTTCTCTCGATATAATTGGTCACAGGAACCCAAAGAATCAATAGACGAATTATATTGTAAAAGAGCCGAACAATTGAGACAAGAGTATGATTATTTGATTTTATATTATAGTGGAGGACATGACAGTGGTAATGTGCTTGATGTATTTTTAAAAAACAATATTCCTTTGGATGAGATTTGTGTCTTTTACAGCAATTATGATAAAGTCAGCAACCAATACAAGGAATTGTCATCAATCACATGGGATAAAATTAATCTTTTACAATTTAAATTTCCAAAATTAAAAATAAGAAGACTTAACTATGCAGAATATTTTTTAAAATGGAACCATATGGTAAAAAAATTTATCGGTGGAGATAGTCTTTTGGATATGTTTGGTAGTATGCTGACAGTAAATCGTATTATCTTATCAATGGCACACACTTTTATCGACGACTGGCAAAAAATTTTAAAAAGAGGTAAAAAATTAGCATGGATTAGCGGCATAGACAAACCCATGATAAGGTATATCAACAAAAAATGGATATTCAACTTTCATGATGCACTTGTACATGCCATGATCCCGCCTTTTAGGCAGATAATCGATGATGGCACTATAGGTACTTACGAACTTTTTTACTGGTCACCAGTAGATGAGTGCGCAAAAATTTTGATAAAACAATGTCATTTATTAAAGAATGCCTTTGGAAGGCAGGCTGATTTAGACTTTTCAAAGATACCCGAAGCGAAACATTTCAAACCAACATATGGTTGGGAGTTAGATAGAATGTCCGAAAAATTTACAAAAACTATATATCCACGAGAAAAACAGATTAAAGAATTTTTTTATCATGATAAAAATTCTGCCCATATATGGGGGAATAGAGATCAATGGTTTTTTAATAGTAATCATGCAGGCTCTCTAACACATTGGGATATGTACCTTGCAACAAAAAGTAAGTTGTATAGCCATTTTCATACATGGTATAATAATGGTATGTCAATAGATGGTGGTTTTAAAAATTCTATAAGTTTAGATTATGTCATTTAATTTTATAGAAATTTTTCAGGCGGTCTCCCTTGGTTTATTATCGGGTATATTGACAGGTTTGATGCCTGGTATCAATATACTACTAGGATTCATGTTATTTTTACCTTTCGTTCCATTGGATCCACTTTGTATAGTTTTATATGGAATAATTTCTAGAATAGGATCACAATTTTTTGGCAGTATGGCAGTTTTATATCTAAGAATACCCGGAGAATCAAGCTCCTATCCAATTCTAATGGAATTGAAAAATCTCAAGAATAAAGACATATTCAAAGCGGTGATGTTAACCAATATCGGTAGTCTAGCAGCTACGGCGATATCTTCATTAATTTTATTTCTAATTCTCTATAACAATTTTTCAAGACACATTTATTTTCCTATACTTGCAAAAATTACAATTTTTTGGTTATTGGTATTAATTGCTATTTGTTCGAATAAAAGAATTCTAGAAAATATTTTTGTGTTACTTGCAGCAACTTTTATAAATTTTTATCCAGAAATTTTATCGGTAACGAAAATTTATATGCCATTTGTTCCTATCTATTATTTTAACACTCAATTAATCTTAATAATAATTTTTATATCACAATTATTATGGCAAAGTTCCGAGGCTTTGCCGTTCCAAACATTGTTTCATAATAAAACAAAATTAAACATAAAAAATTATGTGGGCAAAATTTCATTACACAGCCTATTTGGTTGTGTGATAGGACTAGTGCCTCAATTGGGAGCGACTATCAGCAGTTACGTCTCATATGCTTTTGAAAAATTTAGAAAGAGCACGGTGTTGGATAAGGTTACGGCCAGTGAGACGGCTAACAATGCTGCCGCTATCACAGGATGGTTGCCGCTGCTGCTGTTTGGCATACCTCTCAGTGCTTCTGAGATCGTACTACTACAATACTTTCAAAAATTTAATTTGAACTTTGAATTTTTACAGAAAGATAATATTAATGCAATGATAATTTTCTGTCTGCTCTTTTCCGGGATACTTTACTTTTTGCTGGCTACCTTATTAAACCAAAGATATTATGTGCTATTTGGTCGGTTGATGTTTCGAAGATGGTTTTTTTATCTATTGTTTATAATCAGTTTATCTTGTTTTTATTTTGTTAATTTTTATGATTTAAAATATATACTAACACACCTGGTAATTTTTTTACCTATTAGTTATCTTTTACATCGCCAAAAAATTGAGTTACTTACTGTGGTAATAGGGTTGCTTTTGATGGACGAAATATATTATACTACACAAAGAGTAATACAAATTTATTTTTAACAAAAGGAGAAAAAAATGAAAAAAACAACAATCACTTTTTTGCTTATGCTATTAGCCAATGTTGCTATGGCGCAAAAAATTGAAATAGTACCAACATCAACCTTAAGAGGACCTCAAGGTATTGTTGCCAACGCTATAGTAGAGCTGTCGAAGTCCTCTGGATTTGATATCACTGCCATACAAAAAAACAGTTGTGGTGAGGCCGTGGATTATTTTGAAAATGCCCGAGGACCGGTGGCAATAGTATGGTCTGACACCATGATCAAAAATTCAGAAGTCACCAAACAAAACTGTGTGATCAATTTTGAAAAAGCTGTGGCCGTAGCCGTAACCTATGTACCATATGAGGTATGTGTACTGAAAGGAAACAAATTAGAATCAAATAAAACCTATAAATTAGGCAATAATAAATTTAATCCTGTCGAGACCATTAGGCAAGAATTAAATAAAAATAAACAGAACATTAAATTTACAGATGTCACATATGACAGTTCTGCTGCCGTGGTTACTGGATTATTAAACAGAGAAATAGAAGTAGGCTATACCGCAACAGGCAACGCCAACAGCGCCATCAAGGCTGGTTCTATAGATTGCCTGTATACTACTGGTGACACCAAATATGGACAAAAAAACCTAGATACATTTGTATCAGGGAGTCCGTTAAATACTTTTAAATTAGGCATGATAGTATTTGTTAAGAACCTATCTGCAGAGCAGATTAAACAATTACAGAAATCACTGCAGAAAGATTTCGCAATGTTAATGACTCAACAGGATATGGTTGATAGTAAAATTGCACCCAATAAAACAGATATTGATAAATTTATTGCCACCGCAAAAATTTATGGAACTTACAAATAAAATTTCTCGTGCGGTGTAATTTTAAAAGTTACACCGCAGCTGACCACCTGGACTTAAATTTTCTTTTAGATCGTACAGTTGAGCCATTACTGTTTTAGATTCTACCTTAACATTTTCCGTATTGTTCTTCGCTGCTTCTTTTTGATTTATGATTATATTTGGTCCGACTCTGCAATTAGTAACATTACAGGAAATTAACAATAATAGTAAAAATAAGTACCTCATATCCATACTTATTTGGTGCACTCGGAAGGACTTGAACCTTCAACCTTCGGTTTCGAAGACCGACATTCTATCCATTGAACTACGAGTGCCTGTAAAGTATAACACTGTTTATATTTTTGTCTATGATAGAGTATTGACTTGTTGATGTAAAGAAAGTTCTTGTTTTACTATTTCTCGATCATTATTATTCATATTTTCTAATAAAATTTTGCTTTGATCATAAACATTTTTTCCTACAATATTGATACCGAGTATTTTACAAGAATCTTTTATTATTTCTGTAGCGGTTTTTCCTGAATTATTAATTTTTGGTTGTATTCTAATATCTCTTAACGCTTTTTTTGCTACAGAAACGAGATCCACATAATCTTTTACATCGGGCAATCCTTTTAATCTTAAAGCGGTGTTAATAATTTCTTCATTGGCGCTGTCACTCATACTGTTATTGTATATAGGGTTTTGTTGATTGAAACGATCTTCATAATTCTCGTAATAGTCTTTCCATTCTGTGGTCTGTGCTGATTTGCCTATTAAATCTCTAATTTTACTATTACCTGCTAATCCTTGATAAGATATTAAATTAGCGAGAGATTCTGAATAGGTCCTAACACTGCCTAAATTGGCCACTTCTGTGGCAATCTGTGTCAGTATGGCGGATCTATTATCGACCAATATATTTTTTTGATTCACATAGGCTGCCCCTGACAGTGTGGTGTTAAAATTATTAGCAGCAGACTCATAAGCACTCAACAAACTGTTCAATGTGCTGGTATCAAGAGTGGTACTGTCTCCCAGTGCATTCACAAAATTGATCAATGCTTGAGTGGCATTTTGGAAGGCAGTATTAGATGCCAATGATGCATTGGTTATCGTTTCCACAGCAACTTTTATTTCCGAGAGCTTGTCATTCATAGTTTGTCGAAGAGTGCCAAAATAATCATCCACTCCTTTGCCCACTGTGCTGGCTTCTACACCATATAGATTCAAATATGCTCCTTGTATACTCTCTACTGTTCCAAGGTGCTCTAAAAAAGTAGGAGTAGTGTCTCCTGTGCTGACTTCTCCCAATGATCCATCCAATATTTTGTAAGTATGATTGCTGAGATCCTGAAGATATCTACCAGCATTGAGATATGGTTGTATGTTTAAAGATGCTTGAATTGTGGTTCTTTGTGAGTCTGTTAATGTGCTGTTGATATCCACAAGATAATTTAAAGTTTTTGTTTTAGTAACAAATCCCGTATTGGCTGCTGTGATTGCTGTTTCTACTCCTGTGTTGCTAAAATTAGGACTAGTTTCTGCCAATGATTTTAAACCTTGTTGTACAGACATTTTTTAATTTGAAAATACGTTGGGAGAACCTTGAATCACCACAGTGCAAGTTGGATCTCCCACTCTGCCCAATCTTAGACCTTCTGCGAACACCGATCGAGATCCACCCAACAACGGTGCTTGATGATTGCAACAAATTGGTCCACAAGGTTTTTTATGAGGAGTGTTTAAATGTCCAGCACAGCTCAATGGTTTTCCATTGGCAAATACAGATCTTACGTGACCCAATCTTGCTGGTGGGCTACAATGTGAGGCTTCTTTATCTCCTAGTCTTGCTACTGCTGGCATACCAGTATTTATGGTACGAAATTATATGCTACTATAACTTGAACTTCTTGAACTCATCCTTTTTAATATCTTGCTTGATTCCACCGATGATATAACTTTCAATTTCCGTTTCCTGTGGAGCTACTTGCATGCCTTTGCTAGATAACCAATGAGTGGTCCACGGCAGAGGATTTTGATTACCAGGTATGTCAAATTCAGGATCAAATCCTAGTGCTTTTAATCTTTTGTTGGCCGTGTATTCCACGTATTGTCCTAATAGTTTTTCATTCAATCCTATGATAGAACCATCCTTGAATAGATGTTTAGCCCAAGCCTTCTCTTCTTCCACACAGGCACGGAACATCTCGATAACTTTTTTATCCTGTCCTTTCATCACTCGCAACATGTCTTTATCATCACCTTTTTGCCATGCTTTGATCACATGAGTGGTTAGATTTAAATGTGTGGCTTCATCACGAGCAATCAAAGAAAGTATCTTGGCAGAACCTTCCATTAGTTTCAATTCTCCAAATGCAAATGTACAAGCAAATGATACATAGAATCTTAATCCTTCTAACAGATTGACATTGATCATAGCAAGATATAACTGTCTTTTTAACTCATCCACGTCGCCTTTGCCATTCACTGTGTATTGTAATGCTCGCTCTCCAAATGCATCATAATTCTCAGTTACCGACACTGCTCTTTTTAGGATCTCTTTGTCATTCAATATGGTGTCAAACACTTCAGATGGATCAGCATACACGTTCTTCATGATGTGTGTGTAGGCTCTTGAGTGTATGGTTTCAAAGAAATCCCAAGTCACGATACAACCTTCCAGCTCTGGATTAGAACAATAAGGCAGAAAGTTAAGACATGGCCCTCTACCTTGCACAGAATCCAGTAATGTTTGATATTTTAAATTTGAAGTGAATATGTGTTTTTGTTCTGGACGGAAGTTGGCATAGTCTGATCTATCTTTCTGCAATGAAACTTCTTCAGGTCTCCAAAAATAACCTAGCATGGTTTGATTTAATTTGTCAAACTGAGGATATCGGAATACATCATATCTTTGAATGGATTGATCTTCTCCAAAGAACATGGGTTCTTTACTCCAATCCACTTGATTCCTATTGAATACTGTTTTTGTCATAATTTAAATTGTACAAGCCTCACACTCTTCTGGATCATCTCCAGCCGTGCTATTTAACTTAGCACTGTTTCCAAAATCTGTCAATTCCACATCTTCTCCATCATCCTTGGCATGGATGGGTGCTATGCCCGATGGTTGTAGATCTTCTTCCTCGCCTTTGAAGTCATAGGTGTTTTGATAGTAGGATGTCTTCCAGCCATACTTGTATGCAGTCAACATATCTTTAGCCATCTCTGATAGTGGCACTTCGTTGTTGTCATAGTTGAGCGGATTATAACTCCAGTTACCGGATATGGCCTGATCAAAATATTTCTGCATCATAGCCACGATCTTGATATAACCTTCATTGCTCGTCTGTTCCCATAACAGAGTGTAAGAATTTTTTAATTTAGGATAACCTGGCACTATCTGTTTCAGTGGTCCTTTTTTGCTTTTCTTTATAGACAGTATGGCTCTGGGTGGTTCAATACCGTTGGTTTCATTGGAAACCACAGAAGAACTCTCGCTTGGCATCTGTGCTGACAGTGTTGAGTGTCTTAATCCAAACTTGGCAATGTCTTTTCTCAATGATTCCCAAGCCATTCTTGTTTTGTGTGGCACGATCTCATCAATTTCTTTCTTGTAATGGTCTATGGGCAGCAATCCATCAGCATATTTGGTTCTATCAAATGCAGAGCACTTGCCTTTTTCCTCTGCAAGAGTGCAACTGGCCCGCAGTAGATAGTATTGGAATGCTTCTGTCAAACGATCCACTGCTTCCCATGCTTTAGGATCACTGTATTTTAGATCCAATTTGGCAAGATAGTGTGCCAATCCAATATAACCTATGCCCAGCGAGCGTCTTGCTTTGGTGGATATTTCAGCTGCTTTCACAGGATAGTCTTGATAATCTATAATTTCGTCCAGTGCTCTGACTGCTAGATCACACACAGATTCTAATTCACTCAAATCGTTGATAGCACCCACATTGATTGCACTCAATATACACAGAGCGATCTCTCCATTCACATCATCGATATGCTGTATGGGTTTGGTAGGCAGTGTGATCTCTTGGCAGAGATTGCTCATATAAACTTTGTCTTTGAATGATGAGTGTGAGTTACAGTGATCAATGTTCATTATGTAGATTCGGCCTGTTTCTGCTCGTTCTTTCAATAGATCAAAAAATAATTCCTGTGCTGGTATGGTCTTCTTAGGAATCTCTTTGTCTGCCTCGTATTTTCGGTACAGATCATCAAATCTATCTGTGCCGAATGCATCATACAATCCAGGCACATCGTGTGGAGAGAACAGAGTGATATCTTCTTCTCGGATGAATCTCTCATAGAACAATTTGGATATCTGTATGGAGTAATCCATTCTTCGCACTCGATTGTCTTCGGTACCTTTGTTATTCTTTAATACGAGTATGTCTTCAATCTCTGTGTGCCAGATAGGGAAATGTACAGTGGCATTGCCACCTCTCACACCATTGTGTGTGCAACATCTCACCGTGCTTTCAAATTTCTTAAGGAAAGGGATCACTCCTGTGTGCTGTACCTCGCCGCCTCTTATTTTTGAGTTGATCCCTCGGATCCGGCCTGAGTTGATACCAATGCCCGCACGCCTTGCCACATAGAGTCCAATAGCCATATCACTGCTGAAGATAGAAGAAAGAGTATCGTCACTGTCAACAAGCACACAACTAGCAAACTGACGAATAGGAGTTCGCACACCAGCCATAACAGGCGTTGGAATGTTGATTTTATGTGTTGAAATCGCATCATAATATTTTTTAACATAGGTCATCCTTTTGTTTTTTGGGTAATCCGCGAACAGGGTAGCGGCAATCATCATGTACATGTCTTGTGGTGTTTCGAACAACTGTCCAGAGCTCCTGTCCTGCACTAGATACTTGTCCACTATCTGCCTCAATCCGGCATAGGTAAAGTTTAGGTCTCGTTCTCTCTTTATCCAGGTATTGAGTTTCTTGATCTCTGTCATGTTGTATTTGTCTATGATGCCTTTGTCATATACTCCTTGACGAATGTTTCTCATGATCAATTTCAATAGAGGTATGTACTCATACTGTCCATGGGCTTCCTTGCGAATGTCATAACTCAATAATCTTGCTGCCGCATACTGATAATTTGGACTCTCCAAAGTGATCAGATCGTTTGCTGACCTCACCAGAATGTGTTGGATGTCTTTAGAACTCATGCCGTCATAAAATTGTATGTTGGCATTCATCTCAATCAGTGATGCAGACACTCCTGGTAATTCTTCGCAGGCTTCTTCCACAACGAAATGTATCTTATTGATATCCAGTGGTTCTAATTGACCGTTTCTTTTCTTAACTCGAATGGTAGAAGGTGTGCCTGGCATGACTGTTTTCGTTTTTGTTTCTGATTTTGCTTTTGTTTGACTGTGCATATTTAGCTAAAAATTTTATAAGTGTTATCTTTAATTTTTTATTTGATTATAACGCTAAAAGACGATGTTGTCTATTGGTAAGAATTAAATTAAAAATACAATTTACGGTAATCTAAAAGCTGATTTTCTAGATCTTTATATTCTTTATTGGCGTGATGATGCATTAAAGGATCAATTTTGTTTTTATTTTTGTCTTTTATATTTTGATGCATATATCTGTTGCCACAAAATCCAAAAAGATCAATTATCTTTTTATTATTATTAATTAATTCAATTTTTTTAAATCCTTTATATCCTTCCAGGTGATTTATTTCAAAATTATTACACATATCAAAAATAAGATAATTAATTTTTGTGTGTTCTAGGAACGATGATAATAATATTAAGTCGGTAAAACAAGAATCCCAATAAGTTCTAATATCGGGCACACAACCATAATATAATTCTGTTAAATTTTCTAATTTTTTAAAATCTACTAGTTGTGATATTTTTTTTTCATCTAGATATTTTGTTACTTGCATAGGATACCATGTACCATCGACTGTGTCATCATTTTTAGATATAGACAATTCCCAACGGGTCGCAGGTGGTATTGGTATTATTACAAAATTAGGATTTCCATTTTGTGCTATCCATTCTATGGTGGTTCTTACAGCTCTGCGGAAACTACCCCCATCCTTGCCCAAATTAACCACTCTATCACAATCTAATGATTTAATAAAATTTTCAGTGGGTTGCCAGATGTTGGCAAAACTGCAACCATTTATGAGAAGTGTGGACATTACTATTGTTTATGCAATTATCGTATTTTGATAATCCATTGTGGCTGATGAGCCTGTGCTGGTAGTGGTATATTTTACTACAAATGTTTCGTTGCCTGCTGTGGAATCAAGATCATCTGTGGTAACAGATAGAGTTACTCCTATGTCAGCAGTCTCTTCATAGTCATCATTGTAGGTGGGTGTGGTGCCTTCTCGGCCAATCACTGTTAATGTGCCTGTTCGGAAATTAGAACCTCTCTCAATTTTATATTTCACTGATAGAGCAGAACCACTGGTGGCTTTAATTCTTATTCCTGTGGTTGTGGCAGATGATGTGTTGTCTGCTAGTGTGATCTGTTTGATTGGACGGTCTATTATACCAATACCATCCACATTCGTTGCTGGCGCAATAGATGAAGATCTTAAATCTGTTTTTGCAAAATAATCAAATTGGCTAGAGCATTCATCGGTGCCAAAATCAATCTCTGGATATGT
>Ga0114973_10003813_pt1 | contig 10561 bp, 7 predicted proteins | sample M_140807_MF_Meta_FD_87025 | JGI IMG/M metagenome (GOLD analysis project Ga0114973, IMG submission 87025) | Freshwater microbial communities from Lake Montjoie, Canada to study carbon cycling - M_140807_MF_MetaG | ecosystem: Environmental > Aquatic > Freshwater > Lake | place: Lake Montjoie... | reverse complement strand
CAACCATGATGGCATTCCTCAGTTCAGGATGAGAAGTTCCCGCAAAATGATGAGCCAAGAGGATGCCGATGCTGGCCGAACCGGTATTCCCATAACCATCGAGGGCGATGGGCATCCGGTCCGGAGGAATTTGCATCATCCGCTGCATGTATTGCAGTACCAAACCACTGGCCTGATGCATCAAGTAGGTCGAAATCTGATCCTTGGATAGGCCGTTGCTTTGGATGAACTTCTCCAAGGCCGGAACCACCGTCCCAACCGCAAAATCAAAGATGCCCAGGCCATCCATGTGCAAGAAGCCATCGGGCTTGGTGCACAGTTGACCGGCGTCATCGGGCTGCGTACCCAACTCAAAAGTCCAGGTTCCTTCTTGGCCTGCCTTGGAATGCTTGGTCAAACGCATGGCGGTGGCTCCGTCACCAAAAAGCAAGCGGGTGGCTCGGTCGCTGGGATTGACCAAACGACTGTGCGTCTCCGAACAAACCAGCAAAACCTCGTTGATCGAGTCCTGTTGCAAGAGCATCGCCGCCTGATACAGCCCCCAAACCATCCCGGCACAACCCATTTGCAAGTCCCAACAAAGAGGGGCGGCTCTTTCCGTTCCTTTGGTCCATCCCATGGCCGATGCAATTCCAGAAGCATTCCCGGGAACCAAGCGCTCGGGCGTTTGGGTTACGTTGATGATGGCATCGGGAACAGGGTTTCCAGAGTCATCCCCCACCCAGTCCAAGGCCCTGCAAGCGGCCAAGCCTAATTCCAAGGAGGAAAGTTTCCCTTTGCGGACAGAGGAAATACCTGTCTGATTGGTAACACGTTCATCCCATTTGGAAGCAAACGCTGTACCCCATTGATCCAATCCCTCCGTCGCAGCAGGTACCACTGCCGATAATTCACCCAGAACTATACCAGAAAAAATCAAAAAGATGGATTTACTTTTAGGATTCTAGCAGGATTTCCGACCACTACTGCAAAATCTGGAACATCCTTAATGACCACTGCACCTGCTCCCACGGTCGCCCATTTGCCTATACGAATGCCTTGTATTACGACGGCACCGGCTCCAATATGACTACCCTCTCCAACCTGAACATTACCGCAGAGTGTTGCGTTTGGAGAAAGATGTACATAGTCTTCTATTCGACATTCATGATCGACACAAACACCTGTGTTCAAAATGCAATGACGCCCAATCCAAACCTCTGGATTTATAACAACACCCGCCATCATGACGGTCCCTATCCCAATTTGATTGGAGGGTAAGGAATGAATGACCGATGGGTGGGCGATTTTTTGATAATCTAAATTGTACCGAATAGAAAGTTCTTTTCGAATGCGATTGTTACCGACCGCCAAAATAGCTTTTACATCTTTGTGTAGGATAATGCTTGTTGGATGCGTTACGGATTCCCCGTACCAACCCTCTTTGGGCTCATCATCCACAAATTGCCAATGTTTAATTCCATTTTGGGATAAAAGATCCCTGATGACAAGTCCATGACCACTTGCGCCGTATATAACCACTAATTATGACCGTTAAATTTTTCTACTGTGGCTTGCCCGGCTTGATTTATTCCTTCCCGCTTGAATACCTTCAGGATGGTAAGCCATAGAATCTTCATATCCAAGCCAAAAGAACAATGATCAACATACCAAACATCCAGATCGAATTTCTCTTGCCAACTTATTGCATTACGTCCATTTACCTGAGCCCAGCCAGTAATTCCGGGTTTGACCTCATGGCGACGCTTTTGGTGTTCGTTGTACAAAGGCAGATATTCAACCAATAAAGGTCGTGGCCCTACAAGGCTCATATCCCCTTTAAGTACATTGATTAATTGAGGTAGTTCATCGATAGAAAATGCCCGTAGAAAAAATCCAAGCCTGGTCAATCTTTGATGATCATCTAATAAAAATCCATTTGAATCTTTTTTTGAATTCATTGTAGTAATTTTTAATATTTTATACATCTTCTGTTTTAAACCAGGTCTAAGATGAATAAACATAGGATTTGAGAAATTTGTGAGAAAAACTAAAAATATAGAAAGCAACACAATAGGAGAAAATATTAAAATCAAAAGAAAAGACACTATAAAATCGAGAAATCGTTTAAACCACCTTTTATACATAAATTGGCAATGATGAAACATTAATCAAAACTAAAATAAAAAATATTATCATTGAAAAAGGAAATAATATAATCAAATTTATGTAATAATTGATTAAATTATTTAAGTGAAAAAATCAATTTGTTATTTTTCAAAAACTTTTTTTATTAAATGAATATACATGTTAGCACAATAAATAGAAATAAAGTAAACTTATGAGGTTCTAACAATATAAAAACCTAAGATCACTAAAATACATTATTTTACAATATTAAAATTTAATAAGTGATTTATACTCCTCAAGCAATGAATCCCAAACAGTTTGTTGCTGAAATCGTTCAAGAATTAAAGAACGAGAATTGCTCTTAAGATTTTGATAAAGTAAGGAATCATTAAGCAATAAAAACATGGTGTCTAAAAGAATGTCTGGTCGTTTTGGAGGCACTAACAATCCGTTAACATTATTTTTAATTATTTCATTGCATCCATTAATATCAGTAACAATACTTGGTAAACCCATTGCTCCTGCCTGCAGAACAACATTAGGAAAGCCTTCTCGGTAACTCGGAAAAACTAAAACATTACTAATAGAAAAATAAGGCTTAACATTATCAACAAATCCAACGTTGATTATATTGTTATTAGACTTTATTTCTTGTAATGTTTCAATCAATAATGGATCAATATCTAATTCATAATTTCCAACCAAAAGCAATTTAGGTAAGGGTATTGAACGTGATTTACAAATATCAATCAAAGAACTAAAAGCTAATACTAGGTCGTCAACACCCTTATCCCTAACAAGACGACCTACAAAAACAAAAACAAAGTCTTGAATCTTAATACAAAGTTTGCTCTTTAGGTTTTTAATTTTTTTTTGATCTATATTAAAAGGAGAAAATTCAAGAAGATCAATACCATTACTGCTTCCGTTGGCAATAATTCCAATTTTAGATGGTTTAACAAGTTTATATTCTAAAATAATATTAAGAAGTCCTTTGGAATTAGTATAGACTCGAGTCGCAAAAAAATATGTCAACCTTTCAACATACAATAATAAAAATCGTTTAAATCCTTTAGATTCAAGTAAAGGTAATCCCGCAACTGTATGTAACCTAATTGGAACTCCAGCCAACCATGAAGATATCATAGAAACAATACCAGCTTTAGGAGTGTGTGAATGAACAATTAATGGATTTTCATTCTTCAAAATTTTATAAAGATTAATTACAGAAACAAAATCTTGGAACGGTGTAATTTTTCGAGTCATAGGCAAAGCAATAACTCGTATTTTTTCATTTTCTTCAATTTTTTTCAAATCATCACCCGGAGATGAAATAGCAATAACATCAAAATTATTTGATTTAATAAATCGTAATTGTCCCTTCAATAAAACACTGAGGGAAATAGGAACGGTAGTTATACGAACTATTTTAGGTTTATTCATCAAAAAATGATTTATTAAAAAAACAAAAAATCATTCTTTTTAATAAGATACAGTTAAGAGGTGTAGAATAACAACCATAAAATAAATTATAGAATTAGAAATAAAACATCTAAATAACGAATTTGCAGCAACAAATTATAATTAAGGATTTTTCTTGATCACAATACTTGTAAAAGTTAAATTTTATATACTTAAAAAAAATATGATTAATTGATAAATAAAAGTGCTAAAAAAATTTTAAATTTATTCGAATTGAAACACATTATATAAAAAAATTTTTATAGACCTTTCTTCCAAATACAAATTAAAATAATTTTGAGTATTGATACAATCACTATGAATTCCAGAAAGTATGGCGTTATAAAGACTTTCAGTGTTATTCACATCAGCCAAAAAAATACCTTTTATGTTATTTATTTCTCCTGCGCAATTTGTTGAAACCACTTTAGCGTTTTGAGACATCATTTGCAATAATACATTCGGGAAACCTTCAATACGCGAAGAAACTACACATAATTTCGCATATTTAAAATAAGAATAAACATTTGCCACCTTTCCCATCAAAACAACATTATTTTTTAAATTTAAATTATTAATTAGTAATTCTAAATTGACTCTTTCTTTTCCTTCACCTAAGATTAAAAGCTTATATTCTGGATGAATAACCAAAAAATCCTTGAATGCTTCAATTAAAAGGTCAAATCCTTTTTCTCTAATTAATCTACCAGCGCCTACTATAAAAGGCTTATCGATATCGATACTTTGTACATTAATTGAGCTAAGATCTATAGGGTTAGGAACAACTTTAATATTAATTTTTTTATCAATGCCAGGAACATTGTAAATTAAGTTTTGTTTCATTCTTTCTGTTTGACATATTAATAAGTTCAATTTAGAGTAACCATAATAATAAAGAAAACGATAAAACACTAATTTAAGCCCCGAGTATCTTCTAAAAATTTCAGTTGATTCACGACCAATAAAAATATAAGATTTAATCAAATTAAAAGAAATTAAAATGCCCACTAATCCAGTAACAAATGAATGAGTTGTAATTACATAATCAAATCGCTTTTTCGGGCTTTTAAAAAAATAATAAATGAACTGAACAATTCCAATTAAAATATGAGAAGTGTTAGTATAAAAAATATCTATATTTTTTTGTTTAAACTCCCAATTATCAGATTTCTTTCGAGTTAAAAAATGAATATTTAAAACGGAAAAATCTAAATTATGCGCAATCATTCTCATAATTTGTTCAGCACCACCAAGTTCATCATTTGGTAAAACCATTAAAACTTTAGGCATTTAAAGACTATTAAATAAAACCTCATACTTATTTATAATTTTAGTGGCGTTAAAATTATCCTGAACAGATAATCTTACGATATTATTATCAAATGACCTTAACAATATATTATTATTTAACGTTTTTATGAAATCCTGAATATCGTTAACCAAAATACCATTAATACCATCCTGTATAATTTCTCTCGTACCACCTGGGACATTAAATGCGATTGCAGGTATACCTACAGAACAACTTTCAAGTAAAGCATTAGGGAAACCTTCAACAAAAGACCCTTGCAAATAAACATCATGTTTCATTATAATATCAAGAACATTAGGGGTGTAGTTTACAAAATTTATTTTTGAACCTAAATTAAGCAAATTTACATGTTCTTTAATGAGCCGTTCCTGTGGGCCAGAACCAACTATTGTATAAAAAAAATCATAGCTTTTAACATATGACAAACATTGGAGTAGCCTGAGATATCCTTTCTCATCACTTAGTCGACCAACTGTTATGAACCTGATAATATCCCTAACGAAAACTTTATTATATGTTCGTTTTATTTCATGAGTAATTGGATTATTAATAATAATAACCTTGGAAGCACTTAAATTCAATGTTCTACAGAGATCATACTTCATATCCTCTGATTGACAAATAATAAAATCTAATCTCGAGTAAAATACTTGATACAATAAATTATATATACTCGAATTTCTACCTGATATTTTATTCATTAGAGAAAAAACACTTGATTCACGTCCTACAAACTTTGTCTTTTGGAAAAATAAACTAAAAAATCCCATTAATAAATTTACATGTCCAATTGTACTGAAAATTATTGAAGGTTTATGCCTATAAATGATTACAAATAATTTTGGAATTGAAAACAAAGCACGGTCACAATTCAAAAATGAGACAGGCAAACCAGAAATATCAAAAACACAATCCTTTTTATATCCAATAACAATTAAATGTGTTGAAAATATTTTAGGGTTTATATTTTTTGCAACGAAAGAAAGTACTCGCTCCGAACCGCCAGCCTTTAAACTAGGCAAAATAAACAATATAGTTTTTTTTCTAAGCATTATTACGCTTGATAAAACCATATTCTTGGAGCCATTTTGATAATACATAAACCCTCCATATATAGGATGAAAAATCATGACTACCTTCAAGATGCAACTTAACCATTTCTTTAAAATGAATAACATTTAAATTATGTACCTTATTCAAAAAATCATCTGATAAATTTATTAAAAATTCATCATGTAATTCCTCTCGGATCCATTTACCCAATGGAATCGAGAAACCCTTCTTTGGATGATTAAAAATCTGTTCTGGGATATATAATTTTAGAATATCTCTTAAAATCCTTTTCTTTCTGTTTTTAATATACCTATAAGAAATAGGAAGCTTTCTTGCGAATTCGATTATTCGGTAATCCAAAAAGGGGCTTCTTATTTCAACTGAATAGGCCATACTTGCTCTATCAACTTTAACATTACTATCGTTTTCAAGCCATAACTTAATATTTAAATCTGCTGTCTGTTGATACAAATTATCCGACCATGTTGAAAAATTAGAATAAGAACTAAACCAACCGTCGTAAGGTTTTTTAAGAATACTACCAAATCCTAAAAAAATTCCCTTAATAAAATCATTACTGTTTTTATAATTAAGAATTCTTCTAATAGACTCACTTCTTCGTCCAAATAAATTTAATTTTAAAATATACGAAAAAAAATGTCGAATTTTATAAGGAATTTTTAAAATAATTTTAAACTTTGAAATCAAATCAAAATGATTATATCCTAAAAAACTTTCATCACCCCCGTCACCAGATAAAGCAACTACAACTTGTTGCCTGGTAAATTTATTTAATAATAAAGATGGTAAGGCAGAACTATCAGCAAATGGTTCATCGTAAACCTCAAACAACTTGGGGATTAAGTTTAAAACATCCTCTGGAGTACAAATCTTTTCAGTATGAATTGAACCAATGATTTTTGAATACTCCTTAGCAATTTTACTTTCATCGAACTTGGGTTCATTAAATCCTATCGAAAAAGTTTTGATTGGCTTTGTTGATACCTTAGATGCTATACTTGAAATCAACGCTGAATCTATTCCCCCTGACAAAAAAGCGCCAAAAGGGACATCTGCTTGCATTCGAATTTTTACTGCGTCAGTCAATAAATCATGTAATTGATTTTTTGCAGATTCATATGAACAGTCTAAAACTTCTACATTATTTAAATTCCAGTATTCACTAATTGTATAGGTTGATGAATTAAGGTCAATAGATAAATTATTACCAGGTGGCAATTTATAGACATCTTTGAAAATGCTATATGGTGAGGGAATATACGAAAATTCTAAAAACATAGAAATCGCATCCTCATTAATAATCTTATTATCAGATATTGGTTTTAACTGGCTACAGATTTCAAATTTGCCATCTTCCCAAGAAAAATAAAAGGGTTTAACGCCAAGCCTATCCCTTGAACAAAATAGCTTTTTTGTAATTTGGTTATATATTACGAAGGAAAACATTCCATTTAGTTTTTTTACAACCTGGTCGCCCCATTCTTTGTATCCTTTTAATAAAACCTCAGTGTCTCCTTCGGTTTCAAAGGAATGACCTAAATCTATCAATTCAGATTTAATTGAATTAAAATTATAAATTTCTCCATTAAAAACAATCGTAAATTCCTCAAAATCCATCGGCTGATTAGAACGATTATCTAAATCTATAATTGACAATCTAAGGTGTCCAAAACTTAAATTATCAATACATTTAGTACCGGTAAAATCTGGACCTCTATACTTAATACGATTAATTTTTGTTGAAACCTCCTCCCGAGAAAGAGGTAAATTTGTTACGTAAATACCACACATTTTTATAAATATTCGTTAGTTAAGTTATCTAGCTCTTTCTAGAGCTATAGTAGATGCTGAATTTATTTGTGTATTCCCAGACCAAAACAAATAATGTATACAATTAAATTTTCTTAAATTAATAAACAATTATTACCTCTATTCAGACTAATATATTTCTAAAGAATATTTTTTAAAAAGAATTGACCAAAAAACAATATAATTAACATTAAATAAATTACTTTATATTATAATAAAGCTAATATTATAATGTAAGTATGTAAAAGCTCTTTTTTCCAGACAACTATAAAGTGTTAGGTTAGTGATAATATTTGTTGTTTGAATTCGAACGGTATTTGGTTTTGTAGGGCTTCATGGGGTCGTCATTGGTTGAATTCCTCCATCTATTTTTTTGTCAGGGGTCGTACTTCTCGGATAGCGGTAAAGGGGTAAGCATCGGGAATGGTTTCGCGGTAGACTCTGTTAAACCTTTCGATTTAACCCTCCGCATAGGCCTACCTAGTTGGATACATTGAATCTCAATTTCTTGTTTTTTGACCAACACTCAAATTCTTTGGAAGTGAATCCAGGATCGTTATCGGTCCTTATAACTTGGGTTTTGCAACGTTGGACAATTAAGATTTCCAGAGCAAATATGATGCGCTTGGACGAAAGGGAAGTGTCGATTTCAATAGCCAAGGCTTCACGCGTGCAAACGTCCATCACATTAAATATACGAAACTTTCGAACACCGATCAAGATGTCACTTTAAAGTCATTGCTCCAGCTTCGATGGAATTAAAACCTTAGATGGGGTGTTGTCCGAACAAGCCCTTCTACAACGCTAAGATTTCGCTACCATCTTTGGTACTTTGATAGTAGTAATGAGATCGAGTTATGGATGCCATTTTTGGGGGCCCTGCTCACCGGTACGCCATAATCGCGTACCAATACTTCGGATATTTGACGCTTGGTGGCAGGACCCAACCTTTTTTTTGAAGCAGTCCCTTAAGGCCTCGTTACCCATCGCCAAGTCGGTATACATTCTTTTCAGTCGTGAATGCTCCTCTTCCAAGTTTTTTACTTTTGACCATACGAAACATCAAGCCCCCAATACTTAGATTTCTCCTTGCAAAAGGGCGCAAGGGCAATACCCATTTCCCGGCATAAAACGAACGTTGATACTTCAGACTCGTTCTTTTGAAGGGCCCTTACAATCTGAACTTCGGTAAATCGCGATTTTTTCATGGCTTATGAAATTAGATTAAAGTCTTTACTTTTCAACTGTCAGTTTTATAGGGGTACTTACATTTGAAAAAAATATTCGATATGTAAAAAATTTTATAGAATAAAAACTTAAAATTTTTTAAAAGACTTTTAAGCAAATTTATGACAGTATATTTCTAAATATAAGAAGATTTTCAAGATTAAGTTAAATCGTTATGCTAGTTAAAAAAATTCGTATGTATATATATAATTAGTTATAAAAGAATTAAAGAAAGTTTATAAATAAAACCCAAATTTAAATATTTAAGTAACACTATTTATAAATAGGCATAAACTAATAGTCAATTAATAAGAGGGTTAATTAATTGACAAAAATTTTGATGAAGGACTATTATAATAATGTACTAGCCATCCTGACAAAAATAAAACTAAATAATTGTCAAAAAAATTATGGGAAGTGAATAAAAAAAGAATTAATGTTGCAGATAGTAATAAATATACAGGAGATTTAAAAAATATTTTAAAACCAAAAAATAAATAACGTAAATGAAAAAAAACAAATGCAACAAAAACAAAAATGCCTGCTTCACCCAATACCATTAGAAAAGAGTTATGAACACCTTGATCTGAAATTGACCTCACAACACTGCTATTACTATTTCCACTAAAACTTAAATAACCATTACCAAAAAATAAATTATCACTTATATCTTCATAATAAAGGGACCACGTATCAGATCGAACATTTTCAACTAAATTATCGCTTAATTCACCAGTTAAAACCAATGAATAATCCTGAAGTCGAATAGAGTCTAAACCTAGATCTTGGAAAAACAAGATAAATGAAATAAATAAAAGACCTGCCAAAAGAAGATTAATACCATTCTTAATATTGTAAAACAATGTAATTACATTTACCAAAATCCACAGAACGACAAAAGTCCTAGAAAAAGTTAAAAAACCGGCTACCGTAAAAATAATCTGGCCAAAGTACTTCAATCTTAAATTAACAAGGCCGAGACTAAAAATAAAACCAATTAAAACCGCAAACCCTGCAGCATTTGGATTCAGATACAAACCGCTAAAACGCCCAACTAAATCTCCAGACAAAAGAACTTCGATGTATATACTAATACAACCTAATACCAATATCCAAAATATTTCAATATATTTTATGGTTAATAAAACAGACTTAATGCAAAAAAAAAATATGAAATACTTAACTATTAGACTGGAGGAAATTTCGAATGAACGAGAATCAACTATTAAGGAGACAAAAAAATAAAAAAAACCAAAAATCAAATAATCTTTAATTGGTATATTTCTTACTAAAAAAGAATGCACAATTAAAATTAAAAAAGTACTATAACTTAATATTTTACCAGCAAGAGGGCTTATAAATGATAGTGCATAACTTGGGAAATTACACAAAATAAGAAATAAAAATAAAATTCTAAAATTACGGCTCCAAATGGAATTTGACATGACGAACTAAAACAATTAGAACAAAGTAATTAAAAACTGACGTACAAGTTGTTGCAATCGCAACGCCATAAATACCAAAGTAATTTCCAAGTAAAAAATTCAAGATAAAACAAATAAATAAATT
>Ga0114973_10003810_pt1 | contig 10568 bp, 2 predicted proteins | sample M_140807_MF_Meta_FD_87025 | JGI IMG/M metagenome (GOLD analysis project Ga0114973, IMG submission 87025) | Freshwater microbial communities from Lake Montjoie, Canada to study carbon cycling - M_140807_MF_MetaG | ecosystem: Environmental > Aquatic > Freshwater > Lake | place: Lake Montjoie... | reverse complement strand
GCCACCGCCCGTGGGGCTGCCACTATAACCCGTGCCGGCCTGGCCCGCGGTGCCGCCACCGGCGCCGCCCTGCCCACCACTGGGGTCAGCCATGCCGCCGGCGCCACCGCCGGCCATGAGCATGACCGTACTCTGACTGATGCTGTTGCTGCTAAATATGCCGCTGAATCCACCGCCGCCGGAGGCCTCCCCCGCGCTGTTGCTGCCGGCCCCACCGACGACTACTGCATAGGTCACACCACCCACCAGCGTCATGGTGCCAGCACCATGACCACCGGCGCCGGCCGAACCCCCATTATTTCCGCCGCCGGCACCCCAGAGCTTGGCGTTCACCGTGATTGAGGTACTGGGCGTCAGATAGTAGGTGCCAGAACTGCTCAGGCTAAGAGCTCCAGCGCCGGCATACCAGGTATTGTTGAGGTCGCCAGTAATGACGACCGATGTTGGCGTATAGGTCAATATCAGGGTAGCCACATCCGTTGTTGCTACAGTATCAGTTAGGACAACACCAGTCACAGTAAATGTACCAAAGGCGCGGGCGACACTAACATAGTCCTCGGCAAAATAGTCCGTGGCATAGTCCCGACCCAGATTGACAAGTGTTATCAAACCACCATCGTTGGTGAACTGTGGTTCAGTAAAGGTTCTGAATATTCGTTTCAAGAACTGCGTGGAATCGGTCACTGTGATGTTGTCATTTTCCTGATCGTACCAGGAAAATCTCAGACCATCGCCAACGCCCACGCGATCTTGCGCGGGCGCATAGCTACCAATCAGAGTCAGGGTATCGGTGAGACTCTGAGCGTCGGCTGGGGTCTTGGAGTCAACTAAACCACGCAACACTGAATCCGTGGCCCAGACGCCGTCGGCGTCCTGGGGCATGGCCGTGTAACCCAGCACGGTGCCAATCTGACCTCGGGTGCGTATATAACGAAGATCGCTCAATTCCTGCCAGATGATGTCGCCCAGCTCAAGCTGGGCGCCAAACACCAGTACGCCGCTGGCACCGTCGCCAGCATAGTGATCGTCGGCGCCAAGTATGGTGCGAATTGCTACCCGATAGTTTTCAACATTGACCAGATTCAGATTGTTCAGAGCCCAGACGCTGTTGGGACTGTTCCAGAACAAACCGGCCAGTTCCTGCAGACTGGGTGCCAGATCATGCTGCACCAGCCCCGTGATGCGACACAGGTACCAGCCATTGCCAACGGCATTGATGGTGGCCGCGCAGTTATTGGTGCCCAGTACTGTGCCAGCAGCAAGGTCGAAACGACCCCAGCACTGACCATTGATTCTGAGTTCAGCGTTGCGGCCGCTGTGCTTGAGATACACGGCCAGAGCAAACCGATTGGTACCCGAGGCCACGAGGTTTGGCACCGTGTACCAGATACCATGCTGACCTGTGGTAGTATCTTCTCGCACCAGATCGGCCGCATCTGTGTTGATGACACTGGTTAGATCCGCATCCTGGTACCAGGGGCCAGGATTGTCCAGGGCAAAGACATCGGCCACTAAATTGGCATTGGTTATGGTGCTGCCCGTGGTGCTGAATCCAGTCGGAGTCGAGGTCGTGGCAGCAGCAATGACCTGTGAATTTTCTACGTTCCAGCTTGGGAAACTATCGCTGTAGGGCAGATAGTTGGTGCGAATCAAGTTGGGTATCAGGGTGGCAGCGCCGCGCCGAGCCTGCAGATTCACAAAGCTATTACGAATGTCAGCCACGACCAGGCTGTCGTTGCTGGGCTTGCCAATCAGCAGGAATTTTTGATCCAGCGCAGTTATTGTATCTGATACCAGACGATTCTTTCCACCAGTGAGACTAACTACGTCTAGTGCATCCACGGCGGTGATGATATCGCCCAGGGCCTTGGTCAGACGCCAGACTCGAGTGTCCAGCCCGGTTAGACTATCCTGCGGGGCTCGACCCAGCAGCAAGTTTCGAGCATCCAGCACGGACTGAGCTTCGCTTAGACTCTTGGCTGTATTTCGGGCAGCAAGGTCCAGTGCACTGGCAGTATCGGCCACGGGTTTGGTCACCCGCGAGGTTCGGACGTCCACCAGTACCTGAGCATCTACTATGCCCTTGATGCTGTTGCGTTGCTGAACATCGTCCTGATTCAGAACATCAACCACAGGTTTGGTCAAGCGCCAGACCCGAACATCCAACAGGGATTGAACATCGGCCAGACTTCTGAAATATCCAGAGCTAGTTCTGATGCTGTCCAGCAGAACCGCAATGTCTCGTAGATTCACGCGCTGTTCAATCTGGAACCCATCGCTGATTGCGGTCTGGGTTTCAAATGCCGAGACGGTGTCATCCACACGACGTTGCGCCCCAGACAGCAATTGGGTCAGATCTAGCAGAGTCAGGGTTTCGGCGCGCAGCAGCCCTGACCGTACTTGTGTGCGGTCTAGTGCACTGGCAGTATCGGCCACGGGTTTGGTCAACTGCCAGGCTCGGACATCCACCAGTGACTGCGTGTCACGTAGAAGCTTGTTCATGCTGCGTTGCTGGTCATCCACCAGTGACTGTGTGTCACGTAGAAGCTTGTTCATGCTGCGTTGCTGGGAGTCCAAAACAGGCGTTTCATCGGCCACGGGCTTGGCAAGGCGCAGGGCCGCAAGATCGCCCTCCCCACCAGCGCTGCGAGTCAACCGTACGGCATCGTCCAATACACGGCCAGCAGTGCCCACAAAGGTAGCGGCATCAGAAATCGTCAAGTAATCAAACTCTTGATCATACCAGTCAAACACCAGGCCATCGCCCACGCCCACGAGGTCCAGGGCGTTGGTACTGTCGGCCAACAGTTTGCTGATCACAAAGAACCTAGAGTCCGAGGATGCCAGGGTGTCCAGCAACAGCGTTGCGTTTCTGCCAATTAGCTTGATTTCGTCCAGTGCATCCACGGCGGTGATGATATCACCCAAGGCCTTGGTTAGACTCCAGACTCGGCGGTCTGATTCGGTCAGTGTATCCTGCGGGGCTCGATCCAGCAGCAAGGTTTGAACATCCAGCACGGACTGGGGTTCGCTCAGAGACTTGACCGTACGGGTCGCGATACGGTCCAGGGCGCTGGGAGCATCGGCAAGATTGCCAGCCAGTAGCCAGGCTCGGACGTCCACCAGTGACTGCGTGTCACGTAGCTGTTTATCCATGTTGCGTTGCTGAACATCGTCCTGATTCAGAACATCAACCACAGGCTTGGTCAACTGCCAGACTCGAACATCCAGCATGGTCTGATCATCGTCCAGACTTCTGAAGTATCTAGAACTGGTTTTGGCATCGTCTAACTGAACGATGAGATTTTGCAAATTCACGCGTTGTTCAATCTGGAAACCATCGCTGATTGCGGTCTGGGTTTCAAATGCCGAAACAGCATCGTCAATGCGACGCTGTGCCTGAGACAGCAATTGGGTCAGGTCCAGCAGAGTCAGGACCTCGTTACGAACCAGCACAGACCGAAGTTGCACCAGATCCAGTGCATTGGCCAGCTCCGTGTTGAAATCTGGCGTTAGATTTTTAAGCACCAGAGAGCTACGGTTGTCCTGCAGCAGCAATGCGTCGACCAGTGTGCGTGCGTTCAACAACGCAGTCTGGTCCAGCGTGACCATGTTCTCGGCGCGTTGCAGATCGATCTGCAGCTGCATGCTGTCCAGCGCGCTGGCAAGCTCTGGTGTTGCTGAGTTGAGCACCAGGAAGCTGCGAGCATCTTCTGCCAGCAGCACCTCGGCCAGGATGCGCATACTCATGCGCACCAGCGTGGTTTGGTCCAGAAGACTCTGGGCATCGTTCAGGTTCTGCGCTACCAACAACTGATTGAAATCCAACAGCACAGCATCGTCCCGCGAGGCCCGCAATAGGTCTCGACTCTGGGCATCCTGTGCACTGCTGCTATCCTGCAACGCAGTACCCATCAACAGTTGATTGACGTCCAGTGGCTGCAGTGCCTCGGCGCGGAGCAGGTCCAGACTCAGAGCCTGAGCATCACTCAGCGCAGTGCTATCCTGCCGTGTTGCGCCAAACTTCAACAAACGCTCGCTGATCGTATTCAGTGAATCCTGTACATCGCGCGTTGCCAGGAAAAGATTGGCCAGAACGTCCAGAACTGCTATGCTATCTACGCGGTTCAGATATGAATAAACCGCAAAATTGTCGCTAACATCGGTTTTAGTTTCAGCGGCTGTAACGGCATCGTTAAATTGGCGCTGTACTCGAGTCAGCAGCTGAGTCAGATCCAGCAGGGTTACATCATGTGCCCTGTCCAGATTTACCGCAAACTGCGTGCTGTCCGAGAAAACAGTGGAGTCCGGACTCGGAGTTTTGTCCACAATAAACTGTCGCGCATCCAACAGTTTCACGCTGTCCTCGATGACCCGAGCACCCAGGAGTACCAGGGTCAGCTGTTCCAGCGCCGCCAGACCATCGACCGCGCTCAGTGATATCAGCAATCTCGGCGCCGAGTCCAAAATCGCTGACTGTTCCTGCAGCAGCTGCTTCACGCTCTTGGCCAATGTATCTGCGATGTCGGCAGCATCGCTGAACGCAGCCCCAATCTGCAACTGTTGGCGATCGTCGCCGAATATTTGATCGACTCGTGGAAGAACCAGACTCAGCGCGCTGGCATCGGTAAGCAGTACTGGCTGGCTTTGTTGTAGCTGGATCTGTAGATTGAGCGTGCTGAGTAGATCCAGAGCATGTTGGAAGTTTCGTTTCGCCAAAAACAGCTTGACAAAAACATCCAAAACTGCTACACTATCTACACGGTTCAGGTATGACTGAACCGCAAAGTCGTCGCCGATATCGGTTGCAGTTTCAAACGCAGAAACTGAATCTGCAAAACTGCGACGAGCATCAAAGACTCTGATCAGGACATCATCCTGGGCAATGTCGTCGGCAAAGTTAAAATTGCGAAACAGGCGAAGTTTATCCTGTACATTTACATCCAGAGCGGCGTTGGTGCGTTCCAGATACCAGTTTTGTGCCGACGCCAGCTGCGTTGAGTCTGCCAGACTGTTACCGATGTCAAATCGAGCACGGCTAAGCAACTTCAGAGCATGTTGTCGCGCCAGTCCTAGTTGCAGACTGCGCTTATCCACGATCTGAGCATCGTGTGACAGTTTGAGCAACCGCGCCTGAGCTATCAGAATCTCGTCCAGCACGTACTGCTGTTCGCTGCGCAGCAGCGCTACAATCTGTTGCAGTGCGTCGTCAGGCTGAACATTGTGTTGTTTGTCCAGGGCAACATCCAGCGCCAGAGCATCAACCGATTGCAGTTGTTCGTTGTACTGGGCGCCAAACAATAGGTTGCTCTGGTCCAGTTGTTGAACCAACTCTTTGAAGATTCGCTGAGCCTGGAACTCCTGCACGATGTCGTCCAGAATGTCCTGCTGCTCCTGTCGATTGTACTGATACTGAATCTGGAAACCATCGCTGATTTGCGTAATGGTTTCCTCGACCGCCACGGGGTCCTGGAAAACTCGGAACACAGACAGGGTGCGCAGAAATTTGTCAGCGAGGTCTATGGCATGGTTTCGATTCAGTGTGGTTGCGAGCGTGCTAAAGTCTGAAGGTTGCTCCGTGGAATCGGCAAATGCTCGGCTATAACCAGCACTGGGCACAAACTCGTCCTGCATGAGTAACAGGCTTTGCCGCAGCATGGACAGATCACGGGTCAGAACGTCTGCTACTGATTGCGCATCACCCAGGGTTTTGCCCGAGACACGAGTGTCGGCGTCCAGCATGAACAGGTCATGTGACAGAGGTTTGCTGACACCCAGACTAGCACGCTCAACCAGTAATTGGTCGTCGGCAATGAGTTTGTTAACATCGCGTTGGAGCAGATCCACTAGTAATTGATTGTCGGCAATGGCCTTGCCCAAATCCCGTGTGGTAACATCAGCCAACAGTTGTTGGTCGCTGGTGGATTTGTCCACCAGTCGGGCACTGGCATCCACTGCTGCCAGCTCCGATGCCGCGACTTTGTCGAGTATCCAGAACTTAACCTCGGCTGTGTTCAGTACCTGGGCTATGGTTTGCCCCAGCTGCAACGTCGCAAAGTCCAGCAGGGACTGTTGTTCGGCCTTGGCCAGTCGCGCATACAGAGAAACTAGGTCAAATTCCTGGACATCGTCGGCGCGAGGCAGTTCCAAGTACAGAGATTTGCCATCCAGCGTCAATACTTCATGGTTCAATGACCGTGAAGCATAAACCATTCGGCTAAACTCATCTGAGGTAGCGAACTCATCGAAGCGATAGAATTGTTTGTAGATACGGAAACCATCGCTGATTTCGGTTTCCAATTCTCGCATGGACACTAGATCGCTGAGCTCGCGTCGATAGTTGCTGCGTGTAAGCAGCACATCCTGCGTGGCTGACTGATCCTTCAGTCCCAGTGTCGCCCCACGCGCAGAGACATCGGTTGAGATAACAACATCACGCCGCACGGTCTGCATGAATTGCGCCAGGGCTTCAGATATGGGCGCAACATCGGAATAACGGGTTTGTATGCCTAGCTGATTGATATCTCCGATCTGTGTTTGATCCGGAATAAATCGACCCAACGCAGTTCTGGTTGAATCACTGAGTCTGGTGATATCCTGTCTGACCAGGTCAATCGTGAGTGCAAGTCTATCCAGTACTGGATTGATGTCTCGCTGCCGTTGTTGCAGCTGCAGCGCCAACGCGTCCTGCAGCTCAGTAGCACTGGCTCGACTCAACACAACGCCCAACCTGAGCCGTAGATCTTCCATCAACACGGTATCGTCGATCAATCGATAGACAGTACCAATAATAATGACGTTGATGGCATCGGCGATGACAGTGCTGTCCAGCAGTGCACGCCCCCGAAACAATGCAATAACATCGGCCAGAGCCACAACATCGGACTGATTCCGGCCCAGCAACAACGTGATGAGATCGTCTATGAGCTGCAGGCTGCGCAGATCTCGACTTCCCTGCGGCAGCGGAGCATAGGTCACCCGCCGAATAAATTCGGGCGTGACCTGCGCAGATTTGGTGATGGAGACAGAACTCAGTACCTGAGCCGCAAAGGCCAAGCCAGTGCGTTGCTGCGCGACCTTGACGACCAGCGCCGAGCCAGTAGTTGTAGCGGCACGGATCAGCGCCGAGGTGGAGCCTGTGATCTTGAAGATCGACATGGTCCTACCGGGTGACGCGAGGTGTAACTGTTATGATTCCTTCGACTGCACGAGTGCGTGTACCCGTGCTGGTTTGTTCGAGTAGAACGTCATAGAGGTAACGGCCGTAGCGAAGCGCAGCAGTGCTGCTATCGCTCAGAGTCAACACCAATTCGCCATTGGTCGGCACTGGAATCGTGACCGTCAACGTGGCGCTGGCACTTACGCTGTCATAGCTGCGCCGCATCTGACTGTATGCGGCGTAGCCCTGCAGATTCAGTGCTTCAGTAGCCGAGGCAAAAAGTTTGATGCTGGCAGTGAAATCAGTTCCCTGTTCCATCACCAGATTTTGTTGAATGGCCATTATTTTTCCAGCAGACGAGTCAGAAGGGCTTTGATGTCCTGAAGATCGGACTCGAAGTTATTTATACGATTTTCAAGCCGTGTTATTCGCTCCTGCTGTTCACGACGGGCATTGCGCGTGGCTATGTAACGTGTATAGGCCTCGTCATCAACGTCGATGATGGCGTTGCTGCTCCCATCCCGAACCAGGTTAGAGTGATCCTGTACCGGAATGAGAGCTCGCTCAAGCATGTGCAATGACTCGCAGATTACGGAACCTGGGCACCCGAGCCGCGTTGCTGCTGCGCATCACGATCTTGACCTGGAAGGCCGTAAAGGGATTCAGATCGCGCGGTGTACCCGTGCTGTCAAAGTTACTGATATTGAATTCTACGTCGGTGAACTCATTGCGATTTTCACTCTTAACAATGGTGGCATAGCTGCTCAGCGGATTGCTCTGCAAGGGTGCCACAAAGCGTTGCCATATGGTATCAGTAAGATCTGTACCAGCAGCGCCAGTTCGATAGAACACATCGAAGTCCGCGGAGCTGGGACAGTTAACCTCCACAATCATCTTGAGCTGAGCCGCGGGGTTCTGCAGATCCACTTGTTTGGTGATGTACTTGCTCTCACCCGAAGCAGCATCGTCCGTGGTCTCTTCGATAAAATCTTCAAGCTGCCAGATGTAAATTGCATCGCCACCGGCCGTCGAAGTAAGGTTACCGCTAACCGTAATGGTCTGACCATCGGGTGTCACACTCAGCACCAAAAGGCCCGTGGTCATGTAATTGTTGGCAGAAACTGTGCTGCCACTGACCATGAGATACTTGCCCGGAGTAACATTGCTGAACAACCCCAGTGTGTTGGTGTTGATGGTTTCCAAGGAGCCATCGAACCAAATCGTGGTGTTGCTGGTGGCAATGTTGCTCATTAAAATTAAGTTGCTGACGCTACCAATGCTGGGCAAAGGAGTAGGATAACGAGAACTATAGCCTGGATTGGTGATGCGATGCTGTATGAGATCCAGATTAAAGGTACTCATGTCCACGGCCGGGCTAACATGGTCCGTAGTAGTCTTGAGGTTCAGAATACCAATAAAACTATCGGTCCAGATACTACCGGTTCCGCCGGCGGTGATGTTCACACTGGTATCTACTCGGTCGTACTCGTTGACGTCAGTAAGTATAATGGAACTGCTGTCCAACAGGGTATCGGCATTGATGTTCAGGTCCAGGGTGGTCCAGGTATAAGGATAGGCTGGAGCGCTGGCATCAGTGTCATAGGTGAATCCTTTCAACATCTTGCCCTGCATGGTCAGTGTGGTGGGTTTACTCATCAACACCGTGGCACGGGGCTTGGCAACGTGATACAGGACGTTGCTTTGAGCAACAAGGTCATCACCACCGCCCGTGATGTTGGTGACACCGGTTACAGCATTGGCCCCCAGGTTAGCAACCGTAGTAGTGGTAATGGTATAGGTGTCCATGGTGACATCACTGACCGTGAGTCGGGGGTCCGTGGGCAAGGGCTGGAAGCTAGTGACGTTACTGCTCACATAACTACCAAAGATTTCGCTCACGGGGATGCCGTTGATGGTCACGGCCTGGTTGGCAGCATACTGAGCGTTCCAATAGGCACTATACAGCCTGGTGACATCGCCCACGCTCATGCCGTGATTGCGCTGGCCAACCCGAATCTTGTTGCTGCCATGCACAAAGGTCAGGGGATTGCTGGGCAGCTGAGCGTTCTCAATGTTGTGATTCACAACATGCACTCGCGCGCCCGCGTTCGCAGTGTTGAACACGGCTCGGTTGACGCGGAACTTAATGTCGCTGAGTTGGTCCTCGGTCCAAAGTGTACCATCCTGAGACTTGAACAAGCTGCCCAGCGTGGCCTGAGTACTGTAGCTGCTGGTGGGCGTATTGACATCGAGCTGACCCAGGGTGGCAATCCATACTCGATAGTTCTTGGTGTCGCTCTTGAGCACGAAGGCATAGTTCTTTTCGGGCAACAGGTACAGGGGGTTCTTAAAGGTAAACTTCGTGGCCGCCTGACCTCGAGTAGCATCGATGGTGACATCGTTGGGATACTTGATGACCTCGCTGCCCGGCAGAATCTCCGTGGCGCTGGGTCGGCCCGTGCTGTCGCAGGTTCGAACCTCCATCATGACCGGGGCCTGTTCTGCCACGGGTTTGTTCTGGAAGTAGACATCGATGTCGGTGATAAAGGCCCCGTTTCCATACTGCGTGGGCAGCTTGAAGCTCTGCGCGATGGGGTCATAGGGTCGAGCCACAAACACCTTGGTACTGATGAAATTCTTGGTGATGGTGACATCGAAACCTTCGCAAAAATACGTGGCTTCGCTGCGACTGGTCCAGAGGTCCGGATCGTTGCTGGGGTGGTCTGTAATTACAACAGGACGTCGGCCACTTAGGAACTTGACATCGTCAGTATCGGGTAGATCAAATAGCGCCACTACGGTGCCCTGTGCGTCGCTGAACAACTCGCCGGCTGTGTTGCTGGTGCAGGCGCTGGCCACGGTCACAGGATTACTGGGCACATACTTGGGATCTACACTATCCACGCTGACGTAGAAAGTACCACCATAGGTATAACTTTGACTGGCTTGAGCACGCAGGAACGACGGACTAAGTTTACCTCGGCAGTTCACCAGATACAGCGTGGTGCCGTCCTGATGTGCGGCCACGGCAGTGCCTACCAGGCTACGACCCTCGTAATACCATACGCTGGGACCAGCGCCCAGAGCCTGTTTGTAGGAGTCGCGAGTGGCGGCGCTGGGTAGTGTGGTTTCCCTCGAAGCCGGCGACCAGGTACGGCGGAACCAACCAAATTCATAGCGCCAGGCCCAACGACGCCGGCGACGACGTCGCCGCACCAAAATGGCTCGGACTACTTCCTGCACATCCAGGGTCTGATACGCGCTACGACGACGCGGCACCTCATTTTTGACTGCGGCGCGAACACCGTCAAAGTCCAGTATGGGCATGCTGTCAAAGGTAAACTTCATGGCACCAGTGACATAATTGGCAACGTTGATATCGTCAAAGAACGTATAGTGACGACCATTG
>Ga0114973_10003809_pt1 | contig 10571 bp, 9 predicted proteins | sample M_140807_MF_Meta_FD_87025 | JGI IMG/M metagenome (GOLD analysis project Ga0114973, IMG submission 87025) | Freshwater microbial communities from Lake Montjoie, Canada to study carbon cycling - M_140807_MF_MetaG | ecosystem: Environmental > Aquatic > Freshwater > Lake | place: Lake Montjoie... | reverse complement strand
TTTGCCTGGCGGGTCTGTTGCAAGACTATCGGCGCACCTCAAGGCCCGAATTTCTCGATGAGGCCAAACGTCTGGGGCCGTGGCTCATCAGTCAGAGAAGCGATCCCGCACTCTGGCAATCCCCCTGCTGGGGCTACCACTTTGACTGGCAGGCGCGCGCCTTCCATGTCCCCGCGGGCAAACCCAACATCATCACCACCTGTTATGTGGCCCGAGCGCTTTATGCGCTGGGTCAACAAACCGCCGACAGTCGCTTGATGGAGCTGGCCCTGAGTTCCGCCCGATTCATGGCCGACCACCTCTACACCGAGCGCGATGGTCAAGCGTTTTATGCATATATCCCCGGAGAAACCGCATTCGTGCACAACGCAAGCCTATGGGGTGCGGCCTGGTGCGCATTTGCAGGACATCAAACCGGCCGCGTCGATCTCGTCGACCAGGCCATGCGCGTGACCCGCGAAACCGTCAGCGCCCAATCCGCTGATGGATCCTGGGTCTACGGCACGCGCAAGCATCACCAATTCGTCGACAGCTTTCACACGGGTTTCAACCTGGAAGCCCTTTGCCTCATCCGCGACGTCACCCGAAGCGTTGAATTCGATGACTGCATTCGGCGCGGCTATGACTATTACGTCAGCACGTTTATCACGTCAACGGGCGATATCAATTACTACAAAACCTCGACCTACCCCCTCGACATGCACAGCGTAGCGCAGGCCGTGATCACTCTATTGACGACCGGAAATGGACCGACCGCGCGGGAGCAGTCGACCCTCATTCTGAGTCGTGCGATCGAATGCCTTTATCAACCCGCCCGCAATCGATTCGTTTATCAAAAACACCGCTGGCTTACCAACCGGATCAACTACACCCGCTGGACACAGGCCTGGGCCTATTACGCCCTCGCTTTTTATCACCGTTACTGCGCCGAGCCCTCCAATGCAACGAATTGAAATCATGGGTTGTCCGATGGATTGCGCAACGATGGTGGAAACCGTCGAGGCCATTCAGAGCAATATCGCGTCGGGTTCATTTACTCAGCATGTCGTCGTAAATGTCGCAAAGCTGGTGAACATGCAGGCCGATCCGGACCTTCGGGAATCGGTGCAGGCATGCGATCTCATTAACATCGATGGTATGGGGGTGGTACTGGCTGGACGTTTTCTCGGCCATCCGATCCCAGAACGGGTCGCAGGCATTGACCTGTTTGATGAACTGATCGCGATGAGTGCGCAACATCAATACCCGGTGTTCCTACTGGGCGCCGAAGAGCCCGTGGTGAAGGCAACTGCCGAGGTTCTTCAGCGCAAGCATCCATCGCTCCAGATTGCTGGCTATCACCATGGATTTTTCTGGAACGATGAAGCAGCGGTTGTGTCGACCATCAAGAACTCCGGAGCCAAGCTCCTGTTCGTTGCGATCACTTCGCCGCGAAAAGAAAACTTCATCCATCAGTGGCGCGAGGAACTCGGCGTCGATTTCGTGATGGGTGTCGGCGGCACCTTTGACGTTGTTGCGGGCAAAGTCATGCGAGCCCCCGTCTGGATGCAACGCGTCGGTCTTGAATGGCTCTTTCGCGCACTCCAGGAACCTGAGCGACTCTGGAAGCGATATCTGACGACGAACAGCCAGTTCTTGGCCATGTTGGTTATGGCAAAAATCCGCCAGTTATCGAGTCGATCCCGGCCCGAGGGTTCCTCCACAACGGTCGTTCGTGACTTGCCACACTAGTCCCCCAACCCCGCGAGGTCATCATGAGCACTGACTGCCAAGGAGCGCTTGCTGACCATGACTGTTGTCGCCAGCCGAATGAAGCCGGCATGGAACAGAATCACCGGAAGAATGGCCAGTGCCCTTAGGCCATCCAGCTCTTTTCGGTAGTGCGAGCGCTGGTCTGTCACAACAGGGAGACCCCAGCCAGCGGTCAGCCCGCTGCGGGTGATGGATTCCAGTTGCGCGCGGCGCGACACAGGGCGATGAAGTCCGGTTCAAGCTTCGACCAAAGCGCCTTAATGCCCTCTTGGTAGGCCAGCTTTGAGGCGACTTCGAGTTCAGCGGGGTTGGCGAGGCGCTCTCGAATCAGACGGGCGAAGTCTGCCGCGTCGAACTCACAGAACCAGCCTGCCCCGCCTTCTGAGAGCAGATCTCGATGGCAAGCGTTGTTGGAAACAATGACGGGAAGGCCGTTGACCATGTATTCGTGAATTTTTGTCGGCGGATTGAAGGTATTCCAAGGGCGTTCAGCCACCAAGCTCAAACCGATATGGGCTTTGGCAAGCAATGCAGGGATCTCTTGGCCGGGAAGCCGACCGAGGAGAGTGACCCGGTCTTCGATCCCAAGCCTCTGGACCTGAAATCGGCACTCTTCGAGTTGGGGGCCGGTTGCACCAATAAGGGTGAGATGCACCGGAAGGGATTGGCGTTTAAGGAGCGCGATTGCACTAAACATGACGTCTCGACCACGCTCGGCGTTGATCGAGCCCGCAATGACCAGGCGAAGCGATTCCCCGGGTTGATACTGCCGAGGGACGGGTGTCGGGTGCAGCGCATGATTTTCAGAAACCCCTAATGGCACCGTCACGGCGCGCAGAGGATGGACGCCGTGCGCAAGCAGGTCCTCACGGAGTCGCGCACCAATTGGGAGTACGACCGATGCGCGTGCGGCAGCCAAGTACGAGAGTCGGGTCAATGTGATGTTGAACCAGCGCGCCAAACGTGTCGGGGCATGCCTGTCGAACAACTGGGATGGATGGACATTCCAGTAAAGAACCGTTGGAAGTGAGGCGGGCAAGCCCAATCGGACGGGCGCCATCTGACTCCCGAGAAGGAGCACAAGATCGGGGCTACGTTTCGCGATCCAGGGGATGAGCCGCAGGCACCACCACCACATTTGCAGTCGAGATCCACCGGGGGAGGACAACACTTCCACCGAGACCGAAAGGTCTTCAAGTTCGCGCTGGAATCGAATGTCCCGAACGACAACGATGACCCGCCATCGAGATGCCAATGAACCAATTCGCTGGCGAAAGTCCTGGTAACCGGTCTGGTCATCGTAGAACCAGACCGGAACAATCGCGAGTGGCCTTTCATTCATCAGCACCTCTATTTAACGAGCAGTATTCACGAGGCGAACGACAGTCGAGATCTCACTGAGTTTGGCGAACCGAAACAACCCAGCCGAACCTCCAAAAACGATCAAGGCCAAGAGCAGACTCGAGAAGCCCCCGCTCCAAGCTGTTTGAAACCAAAGGACAGCCCAGAACGTCACACCGAGGGATAGCAGGGCCACCGCAAGTGAGCGGATGCCAAGAGGACATGTGAGCAAACATCGTGCGGGCTCGCCACCCTCCAACCTGAGAAGCATTGAGGCGAGAAAGAACACTCGGATGCCCGCAACCGCCGCCACGCCGATTGCCCCAGCGAGGGCACCGGCTGCGATGACGATTGGCACCGCGAGGAGCGAGGAAAGCATGCTGGCGCGGTTCAATAGAATCGCGTCACCGGCCGCGTTGTAGGCGCTCCAGAGTGCCGATTCAATACTGGCGAACATCAACTGCCCGATCAGGAGCGCGGCGATCAGGAGATGTGGGCCAAATCGATCCTTAGTCAAGAGGTGTTCGAGTTCTGGCCCTGCCGCGATCAAGACCACCAGAGCAACACACAGGACGAACAAATTGACGCGAGCCATGACGGTGAGCGCCCCGAGAACCGCGGAGTCGGCGCGAGCATGGTTTAGTCGGCGCGCAGAAAGGCTGGTCTCGATATTGGGTAACACCAGTTGTAGCGGCAAGAACGCTTTTGCCCGATCGGCCAGTTGTTGAAAAAAGGCAAAAGCGGCCAGGCTTGCGGTGTCAGCAAAAACCCCCACGATCAGTCGTAATGCAGGCCCCTGAGTTGGCATCGAGCTCAGGTAGGCCCCCCAAGCAGATAGGCAGCACTTCAGGATCGCTCGACGGTCTTTGACGGCCCGAGGTTGAAGGACCTGATCGCCTTGAGCCACCTGTCGACCCAGCAACTGCAGCATGGCAAATACCACCAACAAGGCCTGCAGTGACTCTGTCCAGAGGGTGACACGGATGACGTAATCAAGCGTCAATCCGTCCTCGGCGAGCCACAAGTGACCACCGAATGCGCAGCTCCTGACCAACAAGATCATTAATCCGATGGTGGCAACTGTGCGGTGCAAAGCAAATGCAGAAGCGGTGACGGTCAGCCCTTCCGTCGTTGCAACAACGGCAACCATCGTCACGAATAATGGCGCCGACACGGCGGCAATCGGTGCCGCAACGAAGTTCACACCAACGGCGAGCCAGATGACCCCCGTTGCCAGGATGATGGAAGCAACCAAGCGCATCAGAATCAACTCAGCTCCGAGTTGAAGGGCTGGTCTGACATGCCCAGCAGCATGAAGCGGCGGGATAAAGCGGAAAGCCCCGCGGTCGTATCCGAGTGATCCAGCAACGACCACCAACATCACCATCGACAACAGCAATGCATAGTCCGCGTAGACCACGAGAGCCATATTTCGGGCCAGAACGATCGGAACGAAAAGGCCCAGGAGACCAGTCAGCACCCGGATTGCCGCAAACCCAATCATCGTGGCTTAGAGGAGAGGGCGATGGGTTCGAAGCCAGCCGACGTAACCGATCAACAGTGCCAGTAACAACTGCGTGCAGGGCTCGTCGACGAGGGCGCGGTCATAAAAGAGCATCGTGACAAAAACAGCCAAGAGACTCGCGACCATCCGCGCCGATGCACGGTGGGTTGCGGACAAGTTTTCATCCCGAATCAGACGCATGGCATAGACCAACGTCACCAGGATCAATCCGCTAAATAAAAGGGCGCTAATGACCCCAGCATCCCATAGCAACATCGCCAGGGTCGTCGCAGCAATTGAAAGCGGCGCAAAGCGTTGTGCAATAACGCCGACCGCAACAACGCTCTTGGCCCGCGAGGCTGCGGGACCAAATCCGATCAGGCGGTTTGGCCAGTCGGTGTACTGATCGTCGATCCAGAGAGCAATAGAGGCCCCCCGACTAATTTCACCAGTTTGGTAATTCATTTCGGAGGGATTAAAAAAATATCTGGATGCCCGTTCAATGCGAGTCTCAATAGGCACATGTTCAGCGCCCCGACTGGTCCAGTGAACGGCTTCGTAAACCATCGCAGTCCCAACAACGAAGGCAGCTAGCCCACCGATCACGCCGATTAAAAACCCGGGCCGGCGGATCAGATGGTCGTGAAAACCCACGCCGACCGCGATCGGCACCCAGAAAAATGCCGCTTTCACTTCACCAGCCAAGGTCAACGCAATTGAAAATGCAATGGTCAGGATCGCGACCGACCAGCCGCCCAACTTGATCTGCGCGCGTGAAACCGCCAGGACAGATGCGGCGATTCCGTAAAGCACCAGAAAACTGCTGTTACCGCCACCATCGCCGCCGGATGTGCCGACGACCGCATCAAACGCGGTTTCATCACCGCGGGACTGACGCTCCGGAACGAGCACAAGCACCTGATACAAAACCGCCGGCAGTTGCAGCGCGAGGCCCCACGGAATCCAGCGCCATAGCCGATCGAGTTGGTCGACGCTCCAACGGTTAAACAGCAGCGCAAAAGTGACCGCCCAAAATGGAAGGTAGGTCTTCAGACCAACGGCAACCTGGACCCATGGCGAGCGGTTGATCACTGCAGAAATCAGCATGATCGACACATAAATCATCAACAAAATCGGGATGGCACCGGAATTCCCTCGACGCTCTTCCGAATCAGGTGGGGACTTGGCGATCCTCAGGCGTTCCAATAGTGAACGCACAAAAACTAGAACGGCTAAGCCATACGGTATCCAGGCGACGACTGGCGACAATAGAACGCTCGCCAGGGGCCCCTGGATAAAAAAGGTGAGCACCAAGAGCATCCAGATCAGCCATTCGATTGGCACGAATAACGCGCCCAGACCAGCCAACCCGCCGAGCAAGAGGAACAGGATAGGTAGCGCTCCGATCGCAATCAGAAGGCCTGAGGCGATGGCAAGACCAAATAGGGCCAGAAGCGCCAAAGTCGGCAGAGCGGACACGGTCGGAAGAGTCCGCAGAGTCCGCAGAGTCCGCAGCTTGGGCAGGTTTGACTGCGGCGGCCAAGCGCTCGTCGGTCTCACAGAGGGTTCAAGCACCCGACAGGACCGATCCAACGAGTTTGCCACCAACGTCCGTGATGGACTTGACCAAGGATTGCACCGCCTTGGCTCGGCTACTGCCTCGGCGCGCAACCAGCACATTGCCATCGACTCGGGCCGAGATTGCGAGGAGTTCGGGGGCTTCCGATGCCGCTGGCGTGTCCAGAATAATCACCTGATGCAATTCGGCGGCATGCCGAAGAAGCTCGCCGAATCGAGGTCCCACAAGAAGGTCGGCGGCATTGGGGGGCTCGCCGCCACACGAAATCAGACTGAGTGAGCGCATGGGCTCGATCTGAACTTTGGCGCCGGCCGAGGGACGCCCGGAAAGAATGGTTGACAGCCCCACGCTGCCATCCAGTCCAAACATGCGGTGGAGTCGACCGCGGCGCATGTCCGCATCAATGAGCAGAACCTCAAGACCCGTTTGAGCGAATACCACCGCGAGATTGGCAGCAAGAAAACTGCGTCCCTCGGAGCGGGCAACGCCAACAAGCGCCACTGTGCGAGGCTCGGATGGACCGAGTGCGCTCCAGCGCAACATCAGTTGGTCCCGCAGTTCGCGCAGGTCGTCTAGTACGGGGTGAAAAGACTCGTGCGCTGCGATGACCTCGCGGTCAATGCGGTGCTCTCCAGGAATGACGAGCGGCAGATCAAACTGATAGGCCAGGAGCGTCTTTAAATCTTCGGGCCGTAAAAGACCGAGCGCAATCGCGGCTTCGCCAAATCGCATGCCGGAAGCCCGAGCATGGCAGACGATTCGATCAATTTCCTCGTCGTTAAGCAGTCCCGCCTCCTTGAGGATACGGCCGAGGGGTTGATCGCGCGCTAGCCCAGTCTGCGTCACGCGACTTAGCTGGTTTGAAGAGTTCTGAACGCTCAGGTCCACCGATCCACTCATCCCTGTGCTCCTAGGCGTCATCAAGTCAACGAAGAAGGCGAAACCCCAAGATGCAAGGGGCGTCTACCGACAACCCGAATGCGCCCGATGACTGGACCAGGCAAGACGTTTTCCAAGTCTTCAAGAGTCCGAATACGTTGATCGGAAAATTCGAGCAGCAGGACGCCCAGGAAACCCAGAATCAGGCCGAGAAAGGCGCCCACAAGTCCATTCAGGATCAAATTGGGACTGGCGGGCTTTAGGGGTTCGACGGCTGGGTTCAGGGTCACCACATTGCCCTGGGTCGATCGACTCTCGAGCCCCGCCTGATTGAGCCGCTGCAAGCTCTGGTCGTAAGCCCGTTGAGCATTTTCGAGATCGCGTTCAAGCACTCTGAGTTCATCGCGACTTTGCTTCATGGCCATCACTCGGCCGCGCTGGGAATCAAGGGCGGTCCGCGCCTCGAGCTCTCTCCGTTCGGCCACCGAATAATTCTTGGAAATACTGCTGGCGACCGTATCAATTTCCTGCAAGACCCGTGTGCGGGTTGCGTCAAGCTCTTGCTGCAATTTCAGAATCTCGGGATGGTTGCGGCCGTAAACCGCAGAGAGCTCACGCTGACGGGCCTCAAGGCGCGCCTGATTGGCCTTGAGTTGCTGGACCAGCGGATTCTGAAGAATTTCGGGTAGATCCGAGGCCACCCCGCGAGTCAGGGATTCGACCGCAAGTTGCCGACGCTTGGCAGCCTCGCCGGTTTGGGCGGACAAGCCCACCATCTGGGTCGAGAGCTCGAGCAGTCGGGCACTTTCGACATCAAACCGCTCTTCGGACGAAAAGATGCCCTTGGCGCGCTGGTAATCCGTGACCCGTCGCTGGGTCTGATCCAGCCGCTCGCGCAGCAACTGCACCTGCTCGGCGAACCAGACTCGAGACTGCTTGGCTGGGGCAATGCGGATTTCAATTTGGGTCTCGACGTAAGCCTGGCCAAAGGCATTGGCGATCGAGGCCGCACTCGCAGCGGTGCCGGCCGTGGCGGTAATCGACAAAACAGACGAATCGCGTGTCGGTCGAACATCCAGGCGTCGCAGCAATCCATCTGCAACCCATTGCCGAATCGCCCCCCGACCCTGAGTCTCCTTTTGCCAGGCAGCGACGGTTTCAGGCGAGTCTGTCAGACCCAATGCATCCACGACCCGCAACGCAACTTTCTGACTGGTGAGGATTTCCACCTGGGTTGACAGGTAGGCCTGCATCATCGCAGCCGGCAGGGCGGGCCCAGACACCGGATTGGTTGCACCCAGATCCAGAAGCACCTGTGTGCTGGCCAGATAGGTGGGTTTGCGCGTCAAACCGAACCCAAGCGCACCGCCCAACACAATAAGGGTGGTGAGCACGATGACCCACCATCGGGCCAGAATGATCGAAAACAATTGACGTGGATTCATGAGGTTCTCCGAATCACCGGGTTCACGGCAAGCACGCCACTCAGAACAGACTCTCGCGAAGGAAAATCAAGTCCGACGCGCGTACCGCCTCGTCGAGCCGGGGTTCGAATACTCGAACTTCCCCGCGATCGTCCCGTCGAAATACCCGCAAGCCCCGGTCAGTGCCACGCAAGGTCAGCCCTCCCCCTTTTGCGACGGCTTGTGCAAGCGTCATCCCGCGTTCAATGGGATACATACCAGGACGCTGTACCTGCCCGTAAACGTAATAAACGGGCGCTCGGTGAACGTAAACGGAATCACCGGACCGCAACGGAACGTCCTGTTCGAACTTCCCTGCAACGAAGATTTCATTGAGGTCGATTTCCATGCGCCTCGGTGCACCGGTCTGCGCGGTCGTGATGACCACGCGGTCGCCCCCGCCCTCTGAGACTCCACCCGCAAGGGCGAGCACCTCAGAAAGACGCATGGTCTGGGCATCCATCGGGTAGCGCCCTGGGCGGTTGACGTTGCCCAGCACAGAAACTTGTTGACTCCGAAACTGACTCACCTGAATCGAAACTTGCGGATCGCGCAGAAAGCCCCCCTCTTGCAAGCCACGGGCAATCAAGCGCTCAGCTTGATCGGTGCTCAGACCACCGACCTGTAAGGTGCCCAGTAGGGGAAAGGTTATTCGACCAGAATCCGCGATCCGGGACTCAATCGACAGGTCCGGGTGCTGAAACACCATGATCTTTAGGACATCGCCCGAGCCCAAGGGGTAGTCGCCGTTTGAGCGTTGCTCGGCGAGTGGCGGCAGGGCCTCGACGGCCAGGGCTCGGGGCGGCGCAGCATTGGCCATCGGCAGCACGAGCCAAAGGACAGAGCAGATCGAGATGGAACAGGAGCGAACAAGCGATTGGAGACATGACCGGTACACAGGAACCTCCAGTGGTTCCCACCAGTCTCGTGGGCGAGACCGCACAATGCTGTGCGGAAATTAGCCCGTCGGGCCCGACTTAAACAACCTCAGGGCTCGCCGGCCACAATCGGGCTGCCCCGCGCACGCCCGACGAATCGCCATAACGCGCTGTGACAATGCGCGTCTCAATTCGATCCGAAAAGATCCAGGGCTTCCAGTAAGTCTGCAAGCGGGTGGGCAAATCTCGAATCTTGCTCAGTCCACCGCCCAACACGATGACATCCGGATCAATCACGTTGACGATCGAGGCCAGCGCCCGCGCGCACCGATCAAGCCAGAGATCAAGAGCTTCGATGGCGAGCGAATCCCCGGCTTCAGCAGCGGCCTCGAGAGCAATGGCATCGGCGATTGGCGAATACGAAGCGGCAAGAGCCGGTCCACTCAACCAGGTTTCGAGGCAACCCCGGCGGCCACACCAACATGGGGGGCCATCCCATTCCGCTGAATTTGGCCAGGGTAAGGGGTTGTGACCCCATTCACCGGCGATCCGATTGCGCCCGGAGATTAATTGTCCATTCACGACGAGGCCGCCCCCAACACCCGTCCCGAGAATGACGGCGAATGCCGCCGCTGCGCCTTGAGCCGCACCATCGGTGGCTTCGGACAGCGCAAGGCAATTGGCATCGTTTTCAATGCGAACCGGGCGGCCCAGTAACTGCTCAAGATCGGCTTGCAATGGCTGGCCATTGAGGCAGGTGGAATTGGCATTACGCACCTTGCCCGACTGAACCGACAAGGACCCCGGTATTCCCAGACCCACCGTCGCGCGGCACGCCAGATCGGCTTCCGCCCCTGCGATCAAACCGATGATCGCCTGAAGGGTCGCCGCGTAGTCCCCCTGCGGTGTTGCAACCCGACGCCTCAGTCGCTCCTGTTCCGATGCGTCGAGCGCAACCACTTCGATCTTGGTTCCACCGAGATCCAGACCCAGTCGCATCACCCCTCGCCTGCGGGAGATGGCCCTGGATCAGAGGCCTTTTTCTCACCAATTCGACCCTCGGTCCCCGCGATCAGCTTAGCCAAGTTGGCCCGGTGCCTCGCGATCAGCAAAACGCCAATCACAGCAACAATGAGGACAACCGGCTGGCGGCCAAACAGCAACCAGGCCCAGAA
>Ga0114973_10003807_pt1 | contig 10574 bp, 11 predicted proteins | sample M_140807_MF_Meta_FD_87025 | JGI IMG/M metagenome (GOLD analysis project Ga0114973, IMG submission 87025) | Freshwater microbial communities from Lake Montjoie, Canada to study carbon cycling - M_140807_MF_MetaG | ecosystem: Environmental > Aquatic > Freshwater > Lake | place: Lake Montjoie... | reverse complement strand
GCGACTGCATTGGTTCCCTGGTAACTTTGACCTGCGCCGGCGCCAATAGCAACTGCATTTGTGCTTTGGAAGGTTAAGCCAGCGCCGGCGCCAACAGCGACTGCATTGGGTCCCTGGTAATCTTGACCCGCAAATGAACCGATAGCAACTGCATATGTGCTTTGGAAGTTTGAGCCCGCACCTACGCCGAGGGCAACTGCATAAATATCTTGATTTTCTCTTCCTGCACCCCAGCCGACCGCAACTGAACGCGCGCTTTGATTATTTTGACCTGCCTCTGCACCAATAGCGATACCATAACCATCTCCTCCAGTACCTTGGTTGGCAGCCCCTGCATAGATACCTATAGCAACTGAACCCTCGAATTGATTAAAACTACCTGCGTATGCTCCAACTGCAACTGTACCAAGATATTGATTGGAAAAACCTGCATTTTCTCCAATCGCGACTGCAGATCCGACGCCCACGCCCTGGTTAATAGAACCTGCAGCGACGCCAATCGCAACACACGAGATAGATTGGGTAGATTGACCAGCCAAATTACCGATTGCTACTGAATCACCGGATTGATTGCTTTGACCGGCATAGTTACCAATCGCAACCGCACTCGTGCTTTGATTTGACATACCAGCACCCGCGCCAATAGCAATCGCAAACTGTCCTTGGGTGTTTGAGCCCGCATTAGAGCCAATCGCAATGCTACCCCGTTGCTGATTGGTGGTGCCGGCATGATAACCGATGGCGACTGCAAAGGACGATTGTATTGAACCCGCACTGTTACCAATTGCTACCGATTCAATATCTTGATAATAACCTGCGTTGTATCCAATAGCAATACTATTTGTTGATTGGTTACCTCCAGCAAGAACTCCTATAGCTATACTTTGGGGTCCCTGATTATTTGAACCAGCACCGGCACCAATCGCAATACCATAATTACCCTGATTAGTATAACCGGAACCGATACCTATAGCAATAGCTGAGTCTTTTTGGTTGTTTGAGCCTGCAGCAGCACCAATAGCGACTGCATTGGGTCCCTGGTTGTTTGAGCCAGCAGCGGCACCAATTGCTACTGCATTTGCACTTTGATTTAAATTGCCGGCAGCGATACCAATTGCAACCGTATACGTTGCTTGAGCGTACTGTCCCGCCGTGTAGCCCATAGCGACCGCATATGCTCCTTGGGTAGAATAGCCGGCGGCAGCGCCAATAGCAATAGCCGCTTCACCCTGTCCCTCTGCTGTTGCGGCTCCCCCGCCTGCCTGGTCGCCAATAGAAATCGTGGAAAAACCTACTTCCCAGGCACTTCCGTCCCAGTATATATAATCGCCATAGTTTTGTGCTGTTGTGGGCAATCCGCTATTACTACCCCATATAATTGTACTTGTGGTAGTATCATATTGTATCCAACTATTATTGACTGTACTGTCATAACGAAGAGTTGCTGCAATAACAGGTGAAATTAATGAGATTTTGTTCGGATTACAGATCTCGTCAAAACGACCAATATTCTTCATATAGTAATTTGTAGTCGTAGAGAAACCAGTTGTGCTGACAAATTGTTCTAGAACCTGTATTTGTTGGACAACAGGGACAAACTGGGCACGTAGAGACAGCGAATCTGTTTGGGTGGAGAGTGTTGGAAACCAACCAAGTTGAACCTGCTCACCGCGCGTTACCGTGGTTGTAGAGGTGATTGAGATTGTTGAGAGACCGTATCGCATTGTGGAAGAACCGTAGAGATATTCCTTATCAATCGCAAACGTAACCCCGCTGAAGTTATCAGTAAAGGTTAAGAAATCAGTATTGGTTGAGATAATAGTACTTCCTGTAAAGACAATACAAGGGTCGTAGATAGTATCACGAAGTGGATTGTCTTGAATGTAATTATCACCAAGGACAAGAAGTGATGTGCTAACAGTAGAAATATTAATCACATTGGGTGTTAAAAAATAACTGGAAATAAGATTATAATTGAAAAGTGCGCTAGATGTGATGAGTGAGTTTAGTATAGAAATACTACTAATTAATTCGTTCTCCAATGCAATAGCTGTGCTTTGTAAGAATAAAACAGTGCTAATAGATGAATTAAAAACAGAGGTAAAAAAGATGGTCGCATCACTGACTTGTAAAGTTGTATCACCAGTACCTACATACTGAAGAGTGCGACCTCCTACTAAATAATCAGGCAATATACTAAATGATAATATTTGTCCATCAGCAATAATTTGTTCGGGACCGGTATTATATATGATAAGACCACCGTTGCTACTATTTGAATAAAACTCTGTGCTTCCTCCTGATTCGAAATTAAAAACATTATAGGGAGAAGATGCCACATATTGGTATGTCCCTCCATCCGATGTAGACGCAATAATCGCATTTATAGCTGGTGAAGCAAAAGTGGAGGTCATCGATGACGTAAAATAGGTACCACCGTCGCCGCGACTTACAAAAGGCTGATTTGCCGGAATAGGATTATTGGCGAAGTCCTTAAAGATGATATCACGTACAAAAAGGGTGTCCAGGTTTAACGTCTTGTTATTTTGCCCATAGGCTGATGACATTACAGGCTCTACTACTTTATTGTTTTATGTTTTTTGAGATGGAGCACCGCAGTTTTGTATTTGTGTTTGTGTTTTTTGTTTTTTTGTTCACTCGTCGTCGGTGTCGCCTCGGCTTTTCAAGCCTCGTCGTCGTCGCTATCGTCGATAAGGTCCACGGTTCCGTCAGCCCACCGACCGACGTACTGCTCCTTCACGGCGTTCTCCTCTGGCGAATTATTGGCAATGTTAGCGTAATAGACCTTGTTGGTCTCCAGGTTGCGGATGTGGAGACGCCCTTCGTGCATGAAGCTCTTGTAGGTGGCATTCACAGGAGCGATGTCAACCGCGGCTGTTTTGAAGGTGACTGCTGTACCTGGGACATCTGCAGTGGTAGCAGTGGCAGCAGTGACAGCAGTGGCAGTCGCCTTCTTGGGTCCACGCTTCTTAGGCTCGGCGGCACCAACAGCAGTCACAACTGCAGTGGCAGATGCAGACGTACCTGTAGCAGCACCAGGGCGGAAAGAGTCGTTGTGGATGCCGTTGGGGTACTTATCTAGGAAGTACTTACAGCCGACAATCTTGGCACGCGGGTAGAGTGACTCCTCGTCGAGCCGACCGTACCACGACTCGTCCTTCGTATTAGGATTAGCCTTGAAGGCAGCGTCTTTCGCCGCACAACCCGCACACAGTTTGGACCCGGGCACAGGCTCGCTAATACACTGCGTCTCAGGAAAGACCTTGCCGCGATTGGCGCCGGTGTCACCAGGACGCGTGCCAACAAGCGGGTTCTTCTCATTAATACGGCGTCCCATGCAGCACTTAGGATTAATCACCGCAAGGCGGGACGGATGGGTGCGCCAAGGGTCACCACCGGTAACAGCAGCAGGTGCAGCATCAGCCGTACCTGTAGCAGCAGCCGTACCTGTAGCAGCCGTACCTGTAGCAGCAGCAATCGCAGCGTTAGTCTTACGTATCTTCTTCTCCTTGACAGGCTCAACGACAGGCTCAACGACAGGCTCAACGACAGGCTCAACGACAGGCTCAGGCTCAGGTGCAGCAGCAGCAGCAGCAGCCCGCGAGAGATAATGAAGAGAATCCGTAATGACGGATGGGAGGGGCTTTCCAGCAACAAGGCATAGGATAGCCTCGGCAAGGATGGAATCGGAGGGAATTGAGGACATGGAGGACATTTAGAGGGTATGGATGTGTAAGAAGCAGGAAACTACAAACCCAAAATGGTCTAGAAAGCCTATCAATTTTTTCCTAGAGACTAGAGTAAGATATGAAATCTATTCTAGACACTATAATGACGAATCTCCCAATAGGACTTATCATTCTCGTATTTATCTTTTTAATAGTGAGTGAATTCTCTGGCATATGTATTAACGGAGATAATGTAATGAAAATTTTTCATGGAGTGATTGTTGGACAAGGTGTCAAGGTATTGGGCTGACACAAATATAAATACAAATACATAAAAAATGATGACCCGTATCCGACCAAGACGGCAACTATCATTCTTATGGACGTTCCTGTGCCCGATACGCTCATTCGCGCCTCTGTTCAAGGTATTGTCTACCTGATTAACTCGCAATCGGGTCACGTCTATACTTACAACCCAGAGGCGCCGACGTATATTGGACAACTAGAGCGCATTCCAGATACCGATAAGCACCTGATGTCAAAGCAGAATGGCTGCCTCCATTACGCCAAGGTAAAGTATCGCGATGATATTCGCGAAGTGATGACGAGTCTACGTACTACAGCCTAGGTCGCTCCTCGCTTAGGTCTCGCTTAAAAAAATGAACCCGCACCTCATCCGTAAAGCAACTGCCAAAATGGACCATCTGATAGAAGATATGTTACGCCAACGCAAACTATTGCTCTGGCGTAAAATACTTGAGACCTTTCCTATTGAAGAGAAGCACCGCGATGTCATTGCACGCAAACTCCTCCCAAACGCAGAGCCACCCCTTGTTCGAAAGCGCAGGACTAAAAAGAAAGAATGAGGACGCCAGAGCCACCTGAAGCAACTGGTACAGGTCCGCCTGGCGGACCTAAACTACCTCCACCAGCACCTCCATTACCTGTATTGGGAGCCCCATTAATAATTGTATTATAGGATACATATCCCGTTCCACCAATACCGTAGGTTACTCCATTATACGTTATACCAGGACCAGGAGTAATAGAATCTATATTATTTCCTCCAATACCGCCACCAGAATTACCTACAGGAGCACCATTGGCACCAGAGGTTGAGCCACCTTGTAATCCAATTGAATAACTACCACCACCTCCACAGCCAAAACCAGTGGTTCGAGGCTCATACCACGAAGTCCATCCTGCCTGTGCTCCACCAAGTGCAGTAATTGATAAGCCATTTCCTGAAAGTGTTGTATCTCCGCCTGCACCTCCATTATAGCATTCTGGATAGTTACCGATAATTCCTCCTTGTCCAATTGTTACATTATAAGTCATTCTTGCTGAAAGAGTTATATTTTGCCCTTTTTGAGATGGAAATGTATAAAAAGAAGTATTTGTTTGTAGACCACCGGCACCTCCACCACACGCTCCACCGGCGCAACCGCCACCACCAACCATAAAGTATTGAGCATTGAATATATCTCTAGCAACTGTAAACGTTCCTCCAATTGTAATTGTATAATATGTACGATTGTCTATAACACTTTGAGTATATTGTATTCCATTACCAAATACAATAACAGGTGGCGGCGTAAGAAGTCGTAACCCACGATTATACGCCATCATCTCTTCGTTGCTCTGAAACTGATATGTAAATGTGCTATGGAGCACATTGTAAGAACTTACAAATCTAAATATAGATTTATCGGCGTCATTTTCTATTTTTTGGCTTTCTTTTATCGGAGGAGGTGGTGAAATTACCGAAGGTACTTGGGAAAAACGAGGTGGTCCAGTAACAAACCTCGATGTAGGTATAGGTGCAATAGAAACAGACTGGAAAAATGCTGGTGGTATGTACGGATAACGAAGTGTATGAAGTTGTTGCCCGTTGCGGTAATCGGTTGCCTCCTGATTATTCACAAATACATACCAATTTAGTGGCTGACCCCTTAGAATCTTCAAGTAGATAGAAAAATTAATCGTTTGAACACGGTTAAAGGTATCCCATTGTCTCTGTAAGGTGAGAATGTCGCTTTTTGTTTTGTATTTGACACCAGATAAATCATAAGGAGACTGAGGGATGTATCCTAATCCAAGATTTGTTGAAATATATTGTGGATACGTATAGTTTGAAAGATATGATGGATACGGGTTCTGATTGTTCATTTCTTATTCACATAGAGGGATTTTTAAACCGCATCATCATATTCATTCTGCATGTCCTCCTCGGATGAGAGGTCCTTGCTATAATCGGTAACATGCTGCCTCTCACGCTCCCTACGGTTATAGCGCAGATGCTCTTCATATTCTAGAGCATTTGCGTAATCCATTTCGTCGGGTGAACTATCCTCGCGTGCGTAATCTTCATCGGATGTGCGATGCGAATTGTAAAATGTGCCAATAAGAGATACCTGGCGGTGCTCGGCAGCTTCGGTGAGCTTACGTGCGGCAGCACGCTCTGCCTCAACCTGTTTAGCAACCGCTGCTGCCGCTTCGGCAGCAGCGTCGGCGTCAGCCTTCTCCTTCACCTTCTGTGCAAAGGAAAGAACAGGCTTCTTGGATGGTGGAGCAGCAGTACCAAGAGTAGGAAAGGACTTGTCGTTCATAACGACGGAAGGAAGCTTCAAAGCAGACTTAGACCACGTAGACATTTTGTAAGAAAGAACAGATGAACGTGACAATCCAATTACACGCCGAGTAAGTTTCAATTTTTGTGTTACGTATCATCAAACATCATTCGTCCCTTACCGCCTGAGATTTCAAACACATTCCACGCCTCGCCGTAAGTGAGTAAATAGGTCTTGCGGCTATTATTACGCGGGTCCATAGGTATAGGACCAAGAATAGGATAAAGGACGGGCAGCACCGCACGTGTAAATTGTAGAGTTCCTGCCGGTTGAGCAGTATCAAATGCTCCAAACGTAATAATATAAATGTCTTGTGGTATAGGAAATGTAAAATCTAGTCCTATACGAATATCTTTCCAAAACGCCGTCACTTCACGAAAGACCGCCGTTTCCCATTGCTTAATACGGTCAATATTAGAGATATTCAAGCGTAATGATGATAGAAATTCGGACCCGTCTGATGCATTTAAGACCGAGCGTTGCCCTGCCAATGTAGAGGCATAGGACCGGAGACCTACTAACATACGGCTGACCGATCCAATCATATCAATGGTAAATGGAAGTTGTACGGTTGCCAAATATGGTGGAGACGCTGCAGTAAACGAATTATCTTCAATAGTAAATTCCTCGTGACGAATGTTTGTATAAGGGATGCGTAGGGTTTGCGATTTGAGCCATAGATTCGCATCACGCGGTAAATAGATTTGTGTGGATTCAAGTGTTATCAATATTGGCTGAACCGACTCTAACGGCAGTGTCACTTGCGTAGTATCAATAGGACCGTCCTGTGTTGCCTGAATACGTAACGGTTTTCCGCCCCATGGTTGGGGCAAAAGCCGTCCATCACTTGCAACGACCACCTCGTTTAGTTTACGTAAATGGATGCGAATACGCCACCGTTGTTGACTGAGGGCGACAAGTGGAATACCTGGCTCAAAGAGTTGCTCGGAGCCAATAACGGGAATAGGCACTCGTAGTTCACCCAAAGTTGCTGAACGACCAATGGCAAGCGGTGTTTCAACGCGTGAGCCAACTTCGTCGTACATTAGAAAAATCGGACCTGTTTCCGCTTTTTGGCGTTGACGCCACGTAAGATATTCACCGTAATATTCGTGAATAAGAACCTGGTCTTGAAACACTTGTATTTTATTGATAAGTTGAAACCCGATGCTATTTGTATATCCAAAGGTGACACCACTAGCGTCGGTGACAATACCTGTAGGATTTGCTGCAACAGCCAAAGGCGGGAGCCAGGTAGGAAGCTGGATGCGAAGAAAGAAGTATTTGGCAAGGTCGCCTCGATGGTCAATATCAAAGTCAACCCACCGTCCCCAATCCGGGGCATTACGTGGTTGTGTTACATAGATTTCTTTTGTGAATGGAACTGAGCGCATATAGACACCGTGAAAGAACGATACCTTAGGATTCGCAGTAAAAAAGATATCCTTTTTGCCCCTTGAGACAAGTTCCATTAAACCACCAGAGCGAGATGTCATTGTGAATCTCCTTAATTTAGACCTAGTGGATTTTAAACCCGCACATAAATAGAGATGTTCAGCCCATTGATGTTTGCCTTTACAGCACTGCTGTTTGTCGCTTTTACACCCGGTATCCTTGTTACGTTACCACCGAAAAGCACGCCGATTGTCGTCGCAGTAACGCACGGCATTCTTTTTGCTTTCATTTATGCCGTAACAAATAAGATGGTGCGGCGCTTAACAAAGAAGCTTGAGAGATTCGAGAATGAGTATGTATTCCCGCCGGCGATTAAGAATGGTGATATCTGCAAGACGCAGACGTGTATGTGTAATGGCGCCGAGATTGCGGAGGCGGGACGTTGCCAGTAAATAACAGTATAAAACAGAGATGAAGAAATCTTCTATTAGACAATTTACTAGAAAGTGTCTAAAAGCAGGGTATAAGACGAATGTGTGTAAGAATGCGTGGGTTTTTGGAAAGTTGCCTACGAAGGAATTACAAACTATGTACAAAAACACCTTCAAGACTCAGAAGACATTTAAATATCCGCATACTATCAAACAGTCTAAAACACTAAAATATGCGGATGTACCGAAAAAGCTAACAAAGGCGATGCTAATTAAAGCGTCTGGACCGCGTATTTTTCCATGATGCGGTAGCCGCTTCGCGTCACCGGCTTAAAAACATAAACTCTTAAACGAATAACGATGAGTTTTCCGAACATCAGCACCGGCTATGGCTTGACAGTACAACCGGTAGCTGTACCGAAGCTGAGTGAGATCAAAGCTACGGACGACAAGCCGAACGTTATTCTTACAACGATTCGCATTCCAGATGAGCATATTTGGGCGAATGGTCTATTTCAGAATGTCTATATTATCTATCGTATGCTGGAGGTGATGGGGCTCAAGCCCTGGCTGATGGTGGATAATAACGAGAATCATAAGGACGCTAAGGTTCATGATAAGTTCCGTATGATGGATTTTAAGATGTATGCAGCGAAGCCGTTCCCTGTAGCATCCTACGTGGAGATGGGTATGTCGTGCGATCCTGGTATCCGTCGGTTTTTTAGGTCTATGGGCGCCAAGGTATCAAAGCTCTACTTAGGCAATATCCTGAACATTGATATTGAGACGATTACGTTTATGAAGGGCGTCAATTTCAGCCATCACGTAGCCGGCGAGCTGGACGAGATTTGGGTAAGTCCGCACTATGATTTTCACGCCGAGTACGCTGGATCTATTAATGCACTGTGTGGGAAGACACGGATTGCGCCGTATGTATGGGATCCTATGTTTATTGAGAATTCAGGACAGGCGTACGATGATAAGGGTCTGTCTCTGGAATCTGAGCGGCTGTTTGTCATTATGGAGCCGAATATTAGTTTCCAGAAGAATTCGGTTATTCCGATTACAATTGCGGAGGCGTATTACCGCCGGCACCCAAAGCGTGTAGCACAGGTGATTGCGATTAATGGCGAGCGTCTCAAGCAGAACGCGTACTATCAGGCGTCGGTCTTACCGAATCTCACCATCTACAAGGATAATAAACTCCAGCTAACACCACGCGCACATATTGTCAATCTAGTGAAGGCGTTCCCGTCGGCAATCATCATTATGCACCAGGTGAACAACGAGTATAACTACAGTTTTCTAGAGTTTATTACAATGGGCTTCCCTGTTGTCCATAATATCAAGCGTTTCAAGGATTACGGATATTATTACGACACGAATGACTTTGATGGCGGTGCTGATATGATTGACCGTATAATTAAGTACCACAGCAGTAATAAGGTCGCTTATGCAGCACAGGTGAAGCAACTGACGTGGAACTTTTCTATTAACAATCCGGCAAATCTTGAGGGCTGGAATGACCTTCTTTTTAAGAAGGCGTAGCGGGCGGGACCCCAAGAGTCCCCTCTTACCCCTTCGGTATTAAACTATAATTTTGTCACTCTAATCGGATTTCCTATTAGAGTGACATATGAGCGACAAATGAGTTGCAATCATGGATCTATCCCCCCTGGGACGGGAAAATTTGACGAAAACCACCGGCAGTGGTTGGTTGTCACTTCCCCTCATCTTAGATTTGAAGATGTCGTCTGTAACTGTTGACCAGGCTGATATCGCCACACTTTCTAAGGCACTTGCTGCTCCATTGCGAGAGAGGCAAAATCGTGAGAATAATGATAAGATTGCCGTCATCCGTAACATTCTTGATAAGGCTATGAATGCTGTTAGCAAGATCAAGGAGCAGACTGATATCCTAGATAAGTACCCCCCCAATTTGTGCGAGGATGAGAATTATAGTATTTGGTTAGATGCTATCAATAATGCAGCTGAAGCATCGGAGGAGGCATCCATTCTGTTTGCATCGTTTGCTGATAAGTTCAACAATCTAGGTCTACAATATTCAACCTTCACAGTGCCCAGACCTCTCACCCCCCAACTCTGTTCTTTCCTCAATATTCCAAACGATTCAATGCTCTCTCGCTCCGAGGCAACGACGCGAGTCTGCGGCTATGCCAAGATCAATAATCTAGTGGACAAGCAAACTATTAAGGCGGATGCGGCACTTCGTACACTGCTCGCCATAACGCCAGACTATCAGCTGAAGATTATTAATCTCCAGAGCCTCCTCAGACCCCACACTACCTGAGGACTTAATTTCATACTCATCATATTCCCTTTAGTTTTTTTACGCCCGCGGCAACGAAGCCGGTCTAAAAACGAACGATAAGACATCTTATAGACCACAATGAAGGTTGGCATCACTG
>Ga0114973_10003804_pt1 | contig 10580 bp, 11 predicted proteins | sample M_140807_MF_Meta_FD_87025 | JGI IMG/M metagenome (GOLD analysis project Ga0114973, IMG submission 87025) | Freshwater microbial communities from Lake Montjoie, Canada to study carbon cycling - M_140807_MF_MetaG | ecosystem: Environmental > Aquatic > Freshwater > Lake | place: Lake Montjoie... | reverse complement strand
GTTACGATGCCCAGGCGCTGCAGGGCCGGCAGGGCCCGGGCTTCCTCGGCACCGCGCTGATGACCGCGGCGGGCGTCGCCGGCGGCATGGTGCTCGGCAATATGCTGATGAACAGCTTCTCGGGCGGCGGCACGGCCCATGCGGCGGCGGCAGCGGCCCCCGGCGCTGGCGCCTTCGGGCAAGAGGCGGTGCCAACCGCTTCGGCCTGGACCGACCCCGGCGCCGCCTCGGGCTGGGGCAGCCCGGTCAGCGATACCGGCGGCGGCGGCGGCTTCCAGCAGGATGCCGCGGGCGCCTATGACAATGGCGGTGATGATGCCTCAGGCGGCTATGATGACGCCTCGGGCGGCGGCTACGACGAGGAAAACTGAGCCACCCCACAGGATGGTTTCAGCGCCGCGAGGGGGCAACCTCTCGCGGCTTTTTTATGCCCCCAGCAGGCGGTAGAGCTTGGCGATGGGCGGCCAAAGCGCGGTCATCTTCGCCCGCTCCGTCCAGACAAAATAACCACCCCAGGCCACAAGGCCGAGCGAGACGGCCCAGGCCAGGCGCAGCGGAAGCTGGCCGAACAAGCTCCTAGGCTCGGGTGGTGGTGGCAACTCGACCATGCGCGAGGCCGGCGCTGGCAGGGCGATGGGCGCCGGGGGCTCGGGCAGCGCCGGGCTGGGCTCAGGGAGGGGCTCAGGGAGGGGCTCAGGGAGGGGCTCAGGGAGGGGCGCGGGCAGCACCACCTTGGGCAGCGGCGCCGCAGCGGGCTGCGCGCGGGCAAACCATTCATGCGTGCAACGGGCGCAATGCATCATCCGCCCCTCGCCGATCATGCTGTCGGGAACGCTATAGATCGCGGCACAGGCGGGACAGGCGAGTTGCATCAGGCCTCGGGATCAATTTAGGGCTGTTTGCCTGAAAGCCAGGGGAATGCGCAACCATGACGGGCGGCTGGCTTGGCGAAGCACCGCCAGGACTGGCACAAGACTGCATGGTCAGGATGGACAACATCACCCTGCGCTACCGCCCAGATGCCACCCCGGCGCTGGATGGGGTGGATTGCCACCTCGCCGCCGGCAGCTTCAGTTGGCTGATGGGGCCATCGGGCGCCGGAAAATCCTCCTTCCTCAAGCTGTTGCACCTGGCCGTGCGGCCCAGCGCCGGGCAACTCTACGTGATGGATCGCGCCATCCACACCGCCCGCCGGCAGGAATTGCCCGGGCTGCGCCGGCGCATTGGCGTGGTGTTCCAGGATTTCCGCCTGCTGCCGCATCTCGACGTGCTGGAAAATGTCGCCCTGCCGCTGCGCATCGCCGGCCGGGGCGAGCGGCAATTGCTGGCCGATGCCACCGAGATGCTGCGCTGGGTCGGCCTGGGTGACCGGCTGCAGGCCCGGCCCGAGGAATTATCGGGCGGCGAGCAGCAACGTGTTGCCCTGGCCCGCGCCGTCGTCGCCCGCCCCGCCCTGCTGCTGGCCGATGAACCCACCAGCAACCTCGATGACGCCCAATCCCGCCGCGTGGTAGCGCTGCTGCAACAAATGCACCGGCTGGGCAGCACCGTGGTGGTGGCCACCCACAATCAATGGCTGGCCGAGGAAAACCCCGCCGCCATCCTGCGGCTGGAAGCGGGAAGGCTGGTCGAGCATGGCTGACCGCACGCCGCGCGCCCGTGGCCGCGACCCGCTGGGCCTGAAACGCGCCATGGCGGACCGCCTGCTGCCAGGGCTGGTGGCGGCCATGGCGCTGCTGGCAGCCCTGGCCATGGCCGGTGCCAATGCCGCCGCCACCATGGCCAGCCGCTGGGAGGGCGGCGCCGCCGCCGCCATGATGGTGCAATTGCCGCGCAGCATCGCCGTGGCGCCAGCCGCCGCCCGGCTGGCCGGCCTGCCCGGCGTGGCCGAGGCCATCCCGCTGGACCATGACCGTCTGGCCGCCCTGCTGCGCCCCTGGCTGGGCGACGCCTCCGGCCTGCCGCTGCCGGGGATGATTGAGCTGCGTCTGGCCAGCCTGGGCCCCGCCTCCCTCGCCCTGCCGGCGGCGATTGAGGCGGCCATCCCCGGCGCGCAGGTCGAGGCGCATGGCGTCTGGGTCGCGCGGCTCTCGGCACTGGCGCGCAGCCTGCAGGCCCTGGCCTGGCTGGTGCTGGCGCTGGTGGCCGGTGTGGCGGCGGCGATGGTGGCGGTGGCCACCCGTGCCGGCATCGCCGCCCGGCGCGCCACCATTCTCATCCTGCATGACATGGGGGCGACCGATGGCACCATCGCGCGGCGCTTCGCCGGGCGCATCGCCTGGCTGGCAGGGCTGGGGGCGGTGCTGGGTGCCGCCGCCGCTCCCCTGCTATGGCTGCTGGGTGGGCTGGCGGCGCCGCTGCTGGGCGATACGTTGACCATGCCCTGGCCGGCGCTCGCCGCCCTTCCGCCGGCGGCGGCCGGCATTGCCTGGGCCACCGCCCATGCCACCCTGCGGCTTTGGTTAAGGTCTTTGCCATGATGATGTTGTGGGTGCGTTCACTGCTGTTCAACCTGGGTTTCTATGGCTTCACCACGGTGACGGTGCTGACCTCCATACCCCTGCTCGCACTGCCGCGCGGCGTGCTGCTCTGGGTGCTGCGCAGCTACACCTGGATTGTCGAGGCCATGCTGCGGGTGTTCTGCAACATCCGGGTGGTGGTGGACGGCGCCGAGCATATCCCACCCGGCGCCGTGCTGATCGTCAGCAAGCATGGTTCGGCCTTTGACACGGTGTTCTGGCTCAACCGCCTGCCGGACCCCTGCTACATCATGAAGATCGAGCTGATGCGCATCCCGGTCTGGGGCTGGATGGCGCGCAAATGCGAGATGGTGGGGGTAGACCGCGCGGGCGGCGGGGCGGCGCTGAAGAAAATGGTCCGGGAATGCCAGGCCGCCGCCTCGGCCGGTCGACAGATCGTGATCTACCCCGAGGGCACCCGCGCCGCCGCGGGCATCACCGAACCCTATCAGCCCGGCGTGGCCGCCATTGCCGGCGTGACGAAACTGCCGGTGGTGCCGGTGGCGACCAATTCCGGCCGGTTCTGGGGGCGCAATTCATTCATGAAATTTCCTGGAACCATCCGGGTGAAGATTCTGCCGCCGCTGGAGCCAGGGCTCAGCCGGGCGGCGCTGATGGCGCGCCTTGAAGAGGTGATTGAGGGCGAGACGCGGGCAATGCTCTGAGGGGCTACTGAAAAATGGATCGCGGGGGGCGGTGACAAGATCGAGGGGCTTCGCCCCTCGAGCACCCCAGCAGGAAACTTGGTTTCCTGCACCTTCGTTAGATTTTTGATTTAATTATTTAAAATTCCAGGAAAATCGTCGACATATATGTCGGCCCTGGTGGGAGGGCGCTAAAGGGCAAAGCCCTTTCGCTCTTTCCTCCCCCATCAGCGTTCTTCAGCGCATGGCCACGATGGCCGCTTCCAGCTGCGCCAATTCCATTGCACCGGGGATGATGATGTCGCCGATCACCAGCGCCGGCGTGCCCTGGATATCAAGCGGGCGGGCAAGGCCGAGATTGGCCTCGATCTTCCGCGCAATGGCCGGATCGTTCATCTCGCGGCGCAGCCGCGGCCAGTCCAGACCCAACCGCTCGGCCTCGCGCCGCAGCACCGGCTCGTTCACCTCCTCGCGCAGCCGCATCAGCGCGTCATGCAGGGGCAAATATTTGCCCTGGCGCTGGGCGGCCAACATGGCGCGGCTGGCGAGCACGCTATTGGGGCCCAGAATGGGCATATCCTTCAGCACCAGGCGGACATCGCGGTTGCGCCTTAGCATCTCCTCCAGCGTCTGGTGCATGGCCCGGCAATAACTGCAGCGGGCATCGAAGAATTCCACGATGGTGATGGCGCCGCTGGCATTGCCGCGCACCGGGTCGGCCGCATCGCGCAGCAGCGCATCGGCCTGGGCACGGATGGTGCGGCGCTGGGTCTCGGCGCTCGCAGCCTGGTCGGCGCTGTCCATCGCGGCGAGGGCATCGCGCAGGATCGTGGGATCCTCGGCAAGGGCACGGCGGAGGATCGCCAGAACCTCCGCCCGCTGCGCCTCGGTCAGCCCCTGGGCCGTGGCCGGCAAGGCGAGGAAGAGGCCCAGCAGGGCGCGGCGGGTGGGTACCATGATGTGCTCCGTGTCGCTTGTTATCATGGCATGAATGGCGTCCCAACACATGGGGTTGTTGCGAGGGTGGGCGAAGGCGTCTATCCGGCAACGTCCTGACCGTGCTGGGAAGCCGCAATCGCCATGAAGATTTCGCCCAAACCTCTGCTGCTGCTGGCCGCGACCCTGGGGCTTGCGGCTTGCGAATCCACCCGCGAAGGCCTGTTCGGCGCTGCGGCGCCACCGGCTGGGTCACAGGGTTTCGTGCGCGGCTTTCTCGGCGGCGTCGCTTCCGAGGAGCCAAGTGCCACCGCAGTCGCCCGGGCAGTGCTCAGCGCCGGCGGCACGGCGGCCGACGCAGCGGCGGCGGCCGGCTTCATGCTCAGCGTCACCCTGCCATCGCGCGCGGGGCTGGGCGGTGGCGGCGCCTGCGTGGTCTATCACCCGCGGCGCGATGCGCCTGAAGCCCTGATCTTCATGCCCGGCGCGCGCCAGGGCGGGACCGAGACGGCGGACCGCCCGGCCGCTGTGCCGATGATGGCGCGCGGGCTTTTCGCCCTCACCACCCGCATGCAGGGCGCCCGCCCCTTCGAGGAGTTGATCGCCCCGGCCGAGCAGATGGCGCGCTTCGGCGCCCCCGCCTCCCGCGCGCTGGTGGCGGATCTGGCCGTGGTGGGCAGCGCCCTGCTGACCGACCCCAATGCCCGCGCCGTCTTCACCCGCCCCGATGGCACGGCGCTGCGGGTGGGTGACACCTTCACCAATACCCCCCTGGGCGGCACGCTGACGGCGATGCGCACCCAGGGCGTGGGCGATATGCACCAGGGCAGCTTCGCCCGGCGGCTGACAGAGCTGGTGCCGGCGGCCGGTGGCGGCAACATGACGCTGGCCGAGCTGCGCGCCGCCCTGCCGGCCTTGGGGCCGGCCCTGGTGCGTGAGGCCGGTGGCGGTGACCGCATAGGCTTCCTGCCGGTGGATGGCGGGCTGGCGGCAGCGGCAGGCTATGCCGCGCTGGCAGCCGGGCAGAGCGCCGAACAGTCCCAGGCCCGCGCCCTGGCCGTGGCCGCCGCGGCGCGCAGCGGCCAGGGCAGCAACGCCGAGGCGCTGCTGGCCCAGGCCGACCTGCCGCCGGGCAGCCTGCCAGCGCTGCCGGCCAGCACGGCGCTGACGGTGTTTGACCGCCAGGGCGGCGCAGTGGCCTGCATTTTCACCATGAACAACCTCTTTGGCACCGGGCGGATGGCGCCGGGCACCGGCATGCTGCTGGCCGCAGCCCCCGGCCTGGGCGCGGTGCAGCCGCCCCTGGCCGCGGCCGCGATCGGCTGGAACCCGACGCTGCGCGCCTTTCGCGTGGCCGTGGCGGCTTCTGGCCAGCAGGCGGCGCCCATGGCGGTGGCCGGGCCGCTCGCGGCGCAGCTGCGCCGGCGGTTGGAGCCGATCTATGCTGTGGTGGATAATTCACCCGAGCCGGGGCGAACGCAGATAGCCGCCTGCCCGCGCTATTTGCCCGGCCGTCCGCAGGAATGCCAGACGGTGAGCGACCCGCGCGGCCTGGGCGTGGCGCTGGGCGCCGTCGATTGATCAAGGTGGGCCGTGGCGCGATGGCGCCGCCTTTTCTGGTGATGGACGTGATCACCGCCGCCAATGCGCGCGCCGCGGCGCTGCCACCCGGCGCGCCCGCCATCCTGCGCATGGAGGTGGGCCAGCCGGCAACCGGCGCGCCGGCCGGGGCGGTGGCAGCGGCGATGGCCGCACTCGGGGCGCGCGCGCCCATGGGCTATACTGAGGCCTTCGGCCTGCCCTCGCTGCGGGCGCGCATCGCCCGGCATTATACGGAGCACTATAGCCTCACGGTGGACCCGGCGCGCATCGCGGTGACGGTGGGGGCCTCCGGCGCCTTCCCGCTGGCCTTCCTGGCGGCTTTTGATCGGGGCGACAGGGTGGCGATGGCAGCACCCTTCTACCCGCCTTATGCCAATATCCTCACCGCGCTGGGCATGCAGCCGGTGCTGCTGGAATGCGGGCCGGAGAGCCGCTTCCAGCCCACCATCGCCATGCTGGAGGCGCTGGACCCGCTGCCCGATGGCCTGGTGGTGGCCAGCCCCTGCAACCCGGCCGGCACCATGCTCACGCCGGAGGAATTGGCGGCGATTGCCCGCTGGTGCCATGCCAAAGGGGTGCGGCTGATCTCGGATGAGATCTATCACGGGCTGAGCTGGGGCACGGTGGCGGAAAGCTCGGCCGCCGCGTTCTCGCCGAGCGCCGTGGTGGTGAACAGCTTCTCCAAATACTGGTCCATGACCGGCTGGCGGGTGGGTTGGCTGCTGCTGCCCGAGGATCTGGTCCGGCCGGTGGAATGCCTGGCGCAGAACATGTTCATCTCGGCGCCGCATATCGCGCAGTTGGTGGCCGAGGCAGCGATGGACTGCACCATCGAGCTGGAGGCCAACAAGGCGCGCTACGCGGCCAGCCGCGCCGCCTTGCTGGAGGGGCTGCCACGCGCCGGCTTCACCGATATCGCCGCCGCCGATGGCGCCTTCTACCTGTGGTGCGAGATCAGCCGGCTGAGCAATGACAGCCTGGCCTTTGCCGCCACGATGCTGGATGCGGCGGGCATTGCCGCAACCCCAGGGGTGGATTTTGACCCTGCGCGGGGTGGGCGATACCTGCGCTTCAGCTATTGCGGCGCGCCGGAGGATATGGCGGCGGCACCGGGCCGCCTGCAGGCCTGGCTGGAGCGCTGAGCCTCAGACCATCTGGCTTGCCGGCGCCTGCCGGGATGCGGCAGCGGGCGTGGGGCCGCGCTGCATCTGCTGGTCGCGCACGATATAGCCGCGGCCCCAAACGGTGCCGATGAAACTGTCAGCCCCCGCACTGGCCAGCTTCTTGCGCAGCTTGCAAATGAAGACATCGATGATCTTGGAATCCGGCTCATCAATGCCGCCGTAAAGGTGGTCGAGGAAATTCTCCTTGCTGAGCACGGCGCCACGGCGCAGCACCAGCAATTCCAGGATGGCGTATTCCTTGCTGGTGAGCGGCACCGGCAGGCCATCCACCGAGACCTCACGCGCGGAGAGGTCCATGGTGATGCCGCTGACCTCAAGCCGGGAATGCGAGAAGCCCTTGCTGCGCCGGATGATGGCCTGCAGCCGGGCGACCAGCTCCTGCTGGTCAAAAGGCTTGGCCAGGTAGTCATCGGCGCCGGCCTGTAGGCCCTTGATCTTATGCTCGGCGCGTGACTGGGCGGAGAGCATCAGGATGGGGGCGGTGTTTTTCATCGCCCGCAGCCGGCGCACCACATCGAAGCCTTCAGCATCTGGCAACATCACATCCATGATGATGGCGTCGTAGTCATAGAGCTTGGCGAGATCGATGGCCTCGGCGCCGGTTTCGGCGGTGTCGGCCACCATCTGGGCCTGTTTCAGCACGAAGGTGATACCGCGGGCATTGGTTCGATCATCTTCGGCGAGCAGAATACGCATGGGGGTGAACCTTTTGGTTGCTTACCCAGGCATAATACTACCTATGCGTGTATTGTCCATGCAATTTACACCTAAAACCCGTTTCATTAACAAGAAAATATCAGGTTATTCGCCAAAAATTGCGATACGCCACGAAAAAAGCTGTCTTCACAGTTTCGGCATAAAAAAAGCGGCTGGTTCGCACCAGCCGCCCCCCTCGCCCGCGATTTTCGCCGCGCGGTCAGCTTTCCTCGTCGCGCTCGCCTTCGACCTCAATCTCAGCGTCAATCGCCTCGTCCTCGTCATCGAGGTCATCGGCCTCCAGCGCCGCCGCATCGGCATCGACATCCTCGATCTCGACATCATCCGTCTCGGCATCGGCACCGGCGGCCACCCGCTTCTTCAGCTTCTCGTCCACCACGGCGGAGCCGCGCTTGGGCCTTGGCTGCTCAGCCGGCTGCTCGGTACCGCATTTCGGGCACACCGCAGGCTGCTTCGCCATGTCGTAGAATTTCGCAGCGCAGGACACGCAGGTCCGTTTCAATCCGAGGTCGGGCTTCGCCATGCTCAATGCCTTATAGAAGGTGTGCTTCCCCGGGCCTGAAGAAAGCGACACCGTGTCCAGGGTGCGGCGCATTGCCATGCGACCAACCCCCTGTCAAACCACGCCCACCATGCATGACGTTTCCGCCGCCCGGCCGCTCCGTTCCGCCCCTCCCGCACAGCCGCTCTCCGGCCGGCTGCGGGTGGCTGGCGACAAGTCAATTTCCCACCGCGCGCTGATGTTCGGCGCCCTCGCCGTGGGCACCACCAGTATCGAAGGCCTGCTCGAAGGCGAGGATGTGCTGCGCACCGCCGCCGCCATGCGCCTGCTGGGCGCCACGGTGGACCGGCTGGGCGATGGCGCTTGGCGCGTCTCCGGCCGCGGCGTGGGCGGGCTGACCGAGCCGGCGGATGTGCTGGATATGGGCAATAGCGGCACCGCGGCACGGCTGATCTGCGGCCTGCTCGCCGGCCACCCCATCTTCGCGGTGATGACCGGCGATGCCAGCCTGCGCCGCCGCCCGATGAAGCGGGTGACAGACCCGCTCTCCGCCACCGGCGCCCAGTTTTTCACCCGCGAAGGCGGCCGCCTGCCACTCGCCGTCCAAGGCGCGCGGCACGCCCTGCCACTCGATTACCGCCTGCCCGTGGCCTCGGCCCAGGTGAAATCCGCCTGCCTGCTCGCCGGGCTCTGCGCCCGCGGCACCACCCGGGTGATCGAGGATGAGGCCACGCGTGACCATTCCGAGAATATGCTGCGGCATTTCGGCGCCACCGTGCATGTCGGCATCGAGGGCCGTGGCCGGGTGATCGAATTGATCGGCCAACCCGAGCTGGCCGCTGCCCCCGTGGTGGTGCCGGGCGACCCCTCCTCCGCCGCCTTCCTCGCCGTGGCGGCGCTCCTCGTGCCGGGCAGCCACATCATCATCGAGAATGTCGGCCTCAACCCGCTGCGCGCCGGCATTTTCACCAGCCTCATCGAAATGGGCGCCGATATCGCGCTGACCAATCAGCGCATTGAGGGCGGTGAGCCGGTGGGCGACCTCGTGGTCAAGGCCACCCAGCTGCAAGGCGCCGATATCCCCGCCGGCCGCGCCCCCAGCATGATCGACGAATACCCCATCCTGGCCGTGGCCGCCGCCGCCGCCCGCGGCACCACCCGCATGCGCGGCTTGGCCGAGCTGCGGGTGAAGGAGAGCGACCGCCTGGCCGGCACCGCCGCCATGCTGCGCGCCGCGGGTGTGTCCGTGGAAATCGAGGGCGATGACCTGCTGGTCCATGGCGGCGCCGTGCCCGGCGGCGGCGTGGTCACCACCAATATGGACCACCGCATCGCCATGTCCGGCCTGGTGCTGGGCCTGGCGGCTGAGGCGGGCATGGCGGTCGATGATGCCGGCTTCATCGAGACCAGCTTCCCCGGCTTCGCCGCCCTGGTGAACCGCGTGGCGGGCTGCCAGGCGATCCTGCCCATCACATGATTATCGCCGTGGATGGGCCGGCCGCCGCCGGCAAGGGCACCCTGGCCCGCCGCCTCGCCGCCACCTTCGGGCTGCCCTATCTCGACACCGGGCTGCTCTACCGCGCCGTGGGCCGACGCGTGCTGGATGCCGGCGCCGAGCCGCGCGATGGGCCCGCTGCGCTGGCCGCCGCCCGCGCGCTCCAGCCCGAGGATTTCACCCGCGCCGATCTGCGCGGCCCGGTGGCCGATATGGCCGCCACCGCCGTCGCCGCCATTGGCGACGTGCGGGCGGAATTGCTCGAATTCCAGCGCCGCTTCGGCCGCGAACATGGCGCCGTGCTCGATGGCCGCGATATCGGCACCGTCGTCTTCCCCACAGCCGAAGCCAAGCTTTTCGTCACCGCCTCGGCCGAGGAACGCGCCCGCCGCCGCCATGCCGAGCTGCTCGCCCGCGGCGTCGCCGCCGATTACGCCCAAGTCCTCTCCGAAGTGCGCGACCGTGACGCGCAGGATGAAAACCGCCCCGTGGCCCCCCTTCGCCCCGCCGCCGATGCCATGCTGCTCGACACCACCCATCTCGATGCCGATGCCGCCTTCACCGCCGCCATGGCGCTGCTGAACACCAAACTCTCCTCACACCGCGCCTGAACCACGCCCCATTGCGGCTTGAAGCGCGGAAAAGGCGCCCCAGCACACTGTTTTCCCGCTTGACCCGCGCCAGCATCCGGCAGATAGGCTCGCGGTAACGCCATTGGCCACAAGCCTCTGGCGCTTTGGGCGTCAACCCAAAGCGGATACCGGGTGGACCGTCACGCGTCCGGATACAGGGCGGAACTGGGCATGGCCCCGGTCACCGCAAGTCGTCTCCGCCCCTGGCGGTTGCGCAGAGCTTCGCGGGCGAAACCGCCCGCACGGGACAGATCAACTTTATGGCACAAGCCAACACCCTCGGTGATACCGAGGATTTTGCCACCCTTCTCGATGAGATGATGGGTGCCGATACCGGCTTCGCCGGCTC
>Ga0114973_10003800_pt1 | contig 10586 bp, 7 predicted proteins | sample M_140807_MF_Meta_FD_87025 | JGI IMG/M metagenome (GOLD analysis project Ga0114973, IMG submission 87025) | Freshwater microbial communities from Lake Montjoie, Canada to study carbon cycling - M_140807_MF_MetaG | ecosystem: Environmental > Aquatic > Freshwater > Lake | place: Lake Montjoie... | reverse complement strand
TGAATTATTTATTAAAGAATTTATTCCAAAATGAACGGTTTGATAATTAGTATTATTATATTCATTATCATCTTCATATTCCTCGCCATTATTATCATATTCCTCGCCATTATTATCATATTCCTCGCCATTATATTCACAACTACAATCTCCGTCGTTTTCATAATTTTCATCTTCTTTAGATTCTGCAATTAACTCTTCATTTTCAGAATTTTCATCTTCTTTAGATTCTGCAATTAACTCTTCATTTTCAGAATTTTCATCTTCTTTAGATTCTGCAATTAACTCTTCATTTTCAGAATTTTCATTTTCTTTAGGTTCTGCAACATTTATATGTTTATTTCTCTTACAATTTGGATTTTTACATTTTTTAATATTAGAATCATTTAAATTTCTGTTAATTACATAATCCATTGTTTCGTTGTTACTCGTAGATATATTACTAGGATTATTAAAATTGGCAACATTAAACCCATGCATAAGTGAATTAATAAATTGATTACCTATTTCTTGAATTGATCTAATATGTTCTAATTCTTCTGCTTTTAATGTTATTCCAAAAGATTTATAAAAGTCTTGCAGTAGTTTATTAGCATCTTCATTTGACATCCCATTATCAACTAATTCAGTTTTGATTAGTTTAATTATATCTATTTCATCATTAATATATCCATTTTGCTCTTCATAATATGTTCTCAAAGCAAATAATTGATCAAAATCATAATCCATAACCATCAATCATCTGAAATTATAAATTAATAATTCAATTTTATTATAAATTGAAATTAAATGGTATAAAGAGAATGTACCTTATATATTAATGGAATTTCATTTTGAAAATATTAAAGAAAACTTATATTTAAAGTATTTAAATAATTTAAAAACAAGTTCTAATAAATTGTCAATGGATACACAATTGTTAAATAAAAAAATAAGTGATTTAAGTAATACATTATTTAGTGAAAATAAATCACCTACCATTATTTCAGATGTAAATAGTGAAACTGACATATTATCAGAGAATACAGATTACTTATTTTTAAAGCCATGGAACAAATTAAATCAAATTCATAAAGTAATTAAAATAAAAGAATTTTTAAATAACTTAGAATGCCAATCAAAAGAAAAAGATTTTCTAAAAGAACAATTAATAGATTTCGTTAAGACAAAAAAGAAAGTTAAATTTACATACGATGAAGCTAAAGGTAAAATTATTTCAATATCAGCGTTATCTTTTGCAAATGGTAAATATTTCATTGAAGAAAAATAATTTATTTATATGATCATCAATATTTGAAATATAAATAACTATATTAAAATCCTGCTAATTTGTAACCTAATTCTGATAGTATTGGTTTATCAATTGATGTTATATATTCATTTTCATCCATATCAGGATATATTGTTTTTGGTATAATATTTATTTTATATGGATTATGTGTTGTTGTTAACATTTTATTAAATGCTTCACGTTTAATCATTAAATCTTTTTCGGATGCTAATTTTCTAGGTAAATAACATATATATGATACACATCTAATATTTGGTTTTAATCTATTATTTGTACCTTCAAGACCATAATGTATTGTTCTACCATCCCAAATGATAAGAGATCCTTTCGGGCATTTAATTAGTTTTTCAACACAACCTTTATTATAATAAAACTGTAATTCATTTTCATTCAATCTATACCAATCATTTGGATCACTAATATCAAAATGATATCCAAATTCTTCATGATGTTTATGAGAACCTTCTAAAATTGAAAGTGTTCCATCACCTTCTAAAACATCAAAAGCTGTAACCCAACTTTGTAAATAAATTAAATCATTTGTTAAATAACTTTGATCTGTATGATACCATTTATATTGTTCTGATATTATATTTGTTATTTCTGGAGGCATATGTATACTTGATGCATCAAAACTTACTAATAATTCTTCTGGATCAACATTCCAAAATTTTGCAAATACATCAACTATTTTTTTATTTTGTCTTATATCCCAAGCCATTTGTGAATGACCTATTCCCCAGAATTTTATTAACATATTGACAACTTGTTTTTTCATAAATAATTTATAAATATTTATATATGTTTCTGGCTTATTTCTATTTATTGGAGTATCCCATTTTTGGGTAATATGTTCTAAAAAATTCCACATATTATTTTGCATTTGTAAACATTCCTCATCATTTAAGATACTTGGTATAATAGCAACACCATATTTATCTAAAGTTTGTCTTAAATTTTCTGAATCAGTGCAATATTTTTCATATTCATATAAAGTATTCATTATATCTATAAAATAATAATTTTCTAAATAAAAATTTATGAAAGTTTTAATTCTAACCAATAATTTTAATAATATTAATGTATTAATAATCAATCATATAATTATTTATTCAAAAATATATACCACATAATAAACTGATACATTAAATAAAGACAAATAAAGTATATAAAAGAAAAAAAATTGTTATTTAAATAGAATATCTGTATTATTTTATATTTATGGACATTGATAAAATTATTAAAGAAGTTAAAGAAAAGATCGGAAAATCTAATTTCAATCAAAAAGATATTTGTTATAATGCAAAAATAATATATCAACAGTTAAAAAATAAATTTACTATTGATTATGAACTTATTAAAACAATAATATATAACTTATGTAATAATATTGATAGTAAAATATGTTTTAGAAATTATGAAGATTTATTTTCTAAAATTAAGATTCCTGAAGAATATCAAAGATTAGAAGATCATTTTCAAAAATTAAAAAATTTACCACAACCTGAACAACGAACAAAAGCATGGTTTGATTATAGACATAACAGAATTACAGCATCTGATACTGCAGCTGCAATAGATTTAAATCCATATGAACCTGTTGAATCATTTATATTAAAAAAATGTGATCCTGACCATAAATTTCTTGATAATCAAAATGTGTATCATGGTAAGAAATATGAACCAATTGCAACTTCTATATATGAATATATATATAATGTAAAAGTGGTTGAATTTGGTGCTTTACCTAGCGAAAAATATAAAATTTTAGGTGCATCCCCTGATGGTATATGTTCATGTAGTACATTAGATAATAAGTTTTCAAATATGTTAGGAAGAATGTTAGAAATTAAATGTACAACAACAAGACATATTTATACAAGTGGAAGAATACATGGAAATATTTGTCCATATTATTATTATTGTCAAGTACAACAACAATTAGAATGTTGTGATTTAGAAGATTGTGATTTTTGGCAATGTAAATTAATTGAATATGAGAATAGAAATGAATATTTGGCTGATTTATGTAATGATACAATTCATACAGTTGGTACAAATGAAGAACAGATTCAAATTGATAATAAAATCAAATCAGGTGTTATATTAAAATTTTTACCAAAGAAATGGGAGCCCGAATTTGATGGCGATAGTATTGAATGGAAAAGCAAATTTATATATCCACCAAAATTAGACATGGATATTATTGAATATGATTCATGGATAGTTAACACTTTATCAAATTGGTTTTCTGTATACCCAGAATTAGCAGAATGTTTCTTTTTTGAAAAAGTTGTTTATTGGAAGTTAGAATCAAGTCATAATGTATTAATTAAAAGAGATAGACAGTTTTTCAGTAATATTTTACCAATTTTAGAAGATACGTGGAATCAAGTATTATATTATAGAGAAAATAATGATAAATTAGATGATTTAAAAAAAATTATTGATAAAAGAAAAAAGTATAAAAAATTTGATACTGAAATTATAATTAATAATGATAATTTAATTAAAGGAAAAGTTAGATTTTTGTATGAAAATTATTCAATTCCAAAAATTCAAAAAAATATAAAAAAAATAGTTTTAGATTCTGAATATGAAAATTGTAATTTTATTGACTAAAATAAATATATAAATTTATACAATAATAAAATTTCTTTTATAAAGATATATAATGAGAAAAACTAAATCAAATAACAATGAGAGTTTTACAGGAGTTAGAAAATTATCAAATTTAATGAAAAAAACTTCTAAAAAAACTTCTAAAAAAACTTCAAAAAAAAATAATAAAACTAATATTGATAAAGAACAAGAAGATATGTTAAAGATTTTAAATTCTGAATCTAGTATAAATAATATGTCTTATTACAACAAGAATAATAATAGTAACAACAATAATTCAAGTAATAATAACTATAATAATGTTGATATGACTCTTGTAAATGATTTTGTTCCTATCGATAGTTCTGGGCGTATTAATATTCAAAATAGAATTGCAGATTTATTAGGTCCTATTAGTTCTTTAAATTCTGTTCCTCAACTTAATAATAATATGATGCAAATGAATAATCAACAAATGCCAATGGATAATATTATGTCAGAAGTTGATATGGGTTCATTTAATAATAAAATGAATTTATTAAGTCCTGTTAATCCATTAATGAATAATTTTAATCATATGATGAATAACTCTAATCAAATGATGAATAACTCTAATCAAATGAATTCATTAAGTCCTGTTAATCCAATGATGAATAATTTTAATCAAGATTTAAGTCCCATTAACATGGTAAACAATTTTAACCCAATGATGAATGTAAATTCAATGGGGCGTAATAAAAATAATCAATTTCAAGTAGAAATGCCTCAAGAAGTATTTGGAAATCAAAGTATCCCATTAGGTAATAATTTAACCAATATTGCTTCCTTAATGAATATTCCTAAGTTAATTTAGATTTATATAAAATATAATTATATTTTATATAAATAAAATTTTATCAGATATAAAGAACGATTAATAATTATTTATAAATGAACTTTAAAAAATTATTAATTATTTTACTAATAAGCAAAGATATATTTTCATTTAAATTAGTAAAAAATATAAAAAAAAATAATATTATCATGTGTAGTAACGAAAATAAAATACAAACACCAAATAAATTTAATTCTTATTTAAAATTAATTAGATATAAAAATATACTTCCAACAATGATATTAAGTTTTTCTGGAAATTTTATTTCATCACAAAATAAATTTATATTTTTAAATAATATTCCAAGTACTATTGTAACTATCTTGACAATGTCTTATAGTATGATTATTAATGATATTTTTGATATTAAAATTGACAAGATTAATAATCCTAAAAGACCATTAGTTACTGGTGAAATATCTTTATATGAAGCTTTAACTTTAATAGTAATTATAATAAAATTAATAGATAACATTAGTTTTTATTATTTACCTATTAATTTACAAAATATTTTAAAAATAGTTATAATTACTCTCAGTTTATATACTCCTTTCTTTAAAAAAATGCCATTAGTCAAAAATTTAGTATGTTCATTTATAATATCATTTACTTTATTTTTCTCAGGATTATCTATAAATAATGTTATAATTAATAAGCAAATACTCTTTATTGCGAGTGTATATGTATTTTTAGGAGCATTAGTTAATGAACTATTATTAGATATAGTTGATCATACAGGTGATTTACAAAATAAAATACAAACAATTCCAGTAATATTTGGTAAATATAAAAGTTTAAAACTATCAGCTAATATTTTAAGATTTAATATATTTTTTACTAGTACACTACTAATTGCTATTTATGATTTCTATAAAGCAATGCCTATATTTTTATTTACTATTAGTTACTACTTTAGAATGAATAATTTAATAAAAAAAAGATATATTGATAATGAAACATTAATAAATTTAGTAAAAGATAGTAATATTCCTTTTATTTTATCACTATTTTATCTTTGCTTTTTATCAAAAATTCATTTATTTTATAATTAAGTTTTACATCCTTGAAAAATCTAATTCTTATATTCACCAACACCAATAACTTGTTGATATAGATTTTCGTATTCTTCTTTTTCAAGACTATTTAATTTTTCTAATTTTTCTAATACTGTTCCTTTAAAATACAAATCTTCCTTTAGTAAATCATTTACTTCATATTTAGTCATAATAGTATTATATATTTCATTAACTTTTTTAAATTTAATATTATTACTATTTACTTTTGTTAAATTTAAAAGTAATTTAAAATATATATTTGGATAATTATCAATTACTAAATTTATTTTTTGTTCAGCTTCATTTAATAGATTATTTAAACAAAAATCTCTAACTTCATCTATATCATTAGTATAATTATTATGATACCAAATTAAAGCATGTGCTAAATAAATATTAGATAAAATATCTGCCATTGCACCTGATAACATTTGATTTGATTTAATTTTACCTCCTAATAATGAAACAAAATTTGTCAAGTTACTAAATTTAATAGTAACATTTTCAAGACGATTTTCATAACATTTTGAAATAAAAGGATTAATACTTTTACCATAATTAATAATTACATCTTTTAACATTTTATCAAAATTTTTATTAAAGTCATCGATATTGTTATCTTGAATAGAATTAAATATATTATAAATATGAGGATGACTTTTATTTAAGCCTTGACCAAAAATAATTAATCCTCTTGTTAATGTATTAGAACCTTCAACTGTAATTCCAACTGGTGATGCATTGTAATATTTTGTTAAGAAATTATTTTCACCAATACAGATACCACTTCCTGCATAAATATCCATTCCATGATTTAATACAATTCGACTACGTTCTGTTGTTTGTTGTTTCATGATAGCTGTTAATACAGATGGAACTGATCCCTGATCTAAAATATTATTCATAAATTGAACTGAACTATTAATAATCCACGTATGATAAAACATATCAACATATTTTTCTCTAACTGCTTCCATATTTCCAATTGGCATATTAAATTGTCTTCTATGTTTAATATAATTTGATATCCCAAACGTAATTGCTTTAGAAGCACCATTCGAGGAAGCAGGTAAACTAACCCCACGTCCAACTGCCAAACATTCCATTAACATTTGCCAACCATGACCTGCTTTCTTTTGTCCGCCAATGATTTGATCTAATTCAATTAAAACGGTTCCTTTAAGTGTCCCATTAGGGAACCCTGAATTATTTGGATTATGATGTGTTTCTTGAAGTAACCCTAGATGACCTTTTTCTAATAATGCAACAGTAATTCCACTTTTACCATCACATAATAAATTATCAGGATCTTTTAAATTAAATGCAACACCAACTAAATTAGAAATAGGTGCTAATGTAATATATCTTTTATTTAGTATTACTTCAATAACTAATTTATCATTTATTTTTTTTAATATACCTGTATCAATTTTACCTGTTGCATCAGAACCATTATTTGGTCCAGTTAAACCAAAACATGGAATTAATGTTCCATCTGCTAACTTTGATAAATATTTATTTTTTTGTTCATCAGTACCGTAATGTTGTAATAATTCACCTGGACCTAAAGAATTTGGAACCATAACCACAACGCCTAATGATGGATTGTACGAAGAAATCTTTGTTAATATTCTAGATTGTGCTGTAATAGAAATTTTATTACCACCATAAACTTTATCAATTATCATACTTAAATAACCTTTTGATCCAATTAATTTCATATTATCAAAAATATTATCGGAAGGATATAATGAATTTTGTCCAATTGTTTTTAATATATTATCTGTATCTTTCAAAAACTTATCTTCATTAGAACTAATTTTAAATTTATTATTTTTACCAATAAATTTTTTATTAACTACTCCGGAAAATATATCTCTGTCAATTGATACACCGCCTGATCTTAAAGCAATTAATTCAGTATCTGATATTTTTGGAATAATTTTTTTTACATTTTCAAATATTTTTTTTCTAAACATATTAAATTATATTAAACTCTTGTCTTTAATATAATTAAATAATAAAATTAGTATAATTTAAATTCAGGTATATTGATTATATTAGTAATAATAAAAGTATTGTCGTCTAATTTAATCTCATTATTGTCATCGTCTATTAGTAATTTACCTACCGGAAAGTTTAATTCATAATCATAGACAACTCTTGATTTATCATAATACCAATATGGTTTTGATTCTGAATAACTATTTTCAGATAATTTTATTACTGCATTTATCTTTTTGACTTTAATTTTTTTAATTGACGAGTCTTTTGCATTTGATCCATTATTATTTTTTTGATCAAATTCAAATTTTGGTACATATGCAGGTCCAACTGTATCTTGAAATAACGACTCTTCATTGAATTTAAAACATCTATATTGACTACCTAACATATTATGATTTTTAAATAATTCACAGTCAACTGCTACTTCTTTAATAGCTTCAATAAAAGATATTAATAAATTATTTTTTTTCCTTGATATATTTTCCATTTTTTCATCTGTTGTTTCCTTACCGTTTTTACGAACCATTTTATATCGAAATACATCAACTTTTCTTTCTTCCATAGGTAATGCTTTATGATGACAAATTCTTACAGCTCTACCAATAATTTGTTCAATTCTAACTTCATTCCAATAAGGTTCAAGTATATGTACTTGTCTAACATTATAAAGATTAATACCTTCTGTACCAGCTGGTGAAATCATAATAATTTTAGAAATTTTTCCATGTTTGTTACCTTCATTATTAAATATTTTTTTATTTTTTTCTCTTACTTCAGGTGATATACTACCATGAAACTCTACATATCTAAAATTATCATATTCATATTTATCATCTATTTTTTTATCATTAAATTCTTTATCTTCATCTAAACTTATAAAACCAAAAAAGTGCAAATAAATTTTAAAAATTTGTAAACCTTCCATTTCAACATAGTTACTATAAAATAATACAGGTCCTTTTGATTTTAATATATTAAAAATAACTGTAACCATTTTAGGTGAACATAAGTACAATTGATCAAATAATTTTGATTTATTTTTTTCTTTTTCTAAAAAACTTGTAAAACTATTATTGTATTTATTTGCAAATAATTTTATATCATCTTGCAATGTATGTTTATTAATCTTATCTTTTCTATGTATTTCTTTAAAATATTCAATAGTTTTATTTACATAATTTTTAATTGCTTTTACATATTCATCAATATTTTTACTAGCTTTTATTAATTCCTTTTGTTTATTTACATGTTTACCTTCGTCAATAATTAAACCTTCAACATCTTTGATTCTAAACATACCTGGTCTTGGTCTTAATTCACCATTTATTTTATCGTTAATAGAAGGAAAAATAAAGTTACATGCTTGTCTAGTATATGAATTATATGTTGACTGATCATTTTCAACTTTACCTCGTGAAATTCTTCTTCTAATTTTTTCTTTGTCTTCTTCTATTTTTTCAAAATAATTATAAATTTCTTCATAATAATCATTCATTACAATATTTTTATAATGTGTTATTTTTAAGGCAAATTTATCAGGTGTTGCACCTAAATAATAAGATACTAATCCCATTATTCTTCTTTGAAATTGATTTTTAAATTCATCATTTAATGATGCAAAATTCGATGATGAAATATAGATTTGACTAAATATTGCTTCACTAGTTGGAAATGAATCTGGTCGTAATAAATTAAATATTAATGCAAACTCATAAGGCTTATTAATAGCAGGAGTTGCTGATAAAAGTAATATTCTATTATTTTTATTTTCTTTCTTTTCTTGTTGCATATATTCATAAATAACTTGTGCACGTTTTCCTTTTTTACTAGAAATATTATTATAAACATTATTAATAAATTGATGGGCTTCATCAATAATAAATAAAAAAGGTTTTGAACTGTCTAATTTTTTTATTTTATCAAGAAAATCTCTATCCGCAAATGGTGAATCATAACTAACAAATATTATATTTTTCATTCTATCTTGAAAATTTTCTTTTTCTAAATAAATATTTAACTCTTTTAACCAAGGATCGTTCTTCAAAGATGCTTTAATGAGCAATATAACATTCCATTTGGGTGTATAGTTATATAAAATATTATATACATTAATTGATGTTAAAGTTTTACCCGAACCTAACCCATGATAAACTAATAAATCTCTAAAAGGTGATCTGTAATCTAAATATGATCCTATAAATTTTTGATATAATGTTAATTCATTTGAAATTGTTTCATTACATGGATCTTCTCCTTCTTTTCTTATAATTTCAGGTAATACATATTTTTTAAAATTCATCATAATCCATTGAGGAAATAATCTACCGTTTTCTTCTAATGAAATATCATTATATTTTTTATCATTACTACCCCCTATTATATTATTTTTTAGATACATTATTAAGAATCTAGAAAATAATATATAAATATTTTTTATTTAATTTTTGCTTTTTAAAATGGTTTTCTAGAATCTAATTTAACATCCACCTTACATTTTTTTAGAACCTTTCTTGGATGATTTTTTGGAAGCCTTTTTAGATGATTTCTTAGATTTTTTAGCACCACCAGTCATTTTTTTGGATGATTTTTTGGAAGCCTTTTTAGATGATTTCTTAGATTTTTTAGCACCGCCAGTCATTTTTTTGGATGATTTTTTAGAAGCCTTTTTAGATGATTTCTTAGATTTTTTAGCACCACCAGTCATTTTTTTAGATGATTTCTTGGAAGCTTTCTTGGATGATTTTTTAGAAGCTTTCTT
>Ga0114973_10003798_pt1 | contig 10590 bp, 10 predicted proteins | sample M_140807_MF_Meta_FD_87025 | JGI IMG/M metagenome (GOLD analysis project Ga0114973, IMG submission 87025) | Freshwater microbial communities from Lake Montjoie, Canada to study carbon cycling - M_140807_MF_MetaG | ecosystem: Environmental > Aquatic > Freshwater > Lake | place: Lake Montjoie... | reverse complement strand
GCACGCTCAGCGGGCAGCAAAGAACGCAGAATCTAGGGCGTCAATCGGATTCCTCCGAGAACAGCGCGCACTCCTCCGCTCGGCATGTCCAACCAGAAAAGGAATTCCCCAGCAGCCGAACAAAACAGCGAACCTGATCAGACGCCAGACCGCAAAACTTGCGCGGATAAACATCCCGCGATTTAGCCTTGGATCAATTACTCGGGATGGCTGGCTCTCTGTCCGGGGTCCAACCATAGCCGGTAGCCCAGTTCTTTAACTTGTACCCCGTGTTTTCAGTCCCTTTCCAGGCACGGTGAAAAAAGTCTGGTACCGAACGGTAAGGCTGTCCGGGTTTCGACCAGCGAGCCTCACGCCTGTCTTCTTCAGTGATTGTCAGCTCACTGCTTCGCTCAAGAATAGTCCCCGAATCTGCGGCGATTTTTAGCGAACCGACTCGAGTCACAGGGCCATCAAAAAGTTCCACCTTCCAACTAGGAGCCCCGCCAGGCCCGCCTGTGCTGAGCACATAATCGAGCCGGTCGAAAGAAACGTTCGCCCGCAAGGCTTCCGTGTTAGCCACCGTGAACACCCCGTCGGAATCCAGTTGGACCGCAGCCAAATTCACCCGTAACCCGGGCGCGACCCCTCCGCCCTTGCGCAATCCAACCACCTTATCACGTTGCACATCAATCTCCTGCACCCCGCTACGCCCCGCCCCGCCAGCCGCATCCTCGATGACGACGCGCCACACCGTAGGCTGCGGTTTGCCTGCAGTTCCTGAGATCCTCACAATCCGAGATTGAGCATCCCTACCCGCTTTTGCGCAGGCAACTCGGAGAGCATCATAAGCGGTATCCCCCGCGAGAACAGACCCCGCACCGAGTAAAGCGAAGGCAGACACCACGGCGAAAGATCGAATCGAGACTCCGTACACCGTCCAAGTTGAAGCTGAAAACGAGAGAGAATGTTTCATACGATTGCTCATGATGTATAGCACAAGGTAGCTCACTACAACAGCACCGCTGTACTCATAATCAAGCCCGATTGCATTACGGCAACAACCAGCCTACAACCAGTGGGTATGTTCCCTTTCACCCCGAAGCACATCGAGCAAGCGCGTCTTTATCTGCGCGAATCGGCGAAGCTCGTTGCTTATCGTAAAGACATTACCTCCCCCCAGATTTTAGAAGCTGTAGAAGCTGAAACTGAGGCGCTTAAAGTCGCTATAAAGACTCGGGACAAAGCAACCGTCGAGGCCCAAATGGAACGTCTCGACAACGCTTGCCGTGGCCTCCAGCCAAATCACCAACACAGCAGTTGGCGTGAAAACGTCGAGGTCTTTGTTGTTGCGATAAGCATCGCGCTGGGAGTGCGCACTTATTTTGTGCAACCCTTCACCATCCCCACCGGCTCGATGCAGCCCACCTTAAATGGGATTATCAGCCAGGCCACAGAACAACCGCAACCCAATCCCATCATGCGCGTGTTTGACTGGGTCGTCCTCGGACGCACCCACTTCGACGTCGTTGCAAAGCGCGACGAAACCGTACTCGGGATTCGCGAAAGCCGTTGGCTAGGAATTCCCTTAGGCTTATTCACCTACACCTCCATCGAAACCGACTCCGGCAGTTACTCCGTGAGCGTCCCCAAAGACGCGCTTCTTTCCGACAAACGCTGCGTCCCTGGAAGGAAAGTCAACCGGGGCGACATCATCGCGCGCGGTCATACCACCACCGGCGACCATGTTCTGGTGGACAAGTTCTCCTACCATTTTGTGCGCCCGACCGCCAGTAACGTCTTCGTGTTCAACACCGCCGGGATCAAGACTCACGAAAATGTGTACAACCCCGGGGCACCTTCCCAGTTTTACATCAAACGCATCGGCGGAGTCGGCGGCGACCAATTGCGCATCGATCCCCCAACGCTCTTCCGCAACGGCACTCCCGCCACAGAGCCAGCATTTGTGCGAGTCATGGCAGGCACCTTGCGTGCACCGGTAGATGGCTATCGCGGCTATTCCAATGGTCCGGAACGCGCCTCCTTTCCTCTACTAGGCAACCCAAAGGCTACCGTCGATGTCCCAAAAAATTCGTTCTTTGCCCTCGGTGACAACTCCTATCACTCCTCGGATTCGCGCGATTGGGGTTGGGTGCCAGAACACAATGTAGTGGGACGCGGCTGGCTGGTCTACTGGCCGTTTAGTCGCCATTGGGGGCCCGTGCGTTAAAAGAGACGCTTCTCGCGCCAATCTCATCCCCACACTTCTCCCCACTTTTTTCTATCTTCTGCAATACTGAAGGGTCCCGCTTCACTTCTTTTTTAGAATAATCCCTCCATCCATCCAGACCCCTATGGCACGCCGAGCAAGTTCCTCCTCTCCTAATTTGAAAGTTATTGGCGGCGTCGCCGGTCTGCTTGCTGCGTTAATCGGAGCCTACATCGTTTTCGGCAAAACTCAGGATTCTTACCGTACGACTTCCGTGTTTCCGGTGAAAGAGTACCTCGAAAATGCCAACAGTTTGAGAGGAAACACCTACCGTCTCGAAGCGGTCGTGGATAAAACGCTCGAAGTCGCTCCGGACGTTGGACGTCTCATTTCCGTGGAGGCAAGCGGCGATATGCTTCCTCTTTTTGTTCCTTACAAGCTCAACGGGATTAACATCGAACGTAGCCAGAAGTTCCAGTTCCAAGTCCAAATCGACGCCAAAGGCCTCATTGTCGCCTCCGATATCCGTAAGCCTTGATGCATGCCATGAAGCGTTTCCCCCCGCATTCCCGCCTCCGTTTCGGCGCCAAACTGTTGGTTGCCGCCCTTTGCGCCGCCCTCCCCGCTCATGCGCAGACACCCGAGCCCGCTGCTGCGCCACCGCCTAACGCACCGCCGCCTCCACCCATTCAACTCGGCGCCACCACTCCGCAAGCCTCCGGTGCCGACCCCGCATCCAACGCGCCCGGAGCCCTCTTTGACAACCGCTTGCCCATGCTCGATCCAGCCGGCGGCCTGCTGCGCTTTAATGGACAAACTTGGGATATCCAAAACAACGCCATTTTCCGGGCGCGCTTTGAAAAATATCTCAACACGCCAGAGGAAAACGGGGAGCAAGAGAGCGCCCACCGCGAAACGCTCAACCGGATTATCACGCTGCTTGATCCTAACAATCTCAAGCCGCAGACCCTCACCGACGCTTACCGCCTGCTTGCACGAGCCGCTGGTTATCCCGGGGACAGCCGGCTGTCCGACACCCTTGCGAACGCGATTTACTCGGTTTGGGGCGCCAAACGCAATCAGGCCAAAATGGAGGAGGCAAATCACATTTTGGAGGATGAAAACGCACGACTTCGCCGCAACATGGCCGTTCGCGCGTCGGCGGAGGACTTTCAAAAAGTTCCCGATGGGAAAGTCGGCAAGGGCGGCAATGCACCAGCGCCGCCTGGGCCGGGGCAGCAGACACCCCCACCACCCCCACCACCCCCACCACCCCCACCGCCCGCGAGCGGCGCACCCGGTAGCCTAACGCTCTCTAACAATTCGAGTAATCCGTCGAGCGCGCCTACAAACGGCGGCTCGGGAATTGCAGAAAAGCTTGTGGAAAACTCACTCCAAGTGAAGGCCAACAGCCTCAAGGGCGGGGTGAGCGAAATGCAGTCCAAGATCGAATACCAGTCGCTATTGGTACAACTCTTCATGCAGCGCCGCTTCCATCACGTCATCATCGGGGCGCGTTTTTACCGCGCCCTTTTTGGCGACGGCGATTCCCGGCTCAATCTACCGGAATCCTCCCAAAACCCATTCAGCAAGGGAAGCGGCTTGCCGATGACGATCGCCACCCTGGAATCCCTTTGCAACGAGGCGATCAGGGAAGTTCAAACGGGCGTACAGGCCTTTCACAAACTGCTTGAAATTGGTGAAATACGCTCCGCAAGTGAACGACTCCGCGACGCGCTGCTGGTCGGCGAGTTCTTGCCCGAAGTCCGCACGTTACCCTTCGAGCGGAAGCGCAAAGTGCTCGCGTTTGTTCAAAAAACAAACCAACTCCTATCCGCCATAGAGGTTAAAGATTACACGCTTGCTTCTGAGTTAATCAACGGCCCTCAGGGCCTGCGCCTCACCGCCCCGGACTTCGACGCCACAAAACCCGTTGCCCTGATTGAAACCGCACGCAACGCTGCCCGACTCCTGCTCGCCAAGGCGCGCAACGCCGCCATTTCCAGCGACAAACCCGGCTTCGAAACCGCTTTGAAAGAAGCCGCCGCCATCTGGCCCAATAACCCGGAACTCGCTGAAATCGCGTCCAAAGCCTTCGCTCAAGGCGATCAAATGGCTCAAACCCTCATCGAACTCGACCAGCTTATTGCCCAGAAAAACCTCCGCCGTATCGCAGAAGAAGCCGGCCGCTTTCTAGCTGCGACACAGACCGCGCCTCCCGAAAAACAGGCAACTTTGAAGAAAATTCTGGAGGACTTTAAGTCCGTGGAAGCCGCCTTGATGGCCGCTCAGGAAATGGATCGTCAGGGTAATCCAGCAGGTGCTTGGGAGTCCGTGGATCGTACCGCGCAAAAGTTTCCAGACGACCTCCAACTGAATCAAGCGAGGGCATTGTACACGACCAAAGCCGCGGACTTCGTGCGCACCGTTCAAACGGCTCAAGAGCGGGAAAAGCGCGCAGAACTCGCCCCCAGTCTCGCGTGGTATTTGAAGGCGCAGCGGCTTTACCCAAAAAGCGACCTGGCAGAAGACGCCGTGAAGCGGCTCAAAAGCCAATTAGTTCCAGAGGCCGCACGTTGACTTTGAGGCACAAGTTGCGCCGTATGCTTCACGCCCCAATGACGTTTCCCAGCTCCCGCGTCCGCCTGCTGCTCATCGCACTGCTGCCCGCAACCGCCCTTTCTCAAAATCCCGCCGCCGCACCCGCTCTCCCGTCGCAGGACCCCGCAACCGCCGCACCCGGAGCGAACTTCAATAATCAATTCCCCGGACTCGACCCCTCAGGCGGATTGCTCCGGTTCAACGGACAAACTTGGGCGGTTGAAAATAATCTGCTATTCAAGGCGCGCTTTGAAAAGTTTCTCGCCACGCCGGAGGAAATGAGCGCACAGGAAGCCGCCCACCGTCAGATTCTCAACGAGATCATCGCCCTGTTAGACCCCAACGTGCTCAAGCCGCAAACCGTCACCGAGGCGTACCGGTTACTCGCCCGAGCTTCCGGATTCGCGGGAGACAGCCGCCTGTGCGACACCCTTTCCAACGCGATTTACAGCGTGTGGCAGTCCAAGCGCAACCAGGGCCAACTCGCACAGGCCAACGTCATTCTGGAAGAAGAGCGCGCGCGTACCCGCCGCAATATGGCAACGAGCGCTTCCGCTGACTCGGGCGGTCTTCGCAACGCGCCTCAGTCAGGATCGGCCATTATTCAGGCAGGGCGTTTGGAGTCGCTGACCGAAGGTGCAGCACGCATCCAGGCCAACAACGTCAAAAGCGACTTGTCCGAATTGCAGGCCAAGATTCAATTCCAAGGGCTCCTGCTCCAGTTTTTCATTCAACGTAGGTTCCACCACGTCATCATTGGAACGCGCTTTTACCGCGTGCTTTTCAGCGATGGAGACTCAAAGCTGAACCTCCCAGACGCCACCCAGAATCCTTTCAAAGCCTCGGGAATGCCGCCCACGGTTTCCACCATCGATTCCCTCGCCAACGAGGCGATGCACGACACAAAAACCAGCGTCCAAGCCTTTCATAAACTTTACGAAATGGGCGAACTACGCTCCGCCTCCGAACGGCTGCGCGACGCCTTGATCATCGGAGAGTTCATGCCGGAAATTCGTACCGTTCCTTTTGAGCGCAAACGCAAGGTACTCAATTTTTTACAGAAATCGGAGCAGCTTAAATCAGCTCTGGAAGTCCGTGACTATGGCACCGCCCTCCAAACGCTTGAGGGCCCAGATGGCCTCCAGAAAATCGCCCCAGACTTCGACTCGTCCAAGTACCGCTCGCTCATCGAAACCACCCGCAATACCGCGCGCCTGATGCTGTCCAAAGCGCGTAATGCGGCGATCTCCGGCGACAAGGAGGGCTTTGAAAAAGCGCTCAACGACGCGGCCGCGATCTGGCCCAACAACCCAGAACTCGCGGAAGTGGCGTCCAAAGCGTTCCAAGCGGGCGATGCGGGGGCGCAGGCCTTGCAAGAAATGGAGCAACTCATCGCGCAAAAGAACACCCGCAGGATTGCAGAAGATCCGGGTCGTTTTCTAGCCGCCGTCCAGACCGCAACTCCCGAAAAACAAGCGCAGTTGAAGGCTATTTTAGACGAATTTAAGACTATCGAAGGCTCCCTCATGGCAGCCCGAGAAATGGATCGCCAAGGCAATCCAGCAGGCGCTTGGGAAGCGGTGGAACAAGCGGGCAAACGTTTTCCGAGCGACCTCAACCTTAGCCAGGCGCACGCCCTTTACACCACGAAGGCCGCCGACTTCGTACGCATTGTGCGACGGGCTCAGGAACATGAAACTCGCGCGCAAGCCCCCAGTAGTCTCGCTTGGTATCTGACTGCCCAGCGGCTTTACCCCAAAAGCGAACTGGCCGCCGACGCCATCAAGCGCCTCCAAGTCGAAGTGCTCACCTCCGTGAAGCGCTAAGCACCTCACGCACAACAGACGCGGCCGCCGTCTCCCAACGGCCGCGCCCCAGCCACCCAAATCACGCCGCGACGGAAAACTCCCTACTCGCACGAATTTTTCCGAGCGCCTGTCGTTCCAAATCCGAGACCGTCCGACGGCTCAAGTTCAACACCAGGGCCACCTCAGCCACCTCCATAAACTCGCCCGTCTCAATTCCAAAACGATGCCTGAGAATGCTTTGCTCGCACTCACTCAATTCCCCGAAACTTTCCTCCAAGCGAGAGCGTAGTTCGCAAATCGCACTCCAATTTCCGGGACTCCAAGCCTCCTCATCCACCAAAACCTCTTCCAAAGTGCCTCCCCCATCAGCGCTTCCCCCCAAAGGTTGGTGAATGGAGAGCAACGGCTGCTGCAATCGAATGAGTTCGAGCACCTCCCCTTCCGTCTTACCCAAATGCTCCGCCAACTTCTTGGGTGGGGCTGCCTGTGCGCACTCCGCAAGCAATTCGCGATTGACTCGATTGAGTTTAGAAAGGTTCTCGTGCATATACACAGGCAGGCGGATTTGGCGGCCGTGGTTTTGAAGGGCCCGCTGCATCGCAGAACGAAGCACCCACATGGCGTAGGTGGAAAAACGGGTTCCTTGCGCAGGGTTGAACGCGCCAACCGCCTTCATTAGAGCAATGTTACCCTCCTGAATCAGGTCCAGAAGCGACAGACCTCTGTGCAAATACTTTTTAGCCACGGCAACCACCAGCCGCAGATTCGCCTCAATCATCTCGTTACGCGCAGTCACCCCCATGTTAGGCGCGGTCGCTTCCACTCGAACTCTGCGCGCTAACTCAAACTCTTCCAACTGACTAAGACGTTTGTAGCACCCCACATCTTTGAGATAAAGAGCCACCCCGTCCCACGACCCGACTTCACCATTGAACCCCTTAACCCGCTCAGGCTTTTCATCATAGAATCCATTGAGCCTTGAGTGTTGCTCCATATCCTGAAGCTCAAACTCGCACTCCTCTAATTGCATCGCTGAAGGTTCCGCCTCGAATGGCAGCGCAAGTTGCGCTGTAAAATGATCTTTGCTGACGTCGGTGGGCTGCTGGTATTTCTTCTTTTTCATGTGGGTGGTTGGGAAACTGACCACTGCATGGAAGGCCGCGACGGCTCCTTTTTCCGCCGATCGTTTAACGAATCAGCCAAAAGTGCCCGCGACGTTTCCGGAACGATCACTGCAATTCCGCGTCCTGAAGGGCGCAAAACGACACTCCAGCAACCCAACCCGGGTCAAAGGGAAGGATCACTGTGCGTGCTGTCCAGAACCTACCAGCAGGGGTCGGCCATCCGTGGGGCCACCCCTCAAACTTTTTGAAATAAATTCAAAATTCACCTTCTCCACTCCCTTAAACCCGCCCCCAATCCGCACGCTCTACGGTTCCACTGGCTTTCCCTGCGCTGGCTCCGCCTTTTGCGCGTCGGAATGGCGTTTACGCGCTTCCTCTAACAACGCCTCACGCTTCTTAGCCATCTCCTCCATGTGCGCTTGAAGCGCCCAATAATGCACCCCCAACTTGACCGCATCACCGACAGAATCGACCGTTATCTTTTTGTCCACGAGTGGCTTAATCGTGTCACTCCACAAATACCAACCACTCGCAAGCACCAAGGCAAGACCCACTAAAATCTGAATGACCCTTTCGCGAAACCTGACGTTCATAAACGAAAAACGCGGCGTTTCAAAGGGCGCACCGCCCTACTACGGCTAGAAGCCTAAGCGTTGGAATTCCCTCTCCATAAGTTGATTAACCTGCTCCATGTCTTCCTGCGGCGGCTTGTATCCTGGCGTCGGGGGCACCATACGCATTTGCCCCATTTGATCTAGGAACCACGCCACCTGCTGGCCGTCGGAAAAATTCACCTTGCCGCTGGCTATAGAGCCTGGGCGAGCAAGCGTATCGGAGGAAACGGATACCGGGCCCGGAGTTCCTGGGGCATGCTCCGCCAGAGAGGCTTCCGCGACAGCCTCTGGCGCAACGTCTTCGGCGGGCTTGATAACCACCGGTTCCACAGGATCCTTTGGTAGCAACTTGAGGTCGTCCACCAACATGCGAGCCTCCATATAAGTCATCCGAACATCCCATTCTGTGCCCAAACGCTCTTGAATTTCCGAGAGCCGCATGCCATTTGCGATCCACTCAGCCACTTTGGTTTTCTGCTCTTCAGTTAGTTGCATACTCAATCTACGTTTCTGCACCCCATTCTCGGACAGGGAAACCGAGTTGTCCAGTGATCCAGTGAATTGGAGCGTAGGAATTCACGGGACTTTTCTTGTCAGAAACCGTCAAAAAGTGGTGTGCACGTTACGACTCACTCAATGGAGGCCACATTTTGTCCTGATGCGCCTGCAAAAGCGGCCGGACTCTTACCAAACCGACCTACCCCCTCGAGGGACTCCCAGAGACGGTTTTGCTTTGAGGCGCAAACTTTCTGAAAGGGGGGAGAAGATTTCCGTTTGCAGCAAAGCGATAAAGTGGTTGTATTCCAACCCTGTTTCTTCGCAGGAATTACTCGGTGGTGTAACGGTAGCACAGGGGCCTTTGACGCCCTTAGTCAAGGTTCAAATCCTTGCCGGGTAACCAATTAAACAGGGACTCAAAAAGAGACCTCGGGCGCAGTTTGAAATCGCACTGCATATAGGCTTCATTCTTCTAGCAGGAATTGAACCTCTGAGCGTAACGCCTCGGGTTTCCCCTCGTTGACCTCCACAGGCAGCATTTCCCGTTGGCGACTAATCACAAAATCGAGAGAGTCTGATCGATGTCCTCCGGGGTGAGTTTGAATTTGGGCGTACCGGGCTGGCACCGGATCAACGGCAGTTTGACTCGGTTTTGAATCACGCTCGGTTGAGTTACGGCCGGAGTTTGCAGACTCGGCTGGGCAAGGCCGCGCCGAAAAATCTCGATGGCCACGTCCCTGAGTTTACGACCTTCGTGAACGGCACGCAATTTCATCTCACGCACGAGGTCTTCGGGTAAATCCAGCGTCGTTTTCACGAATTCAACTTTCCAGCGTTCCAGCTTTCTGGCAACTGAAAGCAGGCGACTGGCGCTAGAAAAAGAGCGTCTCCAGCCTCGGCTCTGTTGCTCCAGCCCCAGCGGAGCGTCCTCGGCAAGTGTCTGTCCCCAGCGCGCCCTCTTGCGTCGGCCCAACCCCAGGCTGGAAGATTCAACGCCCTTGGCGTTGGCAATCCACATTCAACTGCGGGGAAAGAACACCAAAGGTGTTCAATGATCCAGCCCAGGGTTGCCCGCAGCGGGCTACCCTGGGTCACGCCCACAAAATGAGCGACAACCCTACAGGGGTTGCATCAGCCTCTTTTGGACGAAGAGAGCAAATGCCTTTCGTGTCTGTCCCCCGCAATACAGTCCCCCGCAATACAGCTTGTTACCTCAAAGGGAGCGTTTTCGTCTTCGTTCCTAACAAAGCCCGGCGCACTAGCGCTGCCTGAAAACTGGGCGCAGCCGCTCTACCAAACCCGCCAGAAACGCATCCCTCGACCACTCCCGCACGGGAAGGCCGATGCGTTCGCTCCAGTTCGAATCCGCGACAGCACCCGGCACGTTGAACCGCTGCGTCGTTCCGAAGAGATCCGTCACCATAAAAATGGCGATCCACGACTCACAAGCTAGAAGGCCTCGCAACAACGCCTCGTGCACATCCTCAAATCGCGTAATACAAGGCACTTCAAACCCCGCCCAAGTCGCCAAACGCCGCACTTCCCACCACGCTCCGTCCCGACGGTCGGCATCCTCACGACGCCCCGATTCGCCATCCGCGATGATCTGCATCCAGCGGTTCCACATGGTGCGCAGCGGCTCATGATCGTGAGTCGCATAAGTCGCAACGGAAAGACGCCCATACTGCTTTCCCGAAATCAGCCGCGTGTCCCATTCCTTTTCCCACATAGGCACCTTGAAACCGGCTATTTGCAAT
>Ga0114973_10003794_pt1 | contig 10596 bp, 11 predicted proteins | sample M_140807_MF_Meta_FD_87025 | JGI IMG/M metagenome (GOLD analysis project Ga0114973, IMG submission 87025) | Freshwater microbial communities from Lake Montjoie, Canada to study carbon cycling - M_140807_MF_MetaG | ecosystem: Environmental > Aquatic > Freshwater > Lake | place: Lake Montjoie... | reverse complement strand
AGAAAAGCTGTGGGAAAAGCTTGGGTAGTCGACATGGTTTCCAATGCTAAACTTAAAGTTCAGTTTTTTTGGCCGTTCAAAGGGGATTACTGGATTATCGATTTGGGAAAGGATTACGAATATACCGTGGTGAGCGAACCGAAACGGCAATTTCTCTGGATTTTAAGCCGTACTCCTCACATGGATCCCAAAACGTACGAAGCCATATTAGCTGATTTAGTTTACTGGGAGTTTGATGTGACTCGGCTGAAGAGTACGCCACAGCCCTAGAAAAAGATTACACCCCACTGTGGATTTCTGCTTCACAATGGGGTGGGCTAGAACTGTTTATCTTAATAATTAACTACCGAATACCAATGCTGTGAATCTGGTTGGCTTTCACTTTTAGATGAAAGTCTTGAGCACGGTTTTGGTAAGTCACGATCACACTATAGTCATATTCTTTACAACTATTGGTCACAGGAACTACGAAGCTTTGTTGTGAGCCTCTTTGATGAGCCATTAATTGCCCTTGAAGATAGACTCTAGCCGAGCAATCGGGAACAAAAATTTCTAAATAAGCGGCTGAAGCCACATTACAATCTCTTTGTTGTTCTTGTTGCTGTTGTTGCTGGCTTTGGTCCTGTTGGGTCTGTTGTTGCTGCTGTTGTTCCTGATTCTGCTGGCTCTGATCCTGTTGGGTCTGTTGTTGTTGTTGAGTCTGTTCCTCCTGTGTTTGGCCGGTGGTTGCCATTGCAGTGAGCCCAACGGTAATGATGCCTACAGCTAGGTGTTTAAAAATTGATTTCATTTTTCCTCCTTATGGGTTTTCGAAATGAAAAACCGCAATGGCAGACGTAATTTGCAATTCGCGTGCTGATTTAGAGTTTGTTGTCGGAGGCCATTGCAAGCAAGCTAGCCCAACTTTCTTTAGGAACCCCTTTGGTCTCATTGGGAAGGAATAGGGTCAGGGTGCTTTTGGCTCTGGTTAAAGCAACGTAAAGAATTCGACGTGATTCCTCCGAATCCAAGGTCTCTTTAATCTCTTTTAATTTGAGATATTGGGGGGACATCTGTGTTTCAGCACCCACTCGAAACTTCATTCCCGCGGGTTCTGTAGGGTGAGTCAAAAGGATCGGAAGCTGAGTCGGAGGACGTCTTAAGTTGTCTACAAGAAAGACGTGTTCAAACTCGAGCCCTTTCGAAGCGTGGACCGTCATAAGTTTCACCGCCTCGATGGACCCATCCCCCGATCTGGTTTTAAAAAGGATTTCCTCTTTTTTCCAGAGGTCTAGATCTTTTAAAGCTTCAGCTACGGAGTAGTTTTTTTCAGTGAGAGGCTTTAGGAATTCAAAAAAGGCCTCAGATGGTTCGGGGAAGTAATCGCATTGGCGAAATAGAGTTAAAAGGGCTTCTCTTATCGTAATTCGATAGTTATCTGCCAGGGAAAAAAACCAGTTAATTCTATGGTTGAGATGGTGTTTGATCTTCTCTTCAAAAGGAAGGGCCGTTTCGTCGTCTCGAATTGATGTGAGCTCTTCAATCGACATTCCGATCCAGGGAGAAATGCAGAATGCAGATAGGGAAAAAGGATCTCTGGGGTTTGCTAGGGCTTTAAAGTAGTGGTTGAGATCTAAAATATCCAGTTGAGAAAACAAAGATAGTGTTTGAGTACAATCAGAGCTGATGTTTCTAGTTTTCAAGGCTTTGGCATAAATATCGATTCGATCCCCTTGCCTGAACAGCAAAGCTAGATCTCCTAGGGATTTTCCCTCCCTTCGATAGTTTCCCACCGCTTCGAGAACTGAGCTAAGCTCCGCTTCCTTTTTATCTTTGAAATCCTCGCAAGAATATTGCGTAACTCTAAGTGGTTCGCCTTCCAACTCATTTCCACTCTTCATGGGTTGAAACGAGATATGGCCTTTTGCGAAAAAACTTTCACTAAAACGATTGATGTCCTTGATAAGGGTGCTTTGGGTTCTGAAGTTAGTGCTAAGCTCGGTCACGATCCCTTCCCAGGGCCTCATTTGTTTAATCACTTCGTAAAAAAGTGAAACATCGGCATGTCGGAATGAATAAATAGATTGTTTCGGGTCTCCCACTACGAATAGTTTCTGACGGTTTTTACCGATAAGCTCTTGAAATATCGCCCATTGGTTTTGGCTGGTATCTTGAAATTCATCAATTAATAAGGCTTTAAATTGTTCCTGTAGCTTGAAACGAATACCTGCGTTGTTTTTAAGTAAACTAAGGGTTAAGTGTTCGAGATCATCAAAACGAAACCTTCCGGTTTGATACAGATTTTGTTCGAGTGTGTTTAAAAAAGGCTCGGTGGTATTGAAAAGAATTCCAAGTGTCTCTTCCTCTACAATCTCTTTTTGGAATCGTTTGAGTAAATGGCGTTCGCTGTAAAATGAGCAAAAAAGGTTTCGCAGTTCATACCTTGGTATCGCTTTAATGATATGAATTAACTGCGCACCAGAAAGAGAGTTGAGCCATTTCCGGTAGTACTCTTCTATCGAAATTTGAAATTGGTATTCGCTGATAATTTCTTCAATGGGAGGAAGTCCTAAAAGGCTCCCATACTCTTGGAGTATAAAGTAACAAAAACTATGGATAGTTCCGATGAAACGAGTCCTTGCAACTTCGGTGGTAAACTGAGTTAAAGTCGTTTCCTTTTCGAGGGCAAGTCCTATGCGTTGCCTTAATTGCTCGGCCGCTTCTTTGGTGAAGGTGACTGTTAATATCTCATTTGGGGTTAGCCCAGATTTTAGAAGTTCGAGAAACCGTGCCACTAGAACTGTGGTTTTGCCTGAACCGGCAGCTGCAGTAACCACCATCGGTTTTCCTAATGTGGTAGCAGCAGTTCTTTGCTCGTCTGTGAAGTTAAACATAGTTAACTCCTTGCCGGCAGAAAGTTGCGGCTTCACATCTTTCGCAAGCCAGTGGGCTTGGGGTTGGGAAAAACTCCCCACTTTCTATGGTGGTCGAAACCCTAAGTAAGTGTTCTTTGCCTTTAAGAAGGAGAGATTCAAAATCTTCAGATTTTAAAACGTGTCCTCGGGTGAGAGCTTGTTTTAGCTCTTTGGAGCAGTATGTTTCATTTAAAAGCCCTCTCCTGAGTTCTCCTTTCTTTAGGTCGTAGAAAATTACGCCCGCTATAGCCTCTCCCCCTTTTGCCCTAAGCGAAAGCAGATAAAGAAGGGCCTGATAATGATCCCCTGCTTCGATGTGGTTGGGGGAAAAATCGACCGTACCGGTTTTATAGTCTATGAGAAGTTGGGAACTGTCTTCTCTTTCTATAATACGGTCAATTTTTCCGTTGAATGAAAAATGTTCGATCTCCATCTCAAAAGATTTTTCTAACCCAATATTTTTAGAAAAGTTAAATTGCTTTTTGAGTTGTTGCTCAAGGGTTACAAAGTGGGTTGCTACCTGCTGGAACTGCTCAAGCATCATCGTGTAAAGGGGAGAACCTTCGGTTAATTCGTCCGAATTAGAAGCTAAAGACTCTTGGAAAAGCTCTTCCAGTGTTTTTTCCTTCGATTGGAAGTGGCCTTCCAGAGCGGCATGCACTGCCGACCCAAAAATTAGTGAATAGCGGTCTTCTAGAGGGAGTATCGGACGTAATTTAAGTCTGTGCCTAACTAAGTATTGAGTTGGGCATACTGTAAAGCTCTCGAGTTGAGTAGCAGAAAGCCTAAGTTTTTTTGGGGGGATTTTTAAGCTGGGAATAATAGCTTTGCGTTCAGGTGCTAGAGTTATGGGTTGTAGCTTAGCAAAATCATGGGAGGGAACTTGGTCCGTGATGAAAAACTTAGATTGTATCTCTTGTGCGTGGTTCAACATATTTTTTAAATAGAGACGATCCGTTGTAATGCGAGGAATGGAAAAGCCTCCATTCAAAAGGGTGAAGAGTTGAGTTTCTGTGAGAAAAAGTTTTTCTTTGGCTGCGAAAAAGGAGTCATCGATATAGCTCCAGTAGTGAAAGCGGTTAAAATGAGGAATGGATTGAAAGGGGTAGATGAGAACCCGAGGGGTCGAATCTTTCTTGGTTGTGGGGGAAAAAAGAGATTTAAATGGAACTTTTAAGTGCTCTAATCTCGATTCCAAGTAAAGAAGAGCATGGGGGGCTCCCCCGAATGATATCAGTTGAGTCGTGGAAGAGTTTTGTTCTTTGGCTACTCTAGATGAGAGTTCGGAAAGAATATAGGCTGCAGATCCTATGAGTGTAGGACAGGTTTCGCTCATATCTAGGAGGTTTTCTCCTGGAAGTTCCCAAAACTCAATAGGCCGTGAAGAGTGTTCTTGGATGTGCGTATGGGCTTCGGCCCACTCAGCAAATAGAAAAGTAGAACTCTTTGCTTTGACGAAGAGTCGACCCGGTTTCGAAGGTTCTATTCTTTTGTCTTTTATTCCACCGATGGCGTCCCAATAGCATTGGGCTAAATCCCACTTTAATGTGGAGTCCAGATACAAATGGAGTAGTTGCTGAAGTCGATTATTGAGGGGGGTGGGATAGAGCAAGGAGAAACAAAAATCTACTTGTTCATGAGACACTATGAGGGATAAACGCAGTTGTTCGAGCGTGGACAAATATTTTTCTGCATCTTCTTTCTCTTCGTCGCTTAAAAGCTCGGCGAGAAGCTGGGTTCTTTTTTCTTGGGGTTCCGGCCGGACCAAACTCTGAGAAAGTAAAAGGGTTGAAGCTAGGCGAGCTGAAGTTTTATGTTCGGGAAATAACTGACAATAGAGTTCAAAATGTTCTTCGCTTTCGAAAACGATTTCTTGCCCTGTTGACATGAATTTAGGAATAGCACTAATTTTCCTACAAGAGGAGTCTAAGAGTGGAAAAAATTATTATTGGCGCAGGTTTTGTTTCTCTTTGGATCAGGCACGCTGGGTCTTTGAAAGATAGAAGGCAGATCACACAAAGCTTGGTTCAAAAACTGAAAAACGAGGGTTTCAGCGCTACTGAGGTAAGTGCAGGAGAAAATTTTAAACGGGCTATGGTAGCGTTTTCGATCTGCTCGGCCGGAGCAAGTTATGTCACGGAGCAGCTTGAGAAGGTGAAAAGATTATTTGTTGGAGATTTTGAGGTTATTTACGCCAAAACTGATGTCATGGAGATGGACACCGGTTTTGAGCTGCCTTTCCTGGAGCCCGAGGAATAACGAAAATCTGGTAACCTTTTTTAAAGGTGTCTTTTTTTCCCTCTAGAGTCATTTCGCTACCGATCCTGTGAAAATTTCAGAGTCGGTTTCTGACGCTGTGGGAAAGTTTTAAAGATTAGGCACAGAAAAAGAAATTCACTTCTTTGAGACCTTGGTACTTCGTTTGCAAATTTTACTTCGTTAAGAATTACATTTTTACGAAGGAGGCAAAAAATGAGGAATCTTAGGGTTGGAACAGTGTTAGGAGTTTTGTTGATTACTTCGGTCATTGCTAGAGCGGATCACAATTCGCCGCAAGGATCGGTAGGTCGACTGTCTTACGAATCACAAGAGTTACTGCAAGTGGTTCGCTATGTCGGATTGAATTATCAAGTGCAACAATCGGTTGAGAGATTTAATTATGATGTTTCTCGACTGGTAGATTGCACCCGATTTTACGGCGGGGGTAGGGGCCCTGATCTAGAGAATAAAGCGGACCGCTTGAATCGTCTCGAACTCCGGGATCACTTGAACCCATATGGAGTTCCCATTCAATGCCGTGAGAGTTTAAAAAGGGCTAGATGGACTTTTAGGGGAGTCGAGCGATATTTGAGGGACACCAATTACGATCTCCCACAAGTGTATCGGCAATATCTAGAAACACGTGATGCCCTATTTGACTTGCAGGTTGGAGGAGGTGTCTCTGTGCCAGGCCCCGTTCCTGGACCTGGGATGGGACAGACTACTTGTGTCGCAGTAGACATGGGATGGGAAGAACATTCTAGAGGACATTTAGGTTTCGGTCGAACTGCCTATGATGCTCAGAGAATGGCCATCCTCGAGTGCCAACGATTTCATAATCGCTGTCGCGTTCGTGAATGCCGTTAAATAAATCGATTGAGAAAAGAGAGCCTATCGACTCAAGGTAGGCTCTCAAATTTGTCTTTCAACTCGAGCACATCATTTCGGATCTTGTTTACTAGGGATTCAATTTCTTTAAATTCGTCGTTTTCTCCAAGTCTCAATTTGTGGCTCCAGTCCCCACGAGAATAGAGAGTCAGTTGTCTTTTGATTGCGGCGATAGGGGTTGTGAGTTTCCTTATCATTAGGAAAGTCGCTATGAACATTGTTAAAATGGAAAATAAAAATAGAATAAATAACCAAGTTTCTAAAATGCGCTGCTCGTGTCTTACAATCTGTACTACTTGAGCGGAGACCCCCAATTCGTCCCCCATGAAAAGATTGTAGTTTCGCTGAATAAACCAGGCCATAACGAAAATCATAACTAAGGAAGTGAATCCCCCAGTTAAGGTTAAATACATCACATATTTTAATTGAACGGGAAGGGTCCTGAGTTGTCTCGGACGGTCTGTTACTGTATTGGCGTTTTCTCTTGGCATGCTGTTAGGATATCAGTCTTTTCCCAATTTGAGAAAGCGTCTCTAAATCATGAATGGCTTCAGAACGTCTTTCTAAACGAATTTCAGGGATGTCTTTGAGAAAAGTATTAAACTTGTTGATCCAGTGTTGCTGCTGAGTGACTAAATTGTTTTTATAGGTCAAAACTTGATTGATCTCTTCGCGCTCTTGAGGGGTTAAATCTATGGTCGGTGGAACCTCTTGTGGACAGGGGTCTTCTATTCGATTCAAAATAATCCCGGAAAGTGGGATCTCTTTTTCCTGAAGAGCTTTGCTAAATTCCACCGATTCACACAACCTGACTTCACTCGGGTAAGAAACTATAAAAAAACCGGTGGCAGAACTTTTTAAAAGGCGAATGACCTCTAAATTTCGGTCCCGAAATCCAGTGTGCATTCCTTCCAGATCGTCCATGACTTCCGCAAGAGCTTTGAAAAAGTCACTTCCAAAAAGCTTTTCAAGAAGTTTCATCGCCATCTTGGTCCCTTGGCGGAAAAGCGAAAAAGGGGTTTTAGTGTTTTGAAACCATCTCAGAACCGAATTATCCATGAAGTCGGCTAGTCTTTGTGGGGCATTCAAAAGATCTAAGGCATTTTGAGAAGGGGGAGTATCTACGACGATTTTTTCAAAAGAGGAATCTTTTGTGAATTCCAAAAGCCTTTCCATTGCCGCGTATTCGTGGCTACCACCTAAACTTTCGACCATGATTCGATAGAGTCGATTGTTTAAAATTTTATCTTTTTGTTTTTCAGAACCCGCAAATCGAGTGATCACTTTGTCAAAATATCTTTGTGTGTCCAACATGGAAGCAAAAAGCTTCGTCTCTTTGATCTCGGGAAGATTTACTGGCTGAAGGTCGCTTGAGAAAGTTTCAAATCCTAGAGCTTGGGCGAGTCTTTTGGCCGGGTCGACCGTTAGAACCACCGTTTTATATCCTTGAATAGCCAATTGGGTTCCTAAGGCAGCAGCCACAGTGGTTTTTCCTACCCCTCCCGGGCCTCCGATGAGAAAAATTCTTTTGTCTTTCCAGATCTGTTTCACCTATTTCTCCAAGTGGTCGGCCATGTTTTCAATGGTTTCTTTAATCGCTTCAGTTGTGAAGCGCGGAATCTGTTTCAAAAGCAAGGGTAAATCTTTGATGCCATCAATGGCCGCCTTCTCCCTTTTCATTCGGATTTCATAATCCTCCAAACATTCTTTGATGTCTGAAGGCAGTTTCTTGGGTAGGGGACTGGGTAACGGCAACTGAGGAGTGCATTGATTGACGAGTAAATAACCCAAAGGAAACTTCCCGAGCTGTTGAACTTCGTCGATAAACTGTGCACTTTCTACCAAGGGCATTTCCTCGGGTAAAGTGACGACATCTAAACGGGTGAAAGGATCGACAAACATATCGCAAATGTTTCCAGCTTGTCGGTGTACAAATCCGGTCGCAAACATCTTTTCAATTCCCATCGGGGATTTAAAAAAAGCCAGAGCATGGCCAGTGGCAGGTAAGTCTACAATGATGGTGTCTTGTTCAGCCCTGTCATAAAGATCCCAAACTTTTCCCGCAATTACCGTTTCTGAAAGTCCGGGAGCCACCTGAATGAAGGCTTTAAGAACTTTATTTTCAAATACGGCGTCGACAAATTTTTCAAATTTTAAAGTTTTCAAAGCATATTCTTTGAAACAGGTTGACGCTTCAAGCTGCTCTGTTGGAATCCCAAAACTTTTTAGTGCCCAGGGATCCGAGCTACTTTCAAAAGGGCTCCAGCTGACAAATCTTACTTTTCTTTTTTGCCTAGAAAGGGCTAAGGCTGTAGCCCAAGCAACTGCCGTTTTTCCGACCCCGCCTTTGCCCGTGAAGAAGATAACCTTTCTTTTTAAGGAATCTGCGAGGAAAGAATTTGTTCGCGAGTCTTTCAAAAGCATCTCCTTAAATGGTTAAGTGGGTCTTATTGAGAATTTTGGAAGGGGTATTAGGTTTTAAGGGGCTTGTCCGGTTCATCTGCATCATGGGTTCATCGGTGTTTAAATGTGAGAGGATGATGTCCAAAACCCGAGTTGAAAAAAGAAGTCCGGCATGGCCAACTCTAGAAAGATGAATGTTTCTGACCCCGTCCCACCAAGTGCAATCTTTAGGGCGTATCACAATGTCTAAATCCCCGGAAACAGCAATGGCCCTGGTATGTTTGGGTGGAGGGCAGTCATTTAAAAGTTCAAGGGTTCGGCTTTGAGGCGTGAGTTCTCTAATATGTGGAATAATGGAATATCTTGACCATTCCGTTCCTCGGTGAGGTGTTCCCAGAGTGATGAGATTTCGAACTAAACCATCTCCCCCCAAAAGTTGAACAAAATACCGGCCAATCACCCCACCCATGGAGTGGGCGATGATATCTACTTGAGGTACATTATATTTTTTTATGAGAAGCCGAGTTTCGCGGGCGACCTGTTCCGCTAACCTGGGGATTGGGTGAATACTGGTTAAAAGATTAACTTCTTTAAACTGGCGAAACCCTTTGGAATAGAGTCTCTGCTTCAACCAGGCAAAAGTACTTCGGTTGTGAAAAATTCCATGAATGAATAAAACCGGCAACTTTGAACCGGGGCCTCTAAGTGAAAGTGAAGGGAGGGTAGGAAGCGATTTGGAAATGAGCCCTAACGGATAGAGCTCGTAAGTCAAAATAGAGGCCGCCGATTCTCTGGCTATGTCCCAACCTAATCGGGAGGCTTTATGAAGGGGATGGTGTTTAAGCTTCATTTTAGGACAGCTTTGACCTAAAATTCACTTTTGGCAAGGTTGTTAGCAAAAAAGAGAGTCATCCTAATCACTTTGCTATGTTTTGTTTGACGGATTTAACCTTGACTTGGGCGCCTAAGAAAACGATAAACATGGGCGTTCAAAAACTTAAGTAGATGTTGAACTTTTATTGACGGCGGTCATTTATATGCCAACACCAAAATTTCCTGAATCAGATAACGCGATCACTAGAAGAGACTTCTTCAATTGGGTCGTTGTCGGTTGGGCCGGCTTTGCGGCTGCGATGGGCGGATTTCTCACTGCCATAGGCCGACTTTTTTTCCCAAATGTCACTTTCGAGCCTCCTCAACAGTTCAAAGCTGGCTTTCCTTCTGAATATGCTGTGAACAAAGTGGATGAGCGATTTAAAAAGCGTTATGGGGTATGGGTGGTTCGGAATGAACGAGGGATCTACGTGCTCTCAACCGTTTGCACTCACTTAGGATGTACGCCGAACTGGTTAGAGGGCGAAGCCAAGTTCAAGTGCCCGTGTCACGGCAGTGGTTTTTATTCTACTGGAATTAACTTTGAAGGCCCGGCTCCAAGACCTCTCGAGAGATATAAGATCGGTCTTTCTGAAGATGGGCAGGTTTCAATCGATAAAAACTTCAAATTTCAATTTGAGAAAGGCCAATGGAACGATCCCAATTCGTTCTTGGAGCTAGCTTAAGAGGGTTTTATGGCTTCATTTAAAGAATTCTCAGAATCAATTACAAAGTCCCAGGCGTGGAAATCTATTTTCCGTCACGGAGCTCCTAACAATGCTCGTAACCGAGTTTTAGTAGTTCTCATGAACGTCTTTTTGCACCTTCATCCGATTCGAATGAAAAAATCGGGTGTTCGGATGAGTTTCACTTGGTGCATGGGTGGATTAACTTTCTTCCTTTTCATGGTTGAGACGGTTACCGGCGTTCTTTTGATGTTTTATTACCGGCCGACAGCCGAATTCGCTTACATGGATATTATTGCTTTGCGCGAGCATGTACCCATTGGAATTATGCGTGAAGTGCATCGTTGGGGAGCTCACTCGATGGTGATCACCGTTTGGCTTCATATGTTCCGAGTGTTTTTGACCGGTTCTTACAAGCCACCCCGGGAGTTCAATTGGGGCATCGGGGTGATTCTACTCGCTTTGACCTTATTATTGAGTTTCACCGGCTATTTACTTCCTTGGGATCAGTTGGCTATCTGGGCTATTACTGTGGGTTCCAACATGGCCCGAGCGACGCCGTTCTTAGGACATGAAGGTCCTGGAGCTTCTTT
>Ga0114973_10003792_pt1 | contig 10603 bp, 6 predicted proteins | sample M_140807_MF_Meta_FD_87025 | JGI IMG/M metagenome (GOLD analysis project Ga0114973, IMG submission 87025) | Freshwater microbial communities from Lake Montjoie, Canada to study carbon cycling - M_140807_MF_MetaG | ecosystem: Environmental > Aquatic > Freshwater > Lake | place: Lake Montjoie... | reverse complement strand
GACAAGCAAGGCAGGCCAAACCAAGGCTTATGCGATAAAATAGGACTCAGAGCAAGAACAGAAGTCCGAAGGGGCTAACTGTCGACTCAGCATAAACAACAACCTTCAAGATGTTATCAAGCCATGCTTAACGGCTCTCTCCAGTAGCTTATCCAGGCGCTTGTAGTCCTTATCGTTTTCAAGCGGCCTAGAAGGGAATTGGGTAGCACGCGAGAGCAACTGCCAATCACCAGGAGTGACAAGGTTATTCTGCGAGCTGTATTCAAGAACGCCTGCCCAAAACGCGCCACCCTTCTCAAGAAGCAAGATCTGTAGATCAACCGCAGAGTCAACCACAGCATTTTTTTGAGCAATGCGCTCAAGCTCTAGATCCTTGGACTTTGTTCTTAGATATGGCGTTGCTCTGTTGTCGAGATTGTAATCACTTGAGGCGAAGAGTTCCCAACACTTTTCAGTTTTGGCATATTCGGTGACATTTGAAGGGGAGCCACTAGGAGGATGAATTAAGTGGCTATGGCAATATTCGGCAAGATCGACGACAAGAACTCCAAGGCCATCAGGCACTTGCTGGGTGGCCCAAATCTGGGAGTAATCGATCAGCTTTCCAGCAGCTTTGACACGAGTCGAAAAAAGCGCCAGCGCATAACATACTACATTGGCCCGATAACCGCCTTGATACCAAGGCTGAAGCGAAACCTCTTTCTCAAGAAATCTAAAGAGTATGACTCGCGAGATTGACTCCTTGAAGAATTTTTCATTAACGAAGCTAGGGCCAGAATCGCCGTTCTCCCACTTTTGATTTACCTCTTCTGCAAAAAAACGAAAGCTGGCTTGAGCGCCCTTACTAACTATATGTGGAAAACCACGGAATGTATTAAGGACCTTGGCGAGATCCGTCTTGGTGATCAGCTGGTCACGGGGATTTAACGATTCAAACTTCTTGCGCTCACTTGTGGACACACAAGCCTGCTTAGCGTTGGGATACTGGCCGCGTGCACGCTCATAGAACCAATGTGTTTGGATCGTACTATTCGCCTTTGGCGGAGCCACGAGGCGCCTTGATAGTTTCTCAAAAGAGACATGAAAAGGATGATTAGAAAAGAAATCGGCCTCAGTAACTCTATTCTGACTATTTGCATACCTAGAGATAAGCCGGACAACTTCGGCGGACCTATCCTTTGCTACAATAGTGAGCTTCATTTGCACGAAGACTTTCTCGAGGGATACGCCTCGAACGTGAGCATCAAAGATTGAGGCTGTCGTCTGTCCGCCATTGACAATCTGGAAATCCGAGATTCGATCTAGTGAAATGCCCATTTTTGTTGGGCTTGTTTCGATCGATTCTCCGGTCGCAGTAATGCCATTGTTGTAGGCAAAGAATCTCGCCGGCTCGTTCTCCAATGAACGTCGTATTCCCTTATTGACAGATCCCTTGGCTTGGAGAAAGACTCTCACATTCTTTTCAAGCAGTTGAGTTCCATATTCACCATATATTAAGGCGAGCAAACGTGCGGGGATAACACAAAGATACGAGCAGAACTCCGAATCGCTTTGATGAGCGGGCAATACGGAGACTGATCCACCGTAGTCGGAAATCTGGATATTAACGGGTTCTTTCTCTTTGCCTGAAACAACGAAAGAATGAAGCCTAGCAAGATCCCAACAGGTGAATTGCGCTGAAACACCGTTAATCGGGATTGGCTCAAAGGAGCTTTTTCTAAGGTTTACAACCTTTGTTGTCACGTAGATTATACGGACTTTTCGTATGGAACCCCAACGCTGCTTAATAAGATCCGCAAGGCCATACTCTAAACTAGATTCATCTAATTGCTCAATGAAGCGAGCACTAAGAGAGCTAGAGATAAAGTTTGATGCTCGCTTGCAGACCGTCTCGATATCGACCTTGTTGGCAGTTACGAGTTCAGTCTCAGAATTATAGTCACAGACAATGAGGGATAAGACGCCATCGGCATCAATAGGATCACCTCCATAGCCATCGACTCTTATGCCATGCTTAACAAAATAGCAGCGATCAGCAGTCTCTAGATCACCGGAATCAACAATGATATCTGTGACAACATCAAAGAAGGCATCTTCTGTCAGCAATGCCTCGCTTTGAGCAACAGCTGCGACCTCGTTAAGCAAGTCACTTTTGAAATCATCGTAGGTAATAGTCATTTCTTACATCAGTGAGACGAGAATGGAAGAGATCGATGAAGAGAAGTCTCCAAGCAATAGGGGATTTAGATCATATTCGACGTGCATTACAGCGGGTAGGAGACTAGAGCTAATAATAGAAGGAAATCCGTCCCGTACCTCGTAGCATGACAGAGACTGGATAGACCATCTAGAGTTTTCGTAGTCGTGGGTCCAAGCAAAACCGGCTTCGTCAAGCAACGATTGAAATAGACCGCTAACAGACGGAGCTGACTCGGCTATGAGAGTAGAAAGCCGTTCGGCAATTGAACTGACAGAGTATCCCGCACTTTGATCATTTGAAAGTGCATAACAAACTAAATAGAGACCCTTATGGAGTGGTCGCTCAAGTTGGTGCTCAGACGATATTCTTATCCTCGGAACACCAGCGGTTCTAAATGATTTAACTTCAATGTCAATCGAACCTGAAACAAAGTCGTGGTATGAGCCATAAGGACCTTGCCACATCTCTAAAGAACGAGAGATGCCAAGAGAAGGAGCTAGATGATCTAGTAAGAAGGACAGCTCAGAGAAGAGGCCCTGCTGTTCTTGAAGTGACAGCAGCGGGCTTCCTTTTCTATAGAGAAGGGACTGCCATCGCCAACACCTATTGACGAGATTAATAAGACCCTCTTCTCTGGTCGTCTTTTGTCGAGTAGAGTCAATGAGATCGTTGCATAAGTCAAGGAAAATATCCGCAAATGACGAATCAAGAAGTGATATGGCCAAATAACATGGGCTTGATGGAGTAGTATAGATATCTATGCATTGCATTCGAGGCAATTCTAAGGTGACATCTATTTTCTCACCTGAGTTGATAAGGTAGAGAAGCGTATAGTAGCGCTTGTTTTGGAGGGCCCACATAAATCTATGGGGAGTACAAGGGTCCTCTGAGACCGGAATCGCATCGCGACCAGTGGGAATATCACTCCATGGGAATGTGCTCATATGTCAAGCTCTCCATCAGCTTCGTCAAGCTCAGAACCAAGATCGAGCATTCTAATCCAAGAAGAATTTACTCGATACTCCACAGCACTTTGAGGAGTTTGAGTAGGAGGAAAACTGATGGACCATGCTGCAATAAGTGATTCAATACTAGGTGCTTCGCCACCCAAGTCATCTGTGTCAGAAATGTCTAGAAAATGAACAACTAATAGAGGCTTTCTACTTGGGATCCTAAAGACTGAATCAGGAATGTTTTTAATGGTCTTGCTAGGATTCTCATTTAGCCACTGGCTCTCGATGTTGCTTACTGTTTTCTTGCTAAGCCCTATACGCTCAACACCTCGACCTGCTACTTTACCTCTACTGCTTAAGCTAAGATAGCTGCCACTCTTGTCTTCTTTGTACTTCTTGAATGTGGCAGTTCTTCTTTGGAGGTTAACTAATAACCCTTTGCCAATAGTCTTAGAGCTCTTATTCGCCATAGGGGATGGCACGAAGATGTCCCAAGACTTAAGTTCATTGTCCTGCCTATTATGGATATGTTTGACAAGAGGGCGTGGGTCTCGAGTGAGTAAGGAGAGTGAATTAAAGTTGCCAATGAAAGATATCACATGTGATGCTGGTATGTTCTCAAACAGATATCCATAAATTCCATGGTGGCTAGAGGGGCTACAGCTCTTCGTGCTATTTGTACTTAGGCAGTAGTCGATAAGGAGTTCTGCAGAACGCTGATTCGAGGCTATGACACTGTTGTCAGCCTCAATATCGATTGTCTCAACAAATCTGTCTGCCAGAAGGATCTCTGCCTTGATTTCTTGACTAGAGCCCATCTTGTTTTTTGCTGTAACAAGTAGAGTATCAGGATGGCTCCTAACACGTAATCCAAAATCTAGTGGACTTAAACGCGAGCGCTGTAATGACGCTAAATCATTACGAAGCTCTGCATCGGCAAGCGTAATATGAGAATACCATTCCATAGCCTCTCTTGTCATCCAAATCCTGCAGATATCCTCATATCTAGGACGATACCCAAACCAGCGCCCCATTTGAAGTAGCGTATCGTACATTGCAGTTGAGCGAAGGAAGTACGTAATTGTGAGCCCTTCTAGAGTTAGACCGCGTGAAAGAGAGAAACCCCCAATAACCACCAAGGACCTTTTAGTTCTCTCCTCATAGGCCAAGGAGTCTGTCGACGTCTTACTACTGTTAACAATAATAACATTTACCCTTTTATAGCTCTCAATAAGAGAGTTTAGTATCGTAGCAAAGGAATGCTCAATATCCGGGAAGTAGTTATGATAACAGTCCTCTAAACGCCTAATCACAGGGTTGGAATGAGAGGTATGGTCTAACGGACCAAATGTCCTTATCCCTGTTTTTACATCCTCTACGGCTTCAGAGACCAAAAACTTAAGCTTTGAATGTATGTCTCTTAGATGAGAGACATTGATTAACATGCTACTGTTATGCGCGGCAAGAATGCCCCGCTGTTCTTTGATTGCGTCAGACAAGAAAAAGCAGTATATGGCATCAATTAGGCTGGGTGGGAGTACCGGTTCGAGATCTTTTTTGTGCTTTAATGGAATGCAATTATGATAGTCACTTACTTCAACTAGCATCTGCCGACAGGACTCTGACTCTCCTAGGAATATCGACTGAGCGCCTATGTAACTACTTGGAGGCTCTAGACCAACGAGAAAATGCCTTGGAAACAGATCTTGCCGATCCATTTGATCTTTTGAATCTGGGTCTATAAAGATATTTGCAAAAGGAGTTGCCGTATAACCAATATATGTGCTGCGAGTAAAGCAATCAAGAATAAGCCTAATCTTTTCGTTGATCTTGCTGACATCGTCTCTGCTATACTTGGTATTAATAGAGGCATTATCGGCTTCGTCATCAATCATGAGTAGCGGCAAATCAATCTTGCCGGTCGTGTCTAGACAGCTTGAGGAGCTTAACCACTGAAGCAGGTTGCCTAGTATCTTGTCATTCTTTTTTATAACAAATACGACAGGTCTGTCTAGGGTAGAACTTAGAACAATTGCAGATCGATTCGCACTTGCTGCGCTGAAGTCGAACTTTTCTTGAGTGAATGAATAAGGTGTCGTGATCTCACTTCCTCTTGTTTCCCCCACGCCTGTTATAATTATCCCGTCGGTTGTCAACGAACTTGTGTCTTGTCCTACGAATCCTTCGTTAATTCTCTTCTGAGTCTGGCTTCTTAGGTCCTCTGGAATTCCAGCGATTACAATAATTACCTTATAGCCATAGTCTGCAGCTTTAGTGAGTACGCCAATATAGTTCGATGTCTTTCCACTCTGAACTGATCCAACAACCATCCCTTTACGAGAGAAGTTTTCGCTTGAGTTCGGATCAGCGCATTTTGAAAGAATCTGATCGGTTTGCTGATCAATAGTAAATAATACTCGAGAACTAAAGCCGTCCTTTTGCGCAAGATAATGTCTATAGTCATTCCAGTAATTAAGTTGCTTTTCATTCTTTAGCTGTGGCAACCACTCTTTGAAGCCACTTGTTCTGTCTTCTATCAATGAGCCAATCTGCATCCTCACACCTTCAGCACGCTTGATCCGAAGCGCAACTCTTTCTTTATCCTCAGGGGAGAAATCTTTCTTAGCTAGGTGGGGGAAGGATGAGAAGTCCTCAACATACTTCTCTATCTCGGCTTCTGTAGTTGCTTTTTCCTCACTCCGAATAAAGCCGAGGATCAACTGTGTTAGCTGATTTAGATCCTGATTAGTAGCCATTGCCCTAAATAAAGTCTTTTATCTCTTTCCATCTTAGCCTAAACATCTCGGCATTCCTTAGGATGGTACTTATGTTCTCCTCCGACCGGCCCATTGACTGCAGATATCGTTTCATGTCAACGGCAAGTGCAATTAGGCTTTTAAGTTCCAGCTCCGGCTGCGCTACTGAGGCACTATCGTCACAAAGGTCTCGATATATTGCTCTCGTCGGAAGAGTGTTGACAATGATATTTATTAGTTCGGCTACTCTTCTTTTCTCGTCTTCGTCAAACTCGTCAGTTAGAGAGCGGAGAAGATGGTGATCATGGTCTACGATATATTCTACTGCTCCGTCCTTGACGACTCGCTTCCATATTGAGACTATGTCTGCATTTGAAAGTGAGCGTGATCTATATAGGTGTGATTGTCTTGATGATGTTGTCAGGTTGTGTATAAGGCTTTTTAGCCGTGACCTAATCGAAGGCGGAGGGGTTGCGCTGCTCTTTTTGATATCAATCTGCCAATCGAAGTCTGATTCATGTGTTATGTCAATACTTGCTCGGCACAGTTTGCTGCTTTCCTTTTTCGCTGCAAGGCCAAACCACGAGCTTGGAACAATGAGCCTATTATTCCTGTAGAGATAAAAGCCTTGGCTTTCTAGGTATCCGTTGGGTCCGCTATTGAGTTCCCACTCTTGGCTGGTGCATTTGGTGCCGTGGGGGAGCGTGTATGATTGTATATAACATCTTCTCCCCCTGTCGATTATCTCTTCCTTCGGTCGCGCCACTGATTTTGCTGGAAAAAAAGGGTTTATCGCATTGCAGGCTACGTTATTGATTGTAAATCCTACTTTTCTAGTGGCTTGACCCTCGATGAAACGATGATACGTTCTTCCTATGTGTGCTTCGAGTTCGACTACCATGCGCGCTAGTTGTTTTTGCCCTTCCTTAGAGTCCATCTCACTAAAGCCATCGATATCTGTCCATTCGATAATAGTTCCGGTTGCGGATTCGTTTTCAGGTTTTGCGAGTTTCTCAAGAAGAAGTGTCCATGTGTTGCTTTTCTCTACTTCATTCAAGTCCCATTCTGCTTTGTGGCAGGTCAGCTCATTCTGCCACGTTGTCACGGATAGCTTTGAGCTTTGGGAGAACGAGGCTGTTTTAAGGCCAAGCCCAAATCTGCCTAAGTCGCCTTCAGATCTCTGCTCGGCAGGTGATCGTGTTCCAGGACGCATGGCCTCAATAAGCTCATGCCGGCTCATCCCCTTGCCGTTATCCTTAATTGAAACTATAGGCTTTGTCTCACTCCAAGCAATATATATTTTAACTGATGTCGCCAATGCAGTTATGGAATTGTCGATGATGTCGCAGATTGCATCACTGAAGGAGTAGCCAATTGAGCGGAGGCTTCGCGCAAGAGACGATGCGTTCGGGCTTACATTTAGCGTCTCTGCAAGGCTCACTTTTGGCCTTTCCCTTTGCATAAGTTGCTGGCATTGAGTGGGCACATGTTGGAGGCGACTCCAGGATTCCCATCGCATTGGGGTACTTGATGGCACCATCGATCTGCCACAGCAACAGCCGAGCGGTAAATCCGGCCATCCGGATCCCCACCGAGCATCACCCCGAGGTTCAGCTCCCTGAGCTGGCGGGACTTCTCAGTCTCGAGCTCAGGAAGATTCCTCACCCGGGCCACTAGGCGACCGAGAGCCGTGCTGCAGCTGCGATCTGCCGTGATCCCCACCATGGCCAGACACTGCCTGATACGGTCACGTCCGATACCGGCCAAAGAATCATTCCGAACCCACTGGCTCCAAGGGAGCTCCTCCTTAAGCTGAATTGCCACGCCTTCAAGCAGGCTCTCCAAGCCCTCGAAGCTGAAACTACGCAGTGTGCGGCGGCGGTTCAGATCATTGAGAAACGCCTCATGATCAGGCCAGCGCTGCATTAGCTGTGGCCAGAACTTTTGTTGTCGCTGTAGGGGCAATCGGCTGACTAGAAACTCGCCGAGAAAGGCTCTCCAGGCTTTGAGGGAGTCGGAAAGATCCACCCCGTTCTCTTTCTGGCGGGCCCACGGCAACAGGGAGTCACCACCCTCTTCCCGATACCAGCGCAGCAGCTCGTCTCTGACGGCATTGGGATCCAACCATTCCTCGTGCGGGTCGCCATCGAGTACGGCCTCAAGCAGTGACCTGCCAAGCGCTGCGCCGACGAGGGGAGCAACGGCTTCTCCAACTTGGTGGAACCTGTTGGAGGGAGTGCCATGGAAGAGGAAACCATCCGGGAATGACTGCACCCTGGCAGCTTCCCGTATGGAGAGGGTGCGGTTTTGCTTTGGATGGATATACCAGTAGCCGTCCTTCGACATGTGTGCCGTGATGGTCAAGCACGGCTCGTCGGGCTTAAGGATGTTGTATTTGTTGCTGAAACTATGTTCCATGACCTCCGTATCTGAGGATGTGGGCGCTGATCTCCTAGTGACGGAATAGCGGCGCTGCTCATCCTCAAGCTCGTGATAGCGGAGTCCCGTCTCGCGCATCAGCTGGAAGGTCTCCAGATCATCACCACGCACCTTGCGGGTGATGTGATCTGGCAGCTCGCCTGCAGTAACGGGAAGCCAGCTGCGCATCAGTTTCTGGTAGGGCTCTAGCGGTCCTGCGTATGCCCCTTTCTCGTCCCATTGCTCCCACCAGTCACCGATCAGCGGAGGCAGATCAGAGATGGCATCTTCCAGTGGAACCGCCTGCTCTACGGACGAGCAGACGGGCTCAGGCCACTGCAGGGGGGCCGCATAACCGATGCGCGTGCCGGCGATGAACAGGCGGGGCCGCAGCTGAGGTACCCCGTATTCCCAGGCATGGACGATCCGGGCATGCACGCGATAGCCGGCGTCCTCAGCCCTGCTGACGATTCCACGGAACACCTCCTGATCACCCGTCTGGGCGATGTCAGGCACGTTCTCCATGAGAAAGGCCCTCGGCATCACCTCTTCAACCACGGTGAGGAAGGACTCCCAGAGTTCTCGGCGACCTTCATTCAGCTGACGGTGCTGATCAATGACGCCCTCGTCGTGCTTTCGCCAGCGGATGTTGCGTGAGAACGGCTGGCAGGGAGGGCCACCGGCGACGAGAGCGATGTCACCGCAGCTATTCAGCGTGCGGCTGATCTCCTCGAGCACCTCAGGGCTGCTCAGATCGCACTGGTGAGAGCACCCTGCGAAGTGATGCCTGTGGGTGGCGATCGAATCTGGCCTGATGTCGCAGGCCAGGATCACCTCGAAGCCGGCACGATGAAGCCCCAGGCTCAGACCGCCCGCACCGGAGAAGAGATCGACAGCCAAAGGTCTTGAAGGATCGAGAGATCTGGCATGGCGTGGCAGTTCAGCCAGTGCGCAACTCCCTGGATGGGGATTCAGCCTCTGATCAGGCCCCTTCAGGGCCTTGAGGCGATGCGGGTCATTGGCTAAGAGACTGCGGACCATTAGCCGGCGGCCTCCTGAAGGCCCTCGCGAACCAGATCAGTGATCTCATCCTCTTCGAGGAGATCCAGGCACAGCGACCCACCCAGTGCATTCAACCGCCTGACCCCGGCTCGGACCTTCAAGTCGGGGAGATCGGCAAGCTCGCGCGTGAGTACACGGTTCACGGGTGGAAGCAGCCCGTATTCACGGTCACTGATGCCGAGATGAAGTTCCTGGCTGCTGAACAGACGACGGACAAGGCCGTAGTCCTCAGACTGCGGCCCGATCAGGCGTTCGGCGGCAAAGAACAATCGGGCGAAGGTATTCCTGCCCTGACCGTTGATCGAAGGCGTACCAAGAAATCGTCCGGCTGGCACCGGCCGGTGACCCTGCCCCTTGAGAAAGCCTTCTTCCGGATCCGCGGGTGGAAGACCGCGCCATCGGCGCCAGACCAACTCCGGATACCGGACGACGCACAACCAGTGCCAGAGCCGCATGTCGGTGGTGATGTCCTCAGGGAGATGCCTGAGGCTGCGGTGCAGCGGCTCCACCAGCTCGGTATCGATGGCTGAATCCCCCGCCCCCCGACCGTTGAGATCCATGATCAGCGCATCGAGTCCGGACAGGTCGACGTCGTGACCAACCGGTGCGACCTGGACCTTGTCCGGATGGCGCAGTGCCTCGACCAGGCCTGATTCATTCAGCAGAGCGCTGAGTCGGAAGAGACGCTGTGTCATGCCACCTTGACCTCCTCTGTCGGGGTGAGGGAATCGGCCTCGTCCCCGGGCTGGATCTGCTGCGCATCGGCCATGGCTTCGGCGAGCTGGACCAGCTTCGTCTCTTCCTGGATGAGCGCAGGCATCTTCATCAACAGTCGGCTGAAGCCGCCCGGCGATCTCAGTTCGGCGGCCACCAGCGGAAGGGCTGCATGGACCGGGACATCGGCGTCGACGAGACCCGCTGCGAAGAGACCCAGCAGGCGGACCTGCCATTCGCTGAGTGAGTCGATCGCTTCAAAAGTGCCCAGAGCTGCGTCTTCCTCCAGTTTCCGCTGCAGGTGGTGCAGGACATCAGCGACCAGCAACGGCCAGACACTCGAGCAGATGGCGATGAACAGCGCATCGCGATAGAGGGCGCCGCCGGAACGGCGGCGTGAGCGGCTCATCAGCAGGCGGCGCAGCGGTGCGGCGACATCCGCGTTGAGTTCGAGAGTCGGGGGTTCACCCGGTTGCAGTCTCCAGAGCTGCTGGCTGCGG
>Ga0114973_10003790_pt1 | contig 10606 bp, 10 predicted proteins | sample M_140807_MF_Meta_FD_87025 | JGI IMG/M metagenome (GOLD analysis project Ga0114973, IMG submission 87025) | Freshwater microbial communities from Lake Montjoie, Canada to study carbon cycling - M_140807_MF_MetaG | ecosystem: Environmental > Aquatic > Freshwater > Lake | place: Lake Montjoie... | reverse complement strand
GGTCGCCCTTCCAGCGTTGGTCGGCCCGGCCCGTTTCCCCCACGTAGAGGAGCAGGGGCGCCTCCAGTTGGGCGGGGCGATCCAGCACGAGATAGATGGCGGCCCCCCGCTGGGGGGCGCTGGGCCAGCGCCAAAAGGAGAGGCTCTGGGCCTCGAGTCGCAGCGGATCCAGCGCGCGGGCGGCGGCTTCCGCCCCGGTGGCCAAAGGCTCGAAGAGCACCCCCTGGGCCGGTGCCGCTCCGCCGGCCTCGCGGCGAAACAGGGGACCTTGGTGGGCCGCCACCCGGCCCTGCCAGGCCAGCAGCTGCTCCCGCAATAGGGGAGGAGGAAGGGGCGCAGCTCCAGCCCCACTGGCATCGGTGCGGAAGAGTTCTCCCTGGCGCGCTCCGCCAATGGATTCCCTCATCGGAGGCGCCGGCCGGCATCCCGGCGTCCGGGCGGGAGACTGGGGCCCGCCCCTCCCTTCGCTCCCGCTCCTGATGGTCCAGAAGCCGTTGCACCTGGAGCGGATGGTCCGGGTGCTGGCGATTCGGGAGCTGATGGCCAGGGTGCCGCCGCTCCAGGGGGTGCCGCAGGCCCCCCACCGGGATCCGCTGCCGCCGGGGCGCCGAGGGGCAGGTCGGGCCCGGGCCGCCCCGGTTCAAACGACACGCGGCCGATCCATTGCTCCGCCACGGCGGGGGGGAGCCCCAGCCGGTCCCGTAGGTCGGCCAGATCGCGGAACGGTCCGCGGGCCCGCTCCCGCAGCAGACGGGCGCAGCGCTCCTCCGTGAGTTCCGGCAGGTTGGCCAGGTCGCGGGCGCTCGCCTGGTTTACCGCCACAGGCGAAGGGCCGGCCGGTGCCGGTGGCTCGCCATACCAGCGGAAGCGCAGCAGGGGCAGCCAGCTCGCCAGGAGCGCCGCGTCGAGCTGGAGCACAGCCCGCAGATCCTCCGGACCGCTGAGCTGCACCCCTCCCTTCTGGAGCCGCAGCAGCAAGTCCACCTGCTCGCTGCTGCAGCCGGGCAGTCGCCGCCAGTCGGCGGCGGTGGCCCGGTTCACATCCAGGCTCCAGCCGAGGGCGGCCGCATGGCGCACCTCGGTGGCATCGCGGAGGGACAGGGCCGGGTTCTGGATCAGCCGCAGGGCCAGGAGGTCGCGATCCACGGCGTCGTTGTGGAGGGCTTCGGCCGGAGAGGGCCCAGCCGAGTCAGTTGCACCCACCGCCCTACCGGCACCGGCACTGGAGTCAGGGGCGGCGGGCGGCTTGATCTGGCCGCTGGCGATCAGCAGCCTTCGGGCCAGGGGATCCAACCAGTGGCGCCTGGCCATCACCGCCTGGCTTCCCAACACGTCGGGCCCGAAGTTAGCGGTGATTGCCGTCGGTGGGCCACTCCAGGAGTCCCAGTTGCAGGGCGCGCACGGCGGCATGGGTGCGGTCACGGGCCGAGAGCTTCACCAGCACGCGGCTCACATGGGTTTTCACCGTGTCCACGCTGAGGATCAGGCTCCGGGCGATCTCCTGGTTGTTGTCGCCCCGCGCCACCGCCGTCATCACCTGCTGTTCCCGCTGGCTGAGGCGGGGGGTGGTCTCCCTCGGCCGCCGCCAGAGGTCCTCGAGGCTGCGGTCGATCACCTGGCCGCCGTGGCAGATGGTGCGGATCGCGGCCAGTTCGCCGCCAGCTCCAAGCCCCGCATCCCGAAGCACACCGTCGCAGCCGGCCGCGATCGCCTCCCGTGCCCGGCTGCGGCTGGCGTTGCGGGACACCAACAGCAGCACGCGGGTGCGGGGATGGTCACGCTTCACCTGCAGGGTCAGCTCCACGCCACAGCCCCGTTCGAGGCCCTCGCTCACCACCAGCAGGTTGGGCTGATGGCGCACCACCTTGGCCAGCCCTTCCTCCGCCGTGGTGACGGCCCCCAGGATTCCCTCCGCCTGGGGAGCGGCCCGCACTACCGCGCTCAGGAGCAGGCGGCTGCCGAGGCAGTACACCTGGCTCCACTGGGCCAGTTGGCTGGCGGCCAAGGCGTGGTCGGTTCGCAGTTGGGCGAGAAAGGGGGTGAAGTCCACGAGGGCTGCCGTGGGGGTACCACAAGTTGTTTAAGGACCGCAGGAGATGACGCAGCGATCGCTACCAATCGGCGCCGTGAACCCCTCCACGTGCGTGGATCCGCACTCGCCCGGTCCGATTCCGCTCAGCAGAATCAACTCCACGTGCAGTCCCTGCGTTCCGCCACGCGCCCGCCCATGGCCTTCTTCGACTCCGAGATCGTTCAGGACGAAGCCAGGCGGCTGTTCACCGACTACCAGCAGCTGATGCAGCTCGGCAGTGAGTACGGCAAGTTCGACCGCGAGGGCAAGAAGCTCTACATCGAGCGGATGGAGGAAATGATGGACCGTTACCGCGTGTTCATGAAGCGCTTCGAGCTCTCGGAGGATTTCCAGGCCAAGCTCACGGTGGAGCAGCTGCGCACCCAGCTGGGCCAGTTCGGCATGACACCCGAAACGATGTTCCAGCAGATGCACCAGACCCTCGAACGGATGAAGGGCCAGCTGCAGCAGGAGGGCTGAGTGACGGCGCTGCGTACGATCCGGCTGTCGATCGCCTGGGGTTCAGGGTATCCATGGTTGAACAGCCCGGCTCTGATGGAGCCCAGGCCCTCGCCGCAGGGCTGCCCTCCTGGCTGAGCCGCGGCCTGGCCGACCTCTTCCCGGCCGCCACGGCGCCCGAGGCGGCCGTCGATCCCGACCAAACCCTCGCCGCCCGCCTGGCGGAGGCCGAACGCAACGGCCGGCCCCTGCGGGTGAAGCTCGGCATCGACCCCACCGGCTCCGACATCCACCTGGGCCACTCGATCCTGTTCCGCAAACTGCGGGCCTTCCAGGATGCGGGCCACATCGCCGTGCTGATCATCGGCGACTTCACCGCCCGCATCGGCGATCCCACCGGCAAGAGCGCCACCCGGGTGCAGCTCAGTGCGGCCGAGGTGGAGGCCAACGCCGAAACCTATCTGGCGCAGCTGGGGCAGGGTCAGAATCCGGCGTGGGCGCTGCTGGATTTCGAAACCCCGGGCCGGCTGGAGGTGCGGCGCAATAGCGAATGGCTTGCGGGGATGGACCTGCCGGCCGTGATTGACCTGCTCGGCACCAGCACCGTGGGCCAGATGTTGGCCAAGGAGGATTTCGCGAACCGCTACGGCTCCGGCACGCCGATCTCCCTGCACGAATTCCTTTATCCGCTGCTGCAGGGCTACGACTCGGTGGCGATCCAGGCCGATGTCGAGCTCGGCGGCACCGACCAGAAGTTCAATGTGGCGATGGGCCGGGATCTGCAACGCCACCACGGCATGCGGCCCCAGTTCGGCCTGCTGCTGCCGATCCTGCCGGGGCTGGATGGGGTGCAGAAGATGAGCAAGAGCCTGGGCAACGCCGTGGGCCTGGCGGAGGATGCGCTCTCGATGTACTCCAAGCTCGAAAAGGTTCCCGATGCGGTGGTGAACGACTACCTCACCCTGCTCACCGACCTGGATCTGGCGGCGTTGCCGGACAACCCTCGCGAGCGTCAGAAGGCGATGGCGCTGGCGATCACCGCGGCCCGTCTTGGCGTGGCGGCGGCCACGGCGGCCCAGGCCGATGCGGGCCGCCTGGTGGCGGGCGCTGCCGGGGCGGGGGCGGCTGAAGCGGAGGTGCCCGAGGCCTCGCTGGCAACGGTGAATTTCCCGGCCAGGGCCTTCTATCTCCTGGCGTCGGTGGGTTTGTGCGCCAGTAGCAGCGAAGCGCGCCGCGCCATCCAAGGAGGAGGCGTGAAGCTCGATGGCGAGAAGCTGAGCGATCCCAACCAGGAGTTCGGCGGGCCGCAGGAGCTGGCCGGCAAGGTGCTGCAGCTGGGCAAGAAAACCTTCCGGCGGCTGGTGGAGTGAACAACGGGCCCGATTCCCCGGTCGCCTCCCGCACCGCTTGGTCGCGTTGGGTTGGCGGTGGCGGTGAAGAGAGGCGGTGAAGAGTGATTGAGGCCCCGGCCCGGCGGACACAACCCGCGATCAAACTGGAAGAAATCCTTAAGGGAGGAAGGGATGCTCGGGCCCTGGTCGAACAAGTGCAGCAGCTGCGCCAACTACTCCGGCTCCCCGCGCGCCTGCGGTTTCTGCCGGGTCTGGGGCGCCGTGATCCCGCAGGATGCCCCGATCACCCGCCAGTGCCCCCACTGGACGAGCCGTGATGCCCTCAGGTTGGCGGTGGCGGCCACGGCGGTCAGCTGATCGGACCCGTTGGGCGAAATCCGCTCCCGAGCTGTCCGGGCCGGGCTGGAGCACCTGTTCGCTTCGGTCTTCCCCCCTGGTGTTCCGAGTCTGCGGCGGCTTGGCTGGGTTCCTCTGTCCTTGCCCCGATGGCCCTGGTTCCCCGCTGGCGCTACATGACCGACGACGCCAAGGCGCTCACCCGGCGCAGCGCTGTTTCCGCTGCCTTGGTGCTGGTGGCGTTGCTGCTGTTTCGGGGCCTGCTGCCCTGGGTGGCCCTGGGTCTGGCCGGCTGGTGGATCTGGAAGGCGATCAACCGCTGAGGGAGCCGGCCATCAAGCTGAGGGAGCCGGCCATAAAAAAGCGGACCCGTCCAGGACCCGCTCGATGACCAGCACCAATCTATGAACTTCTGTAACGCTTCCGTGGCGCTCGCCGCCAGGAATACACTTGCCGTGCCTGGCCGTTGTCTACGGCGCTGGAATGCCGGGGAGGTTGTTCAGCGGCCGCTTAGGGCACCTGGCCATTGCGCTTGGCTTCGCTGATCGCCCGGTCGATGCCTTCGGCGGTGGCCTTCGGCAGCTGGGGGGAATACACGAACGCCTGGGATTCGGGCCGCTGCCCGTCCAGCACCAGCTGCAGTCGGCTCCGCTGCCGCCCAGGGGCCTGCTCCCGCACATAGCGCAGCTGCTGTTCATCGGCGAGCACCGCATCCACCTGTTGGTTGAGCAGCAGGGCGGGTGCATCGCTGAGCTTCGGCAGCGGCACCACGGTCACCCTGCCCTTCAGCGGGGGTGTTGTTAGCAGCTTTTCGCTCACGCTGCCCGGCCGGGCGGCCACCCGGCGGCCTGCCAGGTCGTCGAGGGAGTCCGGCAGCCCATCGCTCATCGGCGCCATGCGCAAGACGTCGAGGGTGATCGTGCTCACAATCAACGAACCAAACACGATCCGCAGCAGGTAGCTGAGCACCACCAGCCCCTGGCCCCGGGTGGTGGCCACGATCGTGTTGGTGCCTGGGCCCGTGGCCAGCACCTGGAACACCAGGGCATAGCGGCGCCACCAGTTGCGTCTCGGCCAGGGTCCTGCCGGTTCCACTGGCATGGTGCTTCCGGGGGGATAGCCCCCTTCGGTGCGCCACACCACAGCACTCAGCGCCGCGATCGCCAGGAGGTAGCCGGCCAGCAGCCCGAGCAACCGCGCATCCAGCAGCCCATCCAGCACCGCCCGCAGCGTGGCCAAGCGGTTGGTGCCCATCAGGAGAGCCACGCCCGATTCCTGGAACGGCAGGCTGAAGCGGTAGGTGCCCACCCGCTCCGGTGTGATCGTGAGACAGCCCACCCCCAGGTCCACCTCACCCTGGCGGCTGGCTTCCAGCAATGACGCCGCGCTGGGAAAGGCTTCGAGGGTGTAAGCCAGCCCCTCCCGGGTGGCCACGAATTGCCACAGGTCCACGGCCGTGCCCTGCCAGCGTCCCGGCCCCCGCAGCTCCGAGCAGGGTGGGGAGCCATCCAGCACACCCACCCGCAGGATCTCTGCCGAGCGGCCCGCCGGGGCTGAGACCAGCACTGTCAGCCCCAGGAGCAGCAGGCTGGGGCCTGCGCCCAGCAACCGGAGCCCAACGGCCAGCAACCGGGGGGTCATGGCGCCGCGACTCCTGGAGTTGGCATTGACGCTCAGGCTACCCAGGGTTCTGAGCGCCCTGAGCTGATGGCTCCGGCAGCCCCCCATCGTTGTTCCGCCAAGCCGCCCCAGATCGCCCCGGTCCCTCGGCGCTGCTCGTTGCGGCACACGGGCCACCCGAACCGCCTGCGTCTGGCCGCCTACGGTCCCCACCGCCACCTCTGCCGCCCGTTGCCCATGTCCCCGGCGCCCGCCCCCGATCCGGCCGAGAGGATCATCCTGGCCCTCGATCGGCCCGATGCCGCCGCGGCCCTCGCCCTGGCCGCCGCCATTCCCGAGCTGCGCTGGGTGAAGGTGGGATTGGAGCTGTTCTGCGCCGCTGGGCCCGCCGTGCTGGCGGAGCTGCGCGATCGCGGCCTGAGCGTGTTCCTCGATCTCAAGTTTCACGACATCCCCGCCACCATGGCCGGCGCCTGCCGCAGCGCCAGCCGCCTCGGCGCCGGGCTGATCACGGTGCATGGCTGCGCCGGAGCCGAGGCCCTGGCCGCCGCCCAGGCTGGCGCCCTTGAGGGGGCCGCCGCCGCTGGCCTGGAGGCCCCCACCCTGCTGGCCGTGACGGTGCTCACCAGTTGGCCAGCCGATCGGTTCGCCGCAGAGCTGGCCATTGCCGAACCGGTGCCGACCTATGTGGAGCGCCTGGCGGCCTTGGCGGCGGCGGCCGGCATCGGCGGCTGCGTGTGCTCACCCCTCGAGGTGGCGGCCCTGCGCAAGCACCATCCTGAGCCCTTTGCCTTGGTGACCCCCGGCATCCGACCGGCCGGCGCCGCCGCCGGCGACCAGGCCCGGGTGATGACCCCGGCCGAGGCGATCATCGCCGGAGCCAGCCGGCTGGTGATCGGCCGGCCGATCAGCGCCGCGGCGGATCCGGCCGGGGCGTTTGCGGCCTGCTGTCAGGAGCTCCTTGGAACGGCCCCTTGATGCGGTGCTGACGGATCCGCCCTGACTTGTTGTTAGCCAGTGCAGCGAATCCGCATCACAAGGTTCTCACTGACATAGTGGTGTGAGGCAACGCAGAGTCCTTGGACCCTTCACCTGAGCACTTCCAAGGAGCCAGGTCCGGTGAACCTGCGGTTGAACCGATGGCCGGCAACCCGTCCCCATCCCTGCCGCGAGGGGCCCTGAGCCGCCTTGGGTCGCTCGATTTCCATAGCCTTCGGGCCGGCCTGCGGCGGGTGCCCCTCGGCTTCGGCGCCCTGATGACCTTGCTGCTCCTGGCGGCGGTGGGTCTCTCCCAGCTCTTGCAGGAGCGCATGGCCCGCCACCTGGTGGAGAAGGTGCTGGAGAGCCAGAAGATCAAGATCCGCGATCGGGTCACCGGTTTCGATGGAACCCTGCGCCGCGCCGAAACCAGCGTGAGCCGCTACGCCAATCTCGTGTCCTTTCGCTCGGGCGATCTGGCCAACGAAGGTGGCTCCTTCGAGGCCATTGCCCAGCGCGATCCCGACGGTTCCTGGCGAGCGCCCCGTAGTCGTTTCGATCCCCTCGCTGATTCCAACATCTGGGTGCCTCCTTCGGTGCCCCTCAACGAGGCCAACAAGCGCTTCTTCCAGCGCGCCTTCGCCATCACCCGCGTCTTTGGTCTGGGGGCGCAGAACGAGGTGCTCGAGAACGCCTGGATGCTCCCCTTGATCGGTGGCATGACGGCATTTTGGCCCTCCAATCCCAACTATCTCTACAACGCCAGTTCCACCCTCGATTACCGCGACACCCCCTGGGTCACCCTCACCGATCCGAAACGCAATCCCACCCACGAACCCCGCTGGGTGGGTCCCGAGTACGACCCGGCAGCCCGGGACTGGTCGATCAGTGTGGTCGCCCCCTTCTTCCGCGATGGCCAGTGGGCCGGTTCGGTGGGCCATGACATGCGGGTCTCCCGCCTGCTGGGCAGGCTGCTCGACACCCAGGACGCCTCCCATGAGTCGTTCTCCCGCCCCCTCTACGTGGCCACCACCGAGGGTCAGGTGCTGGCCCAGCGGGAAGGCACCCCGTCCAAAGGTGAGCGGGTACCCCAGGACCTCTGGAGCAAGCTCGCTCCGGTGGCCGGGTCCAAGGATCTGGCGGTGGTGCCCAATGGTTCCAACTACCTGGTGGTGGCCCCCATTACCACCCTGCGGGCCCTGGCGGTGTACGTGGTGGATGGGGGCTGGGTCCGCCAGACCGTGGCCGAGGAGCTCGGGGCCCTTCAGTTGGCGGAGGGGCTCTTCATCCTCGTGGCGGTGGGGTCGGTGCTGGGGCTGGCGGTCAAGGATGCCCAGGGCCGCCGCCAGCGCCAGGTCCTCCTCGAGGAGCGCAACCAGGATCTCGAGCGACTCTCCCGCATCGATCAGCTCACCAACCTGCCCAACCGCTTCGGCCTGCAGGCGATCTCCGAACAGGCCATCGAACGGGCCCGCCGTCAGGGATCGGAACTGATGGTGGCCTTTCTCGATGTCGATCGCTTCAAGACCATCAACGATTCCCTTGGCCACGCCGCTGGCGATGCCCTGTTGGTGGAGGTGGCCCGCCGCCTCATGGATGCGGTTCGCTCCACCGACACCGTGGCCCGCCTGGGCGCCGATGAATTCGTGGTGGTGAGCGAAAACCTCAACAACGACATCGATGCCGGTCACATGGCCGAGCGCCTCCACCGCAGCCTGGCGTCCCCGATGCAGCTCAACGGCCGCGAGCTGGCGGTGAGCGCCTCGATTGGCGTCAGCGTGTACCCCGCCGATGGCGATCAGATCAACACCTTGATGCGTCAGGCCGACATGGCCATGTACGAGGTGAAGAGACGCGGACGCGATGGCTGGCTGTTTTTCACCGAATCGATGAACCGGCTGATCCAGGAGAGGCTCAGCCTGGAGATCGACCTGCGCAAGAGCCTGGAGAACGGAGATTTTCGGCTGCATTTTCAGCCCCAGTGGGATATCCACGGTCGCCGGCTGTTGGGGTGGGAGGCCCTGTTGCGCTGGCCCCACCCCCAGCGGGGCGCGGTGCCGCCGAACACCTTCATTCCCGTGGCGGAGGACACCGGCCTGATCGCTCCGCTGGGGGAATGGGTGCTGTTGGACGCCTGCCGCACCGCCGTCGCCTGGAGTGGCCATGGTTTGGAGGAGTGCCGACTCTCAGTGAATCTCTCCGCCCGCCAATTCGCCGAGCCCCGGCTCGAGGAGAAAATCGACCAGGCCCTCGAGCGCAGCGGACTACCACCCCACCGCCTGGAACTCGAGATCACCGAAACGGTGCTGATGGAGGATCCCCAGCACGCCATCAATCTGCTGCGCCGGCTCAAGGCGAAGGGTATCCACATCGCCATCGATGACTTTGGTACCGGCTATTCATCCCTCAGTTATCTGCTCTCCTTCCCGATCGATCGCCTCAAGATCGACCGCTCCTTCGTGTCCACCAGCCTCACCGATCCCAATGGCGCCGCCATCGTGACCGCGATCATCTCGTTAGCCCGCTCCCTCGGCATCACCACCATCGCTGAGGGGGTGGAAACCGAGGATCAGCGGCTTTTCCTGCTTCAGCAGGGATGTGATGAGGTGCAGGGTTACCTGATGGGTCGTCCCATGCCCGACGAGGCGATCGCTCCCTTCCTGGCCCGGCAAGCGGCCGGGGACGATGGGGCCTTGCCCTCCTGAGTGGCCATGGCCGAGGAGATCAAGCGGATCGATCACACCCTGTTCAACCGGCTGGCGGCCGAGGCCAGCTCCCTGCCGCGGCGGCGTCGCAACCACAACCTCCATGCGGAGGCCGATCCGGTGCAGCGGTTTCTCAACGTGATGCAGCCCGGCACCTACGTGCGGCCCCACCGTCATCGGCGGGACCGTCCCGGGGCGGGTTTCGAGTGCTTCGTGGTGCTCCAGGGGGCCATCGGCCTGCTGCTGCTGGATCAGCACGGCGCCTTAAGGAGCCGCGAGCGCCTCGATGCCGCCGGTCCTCTGCGGGGGATCCAGTTGCCGGAGGGGATCGTCCACACCCTGGTGGCCCTCGAGCCGGATTCCGTGATGCTTGAGATCAAGGAGGGACCCTATGTGCCCGCGACCGACAAGGATTTCCTCGCCTCCTTCCCCGCCGAGGGCACGCCGGCCGCCGCCGAACTGGAGGCCACCTGGCGGGCCCTGTTCAGCTCCGGGGATCCTTGAGCCGTGTGCGATCACCTGGCGCGATCCCTCACCGTTGCTCTGCTAGACCCCGCGCGCCCTATGGCGGTCGCCGTGACGACGATCTGCTGCACGATTCCGCCCTGTTCCTAGCATTGGCGCTGGTCATTGCCACCTGCGCCACCCATGTCCGCCTCCTTACGCCCGGCGCCTAGGGCCTCAACAGCTCGGCTGCGCCAGGCTCTTAGGGCCGTGCTGATGGCTGTGCCCCTGGTGCTGAGCAGCCTTCCCGTGAGGGCGGCCAACCAGGCCGGCACCTTTAACTCCATGGTGGTCACCTTTCAGAACTATGGCTTCGAGGTGGTGGGCAATCACCCTCGGTGCATCCAGGAACCCAATCTCTTCGGCCTTTATATCCGAGGCACTCGCCGCATCGTGATCTGCCAACGCGGCAACCAGCTCGACACCCTGATGCATGAGGGCTGGCATGCCGTGCAGGCCCGCTGTCGCCGCGGTAAGCCCCTGCTCACCGAACAATTCCTGCGCGCCAACTTGAGCCGCGCCGACCTGCGCGACATCGACGCCCTCTACAGCGCCAAGAGCTGGCACCGCGAGGCCGAGGC
>Ga0114973_10003788_pt1 | contig 10608 bp, 7 predicted proteins | sample M_140807_MF_Meta_FD_87025 | JGI IMG/M metagenome (GOLD analysis project Ga0114973, IMG submission 87025) | Freshwater microbial communities from Lake Montjoie, Canada to study carbon cycling - M_140807_MF_MetaG | ecosystem: Environmental > Aquatic > Freshwater > Lake | place: Lake Montjoie... | reverse complement strand
TTGCGCGGCTGGAAGGCGAAGGCCGCGTGGCCTTCCGCTATTGCGACGCACAGGGCCAGTTGGGCGGGGCCGCCAATCCGAATGGCTCGATCCATGACATTGCCGGCATCTATTCCGACAATCACCGCGTGCTCGGCATGATGCCGCATCCCGAAAACCTGATCGATTCGCTGGTCGGCGGGATCGACGGGCGCGGCCTGTTCGCAAGCCTCGGCAAAGCGGCCTGACGGTTTCTGATTTTCCCCATCGTCACAGACGTTGTGCAGAATCATAACAAGCAGGGAGATCCTGCTTGATCATTGCTGCATAGCTTCCAGCTCCCGTCATGCAAAGACAGATGGGCAGTCGCAGAAGCCCGTTTCTTAGAGCCTTGATATATCAGCCAATCTTATCGCTATTGATGATGCGGGCCTATGGCGGCTGCTTGTCATTATAAAAACAAAGCCTTGCTGCCTGTTTTTTCCATTTGCTCTTCGCACAGAAGCGGGCATAATTTATCACGCTATAAATAATAAAATATCAGTGGCTCACAAGAGCACATCAAAACGGGTTTTGGGAGAGCAAGATGGAACGCCACTCGGTTCAGGAAGGCATGCGGATTGATTGGGATGTCGCCATTACGATGGATGACGGTTTGGTGCTGCGCGCCGATGTGTTTCGCCCGCTGAAAGAGGGGCGCTATCCGGTGCTGCTGGCCCATGGACCCTATGGCAAGCTGCTGCATTTCGAGGATGGCTACAAAACCGCGTGGGACCGCATGGTCAGCCAGCATCCCGATGTTCCGGCGGGTTCGTCCAACCGTTTCCAGAGCTGGGAAGTCTGCGACCCCGAAAAATGGGTGCCCGACGGCTATGTCTGCGTGCGCGTCGACAGCCGCGGCTGCGGCCGTTCGCCCGGCTACGTCGATCACTGGTCGGCGCGTGAGACGCAGGACTTTGCGACCTGCGTCGAATGGTGTGCCGATCAGGCATGGTCGAACGGCAAAGTGGGTCTGAGCGGCATTTCCTATTATGCCATCAACCAGTGGCAGGTGGCGGCATTGCAGCCGCGCGGTCTGGCGGCGATGTGCATCTGGGAAGGCTGTGCGGATTTCTACCGCGACATGATCCGCCACGGCGGCATCCACTGCACCTTCTTGCAGAACTGGTATGACATGCAGGTCAAGACCGTGCAGAACGGGCTCGGCAAGCGCGGTCACCGCTCGCGCATGAATGGCGATTGGGTGTCCGGCCCCGAGAGCCTGACCGACGAGGAATTGGGCTCGAACCGCCGCGATATCTATACCGATGTGATCCAGCACGAGCTGGAGGATGAATTCTATACCAGCCGCACGGCGGATTTCTCCAAAATCACGGTGCCTTTGCTGTCGGCTGCCAATTGGGGCGGGCAGGGCCTGCATCCGCGCGGCAATTTCGAGGGCTATCTGCGCTCGGCCTCCGAGCATAAATGGCTGGAAGTGCACGGCATCGAACATTGGACCCATTATTACACCGATTACGGTCTGGCCTTGCAGAAGCGGTTTTTCGCCCGCTTCCTCAAAGGCGATATGAACGAATGGCAGAACGAGCCGAAGGTGCGGCTGCAGGTGCGTCATCCCGGTGAGAAATTTGTCGAGCGGATCGAGGAGGCATGGCCTCTGCCGCGCACGCAATGGACGAACTTCAACCTGCATGCCGATGGCGGCAGCCTGTCGACCGCCCCCGAAACCGAAAGTGCGCAAGTCTCGTTCAAGGCGCTCAGCGATGGCCTGACCTTTGTCACCGAGCCGTTGCAGCACGAGACCGAAATCACCGGCCCGATGGCGATGCGGCTCAGCATCTCCTCCTCCACCGATGATGCCGATCTGTTCGTTGTGGTCCGCGCTTTTGCCCCCGACATGAAAGAGATCGTGTTCCAGGGCGCGCTTGATCCGCATACGCCGATCGGTCAGGGCTGGCTGCGCGTGTCGCACCGCAAGCTCGATCCGGCCATGAGCCTGCCCTATCGTCCCTATCACAGCCATGACGAGAAGCAGCTGATCGAAGCAGGAAAAGTTTACACCGTTGATATCGAGGTCTGGCCGACCTCGCTGGTGCTGCCCAAAGGCTACAGGATCGGCGTCAGCGTCCGCGGGCAGGATTATGTCTATACCGGCGGCAGCGGCGGGCGTCTGTCGAACATGAAAAACGAGTTCCGTGGCTGCGGCCCGTTCCTGCATGACGATCCGCGTGACCGGCCGATGTCGCGTTACGGCGGCACGACCACGCTGCATATCGGGCCCGATCACGACAACTGGATCATGCTGCCGGTGATCCCCAAAGCCTGATCCCGAAAGCCTGATGTTATTCTCTCCCCGAAGTTCTCGATAAAGGTGATTTATGTCGCACTCCCATCACGCCCCTCTGGTTCATGCCAATGGTCTGGCCATTCCTGCCATCGGTCTCGGCACATTTCGCGCGGAAGGCGAGGAGGCGACCCAATCGGTCGTCTCGGCCATCAAGTCAGGCTACCGCCATATCGACACCGCGCGCATGTATGGCAATGAGCGGGAAGTCGGCGAAGGGGTGCGCGCCTCCGGCGTCGCCCGTGCCGACTTGTTCATCACAACAAAAGTGCTGCATGGCGCTGAGTGGGACAATGCGGCGGTCAACACCGTGCTGCCCGCAATTGAAGACAGTCTGAAACGGCTGGAAATGGATTATGTCGATCTGCTGCTGATCCATTGGCCGCATCCGACCACGCCGATCAAGGACACGATGGCCGATCTCTGCGAGGCCAAGCGCAAGGGCTATGCGCGCCATATCGGCATTTCCAACTTTACATTGTCGATGGTGGACGAGGCGGTGCATCACGCCAGCGAGCCGCTGTCGAACCACCAGTGCGAGTATCACCCCTATCTCGACCAGTCCAAGCTGCGCGCCAAGACGTTGGCCCATGGCATGTCATGGACCTCGTTCTGCCCGATCGGCAAGGGCGCGGCGTTTGATGATCCGGTCATCGTGGCCATTGCCAAGGCGCATCACAAGAAGCCGTCACAGGTGATCATGCGCTGGCAGGTGCAGCAACCGGGCACCGTGGCTGTTCCGAAATCCGTGCATGCCGAGCGGATTGCCGAGAATTTCGACGTGTTCGATTTCAGTCTGACGGATGCGGAAATGGCGGCGATTTCGGCTTTGAAAAAGCCCGATGGCCGCATTGTCAGCCCTCCATTCGCGCCCAAATGGGATGTGTAAGGATTTGATGCGTTGAAGGTGACCGGCTCATCGGTTCAGGCAGGGCAAAAGCCCGTCCCCGCGCACCAGCGGGGACGGGTAGAACCTTCATGCCGGAAGATGGGTGACAATCCATTCGGTTACAAGCGCTGCAAGGGAGTCCTCGTGGCCTGTGTAGAAATGGTTGCAATCGGCCAGCACGCGCACCGTGCAGGGGCTGATCGCTTTGGCGGCAAAGGCATCGGTGGGGTAAATATCGTCCCGCTCCTGATCGCCGCGCAGCACCAGTGTCGGGCAGTGGATGCGCGCCGCGTTCTCCACCGTATCGGGCACGCCCGAGGCGTAATCCAGAAAGGCTTCGGCGCTGATCACCCACCACCAGCCGGGCAGCAGCAGCAGGTCGCGCCCGCGTCCCTCGGCCACCATGGTTTTGGCCGTCGCCGTGAGTTCGTCGAGCCGGTCACGTGCCCACAAGCCGTTGGCCGAGTTGAGTTTGGCAATGTCCTTGCCGCCGCAATGGGCGGACAGCAACACTGCCAGCGGCGTTTCGGGATGGTCGCCCGCATGCTGGGCCGCCAGCATGCCGCCATTGCTGTGGCCGACCAGAACAGGCGCATCGAAGCCACGCTTTTCAAGCCAGAGAGCCGCCAGATTGTTGTCGGTGATCGCCTGTGCCGAGGTCTGGAAGGCTCCGCCGCCGATCTCGCGGCCATGGGTGGATGCCACCATGTCATGACCGCGGCGGTTGAAGGCCAGACAGGCAAAACCCGCTTGTGTCAGCACAGGCGGCAGAAAGCGCGACGGGCCGGTGTAGAAATTATGGCAGTTGCCATGCAGCAGCATAACAGCGCCGCGGCAGTGTCCTTGCGCGGGGTAAAACAGCCCGTGCATCGGCTCGCTGTCGGTGGCGATTTCGATCATTTCCATCTGCAGCATTGTGCTCTCCCTTAGCGGCCATAGTTTTTGGTTGCGCTTAACTTGCTGATTTATGGGCACAAAACAAGACACTAAATACAGGCACTTCACTTCAAGGACGATAAAATGGTCAAGACAGTCATTCAGGACGGCATGGCGATTGATTGGGATGTCGAAATCCCGATGGATGACGGCATCGTGCTGAAAGCCGATGTGTTCCGCCCGATCAAGCCGGGCAAATATCCGGTTCTGCTGACCTATGGACCCTATGCCAAGGGGCTGGCGTTTCAGGACGGTTATCCGAGCGCATGGGCGGAAATGATCGCGGCCCATCCCGATGTGCCCTACGGATCGAGCAACAAATACCAGAACTGGGAAGTGGTCGATCCGGAAAAATGGGTCCCGCATGATTATATCTGTATCCGCGTCGACTCCCGCGGAGCGGGCCGTTCACCCGGTTTTATCGACCACTATTCACCGCGCGAAACCAAGGACTATTACAACTGCATCGAATGGGCAGGCGTGCAGCCATGGTCGAGCGGCAAAGTCGGGCTGAACGGCATTTCCTATTATGGCAGCAACCAGTGGCATGTGGCCTCGCTGAAGCCGCCGCATCTGACCGCGATGTGCATCTGGGAAGGCTTTGCCGATTTCTATCGTGACGGCGCCTATCACGGCGGCATCATGTGCACCTTCTTTGCCAATTGGTACGACATGCAGGTCAAGACCGTGCAATACGGGCGCGGCGTGCGCGGACCGACATCGAGATTCAACGATCTGCTGGTCTGCGGCGACGAGACCATGAGCGATGACGAGCTGGCCAAAAACCTGTTGAGCTTCGGCGATGAAATTCTGGCGCATCCGCTCGATGACCAGTGGCACAAGGACCGTTCACCCGTCTGGGCGAATGTCGAAGTGCCGTTTTTGTCGGCCTCCAACTGGGGCGGACAGGGCCTGCATCCGCGGGGCAATTGCGAAGGATTCGTGCGCGCTGCTTCCAAAGAAAAGTGGCTGGAAATTCACGGTCTGGAACACTGGACGCATTTCTACACCGATTACGGGCGTGACCTGCAACTGCGTTTCTTCGATTATTATCTGAAAGGCGCGAAGAACGGTTGGGACCAGCAGCCGCGGGTCAAACTCAATGTCCGCCACACCGACCGCTTTGTCGAACGCGACGAGCATGAATGGCCATTGACGCGCACGCAATGGACCAAGTTCCATCTCGATCCGCACCGCCAGACCCTGTCGCTCGCACCACCCGAAACCGCCAAGGCCGTGTCCTTTGCCGCGATGGGCGATGGGCTGACATTCCTGTCCGAGCCGTTGGACAAGGAAACCGAGATCACCGGTCCGGTGGCGGCCAAATTGCGGATTTCATCCAGCACCGAAGATGCCGATCTGTTCCTTGTGGTGCGGGTGTTCACCCCCGATCTGCGCGAGGTCACTTTCCCCGGTGCGATTGATCCGCATACCCCGATCTTCCAGGGCTGGCTGCGGGCCTCCCATCGCAAGCTTGATCCCGCGCTGACCCAGCCCTACCGTCCCTACCACACCCATGATGAAAAGCAGCCTCTGGTGCCGGGCGAGCCGGTCGAGGTCGAGGTGGAATTCTGGCCCAGCGGCATTGTCGTGCCGGCCGGTCACCGTGTCGCGTTCAGTATTCGCGGCCGAGATTATATCTGGCAGGAATCGACCGGAAAAAAACTGTCGAACTTCAAGAACGAGTTGCTTGGTTGCGGCCCGTTCCTGCATGATGACCCACGAGATCGTCCGCTGTCGGTATTCGGCGGAACAACCACAATCCACATTGATCCGGAGCATGACAATTATGTCCTGCTGCCGATCATCGGATGAGCGCATAACGACTTCAATAAACTGCAACAGGAGGAACGACTATGACACTTTCTCGGCGTACTTTGGTTCAAGGGGCAGCGACAGCCGGTCTGGCTTCGCTGGTTGGCACGCGTGTCAACGCCCAATCCTCGGAGCCCATCCGTATCGGCCTGCTGACCGTCAAAACCGGTCCGCTGGCATCCGGTGGTCTCGATATGGAACGCGGTCTGCTCATGTATATGAAAGAGCGCAACAACATGATTGCCGGCCGCAAGGTCGAAATCTTCTCGGCTGATACCGCCAGCAATCCGCAGCAGACCCGCACCAAGGCACAAGAACTGCTCGAGCGCGACAAAGTGCATTGCTATATCGGCCCGTTGGCTGCGTTCGAAGCGCTGGCCATTCAGGACTATATCGCAGAAAAGGGCGTGCCGACCCTGTCCGTGGCGGCTGCCGAAGACATGACCCAGCGCAAGCCGAACCCGTGGTTCGTGCGTGCGACCTCGACCTCGTCGCAATGCTCCAGCCCGCTGGCCGACTATTGCGCCAAGGAACTCAAATACAAGAAGATCATCACCATCGGCTCCGACACCGCCTATGGCCACGAAATGTGCGCGGGCTTCCAGCGCGTGTTCGAAGAAAACGGCGGCAAGATTGTCCAGAAGCTCTGGGCTCCGCTGACCGTGCCCGATTATGCCACCTATATTGCCCAGCTGAATTTGAAGGCTGACGCGATCTTCTCGGCATTCGAAGGCTCGAACGGTTTCCGCTTCACCCGCCAGTTTGTCGAATATGGTCTCAAGGACAAATTGCCGATCGTCGGCGGCATGACCCATCTCGATGAATCGGTGTTGCGCAACATGGGTGACGAAGCCCTGGGTACCGTAACATCCTGCTGGTATTCGGCCGAACTCGACAACCCGATCAACAAGCAGTTCGCTGTTAATTTCCGCAAGGAAGCGGGTTATGATCCGGGTTTCTACGGCGCTGCCACCTATGCCAACGGCGCGATTCTGGAAGCGGCCATCAAGGCGATCAACGGCAATGTCGAAGACAAGGCTGCCCTGATGAAAGCCCTGCGCGCCACCAAGGTTGATACCTGCCGCGGCCCTGTATCGTTCGACGAATATGGCAATGTCGTCGGCAATGTCTACATCCGCAAGGTCGTGCGCAAGGAAGGCCGTCTGGTCAATTCCGTGGTCAAGACCTACGAAAACCTGTCGCAGTTCTGGACCTATAATCCGAAGGAATTCTTGGCCAATCCGGTCTATTCCCGCGATTACCCACCTGCCAAGAACCTCGAAAATTGATCTGTTCCGGATTGACGGAACACCCGACCTGCCGGAGCAATCCGGCAGGTTTTTTCTTGCTACAAGCTGCGTGGCAAAAATCGTGAAAACACCGCCATGGTCAGGGTCAGCACTCCGCTGGTCACAAACACGAATGGCAGGGGCAGGAACGACAGCACAAAGGCCATGATGCCGGGAAAGACAATCGGGCTGATATGGCGGAAGGTCATGAAAATCGAGGTCATGGCCGTGCGGTCATAATGGCGCACTGCCCTGAGGAAGGGCACATTGCCCGCGCCATCGACCGTACAGGCAAACAGGGCGGCCACACAAAACAGGCCGATGCTGGTTTGCGGCATATCGTATGAGGCGGCAATGGCGGCTGAAATACTGCCAATGCCCGCCATGCCGTAGCCAAGGCTGAGCAGGTTCCTGATCCCGAACCGCCGCCCCAATTTGCTCCATTGCGGTGTGAGAATCAGCGGCAGCATGCCGATGGTGACCAGTGCACCGCCAACTGCCGGAGAATAGCCGACGCTTGTGATATAAATCGGAATATAGATGAAGAAAATCAACCACCAGCCATTGCGCCCGAACGCCAAAATCCATGACAGAAGCAATCGGGGCTGGCTGATGAACCGACCCGCCAACCTGACAGGATTGGTGCCTGTGACAGTATTCAAAGCCATGGACGGACTGGTTTGTAATTGCATGGCCAGAAACACCGCCATCAAGGTCAGGGACGCCATCGCTGCCACTGCATAGGTGGTCCATTCTCCAACATTCTGGTGCAGCGCAACACCGATCCACGGCGAAATGGCATAGGAACCGCCGGCAATCATCATGCGTTTGGGTTCGAACAGGTTCAGTTCGCGGCGCGGAATATGATCGAGCATGTAAAGGCTCAGCATCACATCCATCGAGGCATAGGCCAAAGCCTGCAGGATCAATCCGCAGACCAATCCGGTGGTGCTATGGGAGGCCAGCAAGGCCACACTGCCGATCTGCGCGCCCAATGCGAGACAGGTGGCAACGCGGCGGCTCAAGCCCCTTAAAACCGTGGGAATGACCAGAATGGTGAACAGTCCGGTAAAAGCGACGAAGAAATAGACAAGACTGACCGTACGTGCTTCGCCCAACAGCTCATAGGCTTGCAGGGGCACCACCGATAGCAGCATCGCACGCGATACTGCATCACAGGTAAACAGCACAATAAACGCTGCCGTACGCCACGCCTCGCTCTGCAACCGTGCCAAAAGTGGTGTGTGGGTGGATGACATCAGGCCAATCGGGTCATAAAAGCGGATAAACGACTTGTGGTCCGATTATTGGCACGGATAATATTACCGGCTCAAGCCTTTAGACCCGTTCTGCCGCGAACGGGAAGCAGGGCTGCCCTGCAAGGGGATGCCGGGCAGTGCTTATCCCCGCAACAGCTCTGTCTTCCCAAGACTATATTGCAAACGATAGATTCCGCGTTTGATCTTGGTCGAGCCGATCTGGGTCAGGAAGGCATCGGTCAGCGCGTGTTCGCGGATCACGATCAGGGGTTCGGGGTCGATGGTTTCGATCAGCAGCAGCCAGGCGACTTCGCGATCGGGTGCGCCGCGCAATTTCTTTTCCTCGGTCATGGTCTGGTCCTGTCCGATCTGTCCGCGCAACAGATGCAGGCCGACCACGCCGTCCAGACCCGCCAGATGGTCAAGCGCGGATTCGAATGTGGCGGTGAACACGTCATCGCCTTTGGAGGTTTCCAGCTCGACGGTCTCGATAAACACGCCTTCGCCGCGCCCGCGTGTGAGGGCGACATTGCACAGGGTCCGCGAGGTGTCGGTGAATTGTTTGACGGTGGCCAGTGTCCACGGTGTCGGATTGTTGAGCCGCTCTTTATAGGCGGGCGATTCAAGATCGGCGACGGTTTGGGTTTCATAGAAATTGAAAAATTGCGGATGCCCGTCCACTGCGACATAGCGACGGCCGCGCTCGAAACCGGGCAGGCCGACCCGTTCGGGAATATGCTCTTGCACATGCCAACGGGTAAATTCTTCCTCGAAACCGGGGGTCATCCCGTTCCAGATAGCCAAAACGCCCTTGCCCAACAAAGCCATGCCGATCGTCCTTGATCCGTGATGCGCCAATCTGACCGATCTTGCCGCGCGATACAACACCTCTTTGACATAAGCCGAAGCGAAGGCAATGATACGGAGCAATCATGTGCAAGTGCGTCGGGCGGGCAAGAGACAAATGAAAAGCCATTATCGGGCGGTGGTCATCGGTGGCGGTGTGGTGGGGGCAAGCGTGCTCTACCATCTGACCAAAAAGGGCTGGCACGATGTGGCGCTGATCGAGCGGCTCGAGTTGACCTCGGGTTCGACATGGCACGCGGCAGGCGGGATGCACACGGTCAACGGTGATCCCAATGTCTCGAAATTGCAGCAATATTCGATCAATCTCTACAAGGAAATCGAGACGATTTCCGGCCAGTCGGTCGGGTTGCACATGACAGAAGGCCTGATGCTGGCCGCCACCGAAGCGCGGTGGGAATGGCTCAAAAACATCCATTCCAAAGGCCGCTATATGGGCATGCAGCTGGAACTGGTCTCGCTTGACGAGGCCGAACGCCTGTTGCCGCTGATCGACAAGACCCAATTTGTCGGCGCGATGTATGATCCGATTCAGGGCCATGTCGACCCCAACGGCACCACCTATGCCTTTGCAGGGGCAGCGCGCAAAGCGGGCGCCTCGGTGCATACGCAGACGCGGGTGCTGGCGACCGTGTTGCAGCCCGATGGCCAGTGGCGGGTCGATACCGACAAAGGCAGCATCACCTGCGAACATGTGATCAATTGCGGCGGCTTGTGGGCGCGCGAGGTCGGGCGCATGGTCGGGCTGGAATTGCCCGTTCTGGCGATGGAACATCAATATCTGATAACCGAAGACATGCCTGAAGTGGCCGAGATCAACGCCTCGACCGGCAAGATGGTGTTGCACGCGGTCGATTTCGACGGTGAAATCTATATGCGGCAGGAGCGCGGCGGCATGTTGCTGGGCACCTATGAACGCCACGGCGTGCCGTGGAGCCCGAAGCAGACGCCTTGGGATTTCGGCCCGACTTTGCTGCCCAATGATCTGGAGCGGATCGCCGAGAATCTGGAGGTCGGGTTCAACCATTTCCCCGCCTTCAAGAATGCCGGAATCAAACAGGTGATCAACGGCCCCTTCACCTTCGCGCCCGATGGCAATCCGCTGGTGGGCCCGATCAACGGCCTGCCGAATTACTGGGTAGCCTGCGGGGTGATGGCGGGCTTTTCGCAAGGCGGCGGTGTCGGTCTGGCCCTGTCGAACTGGATGGTCGACGGCGATCCGGGCTTTGATGT
>Ga0114973_10003777_pt1 | contig 10624 bp, 5 predicted proteins | sample M_140807_MF_Meta_FD_87025 | JGI IMG/M metagenome (GOLD analysis project Ga0114973, IMG submission 87025) | Freshwater microbial communities from Lake Montjoie, Canada to study carbon cycling - M_140807_MF_MetaG | ecosystem: Environmental > Aquatic > Freshwater > Lake | place: Lake Montjoie... | reverse complement strand
GGTCAAGCTAGAAGGGCATTTGCTGATCCGGACAATACGCTGGCTACAGTTCATCTCACCGACATCTCCAAAGACAGCCGTGCGCATTACCACAAGCGCATGACCGAGATATACATCGTGCTCGAGGGCGAGGGCGTTCTCGAGGCGGATGGCCAGGTCTTTGCGCTCAAACCGTTGACCACGGTGATGATTCCCCCGGGTTGCATCCATCGCGCGGTGGGCAATCTTCGGATTATCAATGTGCCGATGCCTCCGTTTGATCCGGCAGACGAGTTTGAGATCAGCGTCAATTGACGGGTCCACTTTGGCGGTTCCAGCGTGCGTCGGGGTTGCGTTTCCCATCGGCAAAGGGGATGCTTGGGGTCACGCCATAGTATGTTGAAAAAATCGAAGGACGACGTCGTTGAACTGTTGGAATCCATAGCTCGCCTACTGGAACTCAAAGGAGAAAATGTTTTTAAGATAAGGGCTTACACTAACGCCGTTCGCACATTGGAAACTTTCAGCGGAGACTTCGCCGCTTTGGTTCTCGAAAAGCGTCTTGGAGAAATCGGTGGGATTGGTACGGCGCTGGAAGACAAAATTACAGAGTTCGCGACCACTGGCGACCTGCCGTATTTCACCGCACTTAAGGCAGAGTTTCCGGAGACGCTGTTTGATCTTTTCGAACTCCAAGGGCTCGGCCCAAAGAAAATTAAGGTGCTGTGGGAAACTCTTAATATTACAACCGTGGGGACGTTGGAGGCGGCGTGTAATGATGGCCGCGTTGCTGAATTGAAGGGGTTTGGCGCAAAAACTGCGGCGAACATTCTCACCTCAATTCACGCGCGCAATCAGTATGCGGGGGCGTTTCGTTTTGGAGACATTGCCGCGGGTGCGGAAGTCATGTTGGAGCAAATTAAGGAGTTGGAGCCGGTATTGCAGGCTTCGCTGGCCGGCTCATATCGCCGACGCAAAGAGATCGTACGTGATCTCGATTTTCTCGTCTCGACGCGAGAGCCCGCGGTGGTGTCGGATTTTTTTGTTAACCACCCACTTGTAGAAACAATTCTGGCTCATGGAGCTACGAAATCGAGTGTGCGCCTCAAAAATGGAATTCAGGCGGATTTGCGTGTCGTTACCCCGGAGCAGTATCCCAGTGCATTGAATTATTTTACGGGCTCCAAAGAACACAATATCGCTCTGCGCAGTAGAGCGTTGAGTCGGGGGTGGACTCTGAATGAGTACAGGCTCGGGCCGGACGAAAAGGCCAAGAACACACCAGACCCCATTCCTCCAATTCATTGTGAGGCAGATCTCTATCGTGCTCTTGGGTTGGACTACATCGAACCGGAGTTGCGTGAGGATCGCGGCGAAATTGCGGCAGCAGCGGAGCATCGTCTTCCCAATCTATTGAAGCTAGAGAACTTACGGGGGACCTTCCATAATCACACGACTTCAAGTGACGGGAAGAATACACTCGAGGAGATGGCGGCGGCTGCGCAGGAACTTGGTTTGCAGTATCTTGGAATATCGGATCATTCTGTTTCGTCTTTCCAGGCGCATGGCTTGGATGCGGGCCGCCTACTCGCTCAAGTGGCTCGGATCAAGGAGTTGAATCAGGAGTTCGCTCCGGATTTTCGTCTTTTCGCAGGGGTCGAGTGCGACATTCACAAAGACGGTACTTTGGACTACCCCGACGAGGTTCTCTCGCAACTGGACTACGTTGTGGCGTCGGTCCACTCGTCTTTTAACCAGTCGCAAGCTGAGATGACCGCCCGCATTATTCGTGCGATCTCCAATCCGTATATCACGATGCTCGGGCATCTAACGGGACGACTCTTGTTGGGGCGGGATTCTTACGCGCTGGACATTCCCGCCGTGATTGACGCTGCCGCCTCGACAAATACCGTCATCGAGCTGAATTCCAACCCCCGCCGTATGGAACTGGATTGGCGCTGGTGGCCGTTGGCAAAAGAAAAGGGGGTGAAATGTTCGATCAACCCGGACGCCCACGGCATCGCCCAGTTACAATATTTGTGGTGCGGTGTGGGTATCGCCCGCAAAGGTTGGCTGACTGCTGACGATGTGATTAACACATTGCCATTGGGAAAAATAGAAAAGGCGCTTGCCAAAAAGCTTCCTCCATCCCCGCACTGATCATCAGGCGTACGAGGCACGTAGCGGGTTGGATCTCTTTATAACCAAAGTGGATCTTCACTTCGCAGCTTACTAAACTGAAATTTTCGGAGGATCTCCTGCCACCGGCCTGATCCCAAATCTTGAAGAAAACTGGTCCTTCTCTTCTACGCTCTCAGGTGCTGAGGTCTTTGAATCATCCTTAAATCTAACAGAGATGGTATGTGGGGAGCACCCTCACAGCTCTGGTTTAATGGCCCTGCAAGCGCGCGCGCAGGGTCTGTTGCAGTTTCTCGCGCAGAGCTTCCTCGGGGAGGCGCTCCAGCACTTCGTTTAAAAAGCCGAACGTGATCAGGCTGTAGGCGTCTTTTTCTGAGATGCCTCTGGCCTGCATGTAGAAGAGCTCTTCGGGATTGATTTCGCCGGTGGTCGCCCCGTGGGAGCAACGCACTTGATCGGCTAGAATCTCCAAGCCAGGCAACGAGTTGGCTTCAGCATCGGCGCTGAGTACCAGATTGCGAACCTTTTGGTAGGCATCCGTATGGTGGGCCTGCGGTTCCACCCGAATGAGCCCTGACACGATGGTCTTGGCGGTATCGTAGAGCGCGTTTTTATAGAGGAGATCGCTCCAAGTATCCGGCGAACGATGGTCCTGTAGCGTGCGTTGGTCGAATTCCTGTGCGCCGTCGGCGACCGTTGCGGCGAGCATCTCGCTGCGGGCTCCAGAGCCGTTGAGGCGACTGACACTTTCGCTGCGCGCGAGCACGCAACCGAGATGTAATCCGAGATTTATCGCCGAACCACCGTGGGCGATTGCCGTGGTGTTGGATTGTTGGGCAACAGTCTGTCGGTTCCATTCCTGCACGCTAACGTAGTGGACTGTCGCGTCCGGACCCACGTGCAAGTCATTGACGCCGCAGGCCATATTGCGTCCGTCGCCGCTCGACTTAAACCAGTCTACAAAAGTCACTGCGCTGCTTTCTTCGGCTACAATCAACGTGTGCGGGAATATCGCTTGTCCCGATCCAGCCGCCCAATGAACTGCCTGCAGAGGTGCACTCAGGCGCACGCCTCTCGGGACGTATAAAAAGGTGCCGGCGCGCACGGAAGCCTGATGGTGGGCGAGGAGTTTTGGGGTGCCTACGGACGACTCGCTCCGCATGAAGTGGCGATGGACGAGTTCAGGGTGAGTGTTGAGCGCCTCCTCGAGGGGCAGCCAGATGACCCCCTGTGCAGCGAGATGTTCGTCTGCTCGCTTTGCGATGAGGCGGTCATTTGCGAAAACCAGAGTGGCCAAAGCGGCCTCGAAGCCAACGGAGTCCACAAGGAGTTGCTCGGCAAGTTCCTGCACCACGGGACGAGCTTGTGTGAAGTCAAGCGGATCGAGCGCTTTGAGGTTGGAGAAGCGCCACGACTCGTCCCTGCGGGAGGGCATGGGCAGCGTTTCGAAACGCTTAGCGGCGTCGCATTGGGCGGTGACGAACCACTCTGGTGCAGCTGTCGGCGCTGGTGGTGCGTCTTGGAGAAAAGTGTCACTCATGAAAAAAGGGTCTTTCGAACTTCCCCGGAGCAAGAGCTGCCGAGAGGAAAAGTCCTGTTTAAGGGCGCGTTGGGCGGCTGGAGTTCGCGGCTTTTGATGCGTTTAGCCGACGGAGCCTTCCATCTCGAGATCGATAAGGCGCTTGAGTTCGACCGAGTATTCCATCGGGAATTCACGGACCAAATCATTCACGAAACCATTCACGCTCAAGCTCATCGCCTGTGCTTCACTCAGGCCGCGCTGTTGCATGTAAAAGATCTGTTCAGCACTGACTTGGCTTACCGAGGCCTCGTGCTGTACGGAGTTTCGTGAACCGCGCACAGTGATGGCGGGGTAAGTGTCGGTGCGGCTGGTGGAGTTGATCAGCAACGCATCGCATTCCGTGTTGTTTTTGCAGCCCTTGAGATGGCGTGGGATGTGGACTTGCCCGCGGTAGGTTGAGCGGCCGTGACCAATGGAAATGGATTTAGAAATGACGTTCGAGGTCGTCTCATCCGCCGCATGAATCATTTTGGCACCTGTGTCCTGATGCTGACCGTTGTTGGCCAAGGCAATGGAGAGAACTTCCCCGCGCGCCTTACGGCCTTTGAGAACCACGCCGGGATACTTCATTGTGAGGCGTGAACCGATGTTGCAGTCGATCCATTTGACTTCTGCTTCCTCGTGGGCAATGGCTCGTTTCGTCACCAAGTTAAAGACGTTTGCGCTCCAGTTTTGAACCGTCACATACTGGATTTTGGCCCCCTTCATCGCTACTAACTCCACCACAGCGGAGTGCAGTGTCGCCGTTTCAAACTTGGGTGCCGTGCAGCCTTCCATGTACATCACCTCGGAGCCTTCGTCCGCGATGATGAGCGTGCGCTCAAACTGACCGAAGTTTTCCGCGTTGATGCGGAAATAAGCCTGCAGAGGGTGCTTAACCTTCACTCCAGGTGGCACATAAATAAAGGAGCCTCCCGAGAATACTGCTGAATTCAGTGCGCTAAATTTGTTGTCACCGGTGGGAATGACCTTCCCGAACCATTTTTTGAAAATCTCGGGATGTTCCTTCAGCCCTTCCGTGGAGCCGACAAAGATAACACCTTCGTCGCCCAACGCTTTTTTCATGTTGGAGTAGACGGCTTCCGAGTCAAATTGGGCTTCGACTCCGGCGAGGAATTTGCGTTCCTGCTCAGGAATGCCGAGGCGCTCGAAAGTCCGTTTGACGTCGTCTGGAACTTCATCCCAAGAGCGGGTAGGGCGCTGGGAGTTGGCGAGGTAATAACGGATATTGTCGAAGACGATATTTTCCAAGTCCTTGCTCGCCCAGTGGGTTGGCATCGGTTTGGAGAGAAACACGTCGAGTGCTTTGTGGCGAAACTCACGAATCCAGTCGGGCTCCTGTTTTACATCGACGATGTAATCCACCGTCGCATGAGTGAGTCCCGTGCCCGCATCGAAGGTGTGTTGTTCGGGGTAGGAAAAATCGCCCCGCGTGCGGTCGACGTCGATCTGATTGATGACTTCTGTAGACATAAATTTTGTTAGTTTTGGGCGAAGCGAGGCGTACGAAGCGGAGAATTCAAATTTGATCGCTCTGCTGGGCTCTGGTGTTTCCTAAGGTAATGCTGGAAAATGAAGCGTTATACGGATGCAAGCTCAACAGCGTGAGTGTCTTCTGTGAGGGTTTCCTTGATCCAGTCGTACCCTTTGGACTCCAGTTCGTAAGCCAGTTCAGGCCCGGCCGAACGCACAATGCGCCCGCCCACCAGCACGTGTACGACGTCTGGAGCGATGTAATCGAGCAGACGTTGGTAATGCGTAATGACAAGCATCCCCACGCTCGGACTCCGCAACGCGTTGACCCCAGCGGCCACAACTTTGAGCGCGTCGATGTCCAAGCCCGAGTCGGTCTCATCCAAAATCGCGTAGGCTGGCTTCAGCATGGCCATTTGCAGCACTTCGTTGCGCTTCTTTTCGCCTCCAGAAAATCCTTCATTGACCGAGCGGGAAGTGAAATTGCGTGGGATTTCCAGCTTGTCCATTTCCTTGTAAAGGTCACCGTAGTAATCGACTGCATCGAGTTCCTCTCCGTCTTTGAGTCGGGCTTGTAACGCAGCGCGTATGAAGTTGGCGTTGCTCACACCGGGAATTTCCACTGGATACTGGAAGGCGAGGAACAGACCGGCGCGTGCCCGAGCGTCAGGCTCCATGGCGAGCACGTCGACGCCGTCGAGTAAAACTTCGCCACTTGTCACCTCATAATCTGGGTGTCCTGAAATGACCTTCGAGAGGGTGCTTTTTCCGGACCCATTCGGCCCCATGATGGCATGGACGCTGCCCTTTGGAACTTCAAGGTTCAAACCGCGCAAGATTTCCTGACCGCCGGCAACGCGAGCGTGAAGATTGTGGATAACGAGACTCATAAAATGGGGTGAAAAACGGTTGAAGCGCGGGTTTGTGGAAAGGGAAGGGGCTGAAACGCGGTTGTAAGAATGTTACGTGTTTTGAGGGCATGCGCATTTTGCGCAAAGACCACGGAAAGAGACTTCCTGTTGGGTGATTGTGATTCCGGTAGGTAATTTCCAGATTTGCTCTGGCGGCGTGTGGGTATGGAGCGGAATGTCGGTCACCGAAGCGCATTGGGAGCAGAACAAATGCGCGTGTTCTTGGAGGTTTGCGCAGAAGCGGGAGGGTTCGCGCTCGTGGTTGACTGCGCGCACGAGTCCATTTTCGGTGAGGGTCTCCAAGCAGTTGTAAACCGTTGCCAATGAAATGGTTGGCATTCTGTTTTTAACCCGCATGAACACATCTACAGCGCTGGGATGGTCTGTGTTAGACATGAGCGCTTCGAAAACAGCTTTGCGCTGTTCGGTCTGGCGTAGCCCCTTTTTGAGGGGATGCGATTCCAGAGGTTGCGTCGCATGAGGGGCATGCGATGCAAGTGAGGTGCCGGTGGTCGACGCGGGGGAGTCGGTGGCTGGGTTTGGGAGAGACATTGCGTGGGAAAGATAGGCAGTAACATTCCCTTATCAAGAATTATTCTAATTAGTGGGGCGCCTCCTCCTCAGTTCCTTCCCTTGCGCCCGCTGATTTTACACTAAGGTTGTGGCCTCAAACCCGTATCTTACTTGCCCCAATTTACAGTTTTAGTTCTCTGTGTTCCTCTTCCCATGAATCTTCGTAAACTTCGTTTCTGTTTCTTCGTCGTTTTGTCCTTGATGTTCAATTGTTTGAATCAAGCTGCCACCCTAGAGGGGATAGTTACTAAAATTGAAGGCGGTGCCCGAAAAATCCTTGAACGTAAAAAGTGGGATATGGATTACGGCCCGTTTTTAAATCTTTCAATTCAAATGCCCGGGGAAAATCCAGGGGCAACGGCTAAGGGATTGGCGGTTCGGGTGGGGTCTCACCAAGACGAAACCATCGCCTATGATACCGATTTATTGCGGTGCACGGGAGGTTGGACGGGTGGGTTTGTGGATTTTAAAGGAGTGGCTTTCAGTGGGTCTCATGGAGGAAATCCCGGTCCGGTGGGCAGCGTCGTGTTTCGCAACGCGGCGGCACCGGGGTGGAGCAAGGCGGGGAGTTTTGCGGATCCCCGTGCGCTTCCGACGGGATTTGGCGCGGGCACAGTGCCTTACGGGCCGTTGCCGGAGGACTGGGCGAAGTATCGCGGCCTTTATCGGCACGGGGAAAAGGTGGTGGTGTCTTACAGCGTTGGCGGGGCGGGAATTCTAGAGAGTCCGGGGTTTGAGGGGGGCGCATTAACCCGTTCGTTTGAGGTGCAGAGTGCGGGGGCAGCCTCTGCGCTGTTGGTCGCTGAAGTCCTTGAAGGGGGCAAGCTTGAGGAGCGTGATGGATGTTTAGTGCTGGCGGACGACGCGGCCAAACCGGAGTCGCGTCTGGTGGTGCGGGGGCTTGGGTTGCCCAAAGGGGCGCGTTGGGCGTGGGCGGCGCCGGGGCGGTTGGTGCTGGAGTTGCCTGATTTTAAATCGGGTGGATTGTTCAAGCTCGGTTTTTGGAAGGGAAATGTGGCGGGTGTGGAACAGGGGATTCACGCATTAAATGGTGTTGCTCCAGCGGTTTCGCTACTGCCATGGACCAAGGCTGGACCTGCGCTTTGGCCGCAAATCGTTTCGGTCAAGGGAAGTGTTGGGACCGAGGACGGGACGTTCCAGCTCGATACCGTGGCGTTGCCGATGGACAATCCTTGGCACTCTTGGCTGCGTTTGGGCGGCTTGGATCTTTTCTCTGATGGGCGCGTCGCCTTTTCCACGCTCACTGGCGACGTTTGGGTGGGGTCCGGCATTGATTCGGCGCTACAAAACATTCGTTGGAAACGCTTTGCCGCAGGACTGCATCAACCCTTGGGACTGAAAATTGTTGATGACGTTATTTATGTGACATGCCGAGACGGAATCTATCGATTGATTGATTCGAATGGAGATGGAGAAGCTGATTTTTATGAATGTTTTAATAATAGGGTCCACGTGACCCCAAACTTTCATGAGTTCATGTTTGATCTACAAACTGACTCGCAAGGGAATTTTTATTTTGAAAAGGGCGGCCCAGTGAAAGGCGGCGGGCGTGGCTGGGATCCCATCGGCGAACATAACGGAACGATGATGCGAGTCTCCAAGGACGGCTCCAAATTTGAGGTGTTTGCCACTGGGTTGCGTGCCCCCAATGGGATGAGTGTCGGGCCCGGAGACGTGGTGACGACCGGCGATAACGAGGGGACCTGGGTGCCCATGTGTTATCTTCACATCGTGAAAAAGGGCTCGTTTGTGAGCGTCCCCGATCTTTCCCACAAGGATCCGCTACCCACGGCATTTGAGCCGCACGTGTGCTTTTTTCCGAAGTGGATCGACAATTCTTCTGGGGGTCAGGTGTGGGTGACCAGTCCGAAGTGGGGCCCGCTTCAAGGCCGTTTGCTGCACTTGAGTTATGGTCAATCCTCCCTTTACGAAGTTCTGATGGAAGAGGTCGGTGGCGTGGTGCAGGGCGGGGTGACCAAGGTCCCGTTGAAGTTTGCTTCCGGCACCTTGCGGGCACGGTTTTCTCAAGCGGACGGTCAGTTGTATATAGGCGGTCAGCGCGGTTGGCAAACCAACGGGGCGGAGGACGGTGCCATTCAGCGCGTTCGTTACACTGGCAAGCCGCACAACGCCCCTAATGGACTTCGTGTCACAGACCGCGGGATGCATCTTTCGTTTGATGTGCCCCTTGATCCTGAAACCGCGGGCAATCCTGATAACTATAGTATTGAACAATATAATTATCGTTGGACCTCAAACTATGGTTCTAAAGATTACAAACCTAGCGACCCCTCAGCTCTCGGACATGATATTATTAATATTTCCGGCGTGATATTAGCTCCAGATCACAAATCTGTTTTCCTCCAAGTCGCAGATTTGAAGCCGGTCATGCAAAGTGAAATCACGATGCGCATTAAAGCGGCCGATGGCGCTGCGTTGCCTGAGAAGTTGGTGCACACCATCAATGTGGTGGCGCATGAAACCGGACCGGAACCTGCGGGGAAGTTGGTGAAGTCTGGTGGGGTGGTGCTCAAGACTGCCGGCAGTGGTGTGGCGGTAACATTGAAGTCGGGAGGCGTGAGCGATGTGCGGCGGGATCGGTTGATCGCTTTGCATGTGCCTGAGGGCGGCGCGGTTTCCCCCTTTATACCCAAGGGAGCGTTTGAGGCGCAGTGGGATACGGTGTTGAAGGTGCCCTTGAGCAAGCGGGTGACGTTATCGGCTGAGGGCAGTGGTTCGTTGAGTGTGAAGGTGAATGGGAAAGTTGTTTTTGAAGGCCAGTTGAGCGATTCGGGCCAGCGTCCGGGAGGGGTCGTGGAACTGTTTAAGGGCGGGAATGCGCTGGAAGTGAATTATCGCAGTCCGGCAACTGGCGCGGCAACGTTGCGGATGTTGTGGGCAGCGGATGACTTTGCGGCTGAGCCGTTGGAGCCGACCGCGTTGCTGCTGCCCGCTGAAAAGCTGGAGACTGTGAGCGCTGGGATGCGAGTGCGTGACGGTCGATTGTTGTTTGCCGAGGCGAATTGCGTGGCCTGCCATGACGGCGCTGGAGTTCTTGCTCCGAAAGGACAGGCTGCCGATGCGATGCCTGAAATGAGCCGTGGAGTGCCGCTATTGGTGGATTTGGGCGCGCGCTTTAATCAGGATTGGCTGGCGCAATGGATCCGCGATCCGCATCAGTACCGGCCGGGTTCCATGATGCCGGCAGTTTTGCACGGTGCGGAGGCTGGGCAGCAGGCGGCAGATATCGCGGCGTTTTTGGCTGCTGCCCCAAGCAATCCAAGCGTCTCGGGCGCACCGTTGTCCAACGCTGAGGGGGATTCCGTTGCAGGGGGAAAGCTCTTCGGTAATCTCGGCTGCATTGCTTGTCATAGCACGCCGCAATCCAAAGTCGGCAACGACTTTAACCGCGTCCCGCTACATCATGTGAGTGCGAAGTGGAAGCCTGCGGCGCTTAAAACGTACCTGCTCGATCCACAGCAATATCACGCCGGAAGCCGCATGCCGAAGACGCCGCTTTCTACGAAAGAAGCGGACGATATAACCGCGTTTTTGTTCACGTTCCCCACGCAAACTCCGCCACCGTTACCGTCTGGCGACATTGCTCGTGGCGCCCAAGCCTACGCGACGTCGGGCTGCATTCAGTGTCACGCGGGTGCTCCAGGGGGCGGCGCTCCGTCGTTGGTGTTGACGATTGCCGGCGGCTGGAATTCTGGTTGTCTCGCGGAGACTTCTGAGAAGCAAGGTAAGGCACCAGAGTACCGTTTCAATGGAGAACAACGTGCAGCACTTCAGGCTTTTATGAAAACAGGAGTGCGTTCCGTGGAACAAGACTCCGCGCTAGAATTTACTCAGCGCGCCGTGCAGGATTTGCGTTGTGTTGCGTGTCATCAGTTGGACGCGCGACAGAGCGTGTGGTCTTCGGTGACGGAGGAGGCGAACAATT
>Ga0114973_10003764_pt1 | contig 10645 bp, 6 predicted proteins | sample M_140807_MF_Meta_FD_87025 | JGI IMG/M metagenome (GOLD analysis project Ga0114973, IMG submission 87025) | Freshwater microbial communities from Lake Montjoie, Canada to study carbon cycling - M_140807_MF_MetaG | ecosystem: Environmental > Aquatic > Freshwater > Lake | place: Lake Montjoie... | reverse complement strand
GCTCAAGGATGTGGCCGAAATCCAACTCGGCGCCCAGAATTACAACTTGCAGGGCCGCTTCAACGGCAAGCCCTCAGCCATCATAGCCTGTTACCAGACGCCCGGCTCGAACGCGCTTAATGCCGCCAAGAATGCCAAGGAACTCATGGCGCGGCTGGCCGAAAGTTTTCCGCCGGGCCTGTCTTACACCGAGTCGCTCGACACGACCAAAGCCGTCACCGCCGGCATCGAGGAGATTGTCAAAACGCTTTTCGAAGCACTGCTCCTCGTCATCATCGTCGTCTTCGTTTTTCTCCAGGGATGGCGCGCCACGCTCATCCCGTTGCTGGCCGTGCCGGTTTCCCTCATCGGAACGTTCGCCATTTTTCCCCTCGTCGGATTTTCCATCAACACGCTCTCGCTCTTCGGTCTCGTCCTTGCCATCGGTCTCGTTGTCGACGACGCCATCGTCGTGGTCGAGGCCGTCGAGCACCACATCGAGCAGGGGATGACTCCGCGCGACGCCACGCTCCAGGCCATGCGGGAAGTATCCGGCCCGGTCGTGGCCATTGCGCTCGTCCTCTCTTCGGTCTTCATCCCGACGATCTTCATTCCGGGCATCACGGGCAGCCTCTACCAACAGTTCGCCGTGACCATCGCCATCTCCGTCTGCATTTCTGCCTTCAATGCTCTCTCGCTTAGTCCGGCTCTCGCTTCGCTGATCCTGCGCCCGAAAGGCGAGACACGCGGTCCGCTCGGTGGATTTTACAAATGGTTCAACGGGATGTTCGGGCGGGCCACGGACAACTACGTGCGCGTCTGCGGCGCAGCCATCCGCAAAACACTCATCAGCCTCATCTTGCTCGGCGGCATGGCTGCGCTGGGTGGGTTCTTCGGCGACCGCCTGCCGCCCGGCTTCCTGCCCGAGGAGGACCAGGGGTATTTCTACGCTGGCGTGCAGTTGCCCGACGCTTCCTCGATGGAGCGCACCAGCCAGGCCTGCAAGGAGATCGAAAAGATCATTATGGACACACCCGGGGTGGAATACGTCACCACGGTCGTCGGTTTAAACCTGCTCAGCACGGTGCAGACAACCTACAACGGATTTTTCTTCGTCACACTCAAGCCGTGGGACGAGCGCACCACGCCGCAGACGCAATACAAGAACATCATGCGCCGAATCAATGCGCGCCTCTCCGTGTTGCCCGGCGGCATGGCTTTTGCTTTCTCGCCTCCCGCCATTCCCGGTGTCGGCACGTCGGGCGGCGTGAACTTTGTCCTGCAGGACCGCAGCGGAGGTTCGGTCGATTTCCTCGCACAGAACACCAGGGTGTTCATGGAGGCCGCGGCGAAGCGCCCCGAGCTCGAGCGCCTCAACACCACGTTGCTTCCGTCCGTCCCGCAGATCAAACTCGACGTCGACCGCGAGATGGCCATGACGCAGGGTGTCGCCATCGACAGCGCCTACAACACGCTGCAGACCTTCCTCGGCGGCACGATGGTCAACTATTTCAACCGCTTCGGTCTCCAGTGGCAGGTCTACGTGCAGGCCGCCGGAGAGTTCCGCACTGCCATCGAGAAAGCCGGTCAGTTCTACGTGCGCAACAGCGAGGGGAAATCCGTCCCGCTTTCCGCGCTCATCGCGACCAAGCCTCGCTACGGTCCGGAGTTCACCATGCGTTTTAACATGTATCGCTCGGCACAGATCAACGCCAGCGCCGCGCCCGGTTACAGCGCCAACCAGGCCATGGCCGCGCTCGAGGAAGTCTTCGAACAGACCATGCCGAAAGAAATGGGCTACAACTACCTCGGCATGTCCTTTCAGGAGAAACAGGCCGCGCAGGGTGTGTCTCCTGCGATCATCTTCGCCCTCGCGCTGGTCTTTGTTTTCCTCATCCTTGCTGCGCAATACGAAAGCTGGTCGCTGCCCTTCAGCGTTCTGCTCGGCACGCCCATCGCCATCTTCGGCGCGTTCTTTGCGCTGTGGGGACGGTCGATGGACAACAACATCTACGCGCAAATTGCCTTGGTTATGCTCATCGGCCTCGCCGCGAAAAATGCCATCCTCATCGTCGAGTTCTGCAAAGCCGAATACGAGGGCGGAAAAAATCTCTACGACGCCGCGCTGGCCGGCGCGCGGGTGCGCTTGCGCCCGATCCTCATGACCGCTTTCGCTTTCATCCTCGGTTGCGTTCCGCTCTGGACCGCCACCGGATCCGGTGCCATCTCGCGCCAGACCATGGGCACCGCGGTCATCGGGGGCATGCTCGCCGCCACGCTCGTTGCCATCTTCATCATTCCCGTCACCTTCTACATCGTGGAAAAATTGTCCGGTTCGAAACCCGGCGAGGGGAAGGGAACCGCGGGCGGGCCCCCGGCGCATTGAGCGGATGAGATCTGCTGCCGCTCTTGCTGGATGGATCGCGCTGACCTTCTGCGCCGCGCTCACCGGGTTCTTCATCCAGCCCGCCGGTTACTATGCATCGTTGGCCAAGCCGCCTTGGTCTCCCTCGGGGTGGGTCTTCGGTCCGGTCTGGACCCTGCTCTACTTGATGATGGCCGTTGCCGCGTGGCTCGTGTGGCGTCAATGCGGGTGGCGCGCACAGCGCGGACCGCTCATGTTTTACCTGCTGCAACTCGCGCTCAACGCTCTATGGACACCGGTCTTCTTCGGCCTGCGCAGCCCCGGCCTAGCGCTCGCTGTCATCGTCCTCCTCGGCGCAGTTATCGTGCTGACCGGACGCGCCTTCCGTCCCGTCAGCCACGCTGCTTCATGGCTGCTTGTTCCCTATCTTGTCTGGGTTGTCTTCGCCGCGGCTCTCAACTTCTCGATCTGGCGGTTGCAGTGAGTTCGTCTCCTCGGCGTCCATCTCCATGATGCGACGCGCGCTGCGTTCGCCGAGCCAGGCACCGAAACGCACCCAGCCGGACTCCTGCGCGGCATCGGCCACGCGCGCCAGGCGCTCGTGTTCGGCCTTGAGCTGTGCCAGTTCTCCGCGGGCCTGCGAAAGTGCCGAGGCATAAGCCGCCGGATCGGCGAAAGCCGCGCCCTCGCGCAGCGCACGCAAGTGCATCGGCATTTCCAGGATGTCATTGGACGCCCCTAATCGGTCGGTGACCCTGACCATTTCTTCGGGAGAGGCCGACGACGCAAGCTGCAGTGCCGCCTGCGCGAACAGATCCTCGCGCAATCCCGAGAGGTTGTTCCAGGCGGCGCGGTGGAACATCGCGAAACTACGGCGTGTCTCCGGCGAGGTGCCCAGTTTCTCGCGCAGCGCGGCGAGCAAACGGACCTGCGCGCGCAGCAGCGCCGTCGTGCCTTGGGAGGAGTGGCTAGACCCCGGGCCGCTCCAGTGGAATTCGAGCAGCGGCTCGTCGAGCACTTCGAGTTGTCCCTGCACTCCGGCTTGGATCGCCGCGTGGTAGGCGAACGACGGAGCTCCCGTGGTCAGCGGATTGGCCACCAAGTAGGACCGCCGCGCGAAAATGTTGGCCGCGGCCAGAACAAAATCTCCCGCGCCAAGCCACTCCGGAATACCGACCCCCTCCCGCCCGGGAGCCCACAGGCGGGCGAGTTGTGCATGGCGTTTGTCGTCCGCCTTGAGCGGAAGTCCCTGCGAGTCGACCAAGCGCATTCCCGTGACAACAATGCCGGGCTGGCGGAAACGCGATGGGTCCTCGGTCGTCGCAAGACAACGCTCCAGACGTTGCGGGGCGTAGGCGCCGCCGGCACCGAGGATGGCGATGTATTTTGAGTGATCGAGAAAATCAACGGCACGGTTGATGGCTTCCGCCACGTCCGATGTGTCCGTCTGCGCCACTTGCACCGGCACGCCGGGTACTTCGCTCTCCGTCACATTGGCGCCCGGAGTTTTGCCGTCGTCCAAGAACACGACGAGATTGGGTCGCATGGTCTGGGCCCGCAGCGTCGACAGGGCCTGACGCAGCCCGGGGTTGCGCGGGAAAAGCGGAATTACCACCGTCAGGTTGGAAGGAGTGCTCTTCATCGCCATTTTTCGGGAGTCCGCACAGGACTTCCATTCGTATCTGATGTGTTGCTAAGATACCAATTCCTTCACCATGAGTAACCGATCCTTTCCTCCCTTCAGTCTCAACCGCCTTCTCAAGAAAACCTTCGAGCCCAAGCCCGGCCAGCGGGTTTGCGTTCTCATCGACCTCAAAGACCCGCGCGACATCAAGGACTTCCGGTTTCTGCAGGACACCAGCCTGACCGTGCAAAAAAAAGCACACGATGTCTTCTACCAAGGCCTGAAGAACGGCGTCCTCGCCGAACTTGGTCTCCAAGGCGGCGAAATTTACGCCTACGAAATGACCGGCGGGAGCAATCTCGACCTGCCCGATGAAGCTTACGCGCCCGACGGCCGGCAGCTCAGCTTCGAGAAGGACATCTACCCAAATTACGACCTCATCCTCTGCGTCTCGACTTACTCGGCCACAGCACCGCTCACCGCCTCGGCCAAACAGCACGGGTTTCGCGGAGCCACGTTGCACGGGGTCAATGACATCATTCTCTCCTCCGGCCTCGCCGTCGACTACGACGAGGTGAGCATCGAAGCGGAAAAACTCCGCCAAGGTATGACCCGCGCAGACCGCGTCGAGCTCGACTTCCACCTCGACGGTGGCGCGAAGCACACGCTCAAGCTCGAACTCGGCAGGCAGGAGGCACAAAAAAGCCACGGACTTTGCCGCGGCAGCGAGCCCGATGTGGCCAATCTTCCCGCGGGCGAAATTTATTACGTTCCGGTCGGCGCCGAGGGCGAATTCCCCATGAAATACGAGGACGGCTCGCTCGGTCTCATGCATGTCACCGGCGGACGCATCAAACAAGCCACCCTGATCAAAGGCAACGCGGCGACGATCGACGCGCACAACCGCAAATTGGAAAGCGATCCCGTCACCGGCGAACTCGGCGAACTCGGCTTCGGCACGCAGGTGCTTCCCGTCTCCGGCAAAGACATTCAGGACGAAAAAATCCGCGGCACCTTCCACATCGCCACCGGGCGCAGCGATCATCTAGGCGGCAGCCTCACTCCCGACCGCTTTGCCAGCAAGATGAACGCCACACACGACGACATTCTTTTCTCGCCGGAGAAAACCCCCGAGATCACGGCGTCCGAAGTCCGCATGTTCCGCGACAACAAAGTGGAAGTCCTCCTCGAGAATTTCCGCCCGTCGTCCTACATGGAGAGCCTGCTCAAATAGCGGGCAGCGCGTGGCTGCGAATCTTTACGAGAGCGACCGGCTGGTCAGGGAATACCTGCTCTTCCACTACGGCAGCGCGGACGAAATCCTTCCCTGGTCCGGTGGCCCGCGCGAGGCGTTGGGATTCGCTGTCCGCTGCGTCGGGGAATTGCTCGTCGCTTCCGTGCTTCCTGGCTCTGCCCGTGCCTTGGATCTCGGTTGCGCGGTCGGCCGCTCCACCTTCGAGTTGGCGCGCCATTGCCGCGAAGTGACCGGCATCGATTACTCGCGCGCTTTCATCGGCGCGGCGGAAAAAATCCGCGAACACGGTTCGCTCGATTACGAGTATACCGTCGAAGGTGAACGCACCGCGCGCGCCACGGCCGTTATGCCGCCGGGCGTCGATGCATCGCGCATCACATTCGAGACGGGCGATGCCATGGCCTTGCCAGACAATCTCGGGGCTTTCGACGTTGTTCTCGCCGCCAATCTGCTCTGCCGCCTGCCCGACCCGCACGAGTTTCTCGCCCGCTTGCCCTCGTTGGTGCGCCCGGGCGGGCAACTGCTTCTCACCACGCCGTTCACTTGGCTCGAGGAATACACGCCCCGCGACGCCTGGATCGGGGGGCGGGCAGGAGACTCTTCGGCCGCCGCACTGCGGAAACTTCTCTCGCCGCATTTCGAACTGCAGATGGAAAAAGAACTGCCCTTCCTCATCCGCGAGCACGCGCGCAAATACCAATGGAGCGTGGCGTGGGGAACGCGCTGGATCAGAAAGTAGAAGCGGCATCTTGCCGCTTCTACTCTTCCTCGTCGCTGCCGTTGCTTCCCTCGGTCAGCGCCGGTTGCGCCGTGGTACGCGCACCGAGCGTGCGCAGTTTTTCCGTCTGACGCAGCAGGTTTCCGCGGCCGTCGCGCAATTTGTTCATCGCGTCGTCGTAGCTCTCCTGTGTCTGCCGGATCCGCAGGCCGATGTTTTCCAGATCGCGGCAGAAGGCGACGACTTTGTCATAGAGTTTTCCGCCCTGCTCGGCGATCTGGCGCGCGTGGCGGTTCTGGCTGTCCTGCTGCCACAGCTGCGCGACGAGGCGCGCCGTGGCGATGACGTTCGGTGCGGTGACGAGAACAATGTTTTTCTGCAGGGCAAACTCGATCAGGTCGGGCGCGGTGTCCAGGGCGGCATGCAGAGCCGGCTCCACCGGGACGAAGAGAAAAACGAAATCGGGCGATTTGATGCCGGGTAGTGACGAGTAATCTTTGGCCGAGAGTTGCTCGATGTGGCGCTTGAGCGCGTCGGCGTGCTCTTTGGCTGCAACGGCCTTTTCTTCCCCGGTCTGCGCGCTGCACTGGCGCTCGTAGGCGTTGAGCGAAACTTTGGCGTCGATGATTACCTGACGCTCGCCGGGCAGGTCGAGCACCACGTCGGGTTGCAGTCGGCGTCCTTCCTGCGTGGTGTCGGAAAATTGCGTGTGGAACTGCTGGCCTTTGACCAAGCCCGCTTTTTCCAAGACCGATTCGAGGATCATCTCGCCCCAGTTGCCGCGTGTCTTGGCCTGGCCTTTCAGCGCGCTGGCCAAGTTGGCTGCTTCGCGCGAGACCGATTGGTTCAACTCGCTCAGGCGCTTCACTTCGGTGCGCAACTCGGTGCGGGCGTCGCTCTCCTTGCCGTAGGCCTGCTCGACCTGCGTGCGGAATTCTTTCAGTCGCTCGGAGAGCGGACCGAGCAATTGTTCCAGTTGCGTGCGGTTTTGTTCGGTGAAGCGCTTCGATTTGTCCTCGAGGATGGTGTGCGCCAGATTTTCGATCTCCGCCTTCAGCGCACCGCGCGATTCTTCGAGTCCTGCGGTTTTTTGTTTCTCGCCGGCCAATTCGGCGGAGAACTCTTGGACCCGTGAGAGCAGATTGCGCCGTTCATCTTCGACCAACTGCAATTGCCGCGAGACCTCGTCGGCCCGCGACCGCGCGGCGGCCAGTTCGGAGAGCGCGCCGACGGATTTCAGGCGTCCGAGAAGGTATCCGACCACGCCTCCGGCCAGCAGCGTGGCCATGCTCCACCAGTAAAGTTCGGACATGTGATCTGATTAGCATGCCCCGCCGCCCCTGTCGAAGTCCGCGGCCAAAGGTTGCGTACGAGGGCGCGATCCGGTATAAGCGCGGGATGAGTATCGCCACCGCCAGTGCCCGCGGCCCCGCCTCGGCCCAGCAAAGCGCCAAGTTATTGAACGGCGCCGAGTTGCTTGTTCGTTGCCTCGAGATCGAGGGCGCGGACACCATTTTTGCTTACCCCGGCGGGGCGAGCATGCCTATCCATCAGGCACTTACGCGTTCCAAACAGATCCGCACGATCCTACCCCGCCACGAGCAGGGCGGCGTCTTTGCGGCCGAAGGCTACGCGCGTGCCACGGGCAAAGCCGGCCTCTGCATGGCTACCTCCGGACCCGGCGCGACCAACCTTGTCACCGGCTTGGCCGACGCGTTCATGGATTCTGTTCCGGTTATCGCCATTACCGGCCAGGTGCCGCAGGAAATGATCGGCCGCGGCGCGTTCCAAGAGACCGACTTTTTCGGCATGACCCTTCCGGTCGTGAAGCACAGCTACCTCGTGTGGGACATCCATGAAATTCCGCGCATCGTGAAGGAGGCGTTTCATATCGCCACCACGGGACGCCCGGGTCCGGTGCTCATCGATATTCCGAAGAACATTCAAAACCAGAAGATCGAACCGGTTTTCCCCGAGACGATCACGCTGCGCGGCTACGACATTGAGCAAAAGGCGACCGACGAGCAGTTGCTCGAGATGATCCGCCTGATCAAACAGTCCAAAGATCCGATGATTTACTGCGGCGGTGGCATCATCACCGCGAATGCCGCGCCTGAATTGCTGGAGTTTGTCGAGCGTACCCAGATTCCCGTGGCCACCACGATCATGGGCATCGGTTGCTTCCCCGAAACGCATCCGCTTTCGCTCAAGTGGCTCGGCATGCACGGCAGCGTTTACGCGAACAACGCCGTGAACGAAGCCGACCTGCTCCTCGCCATCGGCGTCCGTTTCGACGACCGCGTGACCGGCAAGGTGGAAAAATTCGCCGAGCACGGAACTATCGTCCATGTCGACATCGACGACTCCGAGCTGAACAAAAACAAAGTCGTCGCCCTGCCCATCCTCAGCGACGTCAGATACGCTCTCAAGCGCCTCAACGAACTCCTCGCCAAGGAAGGATTCGAGCGCGTTTCCGGCGAAAAATTCACCCGCTTCAAGCCGTGGTATGAAAAGATCGCCGCGTGGAAAAAAGAAAACCCGTTTCGCTACAAGGACACCGACGACGCCATCCAGCCGCAATACGTCATCCAGCAGCTTTACAAACTGACCAAGGGCAAAGCCATCCTCACCACGGGTGTCGGGCAGCACCAGATGTGGGCCGGTCAGTATTTCGATTTCGACAAACCGCGTACCTTCATCACTTCCGCCGGACTCGGCGCGATGGGTTTCGGTTATCCCGCGGCCATGGGCGCCAAAGTCGCGTGCCCCGATGTGGAAGTCATCGACATTGATGGCGACGGCTCGTTTCTGATGAACGTCCAGGAACTGGCCACCGCGCATATCGAGAAGATTGCCGCCAAGGCCATCATACTCAACAACCAGCACCTCGGCATGGTGGTGCAGTGGGAAGACCGTTTTTACGAGAGCAACCGCGGACACACCTTCCTCGGCGACCCCGATGACACCTCGCGCATTTACCCCGACTACGTCGAAATCTGCAAAGGTTTCGGAGTTCCCTGCGAGCGCGTCATCCACAAAAAGGACCTGCTGCCTGCCCTCCAGCGGATGCTTGATGCCAAAGGCGTCTACGTTCTCGACGTCATGACGCCCTACACCGAGCACGTCTTGCCCATGATTCCCGCGGGCATGACGTACAAGGATATCATCACCGAGTAAGCCTTGGCCGCCCGCGCGGCGGCGTTGTCCCCATGTCCGAAGAAGCCCCGTCGCTGGATCTCAGCGCCCTCGACTTCCGCCCGGCCTGGGCCAAAGAACCCTCCTCCGCTTCCGCGCCGGTGCGCGATCGCGAACCGCGCGAAGAAAACCGCGGCCCGCGTCCCGATCGGGGCGATCGCCGGCCGCCGCGGCCCGGCGGATTCAAGCGCGGCGGACCCCCGCGCAAAGAAGGATTCCACGGATCGAAAGACCGGCCGAAATTCCAAAGCCCGTCGCGCGACGAACGCCCGGCCCCGCCGCCCAACCCCTTTCCGTGGCTGCGCATCGCCTTCACCACCACGCCGCCCGCCGTCGAAACCGTGGTGAAACAGGTCCGCCAAACCGGCAAAACCTACAGCCTCTTCGATATCGCGCGCATCCTCCTGCGCAACCCCGCTTCCTACACCCTCGATCTCACCTCCGCGCCGAAGCCGGAGGAAGGACCGTTCCATCTCGCGCCCGATGGGAGCGTGTGGATGTCGCGCGAGAATGCGGTGCGCCACATTCTGCGCACCAACCTCGGGGATTTCTACCGCGCCGAAGAGGTCGAGATCGAAGCGCCCAAAGGCAACTTCACCTCCATCGCCGTCTGCGGCATGTCGGGAACATTACTCGGACCGACCAACCTCCACGACTACGAGCGTCGTCTGCGCGAACTCCACCGCGAAAGATTCGCGCGCATGGATTTCGAAACCTTCCGTTCGCGCATCCGCATGGAGCGCGATTCCGAGGCCGTCGAGAAATGGCGCGCCGCCGCCTCGAAAACCGTCCATTACTTTCCGAAGGAAGGCGAAAACCCGGAGAAGCTGGAAAATCTCGCCGCCGTCGAGCAGCACTTCCTGCAAAACCATGCGGCAGCGCAAATCCGGTTTGTCGCCGAAGCAAAAGTTCCGGGTGATCCGAAAAACGCGCGCGTCGATGCCGCCCTCGCGCCTCTTTTGAATTATATCAAAGGCGAGGAAGAACGCTTCCCTCTCAAACTTGCGCAGAGTCTCAGTCGCGCGCTGAACGAAGCAGGACTCCGCTTCCACAAAAGCGCGAACAAGACGACATTCGTTTCCGTTGCCCGCCCCCGCCACCTCAACCTCGAGGAAATCGCAGTCAGCGATTCGATCAAGAAAATCCTCGAACACATCCGTGGGAAAAAATTCCTCCGACGCCACGAACTCCTCGACGCGCTCGCCCCGCTCCCCGTTGTAGCGCCGCCGCTTGCTACACCGGCAGGCGGGTCCCCGGCGCCGAATCCAGCCACATCATCCGACCCCGCTTCTCCTGTAGCGGCGGCATCCCCGCCGTCGGACTCCTCCCCATCTCCCGACCCCGCGCCCTCGGAAGTTCCGGCTTCGTCCGTCACCATCATCCCCCTCAAATCCCCCGAAGAAGCCGCCCGCGAAGCCGTGGTGCAGGACCTCCTCTGGCTGACCCACGAAGGCTACGTCACCGAATACGCCGACAGCCGCCTCGAATCCGTCCCGCCCCCGAAAAATC
>Ga0114973_10003763_pt1 | contig 10647 bp, 4 predicted proteins | sample M_140807_MF_Meta_FD_87025 | JGI IMG/M metagenome (GOLD analysis project Ga0114973, IMG submission 87025) | Freshwater microbial communities from Lake Montjoie, Canada to study carbon cycling - M_140807_MF_MetaG | ecosystem: Environmental > Aquatic > Freshwater > Lake | place: Lake Montjoie... | reverse complement strand
CTGAACCATTTCCACCAATATAAGAAGTTGAAGCCCCTGTTACATTTACTGCATTAATAACTGCAGTTGCAGTTGCACCTGTTCCGCCACCACCAGTCAAGGTAATAGTTGGTGCTGTTGTATATCCTGATCCTGCATTTGTTATTTGTACATAAGAAACAACACCAGTTCCGAGACTCGAAGTTCCTGTGGCAGCAACACCTGCATAAGTCAATGTAGCCGTTCCTCCAGTTGCTGCTACTGCACCGCTAGAGTGTGTAGGTGCAACTGTACCTGAAGTCCCCGCAGTAGTTACTGTATATAATTTGCTTGCATTAAAAACTTGTTGATTTAAAGTATATGTTGCTCCTGATGTCCAAGCTGTCCCAATTGTTACAGTAGGTGCTGAAGTATAACCAGATCCTCCAGTTACTGTGATATAATGAATACCTCCATTAACACCACCAAGTCCTGCCTTTTGAGAAGCAGTTCCACCATGACCACCAGTTCCACCACTAGCATATAACAAAGTACTAAAAGAGGTTGTTCCTCCACTTAAACCATACGAACCCGAAGATGAAGTTCCTCCACCATTACCTCCAGCTCCAACGGTAACCACATAATTTTGTAAAGGTGTAACACTTATGGTTGCTTTCGAATAGTTACCGCCAGCACCACCGCCACCTAAGTAGTTATTGGGAGAATTACCTACGCCGGCACCGCCACCGCCACCGCCCCAAGCTTCTACCTGAATTGAGGTTACTCCTGCCGGACAAGTCCATGTGTAAGTCCCAGCGGTAGTATAAGATGTTTGCGCATTTAAGCCACCTATAAAAAACGAAAAAACGAAACCGAACATCAGTAAAAACTTACTGAATACAGATCCGAATTGATTGCGCTTTGAAGATCTAACAACAAGATTTGTGTTGTTTCCAAAACTAGATTTGATGCTTTGTTGATTGGATGTAAATAGCTTCATGTTTAATGAATTGGTTTGCATTTGGTTTTACCACAGCGTTATAGCAATGGAATTGAAATAATAAATTTATTAATTCTTGTTTCTTGAGGGTCGTAATAACTAATTATAAAACGGTACGTAGGGATGTTTATTATAGGATACGGAAAACTATGTTAATTAATTACTAATTTATGCCATTATGAATGCTAAAGCAATTTTAATGTTATTGATAAATATCTAATTATTTAAGAAACTATTTTGAAATCCATCAACGTTACCGAAACAATCATAGAAATACATCAATTTTATGCTTCGCAATCGTTGCCGGTAACGATATTTGTATTTATTAAAGTCGATTTATTTATATCTTCTTTTTAATAAAATTCAACATCATTATTTAATTATTAGAGATTCGCAAATAGAAATGCCTATTCCATTCAAACAAATCTGATATACTCCAGCATTTATTGATTTTGGCAATACTACACGAATTTGATTTTCATTTAAATAAAACACTTTGTTTTGATACAGTTTTCTTCCTGATACATCAAACAAAGCAACCTGAATATCACTACCATTATTGGTCAATCCAGTTATATAAAATATGCCGTCTTTCCCAACTGGATTAGGAGATATCGTTATGATTTGCGCAGTTGAACCAAACTTCACCGATGCGATTTTACTATATTGAACACTTCCGTCAATTCCAATGCTTTTTATTTTGTAGTACAAATTTCCTTTTACCGGATGTTGATCAGTAAATTGATAATTACTAAATTGCATGGCATCTACATTTCCAATCTCTGAAAAATCTAAACCGTTTCCAGAACGCAAAATTGAATAACGTTGAATGTTAACTTCTTGACCAACATTCCATGTTACATTTACTTGTTTTGATTGAACGGCTGCTTTAACATCTATAAAGCTTACCGGCAATGTTACCATTGGCCTGAAAACTATTTTGAAACGATTGCTTGCATAAGCACCTACATTATTAGACACCACGAAATTGTATGTTGTTGTTGATACAAACGAAAGTTCAGTTTCTGTTTGTAAATATTGATCTAATAATATTGGTTTTAAATTATTATTGTCGACATTTTGTGGCACAAATTGAAGCTGATACGTTGCTTGCTTCATTTGTGTCATGTTGTAATTGATGGTATCGCTTACTAAAAATGGTTTTCTCGTTTCAATAGCCAATTGTTTGTTGTTTACCATCAATGCAAAATTTTCACCAGTGTTTACCATTTTGCTTGCATCTTCATCATTCATTTCGTTTGCGTTAGCATCATCAAGCAATTGATTTACACCGTCTACAATTTCAGCGATGCCATTGTTCATTTTATACACATTGGTTCTGAAAGAAGTAAACACTTGATTTTCCCTCAACACATTTGCACTTCCATTGAATTTCGAGGTTTCTTTAAAAGTGATAGCTCCTGATCCACCCGAACTTGTTTTTACCATAAACCCTTGACCTGATTGTATTTGCGTGTTTGAAGCATTTGGATAAGTAACCGTTTGAGGCGTAGGATTTCCAGAAGCATCAATGGTTACCCAACCGCCATTAACGCCTATTCTTGGATCATATAAATAATACACATTGGTCAACCCAGATTTTATTGTGTTGGCACTGTTGTAGTTAATTGCAGATGCATAAGGATTGGCAACTGCTACAAATTGATTGGCTCCTGTGCCAAGCGCAACAGTTACATCTCCAATATTCAATTCGCCTTTCTCTCTTAATACAGTTGTATCTGGCATATCTGACATTTGATATTTTGCACGACTACCTCTTACAAAAACCATATATGCTTTATTGGCAATAAAATTTGTATTTGTGGTAGATAATCCAGCCCAAGATTGAGTAGCAATGTCGAAAACTTTTATGGACGTTCCTCCAGGCTGATCGAATCCTGCTCCAGAACCCGACATATTTGTACCATATCCAGGATTTGGATTTGATGTATTACCTGTTCCACCCTCTTGCCATGCGGCATTGATTGTTTGTGCATTATGCTTTGTTGGAGGTGATAATAATCGCCATGCTTTTAATGTGCGACCTGTATCTTGAGTTGTATTTTTTACGTTCGAAATAAAACGCTCAGTCCATACATCACCAGAAATTGTGTTATTAGCATTTGCTCCATTGTTTGTAACATCTGCAATATAACCTGTTCCACTTTTTTTACTGCGTAAATTAAGGAACCCATTAGAAGCAAAAGTTGTATTAGCTACATTTCCAAATTTAAATGCCCCTTGAACGATGAGCGGAGTGCTTAAACTGAAATTGCCTAAAACTGTAACATTATCTGTTGAAGCGAGGTTATAAACATTCGCAACATCACCAGGATCTGTTGCCAATCCACCTCCATATACGGTTAAATTTCTTACCGTTTTATTATTGCTTTTTAGCGTATAGGTAACACCGCCAGCAATGGTTAAATCTACTTTCCCTGTTGTACTTCCGGGCAATTCGTTTGAAGAAACCAAGCTATTGTTTATAAATAAATTCATTATATCCGAACCCACTTGCCCAATTGCCATAGTGCCGCTATTAATGTTGACATCACCAGAATTTCGAATGATGGTAGAATTGTTTTTCATTAACAACGTGTTTCCGCTTCCAATGGCAATGTTTCCACCATTCATGGTTAACGTTCCCGAAATGATTGCCGAACATCCTGAAGATCCACTTACAGAAGCACCTGTAGCAATTTCAATATTATTTAAACTTGGGTTTCCAGTAATATTTTTGTCATTCCCTGTCATTTTTATTTTACCTGTTCCTATTACTGTTCCAGATCCAATAATGTCACCTCCTACCGGAACATCATTATTGCCTATATTGAATGTTCCATTTGATAATAACAAATTGCTAGTTACATTTACAGCAGTACCCAATTGTATTTGAGCATTTGTACCAGAGCGAGATATTCTTAAAATGCCTAGGCTATTTGAATCTGTTGTAAATCTTAATGATGTTGTCAACGCATTTGGATTTGCTCCGAAGAAATTTAAATTAGCATTGGGCTTTCCAGAAATGGTACCAGTGCTTGTTGCCAAAATATCACCATAAATGGAAAAGTTGCTTGTATCTTTCAAACTTAATTGCGAAGTACCTTTGGCATTTAAATCTACAATAGATCTTGATCCACTCAGGTTATAGCGAATACCTGATTCTAAAGTTAATGTTCCATATCCTCCGGGTGTAGTAAAACTGGCAAACTCATTATCATCAAACATAGTTGCCCCAATGGTGATGTTTACTCTATCCGTTGAAATATTCCCCAAAGCTAAAAAGCCATTTGACAAAGTCAATTTACTTATATCTGTATTTCTAATTATGGTAGAACCTCCGCTCATTCTTAAAAAATTACCAGCATTAACCTTTAACCTTCCTCCATCTAATCTTAAAATACCAGATATAGCTCGTGTAATGTTTGATAGGGCAACACCTCCAACTACGACGGTACTTGGAACATCCGCGTTTGTTAAATCGAAAGAAAATGTGTTTGAAGTTATAGCTGTAATCGTAAACGTTCCACCAAAAACAAATCCATACTCTGAAGTATTTAAACCGCCTAATGTAACTGGATTGCCCACAAGAAAATTATGTGTTGCAGAGGTTGTTATTGTTGCAGTATTATTTGTAAGCTGAACATTTGTGATTACAAAATTATTAGCGGTTAAAGGTGCTTCGAATTGTAATGTACCACTGTTTACGGTTACGTTTGTTGGCCCAGAAGTTTCGGGCCAAAATGGACTTGTTTTATAAGTAGTTAAAGTAGAACTTCCTCCGCTGTAATATAAAGTTGCATTAGCGCCATAAATAATTTTAAAAGCACTTGGGGGTAACCCGTATTTTCCGGCAAGACGTACGCTGTTTGCTACATTAATATCTGAAGTTATCGAATTGTTTGAAGAAGCAGCTGTAGCATCTGAAATGATTAAATTATAATAATTGAATGCAGGAATAGTTTGTCCGCCTGCTGATAAACTAAAATTAAAGGTATTGCCGGTAGTTGGGGTTAAAGTATATGTACCAACACCTTTTGTAAATACACCCGATACGCCAATGGTGTCAGCGGCAACTGTTGTATTACCGCTAGTGTTACTAACGGTTAAATTTACGTAGTTGAATTTTGGAATATTTTGACCGCCAGTGGTGTTGTAAAAATTAAATCCATTAGGATTTGCTCCAGGTGTTTGATAAAATACATATGGATAACTGCCAGGGTTAAACGCACCTAAAATATAAAAAGTACCATTTGCTAAAACTTGATTAACACTAGCGTTGGTAGTTATATTTAAATTGTTGTAATTGGTAGCCGCAATGGTTTGACCACCATTTGGATTAGTAAAATTAATTGTGTTGCCAGTAACAACATTTGTTGTTGTGGTTGACAGTGCTGCGACTTTAAAATTACCTGATATGTTTATAATACCTGATTGGAAAATTGTTCTTCCAGCACTTGCATTTGTATTTGAAATTTCAAGATTTTTATACGTTCCAATTACAACAGTTTGTCCAGTATTTCCAGATGGCAAAGCATAAATAACAGTGCCTGTTGCACCAGCTCCTTGCCAATCTTTAGCTGCTGGTATTGGCGCAACACTTGTGCTGTAAGTTTTAATTGTTCCGTTATTGTTCACTGAAGTAAGTGCTCCAGTAATATCATAACTGAATAGTGAATTCATATCCAATGTAACTCCCGCATCAACCTGCAAACTACCATTGATACTAATCGATGCAACTGCTGTTTTTGTAATATTTGTTCCAGTCCCACTTAAAATAACGCTACCATATTGAGTTATTGCGACACCTGGCGTTCCAGTAAGAGCAGGAATTGCAGGTTGTAAAAAGGTTTGATTTAAATTTCCTGTATATGCCACGGTGCCATTACACACGAATGAGGTACAATCCAAATAAGGAGTCGCACCTGTTAATTCTAATATTCCTCCTGCATCAATTGTAATAGTTCCACATTTAGCTGTAGAACTGTTTGCAAATACATCTCCCCCTGTTCTAGCGCTAATGACTTTGGCTCCATTTTTAATTGTCAAAGCTGTTGTTGTAGTACCTACATTTATTTGAAATGTTTGAGTATTGACGGTACCACTTGAAACCAAAATTGTACCAAATTTTATTATAGTATTTAGCGTACCTACAGCGGCATTATCAAGAGCAAATTCAACATTACATGGTACATTACTGTTTGCCCATTCTCCAGTAGCAGTTATTGCTCTTGATGCCCCAACAAATTTCAATATGCCAGTTGTAGTACTTGTAGTTATCATTGCTGGTACTAAGCCAGTTGAATTAGCATCCACAAAGTCAGAAGCACCCACAGCAATTACAGCTGCACCAGACCATGCTCTTAATTTACCATAAACCTTAACACTGTATGAAGCGTTTGATAATTGCAATACACCTGCTACATTTAAATTCAAATTTTTGCATAAACCATCAGCTGTGCCAGTAGCATCTAAAGTAATGGTGTGGCCATTTTGAATAAAAACATTTGTTGAAGCAGTTGGCAAAGTACTCGTCGTTCCCCAACTCCCCGCGGTTCTAACTTGCCATGTTGAAGTTGTATTCCAATTTCCAGTTCCAGCCGTTCTGTAATCTCCATCAACAGCAGTAGTTTGCGCTTCCGAATTAAAAAAGTGAAATAAAATTAAAGTAACGATGAGTAAAAATTTTTTCATGTGGTCGATACTTTTATTTGGGGTTTAGTTTTTTATAAGATTTATTGCTTTCGGTAAGGGTTGCGGATAATTATAATTTAAAATTTCATGATTTTTGTTGCAAATTATAAAATTTTAGTTTGATGCGTAAGCTATTGTTTAGTTTTCAATATTATTTTACCGGATATGAGATATAATTTCTAATTTTTTAAAAAGAATATTTAAAGCCATCTAAATAAATTTAACTTATGTTGATTTTTTTTTAATTTAAATTATTGGCATCGTTGCCGGAAAGGGTTTTGTTCTTTTTTAAAGTTAGATTTATCTTTTTACAATCATAAATTTTGGCGCATATATTTTAACATTTTTTCTAAAATTATTGAATGTACAACCGTTTTGTTTAACGAATTACCAATTTGACTAAACGACTAGGCCACAATTGCTTTATATTTAGGCACCAATGTCTTCATTAAAAACCAAGCCAACAAATAGGCAACAGCACAAAACGCAAACATGATGGTATATCCTGTTTGGATATGTCCTAGCGCTTTGTATTTATCAAATAGTGCACCTCCTGTTTTTGTTACAATCACTCCGCCTAATCCTCCAGCCATACCGCCAATACCAATTACAGATGCAATTGATTTTTTAGGAAACATATCTGAAACAGTAGTAAATAAATTGGCGCTCCAAGCCTGATGCGCTGAAGCTGCAATGCCAATTAACAATACAGGCATCCAAAAACTGATGTCTCCTAGCGGCTGAGCCAATAGTACAACCAATGGAACTACCGCAATTAATAACATCGCTTTCATTCTTCCATCATAAGGCGTATACCCTTTTTTTATAAAATAAATTGGAAACCATCCACCGCCGATACTCCCAAACATAGTTAAGCTATATAAAACAGTTAAGGGCAGGATTATTTGTGTACCAGTCATATGGTATTGATCTTTTAAATAGGCAGGTAGCCAAAATAAAAAGAACCACCAAACGCCATCCGTTAAAAACTTACCCACGGCAAATGCCCATGTTTGATTGTAGCCTAATAATTTTACCCAAGATAACTCTGCTGTGTTTTTTGATGAATTTTCACTAACTGATTCTTCCTGATCGCTATTTATGTAACTGAATTCTTCTTTTGAAAGTCGTTTTTGATTTTCCGGTTTTTCTTAAAATATGAACAAAAAAATCAACCACAAAAAACCAACACTCCCGATAATAAAAAATGCAGCTTCCCAACCCCAATTGTTTGCAATCCAAGGAACAGTTAAAGGTGCTAAAATTGCGCCTACATTCGTTCCAGAATTAAAAATTCCAGTGGCAAAAGATCTTTCCTTTTTAGGAAAATACTCAGCTGTTGCTTTAATGGCTGCGGGAAAATTACCAGATTCTCCAAATCCAAGTATTGCCCTTGACACCATGAATCCTAAAATAGAAACTGGAACTGCTGCAATACCAAACCAACCTAAAATTGTAATAAATCCAGTGCCTATTGGAATAGCAAAACCATGAATGGCGGCTCCTATAGACCAAATGATAATTGCCCAAGCAAAGCCCCATTTTGTGCCCAACTTGTCTATTATTCTACCGGCAAACAACATGGATATGGCATAACTAAATTGGAATACCGACGCTATGTTTGCATAATCACTATTTGTCCAACCAAATTCTTCTTCCAAAGTTGGTTTCAATAAACTCAACACTTGCCTGTCTAGATAATTTACCGTTGTTGCAAAAAACAAAAGCGAACAAATCGTCCATCTATATTTGCCAATTTTTGAAGTATCCATTTTATTTGGTTTTTATGGTTTGTAAAAGTGCTAAAACTTGCTTTGTTGCTGATTCTATTTCTGTGTAATTTTTTTCTTCCATTAATTTTTTGCTGATAAGCTTACTTCCCATGCCTACTGCACAAACACCCGCTTTAAACCAGCTTTCAATGCTTTCTTTTGTAGTATCTACGCCACCTGTAGGCATAAACAACAATTTAGGAAAGATTTCTTTTATTGAACTTAGAAATTCTGGACCTAACATATTCCCTGGAAATAATTTAATAAAACTAACACCCGCATTTTCAGCAGCGATAATTTCCGTTGGCGTCATACATCCCGGCGCATATAGCATACCGATAGCGTTTGCTTTGTCGGCAACTTCTTTTACAAATCCTGGACTTACTAAAAAGTCTGCCCCAGCATCAATGTAATCTTCTGCTTGTTGTAGATTCTTTATCGTCCCTACACCTAATAACATTTCAGGCATTTCTGCATTTCTAACTTCAACCATTTTTTTGAAATTATTCAATGCTGCTTCACCACGATTGGTGTACTCAACAGCTTTCACGCCTGCTTTATAAATGGCACGTAAAATTTCAACGCTAACTGTTTCATCTGCATTGAAATATAATGGCAATATGCCTTGATTGATTATTGCTTCTGTAGCTTTTTGTTTCATATTTAAAAATGTTTGGTGTTTGGTGTTTGGTGTTTGGTGTTTGGTGTTTGGTGTTTGGTGTTTGGTGTTTGGTGTTTGGTGTTTGGTGTTTGGGGTTTGTGGTTTGTGGTTTGGCGTTTGTGGTTTGGCGTTTGTGGTTTGTGGCATCCAACCTCATAAACCTCTTAAACGTCTTAAACCTCCTAAACCTAAATCCTCACCTTCACCACCAACTTCTTTATCATCTCATCTTCTTTTCCAATCATTGGTGCATGCACATCTTCTGGAAAAAATATCGCAAATTGCCCATCGGTTAAATTGAAAAAAGTATCTGGTTTGTCGTTAAAAAAAAGTACATCTTTTTCTTCGTTGTATTCGCCATTGGGTGCTACACATTTTTCACGTGGCTTCCATCCAATGGTTTCGTTTCCATGAATACAAAGTTGAATATCGATGTTTTTGTTGTGGCATTCAAATTTAGATAAACTTGTTTCGGCCGATTTACCAGGCGCATTGCTGATGATGGCTTTCAACCCTTCAGCAATATCTGATTTACCCACTTCAATTTGCATCAAATCATTTTCAGTAATGTATTGAAATGCGCGCTCCATCAAAGGATGTACGCCGAAATATTTGTGGGCGTTTTTTATGGTGTCGATGATCATGTTTGTGGTTTGTGGTTTGTGGTTTATTGTTTGGTGTTTGGTGTTTGGTGTTTGATGTTTGGTGTTTGGTGTTTGATGTTTGGTGTTTGGTGTTTGGGGTTTGGGGTTTGGGGTTGGAACGAACCACTATCCAGAATCCATCAGCCAGAATCTAGCATCCAGAATCTAGACCTTATCTCTGCACCCTTCCGCTTCCATCTCCTTTTACCAAATCTTTTACCTCTGCTAATGTAGCATGGTTTAAATCGCCCGGAATGGTATGTTTTATGGCACTTGCAGCAACGCCAAATTCAGCAGAATCAGCCATTGACATGCCTGTTACTAAACCATAAATCAATCCACTTGCAAAACTATCGCCACTTCCTACGCGATCTACGATACGAACATTATATTGTTTGGTGTGATAAAATTCGTTTCCATCATAAACCAATGCACTCCATCCATTGTCACTTGCGCTATGGCTTTCTCTTAATGAAGATGCGATAAATTTAAATCCGAATTTTTCTTTCATTTGATGAAACACATCCTTAAATCCATCTAAATTTAATTCACCTTTTGTAACGTCAGTATCTTTTGCTTTAAAGCCTAATGTAGTATCTGCGTCTTCTTCATTACCAATACATACATCTACATATTGACACAATCTGCTCATTACTTCTCTTGCTTTTTCTTTACTCCATAATTTTTTTCTATAATTCAAATCGATACTTGTAGTGATGCCTTTTGCTTTTGCCGCTTTCAAAGCTGCTTCTGTTAATGCAGCTGCTTTATCACTTAACGCAGGTGTAATGCCTGTTGTATGAAACCAATCGGCACCTTCAAATATTTTATCAAAATCAAATTCACTTGCATCAACATCTGCAATCGAAGCTCCTGCTCTATCATACACCACTTGAGATGCACGCATTGAAGCACCCG
>Ga0114973_10003759_pt1 | contig 10652 bp, 7 predicted proteins | sample M_140807_MF_Meta_FD_87025 | JGI IMG/M metagenome (GOLD analysis project Ga0114973, IMG submission 87025) | Freshwater microbial communities from Lake Montjoie, Canada to study carbon cycling - M_140807_MF_MetaG | ecosystem: Environmental > Aquatic > Freshwater > Lake | place: Lake Montjoie... | reverse complement strand
TAGATTATTTTATTGCAGCAGTGCAAGGCCTAGTACCCAATACTACCAACACTTTTGCGGCTGCGGCATTAACAGATAATGCCATCGAACTCATTAAAAAATCGGCAAAGTAAAAGACATGGATAGAATTTTATTTGGCGATAATCAGTTTTTTGGTGTAAACCATATCTCCGACGAAAAATCGCGCGCGCAGCTTATAAAATTTAAAACCGATCAGGCAATTATAAACGTATTAGATATTGCTAAAGATGCGGGCGTTAACACATTTATGTGTACCACTTATGCACGCATAGGAAATATTTGTAAGCACATTAAAGCAAACCCTGCCAATTACCCGGGCTATAAAATTTATCCCTGCATGCCTTATGCCCACAAATATGCCAACGCAGTTACAGAGCTAGGCATGATGGGTGCTTTAAAATCGTATATGCCAGGCAATATTTTTACAACGGCTTTAAAAGGCGGCATGGCGTTTTTATCTAAAGACTATCAAAAAATGATGGAGCTTATGATAGACGCTGAAATGAAAATGTTTGAAGGTATCGATACCCCAGTAATATTTTTACAAAATGTAGTAACCGATTTACTACTTGGTTTAAGGGCTTATCCAATGCTTTATGCATTTAATGCCTATGTAAAAAAGAAGTACAACGCCGAAGCTGGTTTTATTACCATGAACCTGCCATTACTTCACAAAGTATTGTTAGACGGTGGTATAGAAAACCCCATCATTTGCACTTCATTTAACAAAGAAGGGTTTAGAATGAGTGGTGGTACCAAGGCTTACGAAGCGGTGTTAGCACAAAACAATGCGCGCATTATAGCCATGCAAATTTTTGGTGGCGGATTTATTGCCCCCAAAGAAGCCATCGAATATGTAAATGGGTTACCCGGCATTAGCTCAATTTTATTTGGCGCATCTAGTGCTGCCAATATTAAACAAACGGTAGGGCTCATTCATCAATAATTATTGTACATGAACATACTAGTGCTCCATGTGGTTTCGGATATGTACGGCTCGTCTAAAGTACTGCTGCAGGCCGTTACAGCCCTAAAAGCACGTGGCCATAAAGTGTGTGTGGTTGTTTCAGAAAATGGTCTATTAACAGAAGCATTAGAACTAGAAGGAATCGAAACAAAAATTATACGACTAGGTATTTTACGCCGCCGTTATTTAAACGTATTAGGGTTAGTTAACAGAGCAGGCGTGCTTACGCGTGCATTTTTTGCGTTAAAAAAACTTTGCAAGCAAAATCAAATAGACATTATTTATACCAATACAGCGCCGGTAATTATTGGCGGTATACTATCAAAATTTACGGGTATTAAAAATGTATGGCACTTACATGAAATACTAGAACCTAGTTCGTTGATGCACCGCTTTTTTGGATGGCTCATTAACGCAACTGCACAAAAAGTAATAGTGGTATCGGATGCAGTGTATAACAATTGGGCTGGGCGTATAGATGCAAGTAAAATGGTTAAAGTGTACAATGGGTTTGAGCCTTCAGATATAAATGTTAATGTTACTGCTAATGCTACTTTGCGCGAGCAGCTCAAAATAAATAACAATACCGTTTTAGTGGGTATGGTGAGTCGTGTTAATTTAATCAAAGGACAGTTTTATTTTATACAAATTGCAGCGGCTGCAAAAGCTGCTGGCCTTAATTGTCATTTTGTAATGATAGGAGACGCCTACAAAGGCTACGAATATTTATACCCGCAATTAGAAAGTCAAATTGATGCGCTGGGTTTACAAAGCACCATTACCAATTTATATTACCAGCCAAATGCTGTATCGCTTATACAACAGCTCGATATTTTTGTACTGCCTTCTATTAAGCCAGATTCTTTTCCGGTTGTAATATTAGAAGCTATGGCTGCAGGTAAACCTATTATTGCAACAAACCAAGGTGGCGCTCAAGAACAAATAGACGACTGCGTTACTGGTTTTTTAGTACCCATCAACGACGCTACTATCGCTGCACAAAAATTAGGCGTTTTAGTAAACAACTCTGATATGCGCTCCCGAATGGGGCAGGCGGGGGCAAAAAAACTACAGGAGCAGTTTTCTTTAGCTACATTTAATAAAAACATTGTAGACCAGATTGTATAAGCCATGCCTGCAACCATTAAAATAGCGCTAGACTGCCGAGACATAAATATTGCTACCACGGGTACGCATACGTATTTATCAGAATTAATAGCAGCGTTTAATAAGCAGCATAGTAACCAGGTTTCGTTTGTTTTTATTAAGCCTTTTATAGGTGTAATGCCTGGTAACAATGCCTTTGCTAAATTAATACGTCACTTTCAATTCTTTTTTTATAAGCAAATAACGCTACCGGTTTTAACTTTCATTAATGGCGCAAGTGTTCTTATTTGTACCGATTATGTAGCACCCTTGTTTACACCCGGCTTTAAAACCATCGTTATTTTTCATGATGCATTTTTTTGGGAATATCCACAGCATTATAGTGCGCTATGGTTGCGCATGTTTAAAGCAGCAGCGTTGGCTGGTGCAAAAAAATCCATGGCTGTGATTGCGCCATCGGAATATGCAAAAAAACAAATTGCATTACATGCGGGCATTAGTGCCGCTCATATAAAAGTGGTGTATGAAGCGCCAAAAACTTTTGCGCCAATAAATCCGCAATCACCAGCGCAAACAAATTCGCAACCCGCGAGGCCCCAGTCATCACCCCAAATATCAGCTCCCTATTTTTTACACGTTGGCACCCTGGCTAAACATAAAAACCTACCATTATTAATTGAAGCATTTGCAAAATTAGACAAGCACCTAAAACTTGTACTTGTAGGAGGAGCCCCAAGCTCGGTGCACAATAGTGATGTACCAAACATTAAGGCGGCCATTCAAAAACACAACCTGCAAAACCAAGTTGTTTTAACCGGCTACTTGTCTAATGCAGACGTTGCTAACTGGTATGCAAATGCGCTTGGCTATGTTTTTCCATCTTACAATGAGGGTTTTGGTCTGCCTGTACTTGAAGCCATGCGTTATAAACTGCCTATTATAGCAGCCAATAATACCTGTTTACCGGAAATTGCACAGGCAGGTGCGCTCTATTTTGACCCTTCAAATACTGATCAATTAGCTGTTCAAATGCAAGCTATTGTTAACAATACCCCTGCCGTAATAGCTTCCCTAAATGCACAACCCACTGTTTTACAACAGTTTAGCTGGGATAAAGCCGCTGCCAGCTTTGTAGCCATTGCCCTTGATGGCCTCAAAAATGCCTCCAAACACGCATAAATTGTTTATTTTTAAGCCTTTAACAACAGATGCTGGTTAATGGCTAAACTTTGGACAATGAAGTTGTATAAGATGCGCAGGTTTTTGGACGTGCTCATTTTAGTACTTTCTTTTTACAGTATTCAATTACTAGCTGTAAAAGGGCTTGCCGCGTTTATCCCTACGCCCCAAAAAAATCAAACCTTATTATTATTTATTTTAATATTTACTTGGTTTGTTTCGGCAGTTTTTACCAAATTATACAAAGACCGTGTATCCAATAATTTTGTGGAAGAAATTGTTATTGTGCTCAATGCGGGCATCATCCAATTTATTTTGGTAGCCGCAATATTATTTATTAGTAAGTCAACTATTGACGCCATTTTTATTGCAGCTGTTATTGTATTGTTTGGTTTATTACAAGTGCTGGTAAAATATTTAATTAGAAAAAAAATTCACTGGTCTTTTTTTAATGACCAAACCCTTTCTCAAAAATTAATTTTAATTGGTACGGCTTCTAGTATTCAAAAATTAAGTGAAACACTTACTACGCATTTTTATTATGGTTACAACTGCATAGGGTATGTAAGTGAACAAGATTTTAATATTCCAGATTTACAGTGGCTAGGTACTGCCGATAAATTAGCTACCGTAATTGATGCACATCAAGTGCAAAAAGTAATTGTTTCTTTGCCTTCTTTAACAGAAGCATCTATTAGGTATTACCTAGAAACCTGCGATGCCAAAAACGTTAAAACGCTTATAGTCCCTAACTATGAGCAGTTTACCTCTACTACGTTTGAGATAGACCAGATTGGTTTAATTCCGGTGTTAAACCTGCGCTCTTTACCACTCGATAAATATGAAAATGAATTGTGGAAGCGCATTTTTGATATCGTATTTAGTGCGGCATTTTTAATTTTTATTGCCACTTGGTTGTTTCCATTAGTGGCATTACTAATTAAGTTAACTTCTAAAGGTCCTGTATTTTTTGTGCAAGAGCGTTGGGGGTTTAACAATACCAAAATGAACTGTTACAAATTTAGAACCATGTACGTCAATACAAATGGGTCTGATAAATTTGAGCATACGGTAAAAAATGATCCAAGGGTTACACCATTAGGTAAATGGCTACGCACTTGGAGTATTGATGAAATGCCACAGTTTTGGAGCGTACTCATTGGCACCATGTCTGTGGTGGGGCCTCGCCCTCACGTTACGCCGCAAAACGTAGAATACTTGCAAAAAATAGATAGTTATTTACTGCGCCATCAAGTAAAGCCAGGCTTAACAGGTTGGGCGCAGGTAAATGGTGCACGTGGCGAAATGCCCGATATTCAGCACATGCAAACACGCCTCAATTATGATCTCTATTATATTCATAGGTGGAGTTTTTGGTTAGACCTGCAAATTATTTTGCAAACAATTGTAAACCTCTTTAAAGGTGATGTTCATGCGTATTAATATAACCAGTAAAATAAAAATGCTATCGGTGCTAATTGCTGCAAACCTATGTATAGCAGGTGTTTTGCAGGCCCAAACCATTTGGGAAGATAGCCGTTCTTTAATTTATCCATACCTCACGCGCATGGCAGATAAGGGGCTTATTACGCTACAAGACGTGGTGCTACCTATTACGCATACACAAATTAACGAGGCATTAAAAACTTTATCAAGCAAACAAGCGTCACTTAATAAAATAGAAAAAGAAGAGCTTGCTTTTTTTATTAAAGAATACACGGCGCCCGTTGCACCAGAAGATACCGTTATGCAAAAACTTTCTATTTTATCTAAAGATAAATTAGGTAGGTGGCGTGGCGCAACAGTAGGTAATGGTAATTTTTACATGCAACTAGATCCGGTGTCTGGTCTCCAAAAAATTACAGGATCCAACAATAAATCCATTACGCAGTATGGTAACGGCGCCTACATTCGTGGATATTTAGGCAAGCATTTTAATTTTCAATTTTACTACCGCGATATTACAGAGTCGGGCACAGGCATCGATTATGCCAAACAAAAAACCGATGTACAAGGTGTAATTAAAAAAGATACCGCACTACAAAAAAACCTCAACTATTCCGACCTGCGCGCCTCCATTAGTTACCGTTTTAAAAACGGAACCATTAGCATTGGTCAAGACCAACTCATGTGGGGATACGCCAACAGCGGACGCATTGTATTAAGTGGTAAAGCACCTACGTACCCTTATATAAGACTCGATTACAAACCACTTTCTTGGTTACATTTTAACTATGCACACATGTGGTTGCAATCCAATATTATTGATAGCAGCCGCATTTACAATTTGGGTAATACCGTGTATGGTGGCCAGTATACGCCGTTTGTAAATAAATACATGGTGATGCACTCGGTGCAAATTATGCCAAAAAAAGGCATGGTATTTAGCATTGGTGAATCTATCATTTACAACGATCAGTTGCACCTTCCTTATTTTATTCCGGTGTTATTTTTTAAAGCAGTGGATCAGGCCAATACCATGGGTACCAACAATGGTGCCAGTGGAAACAGCCAATTGTTTTTTAGTGCAAGCCTGCGTAACATAGTACCTAAGTCGCATATTTACGGTACCTTATTAATTGATGAATTACGCCTCACCAAAGTTTTTAACCAAACAAAAAGTAGAAACCAAGTGGGTGTAACATTTGGAGTTGAGCGCCAAGATGTACTTAAAAATTTATCGATTGGAGCCGAGTATACCCGCGTTAATCCATTTGTATACAACAACTATATTACCCCGCAAACTTACACGCACGCTACTTATAGCTTAGGCGATTGGATGGGTAACAATTTTGATAGACGCACTTGGTTTTTTTCCTACAAACCAATGGCCCGTTTATTGATTACCGGAAGGTTTAACAATATTAAAAAGGGTGGGCCTGGAACACTGTTACAACAGTACTTTTCGGAACCACAACCTTCGTTTTTATTTGATTATCAATACCATTTGTCTACCTATTATGTGCAGGCCCGTTACGAAATTATCCATGGCGTATATGCCAACGCGCAATTTTATAGCAGTAAACATAGGTTTGCCAACCCGTCAACCCCTATGTTAAAAGAGTCGCAGCTACAAATTGGCTTCAATTTCGGATGGTAAATGATTAATAGTTTAATTTCACAGACCTAGAAAAAGTGATTATGCGTAAAATAGTATTTCTTATATTTTTATTGGCAGCCACAGTGGTGGCACCAACTGGTTCATTTGCTCAAATTAAAAAACCTACGGGCGCATTGTCTGCGATGGGTGGTATGAGCGAAGCGCAACTTTTTCAGTTGTGGCGCAATGCAACCAACACCGGTATGACCGAGTCGGAAGTGATCAAAATATTTACCCAAATGGGTGTAAATGGCGCGCAGTATTTACAACTCAAAAAACGTTTTGAAAAAAAGGTAGAAGAAACCCCCGAAGCAGATTTAGAAGAAGAAGCCGAAGATTTAAATGCATCGATGGGTGATACCAGTTTTATAAAGCAAATGCCAACGCGTAGGTCATCTGCAATTTTTGGTATTCGCTTTTTTTCTAACGCCAAAAATACCTTTGCACCCAACATTAAATTAGCGGCACCTAAAAGTTATATTTTAGGCCCCGACGATCAACTCCAACTTATTTTAACTGGCGTAAACGAAAGTACACAGCTGTTAAAAATTACACCAGACGGTTTTATCAATATTAAATACGTAGGCATTGTGCAGTTAAGCGGCCTTAGTTTAGAACAAGCGGAGGGTGTCATTACAAAAAAAATGGCGCGTTCATATCCACTATTAAAAGCCGGACAAACCAAACTTACTTTACTACTTAATAAATACCGCACCATACGTGTAACCCTTGCTGGCGAAGCCTATAGGCCAGGTACCTACAGTGTGCCGGGTGTAATTTCTGTATTTAACTTACTATACATTACGGGTGGTCCTACCGAAAAAGGATCATTACGTAACATATACGTAATACGCAACAATAAAAAAATTGCGGAAATAGACTTCTATCAATTTTTATTAAATGGTAACCTTACCAATAATATTAAAATAGAAGACCAAGACGTTATTTATTTTCCCTTTTATCAAAAGCATGTTGCCGTTACCGGTGCCTTTAAAAGAAACTCGGTATACGAATTGCAACCTCAAGAAAATCTTGCAGACCTTGTAACAATGGCGGGTGGCTTTAACGATACCGCATTTAAAGAGCGCGTAAAAATATTTCAGTACGGTGCATCGCAGCGTCAAATAAAAGATGTAGCCGCCACAGATTTTAGTACCTACTTACCAAAAAATGGAGACTCTGTTTTTGCTGATAAAGTAAACGAGAGTTATGCCAATAAAGTATTTATTGGAGGTGCCGTTACCATTGGTGGCAACTACGAGTTAACGCCTCAATTAACCCTTAAACAATTATTAAAAAAAGCGGGTGGTGTTAGAGAAGGCGCTTTTTTACAGCGTGGTTATATTAACAGGATAGACAAAGACATGCAAAAGCAGCTGGTAAGTTTTGATTTAACAGAGCTTCAAAAGCAGCCTGCACTAGACATCCTATTAAACAAAGACGACTCGGTATATATTCCATTTACAGAAAATTTGCGCCAATACAGCAGTATAGAAGTAACGGGCGCGGTGAACAACCCAGGTAGGTTTGAGTTTAGAAAAGGCATGAAATTAGAAGATGCACTTTTATTAGCGGGTGGCTTAACAAACAATGCCGACAATGGAAAAGTAGAAGTGTTGCGTTATACGGCTAATGGAAAAGATAGTATTGCCAATCAAATACTAGACAGTTATAAATTATCGGTAGCGCCAGATTTAAACGCCGGAACAAAATCTTTTGAGCTGGTAGCTAAAGATAAAATTGTGGTATTGTCTGTGTTAAACCAAGAGTCTATTGGCGTGGTAAAAATTGGTGGCGAAGTATTATACCCAGGAAGTTTTTCGTTAACCAACCGTAAAGAAACAGCTGCCGAATTAATTAAGCGTGCCGGTGGTCTTACACAGTTTGGTAATATGGCACAAATTAAAATTTACAGACAAGGCGTACTGGTAGGGATAGACTTACAAGAAAGTGATTACCGCGTAGGATCTAACGATAGTATTTATATTCCTAAAACAGAGCCACTAGTAGAAGTTACGGGTGCTGTGTTTAACCAACAATTTGTACAATATAGTGGAACCGGCCTTCGCTACTATATAGCAGCAGCTGGTGGTTTAACAGATAAAGCCGTGCTAAAAAAAGCTTACGTGCAGTATAGCAATGGACTCAATAAAAAAACAAAACGCTTTTTATTTTTCCGTTCGTATCCAACCATTTTACCTGGATCAAAAATTATAGTACCTGCTACCGATGCGAGTATGTCTAAGTTAATTAGTTCCAATACCATTTCATCTATATTAACGTCTGTAACGGCGCTCGTAAGTATTATTGTATTACTTAAAAAGTAACCATTATGCAAGATTCTCAAGACCAATATACATTTAGAGCACCACTTGTAAACGCTTTTAATAGTGTGGTTACAGTTATTACCACAAAAACAAAACAGTTGTTTTTAGGTGCTGTATTGGGTGGATTAATAGGCCTTGGTTACGCCGCATTAAAGCCCACTACCTACCAATCTAATATTAGCTTTTTTGTAGAAGACAGTAAAAGCAGCAGCAGCTCTTTAATGTCGATGGTGGCTGGTCAGTTTGGGCTAGACCTTGGTTCATTAACCGGTGGTAACGGCGTACTTGCTGGAGACAATGTGTTAGAACTTGCCAAAAGTAAATTGTTATTACAACGTGCTTTGCAAACGCCGTATCCTTTAGCAGGTAAAGACAGCACCTATAGTTTAGCAGATCATTATATTGCTACCATGGGTTGGAATAAAAAGTGGGAAACGAGTAGCAAAGTTGGTTTTACTGTTTCATTTGCAACAACTAAAAATAAATTTACCAGAGTCGAAGATTCTTTGTTTGGTATTGTTTTAAAAAGAATTGTAGAAAAAGAACTCTCCATTAGTAAGCCAGATAAAAAATTAGGTTTTTACTCAATAGATATAGAAACTAGAGACGAGTTGTTAAGTAAACTATTAGCAGAACGTTTATTATTAACCACCACTAATTTTTATATAGAAGGAAAAACGGGCCGCTTGCGTAAAAATTTAGATCGCCTTCAACACCGTGTAGATAGTTTAGGTGTGGTGGTAAACGCCAGAACCCTTGCTACAGCTCAGGCTGCTGTTACCAACCAAATAGATATAAACCCTGCACTTGCCTCTGGAATCAGCGCTAGCACAGAAATAAAATCAAAGGATAAAACCTTTGCTAATATTGTATATGGCGAGCTCTTAAAAAATTTAGAAGTTGCTAAAACGGCACTTATACAAGAAACCCCATCTATTGTAGTAGTAGATGAATTAAAATTACCCAAGCGCAACAAGCTTGATTGGTATATAGGATTATTGGCAGGCTTATTTGCTGGTGGCTTTGCCTCTTTACTCTTTTACTTTAAGTTAAAGCGGTAATTAAAATACACCAGACCTTGCAGCGTCATAAAATCTAGTCCGTTTTTGTAATACGTGCTAGGGTTTATAACTGCGTCATATTCTTTGTACCACCACTGGTAATTATTACTGCGCATTACAGTAAAGCTTCCTCCAAATAAAAAGTTTTTATAATGATGGTCTACTTTTAAAGTAGCTATTGCATCTACCCAGTGTCTGCGCCAATCTTTAATGCGCTCAAACGTGTAATAAAAAAAGTCGTTGTTATGGATGCGGCGTTCAACAATAAGTGCCACGCGGTTAATGCCTTTGTTATACGCTACTTCAAGTAATTGACTATTGCCACCAGGCCCTAAACTAGATCCCATTACTTTACCTCTATTGGTATAACCTTGTTTTACAGAGTCGCCTAAGTACCAACTTTTAGCATCAAAAATTAACTTGGCATTGTTAAAACTTAACTGCGTAAGTTCCATGCCAAATTCTAAATTTGCTCCATTTTTTTGAGGAAATAATTTTCTAAAACCAGCCACAAATGCAGTTGGTACTGTGGTATTGGCCATTAAAAATAACGGGCTAAGGGTTTGGTCGTTTCTGCCAAATTCGGCATAAAATTCGGCATGTTCTTTTTGCATTAAATAACGAACAAAGATGCTTCCCATCATTTGTTTGCGTTTGCTTTTTTCGAGCGCAGTTGTATTCACACCATAAAATCCAAACACGGGCAAATAATCTAATGGACTTTTTGCTTCCTGTGTATACATGTAAGCAGTTTTAGCAAAGCCTACAAACAATCCATCTAAAAATTTAGGTTGTACCGTTACCGTTAAGCCTGTAAACATTCTTTGCTTATCTGGCTTAGGTACATATAAAGTGGTACCGTAATAAACCCTTCTAGGTTCTAAAGGTTC
>Ga0114973_10003757_pt1 | contig 10654 bp, 14 predicted proteins | sample M_140807_MF_Meta_FD_87025 | JGI IMG/M metagenome (GOLD analysis project Ga0114973, IMG submission 87025) | Freshwater microbial communities from Lake Montjoie, Canada to study carbon cycling - M_140807_MF_MetaG | ecosystem: Environmental > Aquatic > Freshwater > Lake | place: Lake Montjoie... | reverse complement strand
GACTTGAACTGTCACCTGATACTAGACTTTGATCACTATGCGCTTTAGACAGCAGACCAAAGATTCCCAAACTGGTCAACAGCATTAACAGTACTACTGCCGGCACCAAGTAACTTTTAAATCCCCACCCTAGTCTTGACCAATTGCGATGTAGAAATACCGTGGCTACTATTTTGCCCATTTCTAGTGCACTGCCCATTATGATCACCGGTACAACAGCAGCGGCGAAAATAGCAGTAAGGCCAGAAATAGAGTAGTAAGCGGCTACTGTACTCAGCAATAAAGCTGTGGCTAAAATTACATATCCAAATAGCATAACCAGTATTTATACTGGTTTTACCCTATGGTGTATTCTACCAATTTAATGCCTGCTTCACGTATAGCCAATTCACAAATAGGACAAGGTTTGGCATTTAGTGGACGGCCATTCGCCCCATAACGTTCAATGTGTATCTTGTGTGGGACACCTTTGCGTATTTTGACCAGCGCCGACACTTCAGCATGTAGATAAATTTTATAATCTTCTCCAGCTTCGGCGGCCAATTGTGCCTGCTTGGGATGAGTCTTTTTGGGAAAGTTAGTACCTTCACTCAGCAAGCGACCGCGCTTGTCGTAGACCCGCGCAGTCATTTTAGGATAAGTATTCATCGAGTATTCAGTGCCGGAGCGTATTCGCGAATCAGTTCACGCTCACGCGCATGAGCAGCAAGTCGTCCGCGCACCTTTTCCACTAGCCAGTAAGTAAAACTTTCAGCGCCGTATGTGCGAATTGCCGCACATAGCGTCCAGGGCTTGTCTTCGTTTAGTGCCCGCTGAATGTGCTTTTGAACACGCACCTTGAGCGCACGGTTTACACTGCCGCTAGCAACAGTGATGCCAATGTACTGCTCGCCAGTGACAGTGTTTTCCAAGCAGTAAACTGCATGGGTACTGTCACTACGCCGCTTGCGCTTTTTTGGGGGAGTTGTGGTGTCCATGTAGTAATTATAGCACCAACCCAAATGGGCGTCAACCAAAATGCAGGTGTTGTATCTCTACAACACCCGGGGTCAATGCAAAGTTACGCTGGCTAGACTTTCAGGATCGTCTACACCCATTAGATATAAGACTTCTTTGATCTTGTCCGGCATATGCCCTGAATAGTCTTCAGGAAAAAATACAGTTTTTAATTCTCCTGAATTAGTAATAATAAACCCAAAATCGGTATCGGTTATTTCTTTTTCGTAAATATCACTCACGTTTTCTTCAAAACTTGTCATAATACCGACTCCTTATAGTTGTGTTACATTAGTATTTAACTTAAAGTTTAGCAGCCACTTGCATATCTCGTTGAGTTTTTCGCTCTTTAGGTCTAGAATAAAACGTATGGTTATCAATTCTACCAGTTTTGTTTAGATTTTTCCAATTGGGCTTAACTGTTTGGTTATGAAAGTATGTGGCCCCAGCAGTAATGTCAAAAGCCGGAACTGTCATTAGATATGTAGCAATACGCCAACTGTCTCGCCATTGTTGGTTATTTCTTGTAACTAATCCGGGCTCACAGCGCCAGCTGAATTGACAACTTCCGCCAACACGCTGATTAACTACACCACAAACAGTCTTTGCAAACTTACCACTGCGAACTCGATTCAGTGTAACCAATCCCACAGCCATTTTACCTGCTAGACTTTCACCAGCAGCTTCGTGGTAAATGTTTTCAGCTAGACAAGTCAACTCGCGCTGATTAACGGTGCGAGTTGCAACTCGATCTTGTTCGTCTACATACTTAATTTCACGATACTGAGCAGCAATTTCGTTTTCTCTAGCAACTGCTCGTTGCTCGTGATAGTAATTAATTCCAAAACACGTAGTGGTCGCTATTAAAGCCCACAATCCTAGTATTATCTTCAATACTATGCTCCTGTAATAATGCTCCCGCGGGTAACAGGTTGAATTCCAGTGGTAGTTAATATATAGTGGTCAGATAACTCTTTTACTACCGGCGTGTGCATCATAACAGCAGAACTGAACAGTTCAACTGTGTGTTCAATGTCCATGGCCATCATAGACTGCATTAAACCAATGCCTTGACTGCTAGGTACAACATTTAGTGGCTTGGACAGCGTCCAGCCTTGGTTAGTAGTACCCTCTACCCGAGCCAAAATTTCATCACCGTTGACTAATTTGAAACTGACAATGTCACCAGTAGTGTAATTGAGTTTGACTAGCATAATATTTACCTTTTAAATTAACATTATACAGTCAAACCCTGCCGCTGTCAATAGGCTGCTGCGTAGTGGCCTACCATGGCATTTTTGCTGTAGCCCACAGTGTTGGTCTCAAAAAAGTTTTCAATAGCGTTGCTGCTGGTCAACCAGTCCAACCACTCAAAAGGATTTTCAACGTTGAACTGTGTTTTGAAACCCAATTGTGTCATGCGATAGTCGCACACAGCACGAATGTACTGTTTGACTTCGGTTTTGGTAATACCTTGTACACCACCCATCTCAAACGCACGGTCAATGAATTTATCTTCCAGTTCTACCACCTTCGCAGCAGTGAGATAGATCTCGCTCTTAAACTCGTTGTTGACCACACGTGGATGTTCAGCTAGGAACTTTCTAAACAACAGTGCAATGCCCTGCACATGTACGCTTTCATCGCGAATGCTCCACAAGTTGATGTCGCTCATGCCAGCCATTTTGCCAAATCGCTGGAAGTTTAGCAGCATGGCAAAACTGGCAAACAAGCACACACCTTCAATCAGTACCTGCTTGGCCAAGCTGATGCCAATTTCTCTATAGCTGCGATTGTTCATGTCCATCATGTACTCGTACTTTTCCTTCATGTCCTCGTACTCAAGGAACTCTTGGTAAAAGTTGTCGCCAAAGCCTAAAGTGTCACTGAGCAGGGCGTAGGCACGTTGATGTACGCCTTCACGCCCCGCAAAGCTGCCTAGCATGTTGCGTACCTCGTTGTTTTTAAACACCGGAATCAAGTTGTCGTAGTAGTCACCGCCCACTGCTACGTCGCTTTGAACAAAGAGACGTAGGATACTGTTGATAAAGTATTTTTCTTGTTCGGTAATTTTGCCGGTCTTCCACTGCTCTACGTCCTCTTGCAGTTTGGCCTCGCCCTCGTGCCAATGCAGTTCTTCATGCAAGCGTGTGATCTCCACAAACTCAGGATACGCAGGAACATAAGTTTTACTTGTTTCTAATAATGACATAATTTTTCCTTTTTAACCTTCACAAGCAACACAAGTCTCAGACTCTGTAGCTTCCTTCCAATCTTCTAGCTTGACTCGCTGCATTTCCTTAACAGTATCAGCAGCTACTTTAGCACCTGTTTTAAAGTAGTACAAGCTCTTTAGCATAGTACTACGTAGGGCTTTCAAATGTACGCTGTTAATGTAAGCACGATCTGATCCAGGTAGGAAAAACAAGTTCAAACTTTGACTTTGACAAATGTACTGCTGACGTGCTTCAGCATGTTCCACTAACCAATGCTGATCAATCTCCCATGCAGTTTTGAACACTTCCTTTTCTTCGGCATTTAATTCAGCCAAATGTTGCACAGAACCGTTGTTCTTTTCGATGTTTTTCCAAGTTTCTGGCGTGTTTGTGCCGTATTTTTCCAGCACTGGTTCCAAGTAGCGGTTACGTACTTGAAAGATGCCGTTGCGTGTTTTTTGTGTGTAGGCATTACTGGCCATGGGCTCAATGCTGGGTGTAGTGTTACACAAGATAGAGCTGTTGGCATTGGGAGCAATAGCAAAAAGGTGGCTGTTGCGACGTCCTGTACCCGCCATGTCAGGGCTTTCTCCACGTTCCGATGCCAAGCGTTGACTCGCAGCAACAGCTTCTTCTCGCATACGTGAGAAGATTACATGATTCCATTGTGTGGCACTGTTGAATCCACCACCTTCAAAAGGAATGTTTTTGCTCATCAAAAAGTTATGCCACCCCATAGCACCAATACCAATAGCACGTTCACGTTCAGCACTGAAGCGTGTTTTGTGTAGTTCTTCAGGGCTCCAGTCAATAAACCATTGGATAACATTGTCGAGGAATCTTGTTAGTTTAGCTACTAAGCCAGTGTCCTTCCATTCCTCGTAGCGTTCCAAGTTAACGCTGCTAAGACAGCATACAGCGGTACGTTCAGCACTGGTAGGCAAACTAATTTCACTGCAGAGGTTGCTACCACGATTAACTAGGCCTAGTTCACGTTGCGACTCGGGTAGTGCAGCGTTGGCATTGTCCTTGAGCCAAATATAGGGTTCGCCAGTTAGTTCACGTGTTTCTAAGATGGTCTCCCACAGCTCACGTGCTGGTACAACGTCACGTACTTCTCCACTGTGTGGGCACTTTAGTTCAAAAAGTGCACCTGTGTTTACTGCGTCAACAAAGTCCTGTGTGATGTTAACAGCATTATGTACGCCTTTGCGATTGGTGATCTTGCGAGCTGTATCTCCACCACTCGGTGTACGCATTTTAATAAATTCTAATATGTCGGGATGGTTGATGTCCATGTACACAGCACAACTACCGCGGCGAGTCTTGCCTTGGCGATAGTAGCCCATAATCCCGTCAATGGTCTTGATGTAGGGAATAGGGCCAGGTGCTTTTTCGCTCACTGCACGAATACCATTGTGTAGTGCAGTTCCGCCGCCAGCAACACTCAGCAGAGCCAGTTCGCTGCTGCTGGAGATTTGTCCAGAGATGGTGTCTTCAACATAGCCCAAAAAGCAACTGATGGGCAGTGCCTTGGGCTTTGTACCTAACCAAGCACGTTTTCTTAATTCTGTATTCCCTGGTTTCCAAAACTCGGGATCTGTGTAATCGACTGAGGGATCCCATTCACCATCAGGTGCATTACTGAGAATTGGACTAGAATAGAAAAAATGGTGTTGACTTGCTGCATCGTAAATGAATTGTGCTAAATCCTTGTCGCCATAACTAAATGCTGTTGCTGCTCGTGCTATTGCTCGCTGTACCCCTTCTTTGCCATCTGAATAATATTTGTTTACTAAATCTAACCCTTGTTCAGAAAATAGTTGATCCCTCGTTACGTCAATTTTTACCATCTTTACACTTCCTTTATGTTTTTTTAAGGTACAGAAATCCTGCTTGAAATTTTTTTCAAGCTGTAGCATTTTGTTTTTGGGTAGTTACTTACTTAGCTTTCTTGATATGAGAACTGGACGAGTTGTTGATTATTTACTGTCAAGAAAGTATCGTTGTCTAAGTAGATTAAGTTTTTTTGCATTTGATATATAGTTGATTTTACGGAGTTGGTCCAAGATAATTTGAAAATGCATCAGCGCCACCACTTGTTGGTGCTTGTCGAACTTTCCACCAACCGCCAACTGTACTAACAGTTTGATTAGATCCGCCTACATAAGCCGTAGCTGTTGCCGGGATAGTAAATGTGATGCTAACACCTTGTCGTGTCCAGTAACCATTGCTATTGCCACCTTCGCCTGCAGTGGCAGGATTTCCAGTTGAAGGCATAAACAACCACATATTACCTGTAGGAGTAGTTGCGGGATTCCAAACAGCATTGGTTGTTACAGACAACGTTGACCCTATACTTGCACCACTAGTACCAGAAATTACTGGATTAGATACCACTGTAGATGGCGCCGGTGTTGTTGTAGTTGTTGTGCTTGTAGGTGCCGGTGTTGTTGTAGTTGTGGTTGTTGTCGTAGTTGTTGTCGTAGTTGTTGTCGTTGTGATAGTAACAAATGGTAGGTCAGGCACATCCACATAGTTTATGTAACCTGCAAGCATAGCATCAGCACCAGGACTAGTAGTGTCCATGGTATATTTAATCGCATAGTTCAAGCCCGATATTGAATCAGCTACGCTTAATGTAATTCCTAATACTGCAGATTCGCTATACTCGTCAGCAGTTGTTAATGCTGTGGATATTAGTCGTCCTTTCCTTGTGTGTATAGCATTACCAATTTGTCGTGTTATAGTATAATAGAATTCAAACCCTCTAGCCGATTTAGGAATTTCTAAACCCACTGGTGACTCTGTACTGGTATTATTATACAGTGTTTTAGTAAATCCTGCTGAAGTTACTAGGTTATTGAATGAAGAAAATCCATAAAATTGACCTGCATTTGCTCCATATGCTATGTAAGGTACATAAGACGCTTTAGAAGCTGGTCTATCAAAGAAATCATTAACAGACGAACTTGAGCTGCTGGCAAATTTAATGTTTTCTATAACTGGCTGTACGTAGCCTTGTTGGTTGTTGCCTACATCTCTGTAAGTGTTGCCTTGTGACAGGATTCTTTCTCCTGTGTCAACTTGTAAGGCATAACTGGCAATTTTGAAAAAATCACAGTAGAGAATTTTGTATCGCTGTGGGCCATAAAGAGATCCGGAATCTAATGGGCTTGTACCCAATACAATACCCTTTACTAATGAAAAAAAGCTACAATTGGTAAAAACTATATTTGTTGTGTCGCTGTTAGACATGTACCCATAGTTTAAATTACTGAATGTACAGTTATCAAATACCCAATCACGAGTAGAATAGACATTGTTGATTGTTGTAACTGCGACAGATGGTGGACTGCTAACGGCTGTAGGACCATTTAAATAGCCTTGGAATCTAGTTCTAACAAACTTGACATTGCTAGCACCCTCGGCAAAAAGTATACTTTTGTTACCAGTGTGTTCAAATGTAATGTCTGTTATGGTGATATATTGTGCAGTGTAAACATTGCTAAGGAAGTAGTTGGACCCGTATTGTTGTTGAGCATTAGTAAATCTAGCAACATACGATTGCCCGCTATCAGTTTGCCTAATAATGGTATTGGCCATACCGTCACCAACAATTGTGCAAAACGGAGGAATTTTAACTACATCGCCAGTTATTTTATAAATCCCTGCTGGGAAATAAATTATTCTTCGAATTTGTGTATTAGTAGCACGACAAAATAACTGATAAAATGCTCGATTTATGGCAGCGGTATCGTCAGTGACGCCATCTCCTACAGCACCAAACTTTTTGACTGAAATATAGCCTTCGTCGAGAATAGACTGTAAAGGCAATACAGTATCGCCACCACTGGCTCCGGTAACAGCAGTATACCCAGCAGCATCGCCTTTGAAGGTGTAGGTAATAGTGTCTAGTACACCAGCGCCGACAGGGGTTCCGCCATCGCTAGAAATTGTTCCCCCAGGAATGGTCAATATCTGTGTATTACCTAGGGTAGGAGCACCATCAGCATAAGTGCCGTTGCCAATGAACAGTTGTTGTGTGTCCACGCTCCAACCCAGTTCGCCTTTGGCCAACAAAGGAAGATCTTCGGCATTGCCGCTTCTAACTTGAATTCTACTGATTACATTAATAGCCATATTTCACAAATTCCAATTATCAATTATTTATGGATTTGTGAATAGTATTGTTCAACTCGATCCCACCAACGTTCTTTCCATTGAGCAAACTCAGCACCGCCAACTTCAAATTCCAGTGGTTCGGGCGGTGAGTTGTCATCTACAGGTTTAACGCACATTAAAATAACACCACGATCAATAACAGTACCGTACATGTGATCATGTGCTAGTGCGTATGCACTTAACTGTAGGAAGTAGTCTTCAATCCATTCGCGTTTTTTAACTCGATTGCTTTGTTTAAAGTCAATAATTGCTGGTTCACCACGCCAAACACCAATGCAGTCTGTAGTGCCTGCATACAAGCCACTGTGATACAGAGGTATTTCAGTTCCCCAAAATTCATCAACCTTGTGAAAACTGCTTTCTACTATAGCATGTGCCATAAGCCAACTGGGCTGAGCAAATGGATTGCCGGGTACTGGGCCTACGTCATCGTTGAGTATTTTACGCTCCAAGTAAGTATGCATCCTAGTTCCACGACTTGCTGCTTCAGTAGTTATGGCCTGCGCTCGGTCATGTCCAACTCGATTGCGCCAGTTTTGTAACGCTTGTTTACTTTCTTCAGTTTTGGTAGCGTCTAGTATAGTAGTAACACTGGGTAGTCGTTCTCCAGTGTTGGTAAGATAGTGCCTAACACCGTTTTCTGTGCTGCGGCCAAATTGTATGTAGTCAAATTTTTTGGTTATCATGTAAATTACCCCACTTGGTTATATATGCAGTGGGATGTGCCTTTAACACAATTTTAACAGACTTTACTGGGGAAAGCAAATATCTTGGTTAAATTTTTACTGATTTGTTGGCCATAGACGACACTGTTGCAGCATCTGCGCTTTGTGCAGCAGGGCCTGCATGGTCGCTGCTATCGTCATCTGGTTGCGCTAAAATGATATACTTTTTGTTGAAGTTTTTAATGACGTTTTTTAATGTACTGTTCTTCTCGTACAGCTCAGCAAAGGATTCATAATCCAAAGTAAGGCCCACATTTTTGGCCAAATTTAAAAAACTTACGGTATTGATTTTTGGCGTTGCTCGGCCACTTGCATAATGCGATTTAATCACACCAAGCAGTGCTAGAACACCCTGAACAGGGTGCTCATTATCAGTGAATTCATAAAGCAACATTATCTACGAGCACGACCTAAGGGTTCAGTACCACCAGTTTCAGCATCGCTAGCGGCAAAGTCGTCGCCAGCCTCAGGAGAAGGAACTTGTTCACTATCTGGTGCAGGAATCTCTCCACCAGCTGCAGGCTCGGGCATGGCCATATCAGTTTGTACATTTTGTCCAGTTAGTGCCAGTACACTTTTATCCAATTGATCACGTGCTGTACTTAACTGAGTTACCAACTCGCTAATGGCTTGACCTACAGTATTTTTGTAAGTTTCGGCTTGTTCCATACCAATTTGATCTCTAATAGCAGTTGTTAGTGCTGGTAACTGCTCGTTGGCAATTTTACCTGCTTGTTCAACCATTTTTTGAACACTGTCAGTAATGTTTTTAGCCGCTAGAATTACTTCAGCTTCGCCCAACTCACCTTCCATAAGCTGACGCTCATTGATCCACGCACTAAGACTTTCACGCATTAGCAACATTTGGCAGTAAGCAGGATCTTTTTGAGCAGTATGCACTTGGTGCGATTGCTGAGCTGCTTGAATCTTTGTTTCAACTAAACCCAACATGCGCTTGGCAGAGGGAACAGTTAACGATGCAGTGTTAAAACTGTAATCGTAACGATTTTCAAGTAGTCTATTCAACTTGTTAAACTTGGGTCGATTGAACATGTCTTTAACTTCCATTTGTCTGTCCTGGTTTTATAATATATTTAGCTCGATCAATATTTTTCTTCAACTGTTCAAGTTTGCCTGCAAATTGATTTTCATATTCGATTAATCTAGAAACAGATACATCTCTAACAAAGTTATCGGATACTTGTTTGATACGTCGCTTTAAACGAAAAATTTTTTCATATAGTCTCAACAACTCACCGTTGAGATTGTGTATAACAACAGCATCATTGATGTGATTTATAGTCATCAAACAGCAATAGACTACCGCTGTTGTAGGATTTAAAAATTGATAAAGTTGTCCAGTAGAATCTTCTACTGTAGAAGAATCTGTGCGTACCTGATAATTTGAAATTTTATAAACTTCTTTGTCAAGTCGTTTAATAATCAGTCCATTGAGTTGATAATTCAACAACTCTTTTTGTAAAAATTGACTTATTCGATCTTGTAAAATTTGATACATTACACACCCAAAATATGCAGTTATTTACACCATTTTGGGCGGTTGACTAGATTATCAATGTATAACAAACTTCCACAGCAGTGTGAGGAGAATGGAGATTAGTGCTCCAATAATAGAAACACCCCATCCAATGAGTTGTGTATTGCGTTTTTCTTGTAGCTCAATGATAGCACGTTTGATTTCACTAAACTTATCTTCGACTTTGGATTCAATTGCCTGCATTTTGTGATCAATTTTCTTTTCGATCGCAGTAACCCGTTGATCTAGATTATCTAATTTGTCCTCCAGACTTTTATACCGTTCGGCACACAGTTCAACGTGCGCTTCAAGGTTTTTCTTTTCAATATCGGTGCTAGACATGGTAATCCCTTAATATCATAATGCAAACAGTAGTATTTATTGAGTGGATTCCACAGGTTCTATGTGTATATTTTTGTAGCTGCTCCAACAGTCAATTACTGGTTCAGCAATTGCGGCACGTTCGGTTAGATCCAGTATCATAGGAATCCCATGACAGTCATCAAACAGCAGTTGCAAATTGTCGCCGTATATTTCAATTTGTTCTACCCCAAATTGAAAACTCCAAGCCTGTGTGTTTTTAAAAATCTTACGCGGAAACTGCTTGCAGGTTTTTAGCATTTGCGGTGGATCTTCTATAAAAATCTGTGCTCGCATGGCCAAGACCTGTTGCAAGGTCTCCCAATTCCGCTGTTGATTACGTTTTAGTAACTGTGATTGATAATTGGCGTCGGTTGTCTTGGGATGCCTTATTACCCCAGTTGGGGTAATGTCGAATAGCGTAAACACTTGATAATAGAACATAGCTTATTTAACCAAAATATGCTATGTTTAAGAAATTTGGTCAAAGAAAAAGGGCGGAACAAGTCCACCCCTTCCCATCCCGAAACTATTATCTGCTAATTAAGCAAATGTAAATGTACCTGCACCGTTTAGAACACTGCTGGTTGTAACTGTTAGTGCGCCGCTGCCAGCACGGTTAGCAAGAACTGCAT
>Ga0114973_10003753_pt1 | contig 10657 bp, 9 predicted proteins | sample M_140807_MF_Meta_FD_87025 | JGI IMG/M metagenome (GOLD analysis project Ga0114973, IMG submission 87025) | Freshwater microbial communities from Lake Montjoie, Canada to study carbon cycling - M_140807_MF_MetaG | ecosystem: Environmental > Aquatic > Freshwater > Lake | place: Lake Montjoie... | reverse complement strand
TCCTCTGAAACCCTCTACCCGCCCCTTCCACTCGGGGACCTATACCGCTCGCAAGACCCAGAGAACTACATTCTCTCAGTTGGCCGTCTATGCCGAATAAAACGTGTGGATCTAATGATAGAGGCGCTCTCCTCTATGAGGAGCGAGCTTCACCTAAAGATCGTTGGAAAGCCTGACGAGCCCGGAATCATGGAGTATTTGACCAATACCATGAAGAAATTCGGCGTAGAAGATCGAGTTCATTTTCTCGGACGAGTATCCGACGAAGAGCTTGTGGAGCTGTACTCTCGCGCTCTTGGTGTTTACTACGCCCCATTTGATGAGGATTATGGCTATGTAACCCTTGAAGCGATGGCGAGCTCAAGGCCCGTTATCACAGCGACCGATAGCGGTGGAACACTTGAATTCGTTATTGATGGAAAAAACGGCAGAATCGTAAAACCGGAAGCCGCCGCTATCGGCAACGCCTTTAATGAGCTTTACAACGAAAAATCTCGTGCAATTGAGATGGGTAAAAACGGAAGAGCGTTGATCGAAAGCTCTGGCATGATCTCCGCAGGATGGGATGAACTCACGAGTAAATTACTCTCGCCCCTCGAGCATGCTCCCTCTTTTTCAGGTGGCTTATGAAATCATCTCTGCCAGAGGAAAAATTGAGAATCGCTTGGTTTTCTGATCTTTCCCAAGGTGAGCAAGGCGAGCCTTCTCTCTCTCGCTACTGCACCGATCTTCTCATTCCTCATCTAAGAGATACCTTTTCAATAGAGCTTTTTTCCTCTTTGTATCAGGGAGAGCATCTCGGCGTACCCCGCTTTCACTACCTCACCGCGTATCATCGCGATCGGAGTGCCCCCTTTGATCTCTTCTTTTATCAGCTCGAAGATAGCCGCTTAGGACGAGCAGTACGAACGCAGATAGGGATCATGCCTGGTATCACCTGGGTTCACGATCCATTTCTCTTTGACCCGGGAGCCGAGGGAATTCATAACTCACCCTGGAGAAGAACGGTCGCTCAGTATAACGATGAGGAACTTCCTTTTGTTAAGCGGGACCAACCGGGGGGGCAGCTTCAAGGTTGGGCTGATAGAGAGCTGCGCTCATCGGCCGTTACGCTTTTTAGCAACAACCGATCTCTTGCTCAATTTCGGACGATATCCGCGATGGGAGGAGAGACCCTGAACGAAAAGGGACTAGCTGAATATCTTCCTATGCCAGTTGCGGCTTCAGCGGAAACAAGTCCTCCCAGAGGCGATAACGAGCCCCTCTCAATCGTTGCTATCGGAGGGACCGGCATTGAAGGGCGTATGCGAAGGGCATTGCCAGCGTTGACCCGCCTCTCTAAAAGCTGGAGATTAACCTGGATCGTGGATTCGCACGAACGGGAAGATGCCCAGCATCTGCTCGGTCAGAATCATATACATCACCGCCTCAATGAGACCGACGAAGATGCTCCGGTGACCCTTTTAACGGGGCGGTCGATATTTAAATGGCGCGAGCTTTTAACGAGGAGTGATGTGGCGTTGCACCTCGGCAAACCTCAGGAGCGACTATTGCCGTTTCTTGAGCTCTCGATGGCGGCTGGTACCCCCGTCATCGTGATGAAGCGCGCTCTCTTTGACGAAGCTTTAAACGATCGGGTACTTTCGATAACATCGGGCACCGATGAATCGTCTCAATGTTTTACTCTTCTTGCTCGAATCGCCGAAGATCGCGGCCACGCCATCGGCGAAAAAGCGAGACAAGCTATCCAGCGAGCACACGCCCCTAATGCAGTTGCGCTACAGCTTGGAGAGCTCTGGAATCGCTTCGCACCAATCATCCGCAAAAAAAGTGAGCAACAAAGGGGGCTCTATGCCAAAGCTGAAGCAGCTCTTGAAGCAGAGATGAAAAGGCTTATTGATAGCGAACCCCCGATAGCAGGGGATATTTTCAACACGATTGTCAGTACAACTCTTGCGGAGATTCGGCGGTTCCGCAGCGCTTAAGATTCGCGAACTCAGCCGCCGGATGAGCTTGGCCGATGTAAGCACTTGGCGGCTGTACAACCTTTGCCGCCGTTCAAACTCAGCCGTATCGCAAGAAACTACCTCTTAAAAGGCGCGGACCCCATTTCCCTAAACGGCGACCCGCCCTTTACCCTCGAGCTCATCACGGAACTTCGCGATATAGCTTCTCGCTGGCATTGCGACGGCGTCCCCAAAGGTACAGATAGTTCTTCCGTTTGACATATTGTTTGCGAGTGTATTGATCAATTCAAGGTCCCCAGGACGCCCCTCACCACGACGAATGCGGTTGAAGATTTTTTCGATCCAATGCCCACCCTCGCGACACGGTGTGCACTGGCCGCACGATTCGTGCGCGTAGAAATGCATCAGATTTGCGATTGCATCGAGCATATCGGTGTGATCGTCGAGAACTATGAAGCCTCCAGAGCCGAGGAAAGTCCCTGCCCCCTGCAAAGATTCATACGAAATAGTAAGCCCTTTTATCTCTTCAGCGCGCAACACAGGCACTGAGGATCCACCCGGGATCACCGCTTTTAACTTTCTACCCTTCCAAACTCCACCACACTCTTCTTCGATGAACTGCTCGACAGAATAACCAAACTCAACCTCATAGACCCCCGGTTTATTGATATGCCCCGAAGCAGATATCAGTTTAGTTCCCTTTGATTGCTCAGTACCTATAGAGGAAAACGCCCCACTACCCTGATCAATAATAAATGGCACAGCGGCATAGGTCTCAACGTTATTTAGAATCGTCGGACAGTCATACACCCCCATCACCGCTGGATAGTAAGGAGGTTTTAATCTTGGCTGACCCTTTTTACCCTCAAGAGATTCGATTAGACCCGTCTCTTCTCCACAAATATAGGCGCCAGCTCCTCGATGAACCGTCATATGATGAGTCCAACCGGTGCCGAGAATATTGTCCCCGAGGTACCCCTTCTCGTAACACTCCTTTACGGCGCGGACTAATCGCTCGTACCCGTATACATATTCGCCCCGAATGTAGATGCAGGACCAAGGGCTTTTAACCGCCCACGCTGCAATTAGCATCCCCTCAATCGTCAAGTGAGGCTTTTTTTCGAGAAGCACTCGATCCTTGAATGTCCCAGGTTCGCTCTCGTCAGCGTTATTTATTATATAAACCGGCTTATCCCCAGCTTTCGGAATGAATCCCCATTTAGTACCGGTCGGGAACCCAGCACCACCGCGCCCCCGCAACCCAGAAGCCTTCACCTCATCGATGATCTTTTGCGGCTCCATCGCCACCGCTTTTCGAAACGCCTGATACCCTCCGAACCGCTCATACCCCGCCAAAGTGTAGATATCTGGCTCGTTAATATGCTCGAGAAAAATCTGTCGATGCGTTCCCATGCGTTCCCTCAGGTAGTCTTTGTGTGCCGAACTGCAGTACCTTTTCAGCTCACTTTTTTAATGCCCCAAGTATAGCCACCCCACCGGCCGAGGCAAGAGCACGGATGATAACCAATCAACAAAACGATAGTTTGCAGAGCCTTTAAGAACCTTGTCTTTGAGAACCTTTTAGCAATCTGCGTGAAGCGAATGAAGAGCTCCCTGAGCCCCATCGAGAAATAAGACGCAATCCGCATCGATCTTTTTTCGGGAAACGATCTGCAATTCTTCAATAATGAGATCCACATCGAGGGTCGCAAACGTTCGGTCTAACCTCTTGTGTAGCTCAAGATCGATCTCAATTAGCCGTCGCACCGCCGTTGCCCTCCCGATCTGCCGCGCACCTCGCAAAATTAGAGGCCGCCGATCGGCGAAATTAAGCCAACTATCTAAAAATACGTCATTTATTCTTTTAGATATCCAGCAAGATTCTGGCAAACACGATAATAGAACCCATTACTATAGCATCTACTATGACATATCAACGGGTTGTTTTGTCCGCTTTTTCGATCAAGAACGCCAACTAAATCGAGTAGGGAGAGCATGAAGATTTGATCATACAGCGGCGGTGATTGATGAATTTTAGAGACTGATGGAGGTAGGAATTTGTGAAATACCGAATCGTTTTTCGAGCCCCCAAGATGGAAGCTCGTTGCATTCGTTTATCGGCGAAGATGTCTAAAGACAAAGCGATTGTTTTTTGCTGACACGAATGGAAACTTCCGGACGACCTCTGGCTCGAAAACATCCAAGCAGCTGATTCACCCGCAGCGATGCTAAAACTTCCAATTGAGTTGTCAGCAAAAAAGAATCTGGTGTAATAATTCCCTTTAAGCGGATAAGTTTTCGACGCATTTAAATTAAAGAATAAGTAATCCATCATCGAAGGTAATTAGATGGCAAGATACGTAACACACTTTGAAAGTGCGATTGACGGAACCAAGTATCCTGCAGATAGGTTACAAACATGGCATAACGGTCGACCTCTCTGGACACGGTACGACCTCGATGCGATTCGGACCGTCGTGTCACCTCAACAAATTTCCGTCCGACCGCCAACGATGTGGCGATACCGGGAGCTCTTGCCGGTAGGCGATGACATTTTTCCCGTGAGCCTTGAGGAACAGATGACCCCGATCGTTGATTGCCCTCGACTGGGGGCCCATCTTGGGCTGCGAGACGTTTTAATCAAGGATGAATCGCGACTTCCCCATTGCAGCTTCAAGGCTCGCGGCCTCGCTCTAGCCACCACTATGGCTCGGCATTTCGGAGTTCGTCGAATAGCGATGGCTTCAAATGGCAACGCCGGTGGAACAATGGCGATGTATGCTGCGCGCGCGGGGCTCGAATCAGTCTGTTTTATTCCGCACGGGACACCGATGACGAATGTTGCAGAGGCATCATTTTCAGGTTGTCGCCTCTTCAGAGCGAACGGCTTAATTGATGAATGCGGTAGATTGATACGTGAAGGTCACAATCGAGGATTGTGGTTCGACATTTCCACTATGAAAGAACCCTATCGCCTCGAGGGAAAGAAGACCATGGGACTTGAGCTAGCGGAGCAGCTTGGTTGGTCGCTACCAGACGCGATAATTTATCCAACAGGCGGAGGGACCGCATTGATAGCAATGTGGAAGGCTTTTCAAGAACTTCGCGAGCTTGGATGGCTGGTTAACAACCGGATGCCTCGCATGATATCAGTTCAATCCTCAGGGTGCCCGCCGCTCGTTCTTGCTTTTCAAAAGGGGGAACGATTCGCGCAACGATTTGAGAATGCATCAACTAGCGCTTCGGGTTTGCGAGTACCGATGGGTATCGGGGACTTCATGGTGCTCGATGCTATTCGAGAAAGTAATGGAATGGTCATTGCTTCTGATGAGAGTTGCCTAGAAGAGTGGCAGCGAAAAGTTGCTAATTTTGAGGGGATATTCATTTGCCCAGAAACCGCCATCGGAGTAGCAGCTCTGGAAAACCTTGTTAAAACCGGCGAGATCAAGCGTGAAGATAAGATTTTAGTTTTCAATACAGCGGCTGGCCAGAAGTACATGGATCACATCAATCTGCATATTCCCGAAGTCGACTTAAATGGGTTCGATTGGGATAACTTTGAGCAACATTTCGGCAAAACGGTCTACAAGGAGCATCTTAAGACCGAGGAGTATTAGGGACTGCACTGCCAATCTTGACCAAAATAACGGGCAGAAGTGTCGTTTTACAACTGTGAGTACCGTGCCGTTATTTTTGATTATTGTACATACCTTTACATCTCTATTCGGTCTCCGCGAAATGTTGTCGTTTATGAATTCATTTTCTTAAGAGGCTGCTAAATAAGGGGGGTTCGGGATCGAAACCATCCGAGCAGCTTCACCACTCCTCCATCACTCAACAGTGTCACGAATCGCGCGACGGGTTGGAGTGGAGCGGCGTGCAGTTATTCTTTTTGGCGGAGCTTTTGACTCTATCGAGGCTGGTGTGCAGGCAAACGTCAATCGATCCTCTCCCAATCCGATTGAAACGGTACCGCCATTACCCTTACCTCTATACCTCAGAGGTATAGAGGTAAGGGTATAGAGGTAAGGCAAGAGTGCGTGTGAGGCGTTGAGGATTGCAGAGGGGAAATTTGGCAGAGAGAGAGAGAGAGCTTCTGTGAAGATTAACGAGAATGCCACGCCCTTTCCCGACCCTCGGAGCCTGACCAAATGATTCAGGTTTTAGAGATTAAAGTGCTCTGGTCGTTAAAGTCTGGCTCTGGTTCAGGAGGGTGATGACAAGGCACTTTTTGCTGATTGAGATAGTGAATTGTAAAGCTTTTTCTTGTCAGCCTTTAACCTTAAGCGGTTTTTTTTAAAAAAAAGCTCCAGCTCGTCGTTAAAAGTCTCCCTGTATGCCTCAACGCATTCCGATTGGAGTCGGCTGTAATAATCAAAGTCATCGGGGTCATTCTCGACCGGCAATTGCATTAGTTCTGGAGCGAGGTTGAACAGTTCGTCGATTGCCTCGTCAACGAGGTTGGAATATTCGTTTTGGATAGCTATGTATAGCTCTCCGAATTTAAATCTCGATATACTTTCAGCCTCTTTGGATACCTCAAGATACCGCTCGACCATAAAGCTATCTAAATCTGTCCCGCTTGAATCTGGTGCTTGATAGGAGGAAAAAACTTTAATCTGATTTTTGGCAAGATTAATTTCTTTCCGAAAACCGCCTATTAATTCATCGACCTCTTCTTTTAAGACTAGGAAAATGCTAGGAAAAGTCGCATCTATTAGCCTATCGCACCCGCTCCGAAGAAGGTTTTCGTAAACTAGTTTAACGGAGCTAATATCTGCATCATTTTGGCCACAGGCTTCAGCCCGCTCATCGATAGTTCGGTTAATTATAGCCAGCACCGCGCCAAACACCTGCCGCACATCTGCAGGCCTTTCAGAGACAAAATAGCCATTGATCAGTTCAAAAGTAGGATGCTCCTCCCCTATTTCTTGACCTTCATCTATGTCGTTGAACAGTTTTCTTATGGATCGGGTCAGCGATTTTGAATACTTTTCCTCTAAAGACTTTTCAAGAGTAAACGAAACCAGATCGGTATTGTCGAGCCTATGTAGCAACCTTTGGGTTGGGCTCGCATTCTCAGGAACTAGATCAACTCCTTCCCAAAAATCATCGTCTTCAGGACTAGGATCAAAGCCTTGAAAGTTTTGAGACATCGCAAATTACCTAGAGGGGCAGGTTGATACTTCTCGGTCACGAGTATCACGCTATTCAATTTGTTTCAACTCCAATTTTAAAAATAACCCTGTCTAGCATAACGGGATAAATCTGACTTTTGAAACTATTCTGGTAACTATTTACCCCATATTTTTCATAAGGGTTAGTTCGACACGCATCAAAAGCGCGAAAACACATTGTGATTCTGGTTGATCGACTCGCCAAACGCTCGTCGGCAATTTTTTCGGCTGAATAGTTATTTGTAATCCCCCCGGCGGGACTTCGCCCGCCACTCCTAGGGGGTAGTGGTAGGTTATTGGGAACCATAGGGGTGATATAGTTACACAGTGTCCCGAATCGCCCGACGACTCGGAGTCGCGCGCCGCGCCGCTATCCTCTTTTGCGCCGACTTCGACTCTGCCGCTGCTGGCGTACAGGCAAACGTTAATCGATCCTCTCCAAGTCCGATGGAAACGGTACCGCCATGCACCAGCGAACCAAAGAGCAGCTCATCAGCGAGCGGATCGCTTATCTCTGTCTGGATCATCCGCGACATCGGCCGCGCTCCTAACACCGGATCGTACCCCTTTTTCGCCAACCACTCTTTGGCATCCTGAGTGATTGAAAGCGAAATCTGTCGCTCGGTGAGTCCCTCGACAAGCTCCTTGATAAACTTATCAACGACCGAAAGCACGACCTCGAGCGGTAATGGCTCAAAAGAAACGATCTCATCAAGACGATTGCGAAATTCAGGTTTAAAAAACTCTTTTAATGCAGCTTCCTTCGCACCTCCCTGACCCGTTGCTCCAAATCCAATTCCACCACTTCGATCAGAACCCGCATTAGTCGTTAAAATAACGATCACCTGACGAAAATCAGTTTTCCTTCCTTGAGAATCGGTCAGCGAAGCATCATCGAGTACCTGCAACAGTATCTGATAAATATCTGCATGAGCCTTTTCGATTTCATCAAACAAGAGGACGGCATACGGCTGTTTTCTCACAAGCTCGGTCAGCGAGCCTCCCTCTTCGTAGCCAACATATCCCGGAGGAGCGCCTATTAATCGCGCAACGGCGTGCTTCTCCATATATTCGCTCATATCAAAGCGGTGAAAATGCATCTGCATCTCCGCTGCTAGCACCCTCGCAAGCTCCGTCTTTCCAACTCCAGTCGGTCCCGCAAAAAGAAATGAGGCGGTCGGTCGGTTGCGATTTTGAAGATTCGCGCGGCTCCGTTTTACCGCTCGCACAACTGCTGAGATAGCTTTTTCCTGTCCAAAGATCTGATCGCCAAGCCGCCGCTCCAGATCTCGAATAGCACCCGCTTCGTTACCTGAAAGTTTTTTAACTGGAGCCTTCACGATCCGCGAAACGGCCTCCTCGATATGTTGCTCATCGATTAAAACCCGAGCACCTTTTCTGGCATTGATTGCGGCGGCCGCTCCCGCCTCATCGATTAGATCAATCGCCTTATCAGGCAGCGATCGATCCCGTATGTAACGGGCTGAAAGTGTAACCGCGCTCGATAGCGCCCGATCAGAAAAAGTTACTCCGTGATGCTCCTCGAAGCGGGTCTTTAATCCACGAACGATCGCTACCGCATCATCGATACTCGGCTCAGCTATTTCGACCGTCGAAAATCGACGATTAAGCGCTCTATCTTTGAGAAATCCCTTTTTATACTCGTCGTGCGTGGTGCTACCCATACATCGCAGTTTACCGCCACTTAACGCGGGCTTTAAAATATTAGAGGCATCAAGCGCTCCTCCGGTTGTCGCACCCGCTCCAATAATTGTGTGTATCTCATCGATAAACAGGATAGCCTTTGGAAGTTCTGTGATCTCCTGGACGAGCAGCTTTAAGCGCTCTTCGAACTCGCCACGAAATTTTGTTCCAGCGACAAGACTTCCCATATCTACACTAAAAAGCCTCGCGCCTTTTAGCGATTGCGGTACATTCCCCTTTACGATTCGCTCAGCGAGAGCATGACTGAGCGAAGTTTTGCCAACACCCGCCTCGCCAAGAAGAAGTGGATTATTTTTCGTGCGCCTAGAAAGAATAAGTATAATTCGCTCGAGCTCTTTTTCTCTTCCAATAACTGGATCAAATTCCCCTTTACGGGCCCTCTCGGTGAGATCATCTGCAAAGGTGGCGAGCATCCCATCACCGGTCATCTCCTGTTCCGATTGCTCCTCGTCAACCTCATCTACACTTCGCGTTCTGCGAGTTGAGCCACCCGAGGCTATCGATGTCGGTATCAGGCGCGCAATCTCTGGAAGCTTAGAGATGCCGTGCGATATAAACCGAACAACATCGGCTCGCCGAACCCCATATTTATTTAGGAAAAAGCTCGCGTGAGATTCTTCCTCCTCGATCACTGAAACGAGCATATCGAGTGGCGAAATTACCATTTTCCCGGCACTCCGAATGTGCCGAATAGCTCGCTCGAAGCTCCGTTGAATGGAGGGTGTATGTATCGGCTCCGACCTATCTCCTTCAGGGCGCGTCTCTATCTCTCTTCCTAGATAATCTTTGACCTCCTCAATAATTTTCTTCGGTTCAGCACCGCACGCCCGAACAACCTCCTCAATTGAACCCTCGTGAAGCATCGCGTATAGGAGATGCTCAAGTGAAAAATAGGCGTGATTCATTACGTACGCCTCTCGTACTGCAGCTTCGATAATCAGCGCTAACTCAGAACTAAACATTGGTGCCTCCCGATTACGACGAAGCCTCTTCTATGACCGCCTGCAACGGATGTTCCGCAGCTCGCGCCCGATCGTGTACCTGTATCACTTTTGTTTCGGCGATCTGCCTTACGTAGACGCCACACACCGCCTTGCCCTGCTGATGAACCTCTAGCATCAAACGCACCGCCTCCGCCGGGCTCTTACGAAATATCGTCTCAAGAATTGTCACCACAAAATCCATCGGGGTGTAATCATCGTTTAGAAGAATTACCTGATACCGCTTTGGTTCCTGAAGCTGGACCTTCTTAGCCGGAACAGTAACAACACCACCTTCAGATTGCGCTCGACCCATCGTGAATTACTCTGCTTTAATTGGCTGTGATTGCTGCGGCACCTTCTTTCGTGCCCTTTAAAACTGATAAAATACAGACACACACGACCCGCTGTTGTTTTCTGCCACACCCCATATTTTCATCGTAACCTGAGCTCTCCCTACCCACAACGCTCGCAGCCGCGGTATCATCGTTATAGGATGCGCGTCAATCCAAAGCAGGTTAGTCTTTTCTCAATTTTTTTAACGCTCGAGGGCTCGCCCATCATGCCGATCACCGCATTTCCCCCTCATGAAGCGGCACTTCCCTCTGGGCTCATCGGTATCGGTGGGGATCTCTCCGTACCCTCTCTTTTGCTTGCCTACCGTAACGGCATCTTCCCGTGGCCCAAAAGTGATGAGGAGCTGCTCTGGTTCTCTCCACCTGTCCGAACCGTCCTTTTTTTCGACCTACCCCGCATTCAACGAAGCCTTCGCCGAGAGTGGAAAAGAACTCCCCTCACATTTGGAGTA
>Ga0114973_10003749_pt1 | contig 10662 bp, 16 predicted proteins | sample M_140807_MF_Meta_FD_87025 | JGI IMG/M metagenome (GOLD analysis project Ga0114973, IMG submission 87025) | Freshwater microbial communities from Lake Montjoie, Canada to study carbon cycling - M_140807_MF_MetaG | ecosystem: Environmental > Aquatic > Freshwater > Lake | place: Lake Montjoie... | reverse complement strand
CTGGGCCTGAAGGACGTGAGCTACCAGCGCGGGCCGATCGAGCTGTTCGATGGCCGCCCCTTCAACACCGAGGACCCGATCGACTACCTCAACGCGGTGTCGGTGCATCGCAACGTCAGCGTGGCCGAAATCCCGATCGGCCAGCCCCGCCCCCTGGGGAGCTGAGCGGGTGGGGTGGTCCCAGTCCCCCAGAGGCCCAGACCGCCCGGGCCGGCAGCCGGTTCAGCACCCATCAGCTGGTGGGGCTGCGGGCGTACCAGCCCATCGCAGCCCACCCCGATCGTCCCGTCATCAGCGCTGGTTCGACCACCGCTGATTGACAACGAACGGATTGATCCCCAATCGCCGTTGTTTTCCGTCCACCGGGTCACCATCCATCGTTTCTTGATTCAACGGGTTTTCATTCAACGGGTCTTCATTCACAGGGTCGCCCGATCACGGAGTCTCCCGTTCACCGCTTGTTCTCAATTCACTATCTCCTCCTTCCAACCCCTTCTACCAACCTCCGCAACCTGCCCCCGATGACCACCTCAGCCCCCCTCGCCTCAGCCCCGGTTTCTGCCGCAGGCAACGCCCCTCCCCTGCTGCGTTTCGAGCAGCTCAGCAAGGTCTACGCCACACCGCGCGGGCCCTATCCCGTGCTGGAGAACATCAACCTGGAGGTGGCCCAAGGGGAATTCGTGTGCGTGATCGGCCACTCCGGCTGCGGCAAATCCACCCTGCTGAACATGGTGTCGGGCTTCGCCACCCCCAGCACCGGCCAGGTGCTGCTGGAGGGCAAGCCGATCACCAAGCCAGGTCCAGACCGGATGGTGGTGTTCCAGGGATACGCCCTGCTGCCCTGGCTCACGGCCTACGAAAACGTGCACCTGGCGATCGATGCGGTGAACCCCAGCCTGCCGGAATCCCAGAAGCGCGAGATCGCCCTGGAACACCTGGCCATGGTGGGACTCACGGAGGCTGCCGACAAGAAGATCACCCAGATCTCCGGAGGCATGAAGCAACGGGTGGCGATCGCCCGGGCTCTTTCGATCCGACCGGAGGTGCTGATCCTTGATGAACCCTTCGGCGCCCTCGATGCGATCACCAAGGAGGAGCTGCAGGAGGAACTGCTCAAGATCTGGAACACCCAGAAGTGCACCGTGCTGATGATCACCCACGACATCGACGAAGCGCTGTTCCTGGCCGACCGGCTGGTGATGATGACCAACGGCCCTGCCGCCGGGATCGGCGAGGTGCTGAGCATCGATTTCCCCCGGCCCCGCAGCCGCGAAGAGATCATGGAGAACCCCCGTTACTACGAACTGCGCAACAGCGCCCTCGACTTCCTCTACAACCGCTACGCCCACGATGACGACGAGGCCTGAGCGCTGAACCGAAGCCCTCGGCGGCGCCCACAAAAAGACCCGGATGGTCACCACCATCCGGGTCCATGAACCCACGCGTTGCACAGGAGCCGGGGGTCACTCAGCAGGGAGCGAAACCAGACCGACCAGGATTCCGGTGGCCTGGCCGATCAGGCGGAAACCGCCTCCTACCAGGAGAACCAACGAAACTGAAGCAAACATTAAGCCAGCTAGGCGGAGTCCCAGGGCGTTGATCGTTCGGGGCTGCTTGTGGGACTGATCAGTCGGTCTGATCAATCGGGCTGATCAATCCCTCCGCCAGGCTAAGGGCAGCCGTAGGCAGAGGACAAAGCAGCAGCTCCGGCAGCCGGATGGTGCGCCATCCACCGGATCCAGTGCTCACCTCCAGGCCGATCGACGCCGTGGCGGCCTCGGGCCCCAAACCCTCCAGCCAGCCGGTGGCATCGCGAATGGCTTCTTCGATCGAGTCGTAAAGGCCATCGAGCTGGGGATGGGGCTGCAGGAGCGCATCGATCAAGCGATAGGCCCGCGGCGCAAGACTGCGAAGCTGACCACTCGAAAGCTGACCATTCGAAAGCTGACCATTCGAAAGCTGACCATTCGAAACCGGTCCACGAAACATTCCACGAATCATTGACACCTCCAGCAGGGAACCAAGCTCTAGGCCGTGTGCCAACCGCCCTGCTGTCACAGACAACACCGAACCGCCCATGGCCGCATCAGCCCTGCCCACTCCCTACCTCGAGCTGCGGGCGGTGGATGCCTGGCTGGGGCCCCGCCTGGTGTTCCAGAACCTCAGCCTGACGCTGCAGACGGGTGAGCACAGCGTGATCCTCGGCCCCAACGGCGCCGGCAAGAGCGCGCTGATCAAGCTGCTCAGCCGGGAGATCTACCCGGTGGTGAAACCAGACTCCTGGCTGCGGATCTTCGGCAGCAGCGTGGTGAATCTCTGGGAACTGCGCTCCCGCATCGGCCTGGTGTCCGAGGATCTGCAGGCCGACTATCCCGGCAGCGTGAAGGCGAGCGATGTGGTGCTCTCGGGCTTCTTCGGCTCGGGCGGCATCGGCCGGAGCCAGCGGCCCAATCCGGCCCAGCACCGGCGTGTGGGGGAACTGATGGAGCGGCTGGGGCTCGCCGAACTGGCGCAGCGCCCCTTCCGAGAGCTCTCCGATGGGCAGCGGCGGCGGCTGCTCCTGGCCAGGGCCCTGGTGCACGATCCCGAGGTGCTCGTTCTCGATGAACCCACCAACGGCCTCGACCTGAGGGCGCGCCACCAGTTGCTGGCCATCCTGCGGGACCTGGCCCGGGCCGGCACCACCCTGCTGCTGGTGACGCACCAGATCGAATCGATCATCCCCGAGATCAGCCGCTGCGTGCTGCTGCGCCAGGGGCAGGTGGTGGGCGATGGGGCCGCCACCGAGCTGCTGCAGGCAGGCCCGCTCAGCGACCTGTTCGATACTCCGCTGCAGCTGTGGTCCGCCGGCGGCTATCACCAGGTTCTGCCGGCGGCCAGCGAAGTGGATTGAAACCAGTTCAGTGAACTGGCAGCAGGAGAATACGAAGAATCGTGCCACGTAAAGCCAAGGGGGCCACGGCACAACTGAGGCAAGATGCAGCGTCAATTCCTATCATGTCAATCGCTCAGCCTCATCACAACGGGATAGACTTCCAGCAAAGAACAACAACAATCACCATGCTGACCGGACCGGAACTTCTCGCCAAGGTCAAGGAACTCGGCGACGCCTCCAAATCCGAACTCGTGAGGGCTGCTGGCTATTTCAGCACCAAGCAGGATGGCAGCGAACGACTGAACTTCACAGCCTTCTATGAAGCGCTTCTCGAAGCCAAAGGTGTGAGCCTGGGGGAAGGGGGCAGCCGGGAAGGACGTCGGCCGGGACGCAAGCTCAGCTATCAAACCAAGGTGCAGTTCAACGGCAACCTGATGGTGGGCAGGGCCTACACCGCCATGCTCGATCTCAAGCCTGGTGACGCCTTCGAGATCAAGCTGGGCCGCCGCCAGATCCGCCTGGTGCCTGTGGGTGGCAGCGACGACGAGGATTGAACCGACGCCCGGGCCGCGGGTCGGCGGGATGAGTGGCCAAAGGGCCAGATGTTCACCAACCGCCCGCGATCCAAACCCCTGTGCTGACAACAAAGGCCTGCAGGCGGCTCTGCGGGCCTTCGTCACAACCTTCACACCTCCCTGATGCCGCTGGCCAGGATTCCCCGGTGAACAGAAGCTCAGGGAGCCACGCCCCCCCAGGAGGGAGCGGCCGCCAGAGCGGGATCGACCGCCGAGACGGGGCTGGCTAGATCGATCGAAAAAAGATCGGCGGCGGCACTGCGCAGGGCCTCCACGCGCTGCTGTAGCGCCTCGCGCCGCAGCCGCTCCTGGGTGAGCTGGAGCCGCAGGGCTTCGAGATGCTCCTGGTGTTGCCGTTCCCGCTCGGCCTCGGCGGCCTGGAGGCCGGCCTGCTCCTGCTCGGCCTGCTCCAGCTGGGAAGCGATCGCGGCATGGATGGCGGCAACCTCAGCCTGGGCGTGCTGCCGAGCCGCCCGCTCCTGAGCCAGGTCCTGCTCCTGAGCGTGCAGGAGGTCCTGGGCTGCAGCCAGCCGGGCCTCAAGTTCGGCGCTCCGCTGGCGCTCGGTGGCCAGATCAGCCTGGAAACCGACGCAATCGGCTTCCAGCCGTTCCAGTTGATCACGGCTGCGCTGGGCCAGCTCGGCGGCAAAGCGCTGGGTGAGTTCGTGGATAGAGAGCTCGGGATTCATCGGGGCTCAGCGGAGGCTGTTTTTTTAGCGCTGCTAACCGGACCGCCGCGGTCGCGCGGCTCACAGCGCGACGATCGGGCCCTCCTCCCACGCCCAGGCCGGCGGCCAGACGGGCGAGGCGACTGACAAGCGGTACGGATTCCCTTCCACAGACAGCGCCGCAACCCTCATAAAGTTTTGTATCACAATGGTTTTGATCGCCTCTTGGACAGCCTTTCCCTCTCACGACAGTTCACGCTCGAATCCGGAGCCAGGGCCATCGATTCCTGCGATGACCCGGCCGAACTGAAGCGCATCGCCAAGATGCTGCTCTCGGCCTGGCAGCTTCAATCCGACCTCACCCGCCACTACGGCGCCCAGACCCTCGGGCTCCCGACCCAGCTCTGAGCCTCGCAGCCCCGGCAGGATTGTCTGCCCCCAGACGGGAAACACCTGGAGTCGCGGCAACAGTGGGCGGCTGAAAAGGCGATCGCAGCAAGGCGATGGCATCCAAAGCTGTCTCCTGGATCTTGGCTTCTGGCTGCTGACAGCGTGCCCATGGCCGCGAGCTGGTTGGCTCCGTTGGCGAGACCCGCCTGGATGGAAAGCGGGATGAAGAACGAGATGAAGATTGGGGTGGAGAGATCCAACAACCGTTTCTACTGTTGTGAGAACGGCTGACTCTCCCCATGTGCACCGGCATCCGGCTCAATGCCCAGGACGGAACCGTCGTTCATGCACGCACCCTCGAGTTCGGCGTGGATCTCCAGTCGACGGTGATCGTGAGTCCGCGGGGTTACCGGCGCACGGGCACCACCCCGGATGGGCAGCCGGGCCAAACCTGGCAGGCCCGCTACGCCAGCCTCGGCGCCGATGGCCTGGGCCTGCGGCTGATCGTGGATGGCCTGAATGAAAAAGGCCTGGCCATTGGCCTCTTCTATTTCCCGGGCTCGGCCGGCTATCTGCCTACACCCCGGCCGATGCGCCCAATACCGTGGCCCCGTGGGAGCTGGGCTCCTGGATCCTCGATCAGTTCGCCACGGTGGAGGAGGTGAAGGCCGGCATCGGCCAAGTGGTGGTGCCGGCGGTGCGGCTGAAGGCGTGGAACCTGGAGCTGGAGGTGCACTACATCGTGCACGACGCCAGCGGACAGAGTGTGGTGATCGAATACGTGGACGATCAGCTGCACCTTCACGACAACCCGCTCGGGGTGTTCACCAATTCGCCGTCCTTTGACTGGCACATGACCAACCTGCGCAATTATGTGAACTTCTCCACCACCAACCTGGAGCCCCTCCAGCTTGGGTCGGTGCGACTGGCGCCCTTGGGCCAGGGTTCGGGCATGCTCGGAATGCCGGGCGATTTCACGCCGCCGTCGCGATTCGTGCGCGCCGTGGCTTTCAGCCAGTCGATCTTCCCAGCGCAGACAGGCCGCGAAGCGATTCTGAACGCCTTTCACATCCTCAACACCTTTGACATCCCCAGGGGCGCCGCCCGCGAAGAGCAGCGGGATGCCCATGGCAACGTGCTGGCGGACCACACGCTCTGGAGCTCGGCCAGCGATTTGCGGGCACTGCAGTTCCACTTCCGCACCTACGCCAACAGCCGCATTCGCCGGGTGGATCTGATGGCGCACGACCTCGATGGCGATGCCATCCTCACCGTGCCGATGAGCGGCGAGGAGGAGATCCAGATGCTCACGGCCACCCCCTGATGCGTTTGCTGAGCTGGCACGATTTCGGGGCGGCCGTGGAGCGGATCGCACAGTTGGTTGGCGATCGCCGCTTCAGCGGCATCCATGGCATTCCCCGCGGCGGGCTGGTGCTGGCGGTGGCCCTGAGCCACCGGCTGGAGCTGCCGCTGCTGGCCGATCCGCAGCCCGGTTGCCTGGTGGTGGACGACGTGTTCGAGACCGGCCGCACCCTGGCGCCCCACCGGCAGCTGGAGGGGGCGGAGCTGGTGGTGTGGATCAGCAAGGCGGAGCCGCTCTGGTGGCAGGCGGTGGAGGTCACGCCCTCGGCGGAGTGGATCGTGTTCCCCTGGGAGAACGCCGGGCGGGCAGCGGTCGATGAGCAGCGCTATCGCCAGGAGCGGGGGCGAGCCTGATCCTGGGGTCAGCTCACGGCGTGACAGCGTGATTACGGGTGTCCGGCCATCCGTTGGCGTGCTGGGCTGGATCGCCTGGCCAGGGCAGGGTCGGCCTGCACGTGGGCCTGGAAACGCCGCAGGTCGTGGGGGGACACAGCAGCGCAGCCGACGTGGCGATCGGGTTTGAACGGCAACCGAAGCACCCGATTGGCGTGGGCTTACCTGGTGCCGGGCCTGGTTGTGCTGATCTACCTGCAGCGGATCGGCGCCAAAGAAGAACAGATGGTGGCGAAGTATCCCGAGTTCAGGGAGTACCAGCAGCGCAGCTCCCGATTGCTGCCGGGCATCTGGTGAGGGGCTGGGGCAAGGCCAGACGCTGGACAGCCGATCTGGGCGGAAGCCGCGAGCCCAGCACCCTCGGGCGCGACACCTCGAAGATGGTATTGCGATGTGCTCCCGTGCTGATGCGCCCATCACCGCTGTTGTCCCTGATCCTTCTGCTGAGCGCCGGAGGCGTGGCCGCACCGGCGCGGGCCGACAGCACCACAGCCACCTGCATCCTCAGCCGCCACGATCACACGATCCCACCGGAGAAGGGGCCGTGCACATTCAGCCAGCGCCAAGGCAATGTGAACGTGCGCTTCGGCCCCTGGGCCTTCGACTTCCCCAGCGAGCAGGAGGGCCGCCGCTACCAACGCAGCGCCAGCAGCGAGGGCATCCGCTTCAACCGGGAGGGGCACTACACCCTGCAGGTGCTCTGGCGCCCGACTCCGGCAGCGATCGCCAAGCCGAAGGGCTGGGATAGCGACAACTTTTTCCTGGGACGCTGGCAGGGGCAGAGCACGGCGGGCCGTGCCGTGCTCGATGTGCTCACGGTGGAACCAAACCGGATCCGCTGGGGCAACCCGATCAATGGGATCTGCGACAGCGACTACAGCGTGGTGAATCTGCCCTGGGGCCGGAATGGCCGCTACCCCGATCAGCTGGTGCCGCCGAGACAGCCCACCGATCTGGTGTTCGGCGTGGCCCGGCTCACGCTCAAGCCGGGACCATGCAGCACCGGTGTTGCGGTGATCCAGCTGGCGATGCCGCTGGATGGCTCCAGCGCCCTGGAGGTGGTCACGTACAACGCCAAAGGGAAGCTGACCGGCCAGTACGGCGCCTTTCAGGCGCTGCCCGCTGCGCGGCCGTGACCCCGAACGGCTATAGCCCCGCCTTGAGGACGGCGGGCTCGCCAGGATGGTGCGCACAGCGTCCGGACCATGCCCGGGCCGTTCAACAGCCGCGCCACCAGGGCCGACACCAGTGACAACAACCGTGCCGACACCAGTAACCACAGCAGAGCCGGCAGCAGTGCCGACCCCCGAGCCGACAACAGGGCCGACCGCAGAGACCACAAGCACCTACGCGGCGTTTGCCCAACGGGCCGACTATTCGCTGCTGGATAGCCTCCAGGCAGATCCTCAGGCCACAGGCGATGGCCACGATCACCGGCCCCGCCAGGTGTTCTCCGGTCATTACGTGCCGGTGACGCCAACCCCGCTCCCCGAGCCGGAGTACGTGGCGCACAGCAGCACCTTGTTCGAGGAACTAGGTCTGAGCGAGGAGCTGGCCCACGACGAGCTGTTCCTGCGGCTGTTTTCCGGCGACATCAGCGTGGCGCAAAAGGCGATGCGTCCGTTCGGTTGGGCCACCGGTTACGCCCTCTCGATCTACGGCAGCGAATACATCCAGCAGTGCCCGTTTGGCACCGGCAATGGCTACGGCGATGGCCGGGCGATTTCCGTGTTTGAAGGGGTCTTCCAGGGCCAACGCTGGGAGATGCAACTCAAGGGCGGTGGCCCGACGCCCTATTGCCGGGGTGCCGATGGTCGGGCCGTGCTGCGCTCCAGCGTGCGGGAGTTTCTGGCCCAGGAGTTCATGCAGGCCCTGGGGGTTCCCACCTCCCGCTCGCTGCTGCTGGTGATGTCCCGCTCCGAAACCGTCCGCCGGCCCTGGTACTCGCCGAATTCCCGCTCCTTCGATCCCGACATCCTGGTCAACAACCCCGCGGCGATCACCACCCGGGTGGCCCCCTCGTTTCTACGGGTCGGCCAGCTCGAGCTGTTTGCCCGTCGCGCCCGCAGCCAGGCCCATCCGCAGGCCCTCAACGAGCTGCGGAGGATCGTGGCGCACCTGATCGAGCGGAACTACCGACCGGAGATTGATGCCCATTTGGACTTCGGCGAACAAGTGCTGCAGCTGGCGGCGTTGTTCCGCGGACGGCTCACATCCCTGGTCGCCAACTGGATGCGCGTTGGCTACTGCCAGGGCAATTTCAACAGCGACAACTGCGCCGCGGGGGGCTACACCCTCGACTACGGCCCCTTCGGCTTCATGGAACTGTTCGATCCCCGCTTCCAGCCCTGGACCGGCGGCGGCGAACATTTCTGCTTCTTCAACCAACCCCAGGCGGCCGAAGCCAACTATCAAATGTTCTGGGCCGCCCTCCGCCTGCTGCTCGCAGGCAACCCCGACGCCCTGGCCAGGCTGGATCAGATCCGGGACGGCTTCGCCGACACGATGAACCAGGCCATCGAGGCGATGTGGGCCCTCAAACTCGGCCTGGCCAGCTACGACGCCCCCCTGGTCAACGAGCTGCTGGAGCTGCTGGTGCTCTCCAAGGCGGACTACACCCGCTTCTTCCGCAAGCTGTCAGCCATCCCCGAGCAACTCTCAAGCCTGCAAGAGAGCTTCTACCAGCCCAGCTCCGAGGCTCTGGCGACGCAATGGCAAAGCTGGCTGCAACGCTGGCGCAACGCAATCACAGACAACGGCGACCCGCAGGCGACCTCCGCAGCGATGCAACGCACCAACCCCAACTACACCTGGCGTGAATGGCTGGTCGCCCCGGCCTATCAACAGGCGGCCCAAGGCGACAACAGCTTGGTCCAGGAGCTGCAGGCGCTGTTCAGCCACCCCTACGACGAGCAATCCGCCCAGATGGCGGCGACCTACGACCGCCTCAAGCCCAGGGAATTCTTTAATGCCGGTGGCGTATCCCACTACAGCTGTTCGTCGTGAGCTGGGGGGGTGAGGATCTGGCTCTCCCAGGGGAAGTCATCGGCGAGCAACGCAACCGCCCATGCCGGCAGGGGAGCCCGATGCAATCGCAAGGAGCCATTGGTGATCGTGAACACGGGAACAAACGGGTCAACCGCTGAGGAGTTGTCATAGACCCGCAGCACATCCACCAAGGGGACTGAAGCACGCACCTGTTCCAGCAACCGGGGAATGCGGCTGATCACCTTGTCCGCCGGAACGCTATGGCCCCCTTGGCTAACTCGGCCGTCGATCCGGGCTTGGTTGAGTCCTGGGCACTCCAGGTGGATCAGCACCATGATGACCTGATGGCCCAGGGCCTTGGCGCGAGCGATGAAATCGATCTTGGAGGGATGGGAATAGACCGTTTCAAAACAGAAGCTCACCCCCTGCTCAAGGAGCTGATGACGTTGCCGTTCCGCCAGTTGGGCGGCTTCATAGCTATGGGCTTCCGGGGCCTCCGCAAAAACGATCCTGGCCAGCACATCGGCATTGACGAAGGGCAGCCCAAGGGGCTCGAGCGCAAGCCGGTGGTAGGTGCTCTTGCCGGCCCCGTTACCGCCCACGAGGATCCACAGTTGGGGGCGTTCGCTCAAGTTGCTGCAGGATCGCAGGTCTGAAACACTCCACCTTCAAAGAGGCCGATGCTGATGTTGCCATCGCTGTCGATCCGCTCCAGCCAGCCAGGCCGGCTGGGGCAGGCCTGATACCTCATAGGAGCCGTGCTCACGGATGCGGCCAGGCTGCCGCTCTGGCGTTGGGCATCGAGGGAAGCGAACACGCTCTCCGGCGCTACCGCCGCCGCACGCACCGGTTCAACCCGCAGCCGCGCCAGTCCGGCCTTCACATCAAGCAGTAGGTCGGGATCGAGCAGTGCCGCCACGTCCTGGCCGAGGGCGGCCCAGTACTCAATCTGCTGGGCTGCACTGCGGTGGTGGAGGGCACCGGCCAGGGCAGCCCTGCGCATCAAGTCGTCCTGCAGGCGCACGGGAGTGGCGGATTTTGCCATGGACGAGAGACCAGAAATGCCCTGCGAGCAACTGTAGCAATCTGCTACACCAAGTGGGTGTTGCCTGTTGAGCGCCGTCCAGGCACGAGCGAGCGAGGTGTGGTGGATGTAGCGCTGGTCGTAGGGGGAAGCGGTGGTGCGAAGCTCCGCGATGATGGGCCCATGACCACCACGCCGACCCCTCTGGTGACCCGCGAGGCCCTGCTGGCCTTTACGCAGCAGTTGGTGGAGCACTACGCACCTGAAAGGGTGATTTTGTTCGGTTCCTTGGCCCGTGGTGAGGCGCGCTGGGATTCTGATGCCGACATCCTTGTGGTGATGCCCTTCGAGGGTCGCCACCTAGCCAAGATCCGTGAAATGCGCCGT
>Ga0114973_10003748_pt1 | contig 10663 bp, 9 predicted proteins | sample M_140807_MF_Meta_FD_87025 | JGI IMG/M metagenome (GOLD analysis project Ga0114973, IMG submission 87025) | Freshwater microbial communities from Lake Montjoie, Canada to study carbon cycling - M_140807_MF_MetaG | ecosystem: Environmental > Aquatic > Freshwater > Lake | place: Lake Montjoie... | reverse complement strand
GACTTGATTAGGGGTAATATTTTAGATACACTTCACATTTCTATAGTTAAAAAGAATGGTTTTATTGACTACATGAAAAGTATTGGAAAACTAGGAGGCCAAAATAAAGTACCTAGATTGAGTAATGATCGGGTACTAGCAGAAGGTCTAAAAGATTGGCTTCATAATGAGTAAGAGAATGAGTAGTCTGACAAGCTAGTACCCACTAGTGAAAATTTATCATAATTTTTGATGATAAGGTTTAAAAATCACTTATTTTTGCAAAAATATTTACAATACTTATATATAAAGTGAAAAGCACCCATTACGATATTATAAATGTGTTTGGCCAAAAAATTAGGGCTGTCGCTTTTATTATAGTGCCAAATATTTCTCCCCGACGTATACCTGGTTGCTGATAGGACGAGCAATTGAAAACTGCCCCTGTCAGTGAAAAAATCTCCAAAACTTGGTTCTTAGAATTTTATTGCTAACTTTTATTTCAATTTTACACAATTGGAAACATCAAACATTATAATCAGGGCAGCGTTACCTAGTGATAGTCATTACGCAGCCATTATTACCGACGAAATGCAGTCTTCTGCTAAGGCTCGTGGTACCGGTATAGCTAAAAGGTCGCCCGAATACATAGAAGCAAAAATAAATGAAGGCAAGGCGGTAATTGCGGTTACCTCCGATGGAGATTGGGTGGGCTTTTGCTATATCGAAGCCTGGGGCCACGAGCAGTTTGTGGCTAATAGCGGATTGATAGTAGCACCCGCTCATCGCAAAAGTGGTGTGGCTAAACAAATCAAACGAAAAATTTTTGATCTTTCAAAAGAAAAATATCCTACTTCTAAGATTTTCGGATTAACCACTGGCTTAGCAGTCATGAAAATTAATTCAGACCTAGGCTATGAGCCAGTTACTTACTCCGAGTTGACGGATGATGAAGAGTTCTGGGCTGGATGTAAAAGTTGTGTCAACTACGATATATTGATGAGCAAGGAAAGGAAAAATTGTATGTGTACTGCAATGTTGTATGATCCGGCTGATCACTTTGAACCAGAAGAAACAAAAGAGGATTTTAAACAAAATTCAAAATTGTATGAAAGGTTTATGAAAATTAAGCAGAGTAGTTTATTAAGTATATTTAGAAAAAAGGAAGGGGGCGCATCTGTAAAATCTTTACTGAAAATATTTTTTACCTAGAGGAAATAAGATGTATTCTTTAATACCTTTTTTAATAAAAAAAGTTTACGAAAATGGATGATAAATTAAATTCAGAACAGTCTGAAAACAAGTCAACGAAAAGATCAGTTGTTGTAGGATTTAGTGGTGGATTAGATACTACTTTTTGTGTAAAGTACTTGACGATTGAAAAAGGATATGAGGTTCATTCTGTTGTAGTAAATACTGGAGGGTTTTCTACAGCCGAATTAGAGCAGATTGAAGCACATGCCTATCGACTGGGTGTTACAACACATACTACGATTGATGCTGTAAAAAGTTATTACGATAAAATTATTAAATTTCTTGTTTACGGGAATGTGTTAAAAAATAATACGTACCCATTAAGTGTAAGTGCAGAAAGATTGAGTCAGGCATTATTTATCGCCGAACATGTAAAAAAAATGAATGCTTCTGCAGTGGTTCATGGAAGTACCGGAGCGGGTAATGATCAAGTAAGGTTTGATATGGTATTTAATATCATGATCCCTGGTGTTGAAATTATTACACCAATCAGGGATATGAAACTAAGCAGAGAAGAAGAAATAACCTATCTGAAATCTAAAGGGGTAGTGATGAATTTCGAAAAATCCGTTTATTCCATCAACAAAGGATTATGGGGAACCAGTGTGGGAGGTAAGGAAACATTGAATAGTAAAGGTATGCTTCCCGAAGAGGCTTGGCCAACCCAAGTTACCGAATCGGAAACGAGAAATATCGAACTTGAGTTTGAAATGGGAGAACTTATTTCTGTAGACGGTGAAAATTTTGATCATCCTACCAAGGCGATACAAAAGGTGCAACTCATTGCAGGTGCTTATGGAATAGGAAGGGATATACATATCGGTGATACCATTATCGGAATTAAAGGAAGGGTTGGTTTTGAAGCTGCCGCTCCAATGGTAATTATAAAAGCGCATCATGCTTTGGAAAAACATGTCTTAACCAAATGGCAGTTAAATTGGAAAGATCAATTGGCATTGTTTTATGGCAATTGGTTACATGAAGGGCAAATACTTGATCCAGTGATGAGAGATATGGAAGCATTCCTTGAAAGTACTCAGCAAAATGTAACAGGTAAAGTTTTTGTAGAATTAGTGCCCTATCGTTTTCAGATAACTGGTATCGAATCTAAGTTTGATTTGATGAGTAGTAAATTTGGAAAATATGGAGAGGTGAATAATGGCTGGACTGGAGAAGATGTAAGGGGATTCACAAAAATATTTGGCAATCAAACGATGATTTATCACCAAATTAAACAGAACTCCAATGGATAATAAAATCAAAGTAGGCATTATTGGCGGTGCAGGATATACGGGTGGCGAATTGATTCGGATATTACTCAATCACCCTAATGTATCCATTGTTTTTGTTCAAAGCAACAGCAATGCAGATAAGCCATTGCATGCTGTGCATCAAGATTTGCTGGGTGAGACGAATATTTTTTTTACAAAAGAAATTAATCATCCTATTGATCTGCTTTTTTTATGTTTAGGTCATGGGGATTCAAAAATGTTTTTAGCGGTTAATAATATTGACGAAAAGATTAAAGTGATAGATCTTAGTCAGGATTTTAGATTGTCTAATCATTCGTCTTTTAATAATAGAAATTTTGTTTACGGCTTGCCGGAATTAAATAGAGAGCAAATAAAATTAGCAAGCAATATTGCTAATCCTGGATGTTTTGCTACTGCTATACAATTGGGTTTAATTCCTTTAGCAAAAGTGGGAATACTAAATGAAGTTTATTCTACTGGAATCACTGGCTCTACTGGTGCAGGGCAAAGTCTTTCAGCGACTTCACATTTTAGTTGGAGAGCCAATAATATACAAGCATATAAAACACTTGAGCATCAGCATCTTTTTGAAATAGGACAATCTCTTCATCAGTTGGAGCCTTCAAAAAATATCGACATTCATTTTGTTCCCTGGAGAGGAGATTTCACCCGAGGAATTTTTATAAGCTCTCAATTAAAAACGAATGAATCTTTAGAAAATTTATACCGATTGTATACAGAATTTTATTCTACTCATCCTTTTACAACAGTCAGTAAAGAACCAATTACTTTAAAGCAGGTTGTCAATACCAACAAGTGTGTTATTCATTTAGAAAAAGTAGGAGAAAATTTAGTAGTTCATTCAGCGATTGATAATCTTTCAAAAGGAGCAAGTGGACAGGCGGTTCAAAATATGAATAATATGTTTGGTCTAGAGGAAACGGCTGGATTGAAAATAAAGGCGATTGGATTTTAAGAGTTTTATTCATCACCGACTGAAATTATAATTCTTACAATTTTCCATAAAAATTGATCAATAAATTAACCAATGAAATTATTCGACGTATATCCGCTTAACGACATCACTATTGTAAAGGCAGAGGGGTCTTATGTTTGGGATGATACCAATCAAAAATATCTTGATCTTTATGGTGGCCATGCGGTGATTTCAATTGGCCATACCCACCCACATTATGTAAAGCGTTTGGAGGATCAATTGCATAAGGTTGGTTTTTATTCCAATTCAATAAAAATACCATTGCAGGTTGAATTAGCTGAAAAGTTAGGGAAGGTTTCAGGTAAGGAAGCGTATCAATTATTTCTGTGTAATTCTGGAGCAGAAGCAAATGAGAATGCGTTGAAACTGGCTTCTTTTTACAATGGCAGAAAAAAAATAATTACTTTTAAAAAGGGATTTCATGGAAGAACTTCTTTAGCAGTTGCCGTTACCGACAATCCAAATATAGTTGCTCCAGTAAATCAAACTGATAATGTAATCTTTCTACCTTTTAATGACGAGCAATCATTGGAAAATGCTTTTGCACAAAACGATGTTTCCTCCGTTATTGTGGAAGGGATTCAAGGCGTAGGAGGTATCAACGTTGCATCCAATACTTTTTTACAAAAAATAAGAAGTCTTTGTGATCAATACAATGCAGTTTTTATAGCTGATTCAGTGCAGTGTGGATATGGGCGTAGCGGTAAATTTTATGCACATGATTACAGTGGTGTAGATGCAGATATTTATACCATGGCAAAGGGGATGGGAAATGGTTTTCCAGTCGGTGCAATTTCTATTAGTCCAAAAATTCAGCCTAAACATTTTATGTTGGGAACAACTTTTGGCGGAAACCATTTAGCGTGTGCTGCAGCTTTAGCAGTATTGGAAATTATACAACAAGATGAATTAATAAAAAATGCCGAGGTAGTTGGTAATTATTTAATGACTGAATTAAAAAAGTTATCTCATATCAAAGAAGTTAGAGGTGTTGGATTAATGATTGGCATAGAGCTTCCGGAAGAATTAAAAATGGTAAAAAGAAATCTTCTTTATAACCATAAAATTTTTACAGGAGAAGCAAAGCCAAATGTGATAAGATTGTTGCCAGCACTAAATATTTCTACTTTAGAAGCGGATATTTTTTTAGCTGCTTTAGTAAAAGAATTAAAAGATATTTAGTTTTGCCATTCAATTTAAAATAAGATAAAAAATATTTTATTATTCCATTAACCCTTGATCATGAGTCAACCTAATCAAAAAAGTTTGCTGCAAAAAACTTCTAAAGAAAATAGAAGTCTAAATTTTATTTCAGTAAAGGACATATCAGATATCAACGGAATGGTTGTAAAGGCTTTGAATTATAAGGCCAACCCTTTTTTAGATAGGGGTTTAGGTGCTGATAAAAGAGTTGGTCTATTATTTTTAAATCCCTCTTTGCGAACAAGATTAAGTACCCAATTGGCCGCTACTAATCTTGGAATGGAAACGATTGTTTTTAATGTTGATAAAGAAGGTTGGGCTTTGGAATTTGAGGAAGGGGCAATCATGAGTGGTACAACCGTTGAGCATGTTAAGGATGCGGCACCTATATTAGGTCAATATTTTGATTTACTTTGTATAAGAACTTTTCCATCATTAAAAAATCGTGAAGATGATTACAGCGAATTGGTGATTAACTCTTTTGTTCAATATGCTGGTATTCCGATTGTAAGTATGGAAAGTGCAACGTTGCATCCGCTTCAGTCATTAACCGACATTATTACTATTCAAGAAAATTTGAATAAATTCCCATTGGTTGAAAAGCGTAAGCCAAAAGTTGTATTAACCTGGGCTCCGCATGTGAAACCTTTGCCGCAATGTGTTGCCAATAGTTTTGCTGAATGGATTACTGCTTGGGGGGAAGCTGAATTTGTAATTACACATCCTGAGGATTATGAATTGTCATCAGCCTATACCAAAGGCGCAACCATACTGCATGATCAAGATGCTGCATTAAAAGGAGCAGATTTTGTATATGTAAAAAACTGGAGTACCTATACAGATTACGGTAAAATTTATAGCAATGATCCAGCTTGGATGTTGACACAAGAAAAATTAAATTTAACTAATAGCGCAAAAGTGATGCATTGTTTACCAGTAAGGAGAAATGTAGAACTGAGCGATGAAATTTTAGATAGCAGTAAAAGCATCGTAACGCAGCAAGCAGGTAACAGAGTGTGGGCTGCACAAGCAGTGTTAAGTGAGCTATTAAATCAGTAATAATGGAACAACTATTGGTAATAAAAATTGGTGGAAATGTAATTGACAATGCTCCTGCACTGGAGTCTTTTCTTAAAAAATTTGCTACCATTGATACCAAAAAAATACTAGTTCATGGGGGAGGTAAAATTGCTACAAAAATTGGTGATCAATTAGGGATTCAATCTAATTACATTAATGGCAGAAGGGTAACAGATGCGCAAACAATTGATTTGGTAACGATGGTGTATGGAGGGTTGGTTAACAAAAAAATTATTGCAAAGCTTCAATCTTTACAATGCAATGCTATAGGCTTGACTGGCGCAGATGCTAATCTTATACCGGCTGTTAAAAGACCGCTGGTTTATTCAAAGCTTACATCTGGTGATGCCGGTGATGAAATAACTGCAATCGATTTTGGGTTTGTTGGAGATGTAACTACCAATTCACTTGGAATTGAAAATTTAGAGATTTTACTTACAAATAATTTCACTTTGGTATTTGCTCCGCTAACACATGACGGAAATGGACAAATCCTAAATACCAATGCAGATACCATTGCCTCCTCTTTAGCAATTGTACTATCAAAAAAATATGCCGTAAGATTAATTTATTGTTTTGAAAAAAAAGGAGTTCTTGAAAATGTAGCTGATGTCAATTCAATTATTCCATTAATTACAAAAGAAAAGTATGCTCAGTTAAAAGCAGAAAATAAATTATTTGATGGTATTTTTCCAAAAATTGACAATGCATTGGATGCGATTGACAATGGGGTAAAAGAAGTATTAATTGGGGATGCGGAGGATCTATTACAAAATTGTACACTTAATACCATTGGTACTTTAATAAAATAGTATGAAAAATTTATTGTATGATTCGGCGGTACTGTTGTTGAAACAATTGATTGCTACTCCCTCTTTTTCAAAAGAAGAGCAGGATACCGCGAATATAATTTCTTCTTTTTTTGAACAACAAGGGGTTCAATATCAAAGGGTAGGAAATAACATTTATGCTAAAAACAAGCATTACAATATCAGTAAGCCAACTATTTTATTAAATTCTCACCACGATACCGTTTTACCTAATAAAGGATATACTTTAAACCCTTTTACTCCTTCAGAAAAAGAGGGTAAACTTTTTGGATTGGGCAGCAATGATGCAGGCGGTTGTCTAGTTTCTTTGATTGCTACCTTTCTTCATTTTTACCATCAAGAAAACACCGCCTACAATATTGTTTTTGTAGCAAGTGCAGAAGAAGAGATTAGCGGAGTGAATGGAATTGAATTGGTATTGCCTAAACTAGGTAAAATTGATTTTGGTATTGTAGGAGAACCGACTCAATTGGAAATGGCAGTAGCAGAGCGGGGATTGATGGTAATAGACTGTATCGCTCAGGGCAGGGCAGGGCATGCGGCAAGAGAGGAAGGTGAAAATGCATTGTATAAAGCAATGGAGGATATCAACTGGATCAAAAATTTTAAATTTGAAAAAGTAAGTGACTTGTTAGGAGAATGTCGACTATCCGTTACCGTCATTGAAACCGATAATAAACAACACAATGTAGTTCCTGGTCAATGTAAATTTGTTATGGATGCAAGGATAAATGAATTGTACAATTTTGATGAAGTTCAGGAGATATTTAAGGTACATCTAAAAAGTTCATTTCAACCAAGGTCAACTAGGATGAAGTCAACTTCAATCGCTTTAGATCATCCTTTGGTGAAGGCCGGCATTCAATTGGGAAAGGGCTATTATGGTTCACCTACTACTTCTGATAAGGCTTTGATGCCTTTCCCTACTTTAAAAATGGGACCTGGAGATAGCGCTAGAAGTCACACTGCAGATGAATTTATTTATCTTAGAGAAATTGAAGAAGGAATAAATTGTTACATTCAATTAATCGAACAAATTTTATAAATACGAAAGGAGGTACTGAAAATCGATTTACCTCAATCTTTATTTTAAACAAATTTTAAATGAAACTCTGGCAAAAAGATATCCAATCCCTTAAATCAGTTGAAAAATTTACCGTAGGCAATGACCGTGAATTGGATATTTATTTGGCTCCATTTGATGTATTGGGATCTATAGCTCATATTAAAATGCTTGCCTCTATCGGGTTACTTTCTTCAGATGAGTTGGCTCGGCTTGAAGTTGAATTAAAAAATATTTATCAATTAATTCAAAAAGGAAATTTCAAATTAGATGATGGAGTGGAAGATATTCATTCTCAAGTTGAATTAATGCTTACTCAAAAATTAGGTGATGTTGGGAAAAAAATTCACAGTGCTAGAAGTAGAAATGATCAAGTTTTAGTAGACCTTAAATTATTTTTGAGAAGTGAGATTGAAAAATTGGTGCTTAGTACCAAAGCTCTTTTTGATCTATTGATTCAACAAAGTGAAAAGCACAAGGATGACTTGCTTCCGGGATACACGCATTTACAGTTGGCAATGCCTTCCTCATTTGGTCTTTGGTTTGGCGCCTATGCTGAAAGTTTAGTAGATGACCTGATTACCTTGCAAGCTGCTTTTGAAGTAGTGAATAAAAATCCGCTCGGATCTGCTGCTGGTTATGGGTCTTCTTTTCCTATCAATAGAAAAATGACCACTGATTTACTTGGATTCGATGACCTGAATTACAATGTTGTTTATGCGCAAATGGGAAGAGGAAAAACTGAAAGAATTGTAGCATCGGCACTTGCAAATATTGCCGCTAGCCTTTCTAAACTGAGTATGGACGCTTGCTTATACCTAAATCAAAATTTTTCTTTTATAAGTTTCCCGGAAGAATTGACTACAGGGAGTAGCATTATGCCCCACAAAAAAAATCCGGATGTTTTCGAACTCATTCGGTCTCATTGTAATCGTATCCAGGCATTGCCCAATGAAATTATGCTGATGACTACGAATCTGCCTTCAGGTTACCATCGCGACCTTCAACTAATAAAAGAGCACATCATTCCCGCCTTCCAAAATTTACAGTCTTGTATAGAAATGACAGGATTGATGATTAGCAATATGGTTGTAAAAAAGGACTTGTTGTTGAATAAACAGTATCAATTTCTTTTTAGTGTAGAGGAAGTAAATAAGCTTGTTTTGCAGGGGGTTCCTTTTAGAGATGCCTACAAACAGATTGGCAACGATATAGATAAAGGTAATTTTTCTTATACTCCTTCACCAAGCCATACCCATGAAGGTTCTATTGGTAATTTGCAGCACCAACAGGTAATTCTTATGATGGATAAAGTGTTGTCTAGATTTAACTTTGGTAAAGTTGAAAGTGCTTTAAAGCAATTATTACATTAAATTGCACAAGAGGTGATTGTGTTGTAATTATCATTATTTTTATTTTTGTAGCGCTTTTCTAAAATTTGCAATAGGATAATAATAAAAATTGAATATCGGTATGACTATAAATAATGAGAAGTTCAAAGTGTTGGTCTTAATTAAAATTTAAACCTATGGGCGAAGTCATTAAGAAAAAGAAAATTGCTTTATTTGGGTCTACAGGTTCAATCGGTACGCAGGCAATAGAAGTGATTCGAGCAAATCCTACACTTTTTGAGGTAGAGATTTTGACTGCCCAGTCCAATCACGAACGTTTAATTTCACAAGCACTTGAATTCAATCCCAATGCAGTTGTTATTGGCGATGAGTCTAAATATCTTTTGGTTAAAGATGCCCTAAGTTCTACAGGTATCAAAGTTTTCTCCGGCGAAAATGCATTGGTAGAGGTAGCTGATTTTGATAGCTACGATATGATGTTGGCAGGCATTGTTGGTTTTGCCGGATTAAAGCCTACACTAAAGGCGGTAGAAAAAGGGAAGGCAATTGGGCTAGCCAATAAGGAAACCTTGGTAGTGGCAGGAGATATTGTAATGGGAATGGCAATAAAACATCGTGCTCCTATTATTCCGGTCGATAGTGAACATTCTGCGATATTTCAATGCTTGGTAGGTGAGGGGAGAAATGAAATTGAAAAAATTATTTTAACTGCAAGTGGTGGTCCTTTCATTGGTAAAAAACCTAATTTTTTAGTCAATGTAAAAAGAGATCATGCACTTAATCACCCTAATTGGGAAATGGGTGCTAAAATTTCTATTGATTCTTCTACTTTGATGAATAAGGGGCTTGAAATGATTGAAGCGAAGTGGTTGTTTAACCTAAGGCCTGATCAAATACAAGTGGTGGTTCACCAACAAAGTATTATTCATAGTATGATTCAATTTGAGGATGGAAGTATAAAGGCACAAATGGGTTTGCCTGACATGAAATTGCCGATACAATATGCAATGGCATTTCCTCAGCGCATAAAAAATGAATTCCCAAGATTGGATTTTAGAAAGTATCCTTCCCTAACATTTGATGAGCCAGATGTTAAAACTTTCAGAAATTTAGCACTGGCAACAGAGGCAATGTTTAAAGGCGGTAATTTACCCTGTGTAATGAATGCAGCGAATGAAATTGCAGTCTGGGCCTTTTTACACAACCGTATTGGCTTTCTTGACATGACTGCAGTAGTTGAAAAAACGATGCAACAAATTTCTTTTATAGAAAAACCTTCACTAGAAGAATATTTTGAAAGCGATGGTGAAGCACGTAATTTTGCTGCTTCGTTGATAAAAATGTGAGTTCTTTCTTGTTCCTATTATATTAAAAAGGGACATTTTTTATCATTCAAATTTTAATAAAATTTAAATTATTCCTAGTAAGGAAAAACTATATTATGACATTATTATTAATCAATTGGGGAAATGTAGGAATGCAGGTTTTTTATCTTATTTTATCTCTGTCAATTCTTGTTATTCTTCACGAATTCGGTCATTTTATTACAGCAAAATGGTTTGGGTGTAGAGTAGAAAAATTTTATCTTTTTTTTAATCCTTATTTTTCTTTGTTTAAAAAGAAAATAGGGGATACTGAATATGGGGTGGGTT
>Ga0114973_10003747_pt1 | contig 10664 bp, 8 predicted proteins | sample M_140807_MF_Meta_FD_87025 | JGI IMG/M metagenome (GOLD analysis project Ga0114973, IMG submission 87025) | Freshwater microbial communities from Lake Montjoie, Canada to study carbon cycling - M_140807_MF_MetaG | ecosystem: Environmental > Aquatic > Freshwater > Lake | place: Lake Montjoie... | reverse complement strand
ATACCAGCGTTCTAACAAGCCAGGGATGATGCCCTTCTTCTCATATGTAAGGATAGTACCATTGGCACTCATGATCCAGGGCTGGTTACTATCAAACATGATAGTCCAAATTTCTGCCGCCGAGTGTGTGCTTTCTGTTCCATCTTGCCAGTCGATTGTGATCTCTGTGCCACGTTGTTGTTCCATCACAGCAGTGTATTCTAAACTGCCAAACAAGCCTTCCCAGGCAGCCGCAAAACTTGCACCCTTGGCAATCTTTTCTTTGATGTAGTGGTCGGTCATGATGGGACGCAATTGTCCTACCACTGTTTCTGGTCCCATGTTCATGGCACGAATAGCAGACGGATACAGTGAGTTAATGTCAACTGATCCAATCCAGTCATGCAAGCCCTTCTTGGGATACGCAACATAAGCACCTGCGGCCTGTGTGTCATCATCTGTTAGACGTTGCTTGCGATTGGGCACAACCATGCCACGTTCGTGTGCTTCATTGATAATGGCCTGCTCGGTCACTGCCACAGCACCCATTGTGGTTTGTAACAACACCGTATTGGCATGTGCCAATTCACTAGCCAAACTCAAGAACTGTAGTTTGCGATCCAGCTTGTGCAACAACAATGTATCTTGACGGTTGTATTCAATAAACTTTTTAAAGTGTTGATTGTATAGTTGATCCAATGTGCCTTCAAACTGTGTCTTATGCTCGTTGAGTTCGTGCTCGCCAATAGCATCCAAACTGTATGAGTGACGTTCTTCATATGTGTACTTGCGGTACAATTGCATATAATCCATATGCACACGACCGATCAAGTCATATGTTTGGCTCTCGCTACCAAAGCGTTCGAACATGCGCATCTTGGGCAGTTGTCCCCACAAACAGAACTTGCGTGTGTCGTCTTTGCTCAGCACACGAGTGCAACGATTCACAGTATACGGAATATCGTAGCCCTCTGAGTTCCAACCTGATAACACATCTGCATCTTCAATCAAGTCCAGGAATGTTTTGATCATGTCCTCTTCTCGTTCAAACAGCATGGTGTTTTCAAAGTCCTTCACAAGCTCGTGTGCAGTGTCCCAGGTCAATCCCTTGGGCGGCACAGCTAGTGTGACCAATTGATCCAACCAGTTCAGGTAGACTGAGATTGCAGTGATGGGATTGAATGGATCACTCACTGGCGAGAAACCTCGCTCTTTGTCAAAGTCTACCTCAATGTCGAAAAATGCCACATTGAGTTCTGGGGCGTCTTGGTCTTTGTAGTTTTCTTCTAAACAACGAAAGATAGGATTAATATCACTCTCGTACAATTGCTTGCCGGAGTGCATTTTAACTTCCTTGCGGAACTCTTTGTTGTTGCGGGTGCTGAAACGACTGACAGGTGTGCCGTAGATGCTTTGAAACTTGCCTCTGGCATCGTCGTAGTAAAAGATGTAGTTGGCAGGATACTCTTGGTATTTCCTCACGCCGTCTCGGCGTTCTACAACATGAATGCGATCGTGTTCACGATCAAATAGTGCGTCAATATAACTCATAGTCTCCGTTTGTGGCCGGTAAGCCGTGATTCATGCCCGTAACGTGAGCGACTCGCTGTTGAGACAGATATTTATAAAGTTTTGCCAACGGTTTCTAAAATTGTTTCTAAGGTCTCGTGGTCTTGTTTCTCTTTACCAAACTCGGCCTTGTGTGCCAGTTTAATAGCCTTCTTCAAAATAGCAGGCTTGACTTCCAGTTCCTCTGCAATTGCCTTGATAGTGTCGTTGAGGCCGCCTTGAAGCGTGTCAATTTCGTGCATGACCTGCATGCCCTCGTTGATGATTTGTACGAGTTTGATCTTTTGATCGCCGTTGAAAGTTTTGGGTTGTGACATAAAATACTCCTTGTGTGTAAGTATACACGCAATGTGCTATAATCACAACAAGTTTGGAGAGATAATGCTCACTTTAGGTTTCACGGTAGCGAATCGTTACGCCAGTCCAGCAGCCGGACCACACTATCGGTAACAAGTACCGGTCCTAAGGTGTGTTCATCCGGCCAGTTGCTGGCTGTAATTTCTTCTACGCAAAGCACCAATTCTGGTAACTTCTTTTAACAAGTGACTACGTTGCATATCAGCTGACTCACTAAGCGGTCCTTGGAACTGTCGATTGATGTATTTTTTAATGAATGCAACATCGTCTTTGGTTTGTACAGTTTCCAACATTTTTTTCACTTGCTTAATAGTTTCGGCAACAGGTTGTGCTTTGGCCGCAGCCGCAAGTTTTGCCTGGTACTTGGCCAGTTCATCTTTTGTTGGACCACCTGCTGTGACCTTAGGTGCTGTTGGCACACTAGGTGCCGCCGGGGCAGTTGGTGATTTAAATGTGGTTGTTGTCTTGCCATACCCAGCAGGGCCTGCGCCAAAGTTAGCAGTCTTTGCAGGAGCTGTTGTAGATGTCTTGGCATACTTTTCCATGCCAGGCATTTGCATTACGTTGGTAGCATTAAACGACGTTGTGTTATTTGGTTTTGTAATCTTGCCCGGCGCAGGAGTAGAACCAGTTGCTGGCGGTAATCCAGCAGTTGGACCACCAGTAAGAGCAGGTGTATTAGATGTTTGAGCAGCGGCCGCTTGTTTTGCAGCCAGGTCGGCCGCAAGTTTGTTTCTTCCGTATGGTTTGCCGGTTGATGGATCAATGTTGTAGATGTCACCTGTTTGCAAATCTGCGGCACCGCCGGCCCCTTGTTGTTGTGGTTGTGTGCCATTAGGAACCGTAGCAGGTGCTGTGTAAGGAATACCCATCTTGCCGTATACATCAGTGATAACTTCTTGTGGTACACCTTGCTGAGCAAGGAAGGCAGCAATTTGATCTGAATCAGTAAAGTGGCCTTTTTGTTCCCACTCTGTCTTGAGTTTGGCGGCTGTTACTTTACGTGTGAAGTTTTGTGCTTGTTTGCTAAGGTAGCCGCCAACTTTGCCAGCGGTTTTGTCTAGCCACTTTAATCCGCGACCAATCATACCAGGCTGTATTGCACCAGTCTGGTCTGCTGCCGGCATGTCTTGACGAGGCACAGCAGGTATATTTGCACGACTAGGTCCCATTGCATCAAGTTCTTTTAGCAATGCACGACGATGACGGTCAACGTTTTCAATCACAGTAAACACACCTTTGCGTGTCAGGTGTATGTTGCGAGTAGGTGCACGACCTGTACTTTCGTTCAAGGCCCAGGCCATCACAGTAAGCTTCTGATCAATCAGCTGATCGGCAGGAATAATTTTATAATTAATCGATTCATTTTTTGGTCTAAATGGACTATTGGCCAGATCTGCGGCTGTGGCATTTGGGTTTATATTAGATGGATATACTGGTGCCAATCCCTGCTTCCCAGCATTCCACGAGCCATCAGGTTGCTGGGTTGCTTCTGGAAATCTGCTCTTGAAGTCTGCTAACCAATTGTCGTAAGCCGCTTTTTGTCCAGCAAGTTCTTCGGCCTGCAAACCAGGATTTGGAGCCTTAAAGCTACCCTGGTCATTAACAGGTATACCATATTCAAGTTTTTGTCCCATGCTGTCTGTAGTGACTGGTCCAGGCTTGCTATAATCTATTTTATAAAAACTTGGATCACCTTGCGGTCCTGGCGCAGACGCTGGTGGTACAGTGTCTGTTGGTCCTGGTTCAACTGCTGGTGCATTGGGTTTAGTAGGACCTTCCCACCCTTGCCACACATTCTTTATTGGTTCACCACTGGCTGCAGGCATATTAATTTCCTGGCCAACAAAAATTTTGTTTGGATCAGTGATCTGAGGATTGGCATCCCATAATTGCTGTGCAGTAATTCCATTATCCTGTGCAATTTTTCCAAGTCCTTTGAAGTCATTTGCAGTCACAGTATATGTGCCACTGCCTGCACCTGGTTGAGTGTAATCAGCACGAGTGTTGGGATCAACAGGTGCATCACTTGGGTCAGGATTTTGTTGGTACGCATTATTTGCGGCATCACTATATTCACCAGGTACAGGTGGAGTATTGCTGGGGTCGTTGTAAAAATCTGGATCGCCTGCAGGTAGCGGAGTGTTGTTGTAAAAATCTGGATCGCCTGCAGGTAGCGGAGTGTTGTTGTAAAAATCTGGATCTCCCATTGGACCACTTGGGGCAGATAATGCGGAATTTACTGCGTCTGCTCCGAGAGCCAAGAGTGCGCCGCCTGCGGCTTTAGGAATGATACTTGATAGCTTATCGCCTCTGATGGCCGAATCAAGACCGGTTATGAGAGCACCAATAGCAACTGCGCCTGCACCACCCGTGGCCATACCAGCAATAGCAGTTAGTGCCATCTTAACAAACATCTGAGTCTTGGGATATTCTTTGGCTAGCAATCGATACTTCTTGATTGCGTTCATAATCTTGCTGTCATTACCAACTGCATCGCGTAGTGCGCCAGTGGCATCATTGTAGGCCGCATCAACACCTGCAACAGGAGTAGACTTTGCAATAGAACTCATAACACTATTAAAGGCATCCTTGGCAGATGTATATGCGCCGGTTACAGCATCTTTGCCTCGACCCAATGCTGTGCGATTTTGTCCTGTGGCGTTGGCACCTGCTTCAATGGCCGCAAACAAGTCAAGAATTTCTTTTTCGCTCATCTTGCGTTCGGCCAGCATGCGACTTAGATTATGGAACTTGCGATAAGTTACATCTTCTTTAAGCAGAGATCTATGACGGCCCTCTGTAAAGAACTGCTTGTTTTTACCAACTACAGTGTAGGTTGTGAATAATTGATCTACTATCATTTCAACGTTCTTCCAAATAATCTTGATTGCCTTGTGGCTTGTTGTTACGCTTCTGGAATATCTTTACTGCCATGTCGGCATCATTGACATTGCGGAAACGTGTGGGTAATCGGCGCTCACCATGGCGAATTTCAAATCCTTGTGATTCATCACCATAACACTCTAGCATGCTACCATCTTCCATGGGATAGGTTTTTACAGGTGCTTCTGCCAGCGTAGGATCTTCAACAGGTGCTTGTGCAGGCACCACATCAAAATCTTGTTGGGTAGGATCTTCTTCTATCTCAGATTCGTTTTCAGGATCTGGGTCATTGGCAATATCTAATTCAGCCTTGGCCTTGCGTACCAAATGTCCGTCAATTTTGTTATCATCTTCTAGTCGCTCAAGATAATCCACAAAGGTGCGTTTGACTTTGCTCAGCATGTCTTCTTCAACTTCTTGCATGGCTTCTTCCAACGGACTCTTGGTGGGCTCGATGGAGTCACCAACCAGTTTGCCATCCATTGGATGCTTCTGGTAAGGTTTTTTAGTCAGTGTAGGACTGATATCTCGGGGCTTGAACAGCGCAGGCAATTGGTCTGCAGACTTTTGCTGTTTGTTTAGGCCGTGTTTGACCGTGACAGGAGTAAGTCTGCCTTCCTCCACAGTGGCCAAGCGATCAAGTATTGATCTAATGTCTGCTGATGAACTCATGCTCTGTTGTCTTTCAAGAAACTTCTCAGCATCCAGCCGTGCTTTTGTTGAGCATCAATGCGTTCTGCTATAAAATTTGCAATGCCTTGCTGATTCTCTTGTTCAGCTGTGGCAAATGTTTCATTGAGTAATTCAAGCAGTTGTCCGTTGTTGGCCAACAGTTCTTCAATCATGAGACGGGCACGTGGGATTTTTGTTTGTCCTTGTATCACAGTAAGCTCGCTGAAGCGTTCATAACTGCCGGGTGCATAGTCTCCCAATGCACGTATGTATTCAGCTGTTTTGTCTATGCTGTTGTTGTAGACTTCTTCGTACAAGTTGCCAAAAAATTCGTGTAATTGCGCAAAGTCAGGACCTTCCACATTCCAGTGAAACAGTTGTGCCTTGAGACTGAAAGCATATTCAGTTGCTAATAGAATTTTTAAACTGTCCGCGAGCATTCTTGTTCCTTTTGTATTCTTTAGGTGTGTTTGGTGTGGGATCCGATCCCGTTACATATTTACCTGTTAACATTGATCCACCGTTTCTTGACACCATGCCTAGAGTGCTTGCAACAGGAGCAATTGACCCTGCACATGTGGCACCTGCACTGGCATTTTCCATAATTTCATGAGCTCGCATGCGGAATCCTTAGCGTATGGTTGTCCACAAATTCTGCTGTGCCAATGGTAACTTGTGGATTTTTTGCAGTCAGCGTTCCGTTGCCGTGCAATTCGTAACGAACAACATAATCTCCGGGCAGTGCTTCAATTGACACAGACTCTTCAAGATATTTGTTTTTCCATATGTAAGTGCGCTCAGTAAACAGTTCGTCATTGACATATAGGCGATAAACAGGCGGTGTGCCAGTCCAGTCGCAATGCACTTCATATTCAAATTGAACGCTTTGTAATCCCATACCGTATTTAGTTGGAGTTTACTGAGAATCAATTGCTTGCTTGATTATCTCAAACATGCGGTTGTTTTTTTCTTGGCCTATTAGATGATTGGGACGATCATCTAGATCTTCAATTTTGTGTCCTTCGGATGCCAGTACCATCATTGGAGGACGTATTTCCACACCATTTTTCCAGGTATGATAGTATTGCACTTTGCCGGGTGCAAAGCTATCGGGATTTCTATATTCATAATTGTACGGAAGCCCAAAACTCCATAGGTGTACTATTTTTGTAGTGCTAGGCAATGCAGGCAGCATAACATTGTCAACATAATGTAAAGTTGCACGATATTTCAGTTCATCAAGTTCTGAGTCTTCAAGATTCAAGTAATAATGTTTGGCTGCTTGTATTACAGGATCTGGATCAGTTGATGTGGCTGTTGCGGCGGTAATAGTTCTGATTTCTCGATGGAATACTCGGTGTGGTTCAGTCCAGGTAAACACACAAACGTCGGGCACTGTGTTAGATTTGATAAATGGTGTCAACTGAAGAATCAGCAGGTCATAGATTGATGATCCACCTTGCCCAAGATTTACTATTTCAGCATGGTAATGATCTTGCAATAATTTTATATATGTTGTAAAGGAATATGCCGGATGGGTCGCACATGAACAAAAACTGTCTCCAAAAAAACCTATCTTCATTTTTTCTTGCCACTTTTCATATTAGCGCACCAGTGATACATTTTGGCCTTTTCACCTGATGCATTCTTTGCACGAGCACGTAGTTCTGTTACACTGCCATCACAACTGGCACCTGACCGTTTCACACGCCCAGGGCGGCTCTTGCCCTTGACTTTGCCATCAGCAAAGTTCTCCGCCACAGTGGATTCCGCAGCCGTACCGATCAAATGCTTTGCATCGCCTGCCTTGTTCCAAGCCGCCCACATTGCTTGGCCTTGACTTGTTTGATTGTAACTGGGTCGAACATCGTTGCCTAACATTTTGGCATACGCATACATTGTGGATGCCACACCTTTGTTTCTATATGCTGGATCAACCTTAGTGCCGCCGCTTTCTATGTAATCCGCGGATGGATCTCTCTTCCCGCCTGGAGATCTTACAATTATTTCAAACAGAATATGACCTATTTCTTTATCGCCGTCATAGGCCTTGATCGACAATAACGGCTCACCCATAAACATTTCAACTGATGCTTTGTAAGTATAATCGCCGATTACTTGTTTGTGTCGGAATCTCCTATTGAGTATGGCGGAGTTTATTGTTTCTGCTATATCTTGGTCTTTGATTTTTGCATTCATGTTCTTTAGTTGTGCAACGTCACCTTGTTGTTGCCACTTTTTCCACATGTCTTTTCCTTGTTTGCTCTGGTGCAATGATGGATTTATATTTCCACCCAGCATGCGCACAATAGCATACATGTTGGTGGCAATGCCTTTGCCTCGCCACCAAGGAGCAACTTCGGTGGTCTGACTTTCTAACCCAGAACGAGTCTGATGTTTCCAGAACACCGCACGACCAATTTGTTTTCCTTCAGGATCCCAGGCTGTGACCGTGAGCTGTCCTGGCTCACTTGTTACTTTATAGGTAACGCTGTTGATTTTTTGAGTGAATTTAAATCCAGGTTGCAATAGTGCTTGGTTAAATTCTTCCCGGCTTTCTGATACAAACTCATGTGCTCTCATAGTTCATCCCGAAACAAGTATACTTCAATAGAAGTACCGGTGTTGAGTGCATCAGCGGATCTATGATGTCCGTCAAGTATGTACAGCTTGTTGTTTTTTTGTAGCACAACAGGATGTTGTTTCATTGTGGCAAATGGTGGCTTGCCGCCGCCGTGATTGCTCAGCCAGTCTTGTGTGGCCAACAAGTGGCGTGGATTAACTTGCAACAATGTGGGTTTGGTTCCAGCATCCAACAAACTATGTACACGATCTTTTAGGTCTCCGGAGAACTTGAACTTAATATCGTACGGCTTATTGGTAGCAGGATGTGTTTTGCCACGGTACTCGCTTGTGCGTAATGGCATTGGATAAAATTCCTGTTCCTCACTGACAGCAGACACTGGCATTGGCGTACCAGCTATTTTATTTTGTTTTAACCAGCTGGAATATTCTGCTGGGCTTCTAAATCTTTTCTGAATCCAGTTTTTAGGATCATTGATCTGAGTATTACCTTGTGTTTGTTCTGCCCCGGCAAAGTAGTTTCGCATGGTAGCCAAACTTGCTTCCGCCACACCTTTATTGACAAAGCCAGGATTGTGAAAACTACCAACAATGTACCATTTTAAATTATGATCAACCTCATTATGTTCTACACCCATCACGTTGACATTATAACCTTTATCATCAAACCAGGTGTTGGCATACCCTACTAGATTTTGTTTGGCTTTTTCGCCGTAGGCATCAATGTTGAATCCGTCGTGGCTGACATCAAAGTCTTCAAACCAATCATCACCAATGATGTCTGCAAGCTCGTCATCGGTGTACCAGCGCCCTGAATTATTTCCGCCCTGTCCGCTAGGTGCAAATTCTCTTAACAAGCCTTCCGCCATGCCTTCAGCACCGTATTGTTGAATCTTTCCGGTCTTGTGCATGGATTGAACTTGATTGAATACTTTGTTTAAGTTGGATGTGACACGCACAATCCATCCTTGGCTGGCAATGTATTGGAACGGATCACTGATTTCAGTTTGTTTCAGTGGTGTCCCGGGGTTTTCACTAAAGTATTCTCCGGTTGGTAATTTTCTAAAGTTTGCGGCATCAAACACAGTAAGATAAGTTTTGCGGCCACGCATCTTGGGCAAATCTTTTTGATCAAAATACACAACAGGTTGTCCGTTTCGTGTAAATTCTACATAGCGTGTTTCATGAGCATTGCCAGTGGCATACAATGCTGTTCTATGTGGATCACCTGCAAACAATCCTTTAGTGGCATTGGTTTTAAGATTTTTCTTTTGCCAATAGGAGTCATTGCCAGTGTCGATGCCACTTTGTGACCAATCATCTGTATGCTTGTAGTTCTTGAGATCAGAGCCAAAGTCTTTGATTTTTTGAGAATCTATTCGTGTGACTGTTTGTGGGCTGTTAGAAATGCCTTCAGCAATGCCTTGCTTGTGCTGATTTTGAGATGCGTTAGATGATTCCTTCTCGGCAGCATTCCACTTGTCGGCATAGTACTTGGCATCGCGTCTCAAGTCAGTAACGTCTACCACAAAGTCACCGTCCATAATGTGCCATACAGATTTTTCTACACCAGCCTTGGACATGGTGTAAGATTTTTTAATCGTGTATTTTTTATCTGCGCCTGCGCCTTCCGCTATATCCCATTCATTTTTGCCGGCGGTGTCACGTTTGGCAATGTTTCTGCCTTTTAAATGTTCTTCACGGCGTTTATCGCCGGCGGCACGTAGTTTAGCAACCTTACCATCATCTTTGTTGACTAGTCGTTTAGCAGTATTGGCCATAACAGCACTGCCGCCTTCCGCAATGCTTTCGCTCATGATTGGCACAACATCAATCTCTGTGCCGTAAGCGTAGCCGTTGTTTTGAACCCATTGTGTGGCCACACGGTTAGCATCACGTTGATTATTACCTACGCCCGAGAATCTATGCATCTCGTTGCCATCATTGTCTATGATCTTCCAAGCACCTGTAAATGTGCCTGGTGTGGCTCGTTGCTGTGCTAGGTCTGTTGTGGATCCTGACACAGGTTGCTCTCCGGCAACGTCAATTAAGCCGCCTTGTTGTTGATCCGGTGTGAGTGCTGGTTGATATAGCGGCACCACGTCCGGTTGTGGAACCACATCGTTTTCTTCTACTGGTTCAACTTGATAATTACCATCAAAGTTATGTGTATCTGCCCATACTCTTGCCAAGTAGTTGGCTCTTTCTCTTGTGTTTTCTGCAGGACGGAAACGATATAATTCACGATTCAATCCGTCAACTATTTTCCATTGTCCAGTTGGACTTGTTTGAGCACGGCCCTGAGCCATTGGTATGTCTATGTCCACAATCTCAACCCCGCCGGTGGTGCGAATACCAAACATGGCAGTGGCCTGTCCTCGTTGTAGTGCATGTGGACCGTGTTCAATATAATCATTGAGTCGAACTAGTGCGTCTGCATCGTTGGTAATGCCATCAGCAGGCTCTACCGAGTTACCAGTTTGTTTGTTGTAGATTTCATATCTGGGAGTTTGTTCAGCAGGTGCATCGCCAATACGTTCTGCTGACCAACCATTGGTGCTGAAGAATTCTTCTTCAGTGCGCCCACCTACGTTTAGATTCCATTTTTGTCTGGCTTT
>Ga0114973_10003743_pt1 | contig 10666 bp, 15 predicted proteins | sample M_140807_MF_Meta_FD_87025 | JGI IMG/M metagenome (GOLD analysis project Ga0114973, IMG submission 87025) | Freshwater microbial communities from Lake Montjoie, Canada to study carbon cycling - M_140807_MF_MetaG | ecosystem: Environmental > Aquatic > Freshwater > Lake | place: Lake Montjoie... | reverse complement strand
TATGCAACAGATTTTAATGGTAAGGTTGCAAAAGTTTTATATACTCAGAATTTAAATATAGGTTCTAATTTAGGTAAGGGAAGTTATTGGAATGTAACACAGGATTCGTTAGATATATATTCAGGTGAAAGAGATGAAGAATTAGATTCCTATTATGGTGATTATGTTAAAGATATTGTCTATAAGGAAATAGATGATGATTTAAAAATATTTGTTAAGGATGATATTGCCGATGAATTATGGGATGGGGATAATGAAGAGTTATATAATAAAATTAAAAATATTTCTGACGGAATATACGACCCAGCTTATGATGACTATGGGTTATTATTATTTAAAAATATATGAACCTACAAGAGAACATACAAAGGATTAGAGAAATGATGGGTCTTCTTACAGAAGAAACCCAAGAAAAAGAAATTGTTTTGATTGATGGAACATCATCGGCAGGAAAATCACAAACCGCTAAATTATTCAAAGCGGAGAAATTCTTCAAATCATCAGACCCCAATCAATGGGTACAAATAGATAGTGATATGTTTGGTTGCGAAGATGAACAATGTATTCAAAACAGAATTAAATACGACCATTCTGGTGATGGTCCTAACCCACAAGCGGGTGAGGAATTTCATAAAGAAATGTCTGAAAAAAGAAAGGGAGGATTCGGTGAAAATAGAGGTGATACTACCGTTGGATTTCCTTTACATCCACACAACAAAGATTTAATAAAAGGAGTTGATACAAGAAACTGGTATATGGCTCAAGAAGTAAAATATGGCGGACATAATAAAATAATAATTGATGATATAGGTAATGGTATTCTAAAATATCTACCAAATGAAAATATTAAAAATGTTTTACTTCACGCACCAATTTACATTATATTAAAAAATGTTGGTGAAAGAAATAAAGACGCCAAAAAAAATAATACACTAGATAATGTTAGAGACCCAAAAGAAGTTTTGAAACAATATTTAGAAAAGTATGAATCAACAAATCAAAAACCTGACATTACACAAGGTGACCCAACAACAGAATTAACAAAAGATGGATTGATTGGCTTATTAAAAAGTAACGGTTTGGATGATGAATATATTAATAATTTTTTAAATGAACTTGGTGTTGATGGTGATGGCGTGTATTATATTAAAGTTAAAGATTCTTATATGACACCAACAACAAAATTAATAAATGTGGATGCAGATAGAACAGTATATTTAGACCAATTCAAAGATTTAGTTAAATAATATGAACCTACAGGAGAACATACAAAGGATTAAATCAATGATGAATCTGAACGAGTCAGATAAAAATAAGATTTGGTTATTAAGAAGACTGGAAACCCAAGATATAAAAGGTTACCTAGATGAACAAATTGATAGTTTAACCAATCAAATTAGTCCTTGTGGTTATAGTACATATGAAGATTATAAAGATGTAATTTTTGAAGTTACAAGAGCTAATTTTATCAATCATTTTAGTGATGAACTTTATGTTAAACATGAAATGTTAGAAATTGAGGAATTTATTTGGTACTTATTAACTAAAAAATATGGTAATTACCTTATAAATCAATTTGACGGTAGAATCTGTGATGATGAGTATTAATATGAACCTACAAGAGAACATAAAAAGAATATTAAGGGAAGATAGAAAACTATCTAATTTTCTTAAAAGAAGATTGGAAAATTTGGATTATGAAGTTGATAGCAGATTAAATAATACATTTGGAGGTGTCAATATATGTATATTTTTTAAAAGTGAGGAGGACTTTTTTGAAACAATTATGGAGGAATCAATTGACTCCATGTATTATAATTATTTTTCTAATATAGATGATAATTCAGGAGAATGGGCTCATGTATATCTTGATATGGTTAATTATATTAGAAAAAACTACCAATACAAAATAATGAAACATTACGACGATAATTGTGGTTCAGGTTTAATTCCTTTAAAAGAATCAATAAGAAAAGTATTAAAGGAAGAAATGGAATTAAATCAAGATAAAAGGGTTTATGATTATGATAAAGAAAGAAATACAGTTCCTGAAAGGTTACCATTTGATATTGATAAATTGGTTAATTCGGGGGTTGTTTTTGTTACACCCGCAATTGATGGTGACCCAAATTCAAAAACTTATAAAGAATGGTTGGAAGAACCTTATACTCATTTACTAACTTTATATAATGTAGAACATTCAAGTGAAGATGGGTGGATTCTAAAGGCAATTACTAAAGTAGCGCCAACAGAACAGCATAAAAATTTTGTTGATAAAATATATGACGGCAAATACAATCAAATACTTTGGGGTTTAGAAAAACTTGGTATAAACCCTACGGATATGTTAATTGATACAAACTTACAAGAGAACATAAGAAGAGTATTGAGGGAAGAATCTGAAGACAAAAAACTTAAGTTAGTTAAGAGTATTATATATAATATGTTTGATAATATTATCAATTTAGAATATAACACTGAAAGAAATGAGATTACGGTTTACTATGATAAACAAGAAGAATTAGATGGTTCAGAAATATGTGATACTATAAATAATTTTACCGGTTTAAATGTTGTTCTTTGGTATGACTACAAGAAACGAATGGAATTAAAAAAGAAACCTGATTTTTATTTAGATACTGAAAGATATGAGGAAGAACTTAATGAATCAGTTAACAAATCTGAAGACAAAAAACTTAAGTTAGTTAAGAGTATTATATATAACATGTTTGATAATGTTAGTTTAGAATACGACTCTAAAGCAAATGAGATTTTGATTTACCATGATAAAGAAGAAAAGTTAGAGATTTCAGAAATATGTGATACTATAAATGATTTTACCGGTTTAAACGTTGTTCCTTGGTTTGAGTATGATAAAAATAGAATTGGAAAGGAACCTGATTTTTATTTAGATATTGAAGAATATGAGGAATGAATCATTAACACGGATTTGAAAAAAGATTAAAACACCAATGACAACAATAGAAATTAAGATTAAAGAAAAAAATGAAATCTTAAAAGGTCTTGAAAAAACATACGAAACACTTTTAGAATTTAAGAAATCAAAAAATAGTGAGTTAGTGGTTTTACTTAATAATAAGATTGTAAAAATAAAACCCACAACCTTATAATGTAAAATACAGTTCACAAAATAAGGGGTATTTGTAAATTATATTTTATGTTATATCAACGTAGTCATAAACAAAAGAATCCCAAAACACTAATGATTGATAAAACACCACACATAATGAACCCATACATCTATTACAACAAGTTAGACTCCACTAAAGAAATACAAGGTAAATTTCATGCCATTGATTTAGAAGAGGCAACTAAAATTGCCGCCAATAAAAAACAAATGACAGTAGAAGATTTTCTAACAGTATTTAAAGTAGAAGAATGGAAAAAAGAGTTTACGTTAAATAAAAGGGGGGAATTGTTAACTTCTAAATAATTAACTCGTCGTAAAATATATCAGGTCTTTAGCGTTAGTATTAAATACATTATTAATGATGGATAATAAAGGTTCCTTCCAAACATTAATATCATTAAAGAAACCATTAAGTCTTTCGGACATATCTTCAGATAATACAATGACATCAAAATTTTCATCCTTTACATCAGGTCTATTATAACAAGGCTCAGGTAAATCACCTTTAATATCTTCGGGGTAATCACCATAATCATTATAGTATTCAATGTTAACCAATTTAAATAAATAATTATCATGTTCATTTCGTGGTAGAACAAATGATATAGCATAAGGGTCACAACAAATACCCATACCACAATTAAATTCTGACCAATCATAGTACATGTCATCAAACCCTTCAAAAGACATATTAAGATATGTGTGAAGAACTTTAATAAATTTAGATTCTGTAATAGTTACATTCATATGATATAAATATATGTATACAATGATTAATGGTGAATGGGTAATTAATTCACTCACTCCATGGGTGTCTCCTTCGGGACACCATTCCATTTGTTCATTAATTTCACATTCCCCCGCCCAAATAATAAGAAGTCCCCTAATAAGAAGTCCCCTAATAAGAAGTCCCCACCTAACGAAGAGACCATACATGATACCATGTATGATGAGGATGAGATGTGATGTAGTGGATTATATGAGATTACATATAAAACAATACCTTTGGTAAGGAACTATATGTTATAAGGTATAATCCATATATGGACTTATGTTACATATCATAATGATGAGGTTTCACCTCACTAAGATGATATAAATAATAAGTCCCACTTTTCTCCACTTATGTTGTCTCCCATACAAAAGGACATAGAGTAGTCACCTAACGAGGGGGTTAAATAACAACTCGGTTCTTCGTTGAAGGGGGATAAAATCCCTCTGAAACACTCCCTATGGTCGTTTCCCCGCACCTTATACTTAGTGTTCCTTTATTGTCTGGAAAACGTATATAGTAAAAAAGTGGTCTTCCTGATATCGTCAGGGGGAATAAAATGGTCATTAACATATTACCATAACCATATCTGTGGTAAAAAGTGGGGGAACTTAGTATACAAGTGGGAGGACGAATATGGACGAGGGGATTATCCCCAATCCAACGGTCACCTGACATTTTGACATTTTCAAGTTTTTCCCCCTAAAGTTATGAACAATCCACATTAATTTTCCCCCTCTGACATAGTGTCATGTGGATAACTATATTTACGTGAACAATATTTTTATATGTTCCTAACCATAATTTATTCACTTTACTGTTAAGATGTTTATGATATGTCCATGGAATATGAAATCACACAGGTAGACGACAGAATTAGGGTGACCATCACAAAGGAAGGAAAAGAGGCGGGGTCATTATATTTTGAGAAAGCAAAGAAAGGTTTTACAAATAAACCATTAAGTATGGGGTCTTGGGCATGTATAGATGCAAAGATAGAAGATGACACAATATTCAGTGAAACATTAACCCCCAAAGATATTGTCAATGAGTGTCAAGAATTAATAAAAGAAAATGGATTTTAAGTTATGAGAAGAATTACCCTGTTATTTTTAGAGATACTATATAAGATATATCTTTCAGTTCCAAGTCTATTAATTTGGTACCCCTACTTTTTATGGTTACGTATAAATGACAAATTGTTTACAAAAAAATAATTGTAGGTGGGAGTCTACCCTCTGCGACCCCCAATGTTTGTCGAACCCGTCTCGGACTTAACCACCGACAATACAAAAGTACGGAATAATATTTAATCACACAAACATATTAGAATATATTTATTGTATATCTTTAAACAATGCCAAAATACACACAAGAAGAATTAGATAATAACTATACGTTTAAGATAATTCAAAAATCCCTTAAACAAGAATTCCCCTTTATTAAGAAGGTATATCTTAGAAACCCCAAAGACATAGACAAATGGTCCACTAATATATTTGTAGATGTGGATATTAATCCATATGAGATATCAGAAAGATATGGATTTCCTTTGGATGGATTGACAGAACGATACCTAAGACGGGGGCAAGAATATTGGTCACCTCATCTCCACATGTTCTTTAAGCTTAATACATTTCAAGAACGTGGAATAATTACAAATATTGTTAATGATATTGATTACCTGATACATTCCATACAAGAGAATGCCGCTATCCCCGACCATCTTAAGTTCTTTAGGAGAGTTAATATAGGAGCTTGGTATGCCAATCCTGATACCGTACCCCATGACATAGTGTCAGGAGGGGAGGGGATATAAAGTTATTAACAATGGCTCCCCCCGGCATGGGGTCATACCCCCCTATGGGTACCCCCTCCCCCCCGTATCCCCCCTTATATACTGTCAAAATGTCAGATTAGGGGGGATAATCCCTTAGATAATGGAAATAAAATTTTGGGGAAAAAATGTTCCCTTTTTGACTATTTATATATTATGGAAAAAGGATTTGAGAAACTTCTTAAGAAATTGTTGTTAGAAAAGTATCCGATTTATTTGGATGTCCATGTTTCCGAATCGGGAAAGTATAACCCTAATAAAAGAATTTGTTATGAGGTATTTCTTATTATTTTTGATGAATATTATGGAACATCTTGGAGTACAAAACAAATTGATGAGGTTAAAGAATATGTTAATACTCTTGCAAAATATATGGAGATAAATATTTGTGGGGTTTATCATGAAGTTGTTAATGAGCAAGAATGGGAAGAGATGAAATTACCTATTAAAAATTAAACCCCCTCCCAACAGAGGGGTTTTTTATTTCCTATAAACACGTATTACATTCCTTTCGGTCATTCCATATGATGACCCCTTCTTTTAAATTGACCCCTATATGTAAAATAAAATTTTTGGAAAATTTTGGGGAATTGGTTAATATTCCCCAACGGTAATATCCTGATAAAATAGGGGGTATATTATACTAAAGTTTACCGAACGGGAATATCATAAAATATTTTTGTGGAATCTTAAACAATGGTCGGGATATTTATTTAAAATGAGTAGAATTATCAAACTTACTGAATCTGATTTAAATCGAATTGTGAAACGCGTTATTGTCGAGAATGAATCGAAAAGGTATTCGGATACAATTCTTCTTCTTTTGGAAACGTTTAAAGAAGATTGTGTTTGTGGGTTTGAAGTTGATTATATTGACGAAACTGAGACCTACCTAATCAAAATGATTGTTGGTATTAGAGATTTGGATAATAAATTTCCTATAAATATCCAAATTAGAAATTATTTAAACAAATTAAAGAAAATGGTTAATGACCATGTTTATAACTATTTGCCAATTCGTTTTCTTGTTGTTGTTAAAGAAACTCCCAAATGTAAAAATTAATTAAAGGTATTTATTATTATGAAGTATATTATCACGGAGTCTCAGTATAAAATTTTGTTGGAGGATGATGACCGTCTGAACAGGATGGTGGAGAAGTATTTGAATACTGTGTTTGACAACTTAACTCAGGTTGATACAAAATTTGGTTCAGCGTATAAGTTTAATGATGACGAGGGGTATGCAATATTGGTATCTAAAACAAGTGACGGAAAACAATTGGCAATTGCATCTCCACTTATTAATAAAGTTACATCAATATTAAATACATTACTTGATTTGGATAGAGTAGGTGTCGTTAAAACCATTAGTAAGTATTGCAGAGAAGTATTGGGAATCAATTATGACTATATTCGAACTTGGCCAATTAAAATACCAGGACCTGATGAAGACGAGGATAATTTTTAATGAAATTAACGTATTTATAATAAACTAAATTAATCCCCCTCCAACAAAGAGGGGTTTTTTGTTTCTTGTATATTTATTGTTGTATGAAAATCATTATCACAGAAAACCAATTTAAATCTTTATTAACGGAATCAATTGCTGATGATTCGGAATTAAGAGATAGTATAAAAAATTATGAATCCACTGTTGTTGATTCAAAAGGTAACCATTATGTATTTGATGATAAGGATTCAAAAAACCCAAAAACTTTTATTTCAAATAATAAACTAAAAAAGGGTGGAACATTAACAATTGGGTGGGGACATACAGGTAAAGAAGCGACAATAGGAAATAAGATATTAAATTCAAAGGCTGAAGAGTTATTAACAAAAGATATTATAGAAAAAGAAAATATTGCAAAGAAAGTATTATTTCCAAAATATGATAAGTACCCATTATATATACAAAGGGTATTAGTTAATACCGTGTTTAGGGGGGAGGCAAAAACATCTCATGAATGGGTAAAGGCAATAAATTCAGGTAATTGGAGTTTAGCTGCTAAAAAATATGTTGAAGGATGGAATATTAATTTTTCTCAGGCAAAAGACCCCAAATATAAAGGTGGGGTTGCTAATAGAATGGTAAACAATCAAGAAGCATTTATTAAGTATGGTAATGAATTAAAAACAAAAAAACCTGTTGTTAAAAATTCCAAACCTGAAACCGAAAAACAAAGGTGTTTGAAAATGTTACCAAAGGAGTTGGTCTATAGACCTGAATGTGATAAGTACTTTAAAAGTAATTACAATATGGATTATGGTTATGATTTTCCTGAAATGTTTTATACCGTAAAATCAGGTGATACTCTTTCGGGAATTGCATCAAAATATGGTAAATCTGTTACTGTGGATAAGTTAAGAAAGTTAAATAATTTAACGTCAGACAATATCAAACCTGGACAAAGATTAAAAATAAAATAATAATTAATTCTTCTTTTTAAATTGTGTCCGGAAACGAAACCCGACTTCGTCGGTTTTTCTGAGCGACCGAACCCTTCGGGTCTTTTTCATTCACTAAGTTGTCTATTATAGTTGGTCTCTCAGAAAATGTCGGATATCTAAAAAAAAAATTTGGAAATAAGGTATTATTATTATTACCTTTGTGGTGTAAAATATTTAAAAATGGAAAATAATAATAGTGTATGTTATGTTGGAATAATCGGAGAGGTTAAACCAATAGAAGGGGCAGACAACATAGAACTTGCATTGGTTGGTGGTTGGCAAGCCATCACCAAGAAAGACGAATACCAAGTTGGTGATATGGTTGTTGTTGCAACTACTGATGCGGTTATACCACAAAAACTTTCTGATGGATTAAATGTTACAAGTTATCTTCGTAAAGGTCAGAGAGTAAGAACTATAAAACTTCGTAAGGTTTATTCTGAATGTTTAATAATACCAATAGGGTTTGTTCCAGAAAAATATAAGTATGATGGTTCTGACTGCATGGAGTTACTTGAAGTGTTTAAATACGAACCTCCAGTTAAGATGATTCAGTTAAGTGGGGGTAGAAAAATCAAATATTCCCAAAACCCTAACTTCCATATCTATTACAAGTTCCCTAACTTAAAGAATGTGCCTGAAATGTTTAACGAAGATGACATAGTTACTGTTACTCGTAAACTTCACGGAACAAATGCGAGATTTGGAATTGTCAAAAAGAAAAAACTTTCAATATTTGATAGAGTTAAAAAGTTATTTGGAAACAAATGGGTTAACTACGAATATGTTTTGGGAAGTCATAACGTAGAGAAAGGGTCTGAATCTCAAGGGTTTTACTCTACAGATGTGTGGAAAACTATATCGGATAATTACAAAATAAAAGATAGACTATGGGATTATGTTAAGAAATATGGTAGTCCTGACTATTTGGGTGATGGGTTAATCATCTATGGTGAGATATATGGTCATGGTATACAAAAAAATTATGATTATGGTTTAACTGATGTTAAATTTGCTGGTTTTGATGTTGAATTAAATGGTGATTACCAACCTTATTACGATGAAAAGAATGTCTTTCAATCGTTGGGATTACCAAGAGTTGAGGTTCTATATTTGGGGACTTGGTCCAAAGAAAAACAAGATAAATATGTATTCAATAACAATATAGAAGGAACCAAAGTTCCTCACGAAGGTGTGGTTGTTAAATCCATTACCGGTGATAGGCACAAAGTTGGTAAAGTAATCAACCCTGATTACACAATATTTAGTGAAAAAAATAACGTAGGTGACTCCCATTAACTTGATGGGGTCACTTTTTTTTATTATTATTAAATAATATGGAACAGAAGTTAAATGTATTATTATTATTATCTTTGTGGTATGAGAATTGATAACTTTTTAAAGAACCTTACTATTGAAGAACTGATTGAGGTACAATCTAAATCTTCGGGTATAATCCATGATTATAAAGATGGATATTTTTATATCTGTGAGGTACGTTCTTATGGACGTAATTGGAAGAATTCGGATATCTACAATACTCATACTCTTCAGGAGTTATGTCACCAATATTATGGCGATGATGGTATTGTTGATGTATATTCTAATAACCCCGACTTATCTGGTATTGATAACTATGGGGTTCTTAAATTTATTCCATCCGTTGAGGACCATAAGAAATGGAAGCACTATATGTACATTAAGAATTCTATTCCCCGATATGAGGAAGAACTTGATAATTGGGATAAACGTGAGGATGTTCCTTTTAAGTATCGACCATCTTCCGCTCCGTTCTATAGTCGTGAGGATATTGATGAAATGAAATTAAAGTTGGAAAACTTTGATATGAATTTTGTTGAACCAAAATCTTATATTAATAATGCTGAAGAATAAGATGAAAACAACAAAAAGAATAGACTCTGAATTAGAGTTACATAATTTTATCACTGAATTACAAATTGCAGGAATAGAAATACCATCAAATGTGACCTTAGAAATTGATAGTTCTATTTTTGAATCTGAATTTAAAAAATTAACCCAAACTTGGATACCTGAAGAAATATTACCTATAAAAAAATTTAAATACAGAGGAGAAAAAATAACCTTTAAATCAGAATAATATGAAACAAGAGAAATGGGATAAACTTCATAATGAACTTGATGAAGCTTTAGATTCAGAATTTGGAAAAGCTAAATTAGCCTTAAGAGAATACCTGTTAGAAAATAAAGAAAAGGTTGCTGCTGATTTAGATGAAATGAGAGAGAAATCAAATCAGAATAATATGAAAGAAGAAATGGATGAATTCCTTGATAAGTTATATGCATTATGTTGGGAATATCACATTGAAATTAAACCTACACACCCAATACCTAATAATGAATATCCAACTATATCCATCATAAATGGTGATGAAGTTGTAAAATTATTATATGTTGATGGAGATGGAGAAAATTACTA
>Ga0114973_10003738_pt1 | contig 10673 bp, 8 predicted proteins | sample M_140807_MF_Meta_FD_87025 | JGI IMG/M metagenome (GOLD analysis project Ga0114973, IMG submission 87025) | Freshwater microbial communities from Lake Montjoie, Canada to study carbon cycling - M_140807_MF_MetaG | ecosystem: Environmental > Aquatic > Freshwater > Lake | place: Lake Montjoie... | reverse complement strand
ATCTCTTGAACCAGCAAAATATTTATAATCAATATTCATATAAGTTAAATGTGAAGAAACACATGATGGTGTCATATAAACATTATTACCATCATAATAAGATCTAACACATGGTAGATGAAATGATTGTACAGTACAAAAGAAATCATCATATTTAACACTAAATAGTTCTAATGTATGATTAATATGCGGTGACTTTATCTTATATTTATAGTTAATAACAACATTATTATCACTATTATTTAATTTTTCTTTTGTAAATCTAACCCTAAAAGGAATATTATCAAAATCAAAGTAATCTGGGTAAAGTACAGATATGTTTTTAATTTCTTCATCAGTGAATTTACTTAATCTTTCTTTTTTAAGTTTATTGAGACCATTTATAAATAATGGTTCAAATAGTTTTCTTGTTTCTGGTTCTTCTATTGTCTTTTTAACTTCTAAAACAGTATCATATGAATTATTAAACATTTTTAGGCATGATTCATTATCAACAAAAAGATACGCTATCTTATCACTAATTAATCTTGTATGGATAGGTTCAGCATATGCAGGATATAAATTGCAAATATTAACGACTACTTGATTATAAAATTTATTAACACGTTCTATATATTCAAGTTCATTATTCGATAGAAACATAACATCAACATCTGCAAGACCATAGTATTCATTATAATACCTTGCTAATTTATCGTCTTCATTTTCAATATTTACAAATAAATCTAATAATGGATGATGACGTTGTAAACAAGCTGCCATTATACTTCCACCAATTGCAACTTTATCTTCTTCCCATTCAATAAATTCAAATATATTATTTTTTGAATTATTAGTACAAAATATATTAACTCTTTTTCTAAATTCATCTAAATTACAAATATTATTATTATTTATTTTTCCAATAAAATCTGGAATACCTCCAATATTATTTTCAGAATTTAATGATGAATCATTTACTAATATTGGCATATATGGATTTAGTTTAGGTGATGATTTTAAAAATGGGAACATTGGTAATTCAGAAGCTGTATTAATATCAAAAATAAAATTATCATTTTTATTCATATATGATTTTTTAATTGATTCATCAAAATAAAATCTTAACCACGCATAACTAATTAAATATCTAAACAATTCAATATATTTATGAATAGTCTCTTTCATTAATCTTAATAAATATATATTATTAAGTGCAAGATGACAATATCTTTTCGATACTATTAAATTACAAAATAATATATATCTTTGTTTTTCATTAAGTATCTCAAATAATGAATTAATATCTTCTTTAGTTATATTTTTTTCATTGAAAACTTTATATTTATATTGACCACTTGTTATAACTTTGCTTGGATCAATATAATCTTTAGTTTTATAAATGTTATCCAAATAACAACCAATTTCCTTCTTAACTGTGTCAGATATATTAAACTTTCTTCTATTGAAAACATCAGTTAGGTTTATATTACATCTATATTTATATGACCAATAATTACTATCTTCAAAATTTAATAATTTATCAACTTTATTAAAAGTTAATTGATTGTTGTCATTAAAATATGTATTAATTGTGATCACTTTAAAAATATCTTCAAGACTAGATTCATTTTTAAATTGAGATAGATAAATATTAACATTTTCATAATTAATATTTAGCATTAATAATCCAATATTCTTTTCATTTAATTTATAATTAAAAATATTTATTTCTTGTAATATCTTGTCAGATAATACAATTAATCTATTTTTATGATTAATATTTCTTAAAATATTAATTGTTGTTTTTACTAATATAAAATTTTTTTTTATTTTATTTAATTTACTTTCATCTATATAATATTGATAAATATCTTTATCAATTGAAACATTGGAATTGTTACAAATAATAAAAACATTATTATAATTATTATATAAATCAGAAATATCTGTATCATTTTTATACATATTTAAAAAAGGATTTACAATAATTTGATTATTCATAAAATAAAATATAGTTGAGAAAAATAATATTTATTCAATTTTTTATATAAACTAATAATATATTTTTTTATAATCATCATTAATCTTAGAAATATAATCTTGATTAATCATATATTCTAATGCATTATTTAAAAGATTTTCATCTAATTGAAATAATTTAATATCACTGCTTATTAATTTAAATAGATCATTGAAATTTTTATCACCTTTTTTAAGTAAATGATTAATTAATGTACAAATAATTTCTCTTCTAGAATGAGCTAATTCATTTTGAATATTATTAGTATCTGTTCTAATTAAATTATTTACACAGTTATAATATACTTGTATTAAATTTGTTTCAAAAATAGTATCAGACAACTGTAATCTGTTATCAACAATTTTTAATATTCCACATATTTCAAGAGATTTAATAATATTATCTAAATATTCAGTTTGATAATTCTGAAATAAATATGTGTTTTTAAGTTGTTCAGTTGTTATTTGAACATTTGTTTCAATTACTTCTAACATTAATAATTGAATTGGAAATAATTTAATTTCATATGTTAAATATTGAATTTCTATCTCGCCAAAATGAACTAACCAAACCAGTTTTTTCTTATTATTTATTTCAGACTTGTAGTATTTACTATAATTGTCCATATATTTCAATAATTTATTTCTGTCATCAGTAACATCAAAAAGATGAGAACTAATATATCCATTATTAAAATCAATATTCCAAGAATCATAAGAAGTTGTAATCATTTTTTGATCAATCATTCTAATTTTATCTCTTTTACAATAATTTGATAATGATTTAATTGAATTATCATAATCTTCTACACATTTTAATAATTTTTTACACTCTTTTTCTCCAAAACATTTTACCATTAAAACTAATAATATATTTTCATTTACAATATTCAGTTTATTTGATAATAATCTTTTAATTAATTCATAATGATATTGTTTTATAAACAAATCTTTTTCCTTAATGTGGTTTAAAGATAACATTAATTTTGAAATTAATCTAATATCATTCATATTATTATTTATAAAGGGCAGTAAATTATCGTAAATTTTTGGAGTATTAAATAGTAAAAATATTTGAGGTTCGATTAAATTATATTCATTTAATGTAATAATTATTTTTAATACTTTATATATCTCGTTATATTCACCTTTTATTTTCTTTATATATTTATTTAGTTTTAAAGATATTTCAGATTTAATAACTTTAGTTAAATTTTCTGAAGATAAAATAGAATTGATTTGATTCCATTTATTATCAATTAAATAATAAAATTCATCAAAGTTATTTTCATCAACTAACAAATTACATATTTTTTCAATATAAATTTCATTTAATGGTTCAATTATATATTCTGTTTCTTTTATAAAGTTAAAAAATTTCTTAAGATGTAAAATATAATTAATTATTACTTTAATTTCATATGATTGTTTCATAATTATACTTTCTTTAATTTCTGGAATGTTATTTCTCATAATAGTTCCAATTAATTTTAAAAACCATATATAATTACTATCATTATTAATATTGATTGACTTAATATTTTTAATTAATGATTCAATATCTTTAGAATTATTTTGTTTAATTAACGATGCTATTTCATTTTCAATAAATAATATAAAAATTTGATCAGATAATATAATATTATGAAATAAATTATAATATTGATCTTTATCAATTTTAAATATATTATAAATATAACTAATTTTATGAATATAATTAACTAGTAATTTATTTATACCATTATCAATACTATAATCATCTTTTTTGATTAAATTTTTAATATTTACTTTTATTTTTTTCAAGTGATTTTTGAAAATATTAATAATAAGTTCATCAATATTTTTAAATTTATTATTAATAAACAATTGATATAAATATTCTGGATGTAAAATACTAATTTCCGATTCAATATAATTTTCAAAAAAATTAATTATTTGCGACTGATAATCATAATCTTCTTCAATTTCAATTTTTTGTATTACGTTAAATTTATCATTAAATAATAATGTCATAATAATTTTATATATAGATAATTAAATAATAAATCAATTTTTTTATTTAATAATTATATGGATTATATCTTGGAGTATTGTAATTAAATAATGTTACATTAAATTTACCGTTTTCTGAATTCATTCCAGGAATATTTACTTCATCTCCATCTTGTATTTCTCTTTGATTTTTAGATTGGATTGGTATTTTATTAACGAAACCTTCTTTTTCACTTCTAACGTAATATTCCCATTGGTTAGATCCAGGAAATGTTGGTCTACCAAATAATTGTAAAATCTTTTCATCGTTCTTTCTAGTTACCATGCCTAACTGTTGGTAATTATCAGGGTAACCTCTTGTAGGATAATTTATTAAATTATTATATATAAGAGGATATGGATATTGGTCACTTTGTATTCTTCTTTCAGGTGCAACTAATGGATCATATAATACACTACGATCTCTATTTTCTAAATATCTAAATAATGGTAAGTTATAGAAAATACCATAATTCTTTGGTACAATATCTAATTTATTTCTAAAAATAGGATTTAATGTATTATTACCATATGGAAATAATCTATTACGATAACTATACAAATCTCTCCAGTTATGCAAGTTACTATTAAAATTTTCATTAAATGTTATTGGTTCTTTTAATAATAAAATAAATATTGTAAATACTAATACAAGTATTAAAAAATAAATAAATGATTTATTAGGATTAATCATAATAAATTTACTGAGATTTTTATATTATTTAATTAAATAATATATTGTTGAATATTTTGTTTTTTCACTATTATAATATGTATCTGCTTTAATTACAAATAAATATAATTCTTTCACTAAATATGAAACAAGAGCTAAATGAATATCTAACTCTATATCATCTTCAATTAGAATTCGAGAGTTTAATAATTGTGATTTTATATAAAAATGGTCATTAGTATTACTTCCTGGTTCTAATTTTAATCCATACTCTAATAATTTTCTAGAAATAATAGTTTCATTATAACTTAAATATGGTAATAACCATGCCCAAATCCATACTTTTGTTTGATTATCGAATACTCCAAGAACTTCATATGTTGATTTTAGTTTAATATTATTTTCATTTTTACTATCAACTATAATAACTTTATTTTCTTTACTATCAGTAATTATATCTGATTCATTCCAATAATACTTATGTTTAGTTTGTTGTTTATCATAATATTCTAATGATTTTTTTATTAAATTATTAACATCCATTATTAATATATTATATATTAATTAAAATTAAATTAAATTATTATAGAATTCAATAGCTTTCGGGTTTGCTTTTATTTTATTGAAATTAATATTTTTGATAAATATCCCTTCTATTGTTTTTACTCTTGATAATACTACATACACTTGTCCATATTCAAAAATACTATAACCTAAATCAGTTTCAATATAATCTAAAGTTGCCCCCTGTGCACGATGTATTGTTATAGCCCATGCTAAAACTAATGGTATTTGAAACTTGTAAACATTTGGTTCTTTTTTATTATCATCTGATAATGACCATTTGTACTCAGTTATTAGTTTCTCTATTCCATTAGTAAATAATACAACCGGATAATTATTATCAAATTTAATTATTTTACCAATGCTTCCATTTGCTAAATTATCATCTATTCCATTAACTACTAACATAACTTGAGTACCGATTGTTAATTCTATTTCATTTTCAACATCACACATTTTGTTAATAATTTCAGCATATGCTTCTTTATATTCATCTTTAATATTCTTATATTCAATTGTAGATTTATATATTTGTTTATCATTGCTAGATAACAATTTCAATTTATCACTATTATATTCTTTAACCATATGTCTTTTTGAATATAATATAGTTGGTTCTATTAATAAGTTTGTTTTATTTCTATTTATACACGATGATAAACAGTTCTTTACATCTTCGTCTACATTACCTAATCTTATTTTATTTAAAATGTCCTGAAATTCTTTATTATCTTGTCTTAAATTTTCTTGGAAATAAAAAGTTTTATCAATCATATCAGACCATATATTTGATTCAAAACATAATTTATTAGAATTAACTGGTGGTAATTGTAAAAAATCTCCACTTATTACTAACTGTATTCCTCCAAACTTCTTTTCATTATTTCTAACTTTTCTTGCAATAATTTCTAATTTTTCGAATAATTCGGGTTCTAACATTGATATTTCATCAATAATAAGAATCTTTGTATTTCTCCATCGATTCTTTAATTTATAATTTTTTTTTATTTTATCAATATAAAAATCATATGATTTGTTTCCTAATCCTATTCCTGCATAACTATGTAATGTTTTTCCATTTATTAATAGAGATGATATTCCAGTTGTACTTGTCACATAAAGTTCTTTTTCAGAATCACTTAAAATATTTATTTTATTATAATGTTCAATAAATATTTTGAGTAAATGTGATTTACCTGTACCGCCAGGACCTGTTAAAAATACATTTTTCCCATCTAAAATAGAGTTTAATGCTTCTTTTTGTTTAATTGTTAAATCCATTAAGTAAAATAAGTGTTGTAAACATATATTTTAATCAATTTTTCATAAAGTAATTATAAAACGTAGATCTCTTTGTTAATAGATTATTAACAGGATCAGATTATATTGTTATAAGGATTGTCTTGTAATAAATTTCTTTATTATAAAACGTAGATCTCTTGTTAATAAATTATTAACAGGATCAGAATATATTATAGGATTGTCTTATAATAAATTTCTTTATTATAAAACGTAGATCTCATGATAATATGTAATTATCTGGATCAGATATATATGGTTTATAAGGATTGTCTTATAATAAATTTCTTTATTATAAAACGTAGATCTCTTGATAATATTTAATTATCTGGACCAGGAGGTTTCATTGTGTTCATGATGGGGGTCGAACCCATGACCTTCGGCTCATAAGACCGATGCTCTAACCAACTGAGCTACAAGAACTTTTAATAGGACATTTGTCCTATAATATTAATATATAAATTATCTTTAAATAATTTATTATACTAATACCATCCAAATCAATATATTAATAAATCAATTTTTTTATATAACACCTATTTTTTTACAGATATTATCAATTTTATCAAATGGATCAATTAGTTCTATTTCTGAATTTACAGGCGATACCTGCTTATTTTTAATTGATTTTTTATATAAACAATTATCACAATTATTACAATTATTATTTGATTCTTGTCCAAAATATTTTAATATATATTTACGCCTACATGTATCAGTTTTATAATAATAACAAACTTTATCGATATTACTTAATCTAATATTTTTTAATTTAGGATTTTTAATTTCTCTATCAATCATTGATTTTGATCTCATAAATCCAGACATGTCAAAAAATAACACAGTCTCACAGTATAATCCATCTCTACCACCTCTACCTATTTGTTGATAGTACTCTTCTATTGAAGATGGACATCCAAATATTAATACACAACGTACGATTTGATCAATTCCCATACCAAATGCAATTGTTGAAATAATAACTTTAATTTTATCTTCATTAAATTCATTCTGTACCTGATCACGTATATTTTTACTTAAACCCGCATGATAAGCAACTGAACATTTCTGTAAATTATTATTAATATCGTTTGCAAGTTCTTCTGTATCGGCTCTACTATTAACATATATGATTATTTTATCATTCGGATATTTTTTAATATAATCCTGAACAATAATCCATTTATCTATATTTTTCATAATAAATTCTCCTTTTTTATTTTTCATAGCTATTCCTTTCGCTGAATATTTTGGTTCTTTCGGCATTTCTTTACAAATTATATGTAAATTAGGTCTATCGAAGCTTGTACTAATTATTTTAGGATTAGTCAAGTTTAATAATTTAATAATTTCATCCACAACAGCATCTTTTGCAGTAGCAGTTAATGCTAATATTGGGATATTTTTAAATTGATCCCTAAACATTTTTAATTTTAAATAGTTAGGTCTAAAATCGTGACCCCAGCTACTAATACAATGACTTTCATCAACTGCAAGAAATCCTAGCATATTTTTATCTATTAACGCTAAGGCTAGATCAATTCCGTCACCTTCTATTAAATATTCTGGACTCATATATACAATTTTTATATCACCATCTATTATTTTAAAAATTTCTTCTTGTTTGTTTTTATTATTACAATGTAATGTTGAAACATTAATATTTTTTTTTAATAAATTATCTTTTTGATCTTCCATCAATGAAATTAATGGACTAATTACAAAAATAGTTTTTTTAGTTATCAACGGTGGAATAATATAACACATTGATTTACCGTATCCCGTTGGTAGTAATCCTATAACATCATTTCCTGATAATAGTTCATTAATAACATCAATTTGTTTATCTTTTAATTCAATATTATTAAAATATTTTGATAATATTTTTTTAACTTTATCTGTCCATAGCATAATTACATATAATATGTTATTATAAGTTTTATTCATTTTTTTTATTTTACACCTTTTCTCATTTAAAATGCCCATTTTTATAAATATGTTCTAATTTGTTCCCATCCATTGTTTCTTGTATCATAATAACATATTTCAAATTTATTGGCATAAGAAAAATTATAATCATAAACTAAACCTACATTGTTATATGTATCAAAACTAAATTCAAAATAAAAACCTTCCTCACTTAATTCTATATTTTGCATTATTTCCATTTTCTTAGTTAAAATGGGAGTAATAATATTATATCGTTCATCATTTTTATGTATTATATTTATATATTTTCCATTTTTATATTTGATTCTTCCGTCATATGATAATATTATATGTAATAATTCTTCTGGAATATATGAAAAATTCATTAATAATATACGTTATATTATATTATTTTAATTATATTAAATAATAATTGAGCGTTTTATCCGAGAAAAAGTTTAATAAATATATTTAACGCATTCTACCTAATTACTTGTATTTCTGTTAAACATACTTGCAATATCAGATGTTGCTTGAATACCTCCAACAACAGCTCCATACTCAGGATAAGTTCTTATTAAATATAAATTAAATATTGCAGCTAATAAAATTACAAAAACTACACACAATAATATCAATACAAAATTACTTGGTTCCATAATTGAACTAAAATGATTAGATGGATTTGAATTTTCATAATAAAATTGTGTATCGCCAATTTTAGGTAAATTTTTAGGATCAGTAACAGGTTGTTCTGGTAATACATAATGATTATTTAGAATATCATCGTATTCATCAACATATCTACAATCTGGTGTAGGATTATTTATATCACATGTATCTAATATGTTTCCTGAATTATCAATACGTTTATAAGTTATTCTAGCATTATGTGCTAATTTATAATTTTTACCACTAGTATAAAAATAAAACCAAGTTAGGCAGCAACATAATATTATAAATATTATAATAAAAAAACACTTTTTAAAGTACTATAAGCTTGTAAACCAGTTTGAAAATCACTCATTATATTATTTAATAAAATAATTAAACTAAATTTAATTTAATTGAATTTTAATCACTATCTGAATCATCATCATCTGATGATTCAGCTAAAACTTTCTTTGATGTTATATTTTTTTTAATAGGAATCTCATCATCACTATCAGAGCTATCACTATCATCTGAATCATTTTCCAATAATTTAGAAGAAATAGTTGCTTTACCAATAGTTGTAGTTTTTTGTTCAAGTAAATTTTCAACTTTAGGTTGATGTTTTTCTATAATTTTACACATTTCTGATACAAAGTTATTTTTTTCAATCTCAAGAGCATCTCTTTCATTATTGAGATTTTCTATCTTTTTTGTAAGATCATACCATTTATTTTTCAAAATAATGAATTCGGGATTAGTAATTGCAGAACTTTTAGGAATTATAGTATCCAGATTATTTGAATCATCAACTGATGATTTATTATCATCAACAATATTTTTAACCAGTTCTGGTTTATTTAAATTTTTTTTACCTTTTTTAAATTTAGTTTCAAGTAGTTCTTTTTTATTTTCTACTACAGTAACTGGTTCTTGTTCTAAAACTTTAGATTTATCTTTTTTTCCTTTCTTAGGTTTTATTTCTGGTACTTCTTTTTTAGTTTCTACTGCAGTAACTAGTTCTTGTTCAGGAACTTCAGATTTATCTTTTTTCCCTTTCTTAGGTTTTGTTTCTGGTACTTCTTTTTTAGTTTCTACTGTAGTAACTAGTTCTTGTTCAGGAACTTCAGATTTATCTTTTTTCTCTTTCTTAGGTTTTGTTTCTGGTACTTCTTTTTTAGTTTCGTGTAGTTCTTTTTTAGTTTCTACTACAATAACTGGTTCAGTAATATCTACTTGATCTTTTTTACTTTTTTTAGTTTTAGTTTTAGATGGTTCTTTACTTTGTTTAGAATCTACAATAATTTCTTTAGATTTACCCATAATTAATGTATTATTTCTTAATACAATTAAGTATCAATTTTTTTAATTAATTAAATACTTGTACATATAATATAATGTTAAAAATAATACTAATTTTATAAATACAACAGTATAGTAAATAAATTTTTTTATTATATAGTTTTTATTTAAATATTATTTATTTATTTAAAAAAAAATTTAACTAATAATTTATATTTTATAT